>Ga0075026_100001069_pt1 | contig 11523 bp, 8 predicted proteins | sample Str012_2_FD_71392 | JGI IMG/M metagenome (GOLD analysis project Ga0075026, IMG submission 71392) | Freshwater sediment microbial communities in response to fracking from Pennsylvania, USA - Straight Creek_MetaG_SC_2012 | ecosystem: Environmental > Aquatic > Freshwater > Creek > Sediment...
ATTTGAATGACAGTGGTAGATACCACGCACAGACTATTACATTTCAAAAAGTAATTTTGGCAAAAGCTGCCTTTGAAAGATTGAAAGAAGAATGGTCTCATTCTCATGAATTTACACTGATAAGTGAAATGAAGGGCGCAGCACTCGTCGGACGCTCATACCTTCCACCATTTTCATATATAAAAGAAAAGTTTTTGACCGACACTATTGCATTCGCGGAGCGTGACGGCAAAACGAGCAAAGACAACGCGTGGAAAATCTACCACGCCGACTACGTGACCCTCGACAGCGGCACGGGTGCAGTGCATATCGCGCCTGCATACGGTGACGAAGACCTCAAGCTCGCCGAAGCCGAAGGTATTCCGGTCGTACACCACGTCGACCACGATGGGCGCTTCATGGCGTATGTCTCCGACTTCGCGGGACTTTTGGTAAAGCCAAAAGACGACGAGAAAACCGGCACGACACACCTCGAGGCTGACATCGCCATCGTGCGCCATCTTGCGACTGCAAATCTCCTCTTTAAAAAAGAAAATATCACCCACAGCTACCCACACTGCTGGCGCTGTGACACACCACTCATCAACTACGCGACGACGTCATGGTTTGTGGCTGTTCCAAAGATTCGCGACGAAGTGGTCGCCGCAAATGCTGCTGTCACTTGGGTGCCCGAGCACATCGGTACGTCGCGTTTTGGCAAATGGCTCGAGGGTGCGCGCGACTGGGCTGTGTCTCGACAGCGCTACTGGGGCGCGCCGCTCCCTGTATGGAAACACCCAGTCACGGGGAAGGTCTTTGTGTTTGGATCGCAAAAGGAGCTGACCGCACATACAAAGGTGTCCGGCAATACATATATGTTGATGCGCCACGGTGAAGCGGAATCGAATGCAAAGAATATTTCTTCAACAAAGCGCGAAGCGCACAACCCACTCACAACGCATGGGAAGGAGCAGGTGCTCGCAGCGGCAAAGCAGTTTGAAGGACGAAAGATTGACCTCATCGTTGCGTCGCCGTTTACACGAACGAAGGAGACCGCAGAACTGGTAGCAACGCAGCTCGGATATGATGTTGGTGCAATCCAGTATGACGACCGCCTCGGTGAAGTGCAGCTTGGTGTGCTCGACGGTGCAACGATGAACGAGTACCACCAATTTCTTGGCAATGCGCGCAACTGGGGATCAAAGTCGCCCGATGGTGGCGAGTCGTGGAATGAAGTAAAGCGCCGTGCTGGTAATGCGCTCTACGAGCTTGAGCGTACAGAGAAAGGGAAGACGATACTCATTGTCTCGCACAACAGCCCGCTCCGCATGATGACCGCAGCGGCACACGGCCGCGCGCTCGATGAGACCTTTGATGAAGACGACAAGGGGCGAATTTTTGAAAATGCTGAAGTTCGCGAGCTCACGTTTGTGCCGATTCCTCACAACGAAACCTACGATCTCGACTATCACCGTCCGTTTATCGACGAATATCCGGTCTTCGATGAAAACGGTGACCGCCTTGTGCGTGTGCCCGACGTCTTTGACTGTTGGTATGAGTCTGGTTCGATGCCGTTTGCGCAAGACCATTATCCGCACAGTACCGACAAGCCGTTTGATCCTGCAAAGGGGATTGGTTTTCCTGCAGATTTTATTGCAGAGAGCGTCGACCAAACGCGTGGCTGGTTTTACTCGATGATGATTCTTGGCGTCGCACTCTTTGGGGTGTCGCCGTACAAGCATGTGATCACGAACGGCCTCATGCTCGCTGAAGACGGCAAAAAAATGTCGAAGAAGCTCAAAAATTATCCTGACCCTGTCGACATGCTCGACCGCTATGGTGCTGATACGCTTCGCTTCTATATGTTGTCGTCGCCAATCATTAAAGGTGAAGATTTAAGTTTCACAGAAAAGAATGTCGCAGAACTTTTGCGCAAAAACCTCGGGCGTCTCGACAACGTACTTTCGTTCTATGAATTGTTTAAAGATTCTACAGCTCACGACGCACAGACGCTTGAAACCAGCACGCACATCCTCGACCGTTGGATATTGTCTCGCCAGAATGAGCTCATTGCAGAAGTGACAGCAGGATATGAGCACTACGAGCTCGACCGAGCAACGAAGCCCATCACCGACTTCATCGACGACCTCTCGACATGGTATGTGCGTCGCTCGCGCGACCGCATGAAGAGTGACGACCTCGCCGAGCGCGCGCAAGCGCTTGCATCGCTTCGTGGTGTGCTCCGTACACTCGCGCATGTCATCGCTCCCGTAATGCCGTTTTATGCGGAGCATCTTTTTGCGCGAGTGAAGAACGCTGCTGACCCTGAGAGTGTGCATTTGGCGTCATGGCCGACTGTAGGAGCTATAGATCTCGACCTTACACTTACTATGCATACCGTGCGCCACTTTGTGACAGCAGGTTTAATGCTCCGTACACAGAAAAATATTAAAGTCAGACAACCGCTCGCACGACTGACTGTGACGACAAAGGGAGAAAGTACAAATTATTGGAACGAGTGCGTACTGCTGTTGCAGGATGAGCTCAACGTAAAAGAGGTTGTGCGCGTCGACGATGCAGCTGCTGATGAACACGCAGATTTTGACTGGACGATTACACCTGCCCTCAAACAAGAAGGCCAAGCGCGCGAGCTGATGCGCGCACTCCAAGACATGCGCAAAGACGCTGGGCTTTCCCCAAGCGATCGCATCGCGCTTACCATTGCGACGACCGACGAAGGTCGCGCGGCAGTGGTGGCGTTTGAAAAAGATATCATGCGTGTTGTCGGTGTTTCGACTGTCGTTTTTGAACAAAACGAAGGCAAAAAACTTTCTCTTGACGGCATACCGTATCTGGTGCACATCGAAAAAGTATAAACGCTCCGTTTCCGTGCCGTGAGCATTCACTATGGCATATACCACATACACAACCGACGCGCTTGTCATCGCCGCACGCGACCGTGGTGGTGCAGACCGCTCCGTGCAGCTCTTTACGGAGACGCATGGCATGCTCTCTGCTCGTGCATCGAGCGTGCGGGAAGAGCGCTCAAAAATGCGCTACTCGCTGCAGCCTTTTTCTCTTACTACGGTAACGCTCATACGCGGCAAGCACGAGTGGCGCATCACTGGCACACTCCCCGGACATAATGTATTTTGGAGTGCTCCCGACCGTGCGTGCCGTGCGTTTATGTTGAAATTTATACGCCTCATCGACCGCTATATCACAGGAGAGGAAGAGGGTGCTGAGCTCTATCGCATTGCAAAGGAAGGGGTGCTGTATCTTGCGACATCGGGCTCCGAGGTTGCCTATCGTATAGCAACATTCAGGCTGCTCGCAGCGCTAGGGTATATTGCTCCAGCAGGAGAGCTCACCGCACTGCTCGATGAACGACCACTTGCTGACATCGTGCATGCCTACGAGCCAGCACTCGATGGACAGCTTATGAAAGATATCAACCGCGCACTGTCGGTAAGCCATCTCTCCTCATAAAATGTAAATGCTATACTGTTGCCATGCTTGGTGAAACACGTGAAGATGGTGGTGAGCAAAAGCTCGACTCAGTGCGCGAAAAGCTGTACGAACGTGGTGTTCCTGAAAAAGACCTCGGGTACACCGATCTTCAGGCGCACGCACCTCATGACGCCCCGCCGCCACCAGTATGGCAGGCGACACCACGCGAGGACATACGGCCACCTGTCGTAGTGGCACCGCTGCGCACCTCGACACCACCGTTTATCCCTGCATCCAGTATGAAAAAAAGAACGCGCACTCGTCTTCGTGGCATTCTCCTCGGTGGAGGCGTGCTCTTTTTTCTTGTTGCCGCCATTCTCGCGTCGACATATCTTTTCTTCGGACGAAACTCTATCTCAGGCAACAACATCACCCTCATCACGCATGGTCCCTTTGCAGTGGGCGGCGGTAGCAAGTTTGATTTCACTGCCACACTCACCAACCAAAACATTGTCCCTATCGACTCGGCGACCCTTATCATGGAATACCCAGACGGCACGCAGTCTGCAGCAGACAAAGGAAAAAGCATGAAGCGTGAGCGCAAAACCATCGAGCATATTGGCGCCGGAGAAACACTCAATATCCCGCTCTCCGCCATTGTCTTCGGCGAAGAAAACGACGAGAAAGATATCCGTGTGACCATCGAATATCGCGTGCAGGGTTCAAATGCGACCTTCTATCGAGACGCAACACCGCTTCACTTCAAGATTAGCTCGTCGCCAGTCACCATGGCTGTCGATGCAGTGAAACAAATAACCTCAGGACAAAATATCGACTTCGCCATTACCGTCACCTCCAACGCTCCATCGCCGCTCGAGGGTCTCTTGGTAAAAGCAGAATATCCAAGCGGCTTTAGCTTCACCACGTCCGATCCAAAGCCGGTGGCAGGAGAAGATTCGTGGCAGCTAAATGAGCTCAAGGCCGGTGAAAAAAAGGTCATTCATGTGACCGGACTTATGTCAGGAAAAGATCCTGAAAAGAAGACATTCCATTTCTCTGCGGGTGTTGCAAACGACCAAGACCCTTATGCACTCTCATCGATATTTACCACCTTCACACACGAGGTTGCGCTTGAGGCAGCGTTTGTCGGCCTCGACATGCAGGTCAACGGCAAAGGTGGCGACACAGTAGCGCTTGCGCCGCGCGAAGCAGCACTTGTCGAAGTGACCTTCAAAAATACGTTGCCGGACACTATCTACAACACAGAGATAGTGGTCAATCTTTCAGGAAATGCCATCGATAAGTCGACCGTGAGCGCCGGTAGTGGTTTCTACGACTCATCAAAAAATACCATTTCGTGGGACAGTGCTGCTACGGACGGACTGAAAGAAATAATCCCCGGTGGTTCAAACACAGTGACGTTCTCACTGACACCCGCAGTCTCCGACGAGACCACACGCACACAAGAAGTCGTTGCTACGGTAAACGTAAAAGGACGACGCGTCTCTGAAAGCAACGTTCCACAAAAGCTCACGAGTGCTATTTCTCGCAGTGTGAAGGTAGAATCCGAGACGTCACTCTCGTCGCAGGTCTTCTTTGGCACTGGTCCGTTTGGCAACACTGGCCCTGTTCCGCCGGTCGCAGAGACGCCAACAACGTACACCATCATCATGGCCTATCGCAATGGTGCAAACGGTGTCTCTGGTGCTGTCGTAGAAGCGCAGCTCCCACAGTATGTGACGTGGACCAACCAAACAAAGACACTTGCGGGCAAGATTTCATACAACGAATCGACGCGCGTAATGACGTGGAATATTGGTGATGTCGATGCCGGAAAGGTTGTGGGCGGTGCGTTCCAGCTCTCAATACTTCCGAGCGCAAGCCAAGTGAGCCAGGTGCCAGCGCTCGTCCTCGAGCAGCGCGCTCGCGCACAAGACCGCTTCACAAGCACCACGCTCCGCGCCACTGCACCAAACCTCACCACACAGCTCTCGGACGAAACCGACGAGACCAAGCAGGCCGGCCGCGTGCAGCCTGCTGGTACGCACTAGCCGATGAAACGCGCTCTGTGGTAGCATGCCTTTTGTAACCTAAACTTCACCGATATGTCAGACAAACCAAATGACCTCATGGAAAAAATAGTCTCGCTCGCAAAGCGTCGCGGGTTTGTCTTTCAAGGTTCCGAAATATACGGCGGCCTTGCCGGTACGTGGGACTACGGCCCGCTTGGTGTGGCACTCAAGAAAAATATTGAGAACCTCTGGTGGAAACACTTTGTGTCCGATCGCGAGGACATGTTCGGTATCGACTCAGCGATCCTTATGAATCCTCGCGTATGGGAAGCGTCAGGCCATGTGTCTACATTTAATGACCCGCTCGTGTCTGATGTAAAAACAAAACGTCGCTATCGCGCAGATCATCTTCTCGAGGAAGTAGGCATCGACCCGACAGGCATGACCCTTGCAGAAATGGGCGAGCTCATGAAGGAAAAGAACATCAAGAGCCCCGACGGCAACGAGCTCACCGAGCCACAGCAATTCAATATGATGTTCAAGACATCGGTGGGCTCAACAGACGGCGAGGACACGACCGTCTACCTCCGTCCCGAGACTGCGCAGGGCATGTTTGTAAACTTCAAAAACATTCTCGACACCTACCACCCAAAGCTGCCGTTTGGCATTGCACAGATTGGTCGCTCGTTCCGCAATGAGATTGCACCGCGAGACTTCATCTTCCGTGTTCGCGAGCTTGAGATCATGGAGTTTGAGTATTTCATTAGAGAAGCTGAGTGGGCGGAACAATTCGAAGCAATGCTGACCGCATCGCGCGCGTGGTTTGCCGCGCTTGGTTTTGAAGCGGGTGACGTGAAGGAGATTGAGATAGCCGACACCGACCGCGCACACTACTCAAAGCGCACCGTAGATTTCCATTTCAAATATCCGCACAAATTTGATGAAATTGGTGGTATTGCATATCGTACCGACTTTGACCTCGCGCGACATATTGAACATTCCAAGGTTGACCTCACATATTTTGACGAAGAGGCAAAGAGTCGCTTTGTGCCACACGTACTCGAGCCAACGTTCGGCCTCGGTCGCCACATCCTTGCAGTGCTCGTGAAGGCCTACACTGAAGACGAGCTTGGTGGGGAAGTCCGCACCTATTTAAAATTCCCAAAGCATCTCGCACCAATACGCGCAGCGGTCTCGCCACTTCTGAAGAATAAACCTGAGCTCGTGGCAAAAGCACGTGAAGTCTTTACGATGCTCAAGAAAGAATACGGCAACATTGCCTGGGACGACAACGGCAACATCGGCAAACGCTACCGCCGCCAAGACGAAATAGGTACTCCTGCGTGCATCGTCATCGACTTCGACACTCTGGGCGAAAAGCCAGAGCTTTTGGACACGGTCACCGTCCGCGACCGCGACACTGGCGAGCAGGCACGAGTATCAATTGCTGAATTGACAAACTACTTGAAGTAGTTGTATAGTTTTCCTCGGATGTCAATGGGAGGAAATCTAATGAATGATGAAATATCCACCGTCGTTGTGGTCAGTGAACAGTCTAGGTCTCAATTATTGAGATTGCTGGAATGCCCACCGGCGACAAATTTTGTTTTCTGCACCACAGATGAGGAGGTCGATGGTGCTTTATACATGTTTGGCATGATTCCTATCAAAGAAGTCCTCATTGTTGGGCCTTTGATAAAAAATTCCATCGCGGGTTTTGCGAGTTATGCCCGTGACCAAGGAGCACCAGTCCGTGTTTGGCGAAAAGAAACAGTTCACTAAGCATGAAGGCGGTCGATGAATCGACCGCCTTTTTAATTGTATTACTATATAAAGCCGAGGCGCCCTTATCGCTTTTGAAAGGTTGGGGGTAGGTCTGGGTTCAAAAGCGATAAGGGCGCCTCGGCGTGAGTCCAACAATGTATCCTCGACTTCCATCTATTTTCCGCTATAGTAGACACACATGAAACCGCTCTATCTCACCACCACATTGCCGTATGTAAACGCAGAGCCACATATCGGCTTTGCCTATGAAATCGTTCTTGCAGACGCCGTCGCGCGCCATGCACGACTCATGGGCCGCGACGTCTTTTTCAACACTGGTACGGATGAACACGGCCAAAAAATAGCCGAGAAGGCGACAGAGAAAGGCGAGCCAGTGCAGGCATACGTCGACCACTTCGCGGGGAAGTTTCGAGAGCTCAAAGGCATCCTTGGTCTTTCTGACGATCTCCACTTCATCCGCACGACCGATGAAAAACATGTCCATGCTGCGCAAGAATTCTGGAAACGCTGTGCCGCAAAAGGTGATATTTATAAAAAAACATACAAAGGGCTCTACTGCGTTGGCGATGAAATGTTTCTCAAAGACAGCGATCTGGTAAACGGCCGCTGTCCGAACCATCCAAACGTTGACCCCGTAGAAATCGAAGAAGAGAATTATTTCTTTGCGCTTTCAAAGTACCAAGCAAAGCTCGAGGAGTATCTCTCGCAAGAAAGCGTCGTAGTGCCTGCATGGCGTCGTGAGGAAGCACTTATATTTGTGCGTAAAGGGCTTGAAGATTTTTCTATTTCACGCGAGACCAAGCGCATGAGCTGGGGCATTCCCGTGCCCGGTGACGACACACAGGTCATGTACGTGTGGTTTGATGCGCTCGTAAACTACATCTCGACACTCGGCTGGCCAGACGGCGCAGACTTCGCGAAGTTTTGGAACGAAGGCGAGACGCTCCAGCTCGCAGGCAAAGACCAAGTGCGTTTTCAGTCCATCATGTGGCAAGCAATGCTCATGTCAGCAGACGTGAAGGCGACCGACACCGTGCTCTACCACGGCTTCATTACCTCGGGCGGACAAAAGATGTCGAAGTCGCTCGGCAATGTCATTGCACCCGCCGACCTCGTGGCGCGCTATGGCACTGAGGCCACGCGCTACCTCCTCCTTCGCCACGTGCACCCGTTTGAGGATACTGACGTCACCTTCGAGCGTTTTGATGAGCTCTACAATGCACACCTAGCAAACGGTGTGGGCAACCTCGTGTCGCGCATTATGAAGCTTGCGACGACGCACCTTGAAGTTGCGCCTGAGATACCGGAAAACACTATCCCCGATACATTTAAAGACGCAATGAATCGTCACCGAGTCGATGAGGCAGCTGAAATGGTCTGGCAGCGCATCGGCGCCCTTGATGAGCGCATCCAGCTTGAGCAGCCGTTTAAGGTGGTGAAAACAGACCCAGAAAAAGGAAAGGAAATGATCCGCGGCCTTGCTACTGAGCTCTATACTATTGCTCGTATGCTCTATCCTTTTATGCCTACGACGAATGTCCTTATAAAGGAGCTTGTTACGGCAAACAAGATGCCTGACGCGCCACTCTTCCTCCGAAAAGAGTAAGTGCTATACTACTTTTATAATCACATTACGTATGTACGTACAACAAAAATACATCGATCTTTTTAACGACGAAGCGAAAGGAAAGGCATTTGTGCAGGAAGTGTGGGACAAAGGCTACTGTGTGCTCTTCGACTTTTTGACCCCAGAAACAAAAGCAGAGTTCGATGCATTTCTTGCCGACCGTACACAGTGTAATAAAAAGAACGAACAGCTAAACGGCACCATCGCACAGAAGCTCGCGACATCAGACGAGATGATGAAGATCCTCAACACCATCCACCGCCACCGTGCGAGTATCGAAGGCGTGCCTTTTGTGCCACTTACAGTCGAAAAACAGTCATGGGGCTTCCCATACAAAGATGCGCGAGGTGGCGCAAAGACCGAGCAGACACACTTTCACTACGATGCTGCGTATACCAACACACTCATTCCGTTTGTCCTTCCGCCTGCGGAAAGTGGTGAAGGACACCTCATTGCGTATCCAAACCTCAAGCGTCGCATCAAGAACCGCTTCCTCTACGGTATCGTCTCGCGCATGGTTCGCGATATTCCGTTTACGCGCAAGTTCTACCCGGGCGTCTCTATTCCGTACACCGTGGGTGGCTTCCACTTTTTCTTCGGCGATATTTCGTTCCACGGTGTGCTTCCTATCAAAAAAGGTGAACGTCTCGTGATGACCATCAACAGTCATTGGTAAATCGATGACCATTCGCTATATCGATACGCACACACATGTAAACCTCTCGGCTTTTGATGCTGACAGGGAGGAGGTACTCGCCCGCGCTAAAAGCGCGGGCGTTCTGATGATAAACATTGGCACCAAACTTTCGACCTCACAAAAGGCTGTCGACATCGCTCGTGCACATGACCACGCATATGCAGTGGTCGGCCTCCACCCGGTGCAAACGGTCCCAGGACTTCACGACGAAGATGAAGTCGGGGAGGGCGGAAAACCCTTTATTTCAAAAGGCGAGATTTTCAACTCAGCCAAAATGAAAACGCTTGCTGAGGATCCCAAAACAGTTGCCATCGGCGAGTGTGGTCTCGATTATTTCCACACAACTCCAGAAAGTGAAGCAGCTCAGCGTGAAGCGTTCATTGCGCAGATACATCTCGCAAATGAGCTCGGCAAGCCGCTCATGCTCCATATTCGGAACGGCACAGACACGAGCAAAAATGCCTACAAAGACGTTGCAGATATTTTAAAGAGCGAAGCAAAAGTACAGGGGAACGCGCACTTTTTTGCAGGCTCGGTCGACGACGCCCGTTTATACCTTGGCACGGGTTTTTCGGTGTCGTTTACGGGAGTCGTGACCTTCACCCGCGACTACGACGAGGTGGTGCGCTATGTCCCAGCAGACATGATCCACGCCGAGACCGACGCGCCGTATGTCTCACCAAAGCCGTACCGAGGTCAGCGCAACGAGCCACTCTATGTGATAGAGGTCGCAAACAAACTCGCGGAGATACGAGGTGCCGACCCCGAGCAGTTCCGCGAACAGCTCCTTCTGAACGCAAAAAAACTATACGGTATCGAGTAATTCTTTTATCAGGTCGTCTTTTGAAATGTACTCATTCTCATTCAATGCCCAACCAAGTTTATCACTGGCAACTGCATGCAAAGGTGGGGTCATATCATTTGGGTACACAACCACGCCGTTATTTTTAACAGGTTCATATTTCGCTACAGGCACACGTATTCGACGCAGTTTTTTATAAATTGGAGCAAACTTGCGATCTTTTTCTTTCAACACACGGACCACTTCATAAGTGGCCAACAACCACACCCTGAGCAAAACAAAGGCGTGGCTTTTTCCAACTATTTCTTCTGACGAGCCAACGGCTTTTTTATTGGATTCATTCCACATTACTTCGATTAGCTCGTTCAGTGTTCCAAGAGATTGGAAGTCAAAAGCAAGCCAAGGGCAATCTTTTATACCAGGAAGTTCGTATGATTTTTTAATCCACTCATCCATTATGTTTTCTTAATCAAACAAATCAACCAAGTATTTGTTGATCTCGCGCTGGTCGAGGTCGTAGAAGTTCTTATTGTCGTCGTGAAGGTCGCTCGCAAGACGCTTGCCAACGAAGCGCCAATGCCACGGCTCGTAGATGTAGTAGGTGTTTCCTTTTGGATAAGAAATAATAAATCCGTAGTGATACGCGTGTTTCTGGAGCCACGCATACGCCTTCGTCGTGTCGAAGCCTGCGAGCTGGTTATCATTTTCAGACGAGGTCAGGTCGGCGGTAGTACCAAGCTGGTGTTCCGAGTAGCCTTGGTCTGCAGAAAAGGTGTTTGCACCAGTGCCGTAGCGTACGGAGTATGCGCTCTTGAGGTTTTTCTGCGAATCAAACGAACGATATGCCGAGCGTACCTTTATGTCGACGCCGTCGCTCTTTGCATCGTCGATCATGTCGGTCATGTGCGAGTAGACATGGCTCTCGAGATATTGGTCGGCTGGCACCGCGCTATATTTTTGATCAATCTGAGTAATTTTCGCAGGCTTGTAGTTTTCGTTGAGGAAATAAATCTTTGAATATTTAATCAAAAGCTCCTTGTCTACTTTTGCCAGCTTGTCGAGAATACCGACCGTGCCAGATATTTTTTCTACCTGCGACGAGAGGTGGTTGACCTCGCTTTCCTTGTCGGCGAGACGGCTCTCGAGGTTGGCGCGCGCCTCCTCAGTGAGG
>Ga0075026_100001070_pt1 | contig 11522 bp, 9 predicted proteins | sample Str012_2_FD_71392 | JGI IMG/M metagenome (GOLD analysis project Ga0075026, IMG submission 71392) | Freshwater sediment microbial communities in response to fracking from Pennsylvania, USA - Straight Creek_MetaG_SC_2012 | ecosystem: Environmental > Aquatic > Freshwater > Creek > Sediment...
CCACCGTGTGACCTGCCGCCACCCGGGCCTGTTGTTCGCCGCCGTCGACCCCGACGAGGCGTGGTTCACCCTGTTGCTCGAGGACCTGTCTGGAGCCACCCAGGGTGACGAGGTCGCCGGGTGTGCCGTCGATGTCGCAACCGCCGCACTGGACCAGTTGGCCGGGCTCCACGCCCCTTGTTGGGAGGCACCCGACCTCGCACTCAACTCCTGGGTGAACCGGGCCACGCCGGAGAGCGACGCCTTTACCGTCGCCGTCGTGAGCGGAGTGTTCCCGGGGTTTCTCGATCGCTACGGCGACCGAATCGATCCGGCCCACATTCACCTCCTCGAGTCGTTCGTCCCTCGCTTGGGCACATGGATGGCGCGCTCCGGCGGTCCGCGAACGCTGGTCCATGCCGACTTCCGGCTCGACAACCTGCTGTTCACGCCAGACGACACGGCACCCGTCGTCGTCGACTACCAGACCATCAACTGGGGGAGCGGTGCCTACGACCTGGCCTACTTCGTGGGCGGTTGCCTGGAGCCGGAGATCCGGCGTCCGGCGTCCGAGTCACTCATCGCCGGCTACCACGAAGCCCTGATGACGGGAGGTGTCCGAAACTACCCGTTGGCGGATCTGATGGCCGACTATCGAAGGGAGTGCTTCGGCGGCCTGATGATGGCGCTCGGAGCCTCGATGCTGGTCAAGCAGACCGAGCGGGGCGACGCCATGTTCCTCACCAGTGTGCGGCGCCACGCCCAACAGTCGATCGACCTCGATGCACTGGAGCTCCTCGTCGACGCCTGACGACGGCTAGGAACTGGTGGCAAGGCCAGGCGACCAATGCGGACGACGAGGGCGGACGATGAGTACGGTGAGTGACTGGGAAGCGTGCGGCACCGACCCGTCGTAGCCTGTCGGGCAGCCACCTCGAGGAGCAACTATGGGAAACGACAAGCACGGACCGTCCACCGACGCCTCGGGGGACCCGCCTTTCGAATTCCGGGGAATCAACCATCTCGCCCTGGTCTGCCGGGACATGGCCAGGACTGTCGACTTCTACACCAACGTCCTGGGCATGCCCCTGGTGAAGACCATCGAACTGCCGGTGGGCATGGGCCAGCACTTCTTCTTCGACTGTGGTGGGGGTGACACCCTCGCCTTCTTCTGGTTCCCGGACGCCCCGGACGGTGTTCCCGGGGTGTCGGCGCCGACCGGTCGACCCGATCAGGGCAGTTTGACCAGTGCCGTCGGATCCATGAACCACGTTGCCTTCGCGGTTCCCCCCGAAAAGATCGACGAGTACCGCGACCGGTTGCGAACCGCCGGAGTTGACTGCACGGACGTGGCGAACCATGACGACAGCGAGTTCGGTATCGCCGCGGAAATCCACCCGGGCGTATTCGTGCGGTCGATCTACTTTCAGGACCCGGACGGGATCCTCCTGGAATTCGCCTGCTGGACCCGTCCCCTCGGACCGGACGACGTCTCCCACCAACCGGCCCGGGCTGTCGACTCGGTCACGGCCTGAGTCCGGCCATGCCCCGACTTCGCCAGGTGGCCCGATCCGAGGCCGAAGCTCCCATCGTCACCGTCATGTACGACCTGCTGTTCGGGGACCGGGATCCAGTGGCTGAGCCGGGCACCTCGGACGGGACACCGGGTGACTGGTGGACGGTTTTCGCTCTCGTGCCGGACGTCTTGGAGCATGCCGTCCAGGGGTTCGGTCTCTACCAGAGCCCGAAACGTCTGCTCGACCCCGTCCTGCGGGAGCTGGCCCAGGCCCGGGTGGGTTGGGCGTCCGGTAGCCAGTTCGTCTACTCCCAGCACTGCAAGTCATTGCGGGCGCTCGGGATCGTCGACGACGTGATCAACGCGGTGCCCCATTGGAGCGCAGCCAACTGTTTCGACCTCACTCAACGGCTGGTGCTGGCCTACACCGACTGTCTGGCCCTCGACCACGGTCGAGTGCCCGACGGGTTGTTCGATGCCCTCCGGTCGGTATTGAGCGACGAGGAGATCCTCGAACTCACCTACATCACCACCCTCTATCTGCAACACGCCATCATGTCGAGGGCACTGCGCACGGAGTTCGATGACCGGGACGAACCGGTGGTCGAGGTGGTGGTCGAGGGAGACAACACCGGGGCCGGTCGCCCGGGCCGCCGGCCCCCGTCGCCAACTTGACGCCAGGCCCGCGCCCGCCCATCGGCGGAACGGCGTCGACCGGCTGCGCTCAGCGCCCGAACCACCGCTTCGTGGTCCTCGGAGCCCCTGGGCCGCAGGAGCACCGGTCTTCGGGCACCACGTCGGCCAGCACTTGCTCGACATGAAGGCCGCAGCCCTTCCATGTCGGCCGACCGCACTGCTTGCACCTCACTGCTCTACACATACCCCCCAGGGTACTTGACCGGCTGCTTCAGGTCCAGGTGGCCGACGAACTCGCGTGCAGCCATCGACATCCATGCCCACACTCCAGGGTGTTCCGTGTGCGACCTGTCAGGACGGAATTCGATGGACTACCCCCTAGGGTATGCTGACCAGGGCCGAACTCCCCCTGTCCGCCTGCCATACGGCACTAGGCACCAGTGCAACGACCCGCCAGGATGTGACTGATGACACTCCGACCGTCCGAACGCGCCATGCAGAATGTGAGAAGAGCTGACAACCGGTCAGGGTCGCCGCTCCAGGTGATCGTCGTCGGAGGCGTGGCCGGGGGCATGTCGGCCGCCACCCGCCTACGCCGACTGGACGAGGTGGCAACGATCATCGTCGTCGAGCGATCTGGTCACGTCTCGTACGCCAATTGCGGCCTCCCCTACTTCGTCGGCGGAGTCATCGAGGACGAGGACGACCTGCTGCTACAGACTCCCGAACGCCTCCATGACCGCTTCCGGCTCGATGTCCGCGTCGACACCGAAGTGGTAGCCATCGACCCCGCTGCCCGGACTGTTTCGATCCGCTCCACCCTCGATGGCACCGAGTCCCGCCTGCCTTTCGACAAGTTGGTCCTGAGCCCCGGTGCCGTGTCGATCCGTCCACCCATCCCCGGATTCGACCGGGTGCGCTCCCTGCGCACCGTCGAGGACGCCCAACTCCTCTTCGCCGACGTGGGGGCGGCCCCCCTCTCCGCCGTGGTGGTCGGCGCCGGGTTCATCGGACTGGAGACGGCCGAGAATCTCCACCGCTCCGGCATCGCCGTCACGGTGGTCGAGGCCGCTCCTCAGGTGCTCACCCCACTCGACCCCGAGCTGGCCGTTCTGGTCGAGGCCGAGCTCCTGGCTAACGGCGTCACGGTCGAGACCGGTGTGGCCGTCACCGAGGTGACAGACACTTCGGTGGTACTGGCCGACGGCCGGTCACTGCCCGCCGATCTGGTGGTGGGCTCGATCGGCGTCCGTCCCGATGTCCGCCTGGCCGAGTTGGCGGGCCTCGAGATGGGGCCGAATGGCGGTATCGGGGTGGACGGCTCCGGACTGACCAGCCACCCGGACATCTACGCGGTGGGCGATGCCGTCGAGAAGACCGACGTCATCGGAGGCGGCTCCTCACTGGTGGCCTTGGCCAACGTGGCCAATCGGCAAGGTCGGCGTGCGGCCGATCACATCGCCGGGCTCCACCGGCCCTCGGCCCCATCGGCCGGTACGGCCATCGTCAAGGTCTTCTCGTGCACAGCGGCCATGACCGGATGGAACGAGCGCCGACTCCGGACCGCCGGGCGCCCCTACCGGTCCATCCACTCCCATCCGTGGAATCACGCCACCTACTACCCCGGGGCCGAGCAGATGTCGCTCAAGCTCCTCTTCGACCCGCTCGACGGGACCATCCTCGGTGCCCAGGCCGTAGGGGGATCCGGCGTCGACAAACGGATTGACGTGCTGGCCACCGCCATGACGACCGGTATGTCGGCGCCGGCCCTGGCCGACCTGGATCTGGCCTATGCCCCGCCCTTCTCGTCGGCCAAGGATCCAGTCAACATGCTCGGTTACATGGCCGAGAACATCCTCTCGGGTGAATGCGACGTGGTGGAACCTGACGAGGTGGCGGGGCTCGTCGGGGCCGGTTGGACACTGCTCGACGTGCGGAGTCGCGACGAATTCGAGACCGGGTCTATTCCGGGAGGGATCAGTGCCCCACTCGACGACCTGCGCGACCTGCTACCGAAGCTCAGCGCGGGCCCGTTCCTCGTCTACTGCCAGGTAGGTCAACGGGGACATACGGCAACCGAGCTGCTGCACGAGCTCGGCTATGAAGCCCGGAATCTCGACGGCGGAATCATGACATGGCGGGCGGCCGAGGCGGCCCGAACCGGCGCCGCCCGATCGTTGGTCAGGCCAGCTTCGTGAAGAGCCGCTGCACTTCATCGAGCGTGTAGCCCGAGGCAGCCGACTCCTTCGGATGTTCGACACAGTAGGTGAGTCCGGCAGCCAACAAGTGAAACCCGGTCTGCTCCAGGGCATTGATGGCGGCGGACAACTGGGTGACGACATCTCGGCATTCGCGGCCCTCGGCCAGCATCCGCTCGACGGCCTGAACCTGCCCCCCGGCGCGCTTCAGGCGCTTACGCAGATCATCGACGACGTCTTCAGGCAGCTCCACGGCGGTCCTCCGGATCTAGTACCCCCAAGGGTACCCGGCGGGTCACCTGTTCGGTTGCGACCGTCCCCGGGGGTGGAACCGACCGGCGGACTCAGCTGACCGTGAGCGTGAAGATCTGGGGGATCGTCTTCGACACCGTCCCACCATCAGGTGCGGTGAAGCTGAATGTGGCTTTCATCTTGATCCGGTAGGTACCCGCCGCGCGCTGGAGACCGTTGTTGATCGGCGTGCCCGACAGGGTGGCGGTCCCGTCGTGGTTGTCGAAGAAGGTGAGTCCGTTCGGAAGTTTGCCCTTCTCCTTGAACGTGGGGATCACCCCACCGGTGGCCGACACGGTGAATAGGAATGGCACCCCGGTGGCGGCAGTGGCGGCGGCCGGGGTGGTGAAGACGCACCCACTGCCGCACAGGTCAGGGGCGGTATAGGCATAGGTGGCGCTGGCCGATCCACCGATCGAGGCGACGTTGACCGTGGTGGTGTCGACGGCATCACCCCCGGGGGCGGTCACGGTCAGGGATGTGTCGTTCTGCGCCGACGGGAACGTCGGGTTCCCCCCGAAGGAGACGGAGGTCACCCGGCCCAGGCCGGTTCCGGAGATGACGACCGTGTTCCCGCCCTGCAGCGGACCCGTTGCGGGAGTGAGTGAGGCGATGGTGGGTGGTGCCACGAAGGAGAACCGGTCGAAACTGCCGGTCGTGCTGGTTCCGCCCGCCGATGTCACGGTCACGTCGACCGCGCCTGACGGTGCGACAGGAGCGACGGCGGTGATCGAGATGCCGCTGGTGATGGTGAATCCGGCGGCCCCTAGGCCGCCGAAGCTGACGCCGTTCGCCCCCGTGAAGCCCGTGCCGGTGATGACGATCGACGTTCCGCCGGAGGTCGGCCCCTCGTTGGCCGAAATGCCGGTCACCCGGGGCGCGGGTACGAACCCGGGTGCCAACACGAGGAAGGCCGAATTGCCCGAGTCGTAGATCTGGTTACCGTAGGAGTCGGTCGCAGAAAAAGGCGGCGGCGGAGTACCACGGGTGGCGGGTGACGTGGCCGAGACAGTGGCAGTGGTGAAGTCCCAGGTCACGTCGGCCGACCCGGAGTAGGTGTGCGGGTGACTCCCCCGTCCGCCCGTGCTGCACGTCGTAGAGAGATTCACCGCCCCGACCGGATAGCCGGACGTCGGGTCGAATCCGGTGACGTGGCTGTGCACTTGGATACCGCCGCATGAGGCGCCCAGGATGGCGAAGGCCTGGCCTTGGCTCATTGTGAGGAGTAGCGGAGCCGAGGCGGCCGATGCCGCACTTCCCACGCCCACGAGACTGAGTGTCATCGCCGCTACGGCGACGGTCACGGTCACGAACTTGCGAATCATGCTTCCCCCTGTTCGCCCTTCGGGCACGGCCGTCCCGCACCGTCCCGCAGGTACACATCTCTCGAAGCCTTCCTTCTCCTATCGTACGGCGGGCGGCGTTGTCACACATGGTGAGCACAGTTGCCGGATTGCTCGAATCCGGGTTCGCTCAGTCGACTCCGGGCCGTTGGTCCCGTCGCAGGACGTCGAGCAGTTCGTCGTAGGGCCCGAGGAGATACGCCTGGTCGCCGCCCTCGAACCTCGTCCCCCGGCGGGGCGGATGCTCGAGAACCCCGGCAGCCGAGGCCCGGCGGAGCGCCACCACCCGGGTCCGGGCCGACAGGTCCTGCATAGCCAGACCCTGGAGTCCGCCGCCTGATGCAATGGTGAGTCGCCCCACCAGGAACGGCTGCTGATCCACGAAGAACGTCTCGAGGAGATCGAGTCCCAACGCCGCGCCCACGAACCACGGGGCGGCCAGTGCCGACGTCGACCGGACATATCGGAACCCGAAGCTCCGCTCCATCGTCCGGGCCAGGTCGCGGTCGAACACGCGGAGCACCACCGGAACGACGTCCCACCGCTCTCCCAACGACTCCCGAACGGCCAGACCGGTCTCGATGTTGGTCAGATCGGCACTGGTGAGAATGGCCACGGCAGCGGCCTCGCCCAGATTGACCGAAGCGTGGGTCTGGCGCTGGGTGGCATCGGCGATGACCACCGGAACGTCGAGGGCCCGGGCCCGGTCGAGGTAGCGGTTCCCGATGTCGCTCTCGACGACGACGACTTTTCGGCCCTCGGCCACCAGGCCTTCCACCACCCGGATCCCCACCGATCCGAGCCCTACCACCACCACGTGGCCGGCCATACCCGGCACCTTGCCGCGACCGAGCGACTGATCGATCCTGCGGCTCACCAGGAAGTTGGTGAACAGGGCGAAGGCGGTCGACACCAGTGTGACCCCGAGCAGGATCAGGACGATCCCGAAGACGACGAACCAGGTCGGCTGACCGGAGAAGTTGAGGTCGCCGTACCCGACGGTCGCCACCGTCTCCACGGTGAAGTACACGGACTCCAGAAGTCCGAGATGGGCACGCGACCCCGGCACGACGTATCCCGTGCGGATCACGGTGGTCGACACCACCAGCAGAGCCAGCACGGCCGACACCACCACCGTGAGTCCCCAGGCCTGGGACTGGCGGAGGGCCGACAGGCGCCGTCGCGCCCGCACGGCTATCGGAATGGTGGGCCCCGGGGGCGCTGACGACTGCCGGAAGTCGATGCCCGCCCGGTCGAACTCGTCGGGAGTGGCCAGCACGGCCACGCGGTCCCCGACCGCCACCGGGTGGTCTCGGCCTGGACAGCAGACGATTCCGCTGCCGTTTGCCGGCACCACTGCCACCGGGGCCAGGTGCCCGAACCGGCTGCGGAAGGTCCGGCCGGCCCCGTCGTCGTCATCGACGGCCAGTTCGGCCACTGCGAACCGTTCGCCACCGAGTTCGATCTGGTGGGAGGGGCGACGCAGGCACACTTCGACGAATGACGGCGCGGCCAGCGCCGCAGGGTCCAGGATGATCCCGGTCCCGAGGACCCGTTCGAGTGCCCGCCCCACCGATGGGTTGGCCAGCAGTACCACCAGTCGCACGTCAGGGCGGGCCTCGCGCACCCGCATGGCGATCTCCAGTGTCGCCAGCTCATCGGACTCCACGCAGATCACCGCCTGGGCCCGGTCGAGGCCGGCGCCGACCAGTCCGTCGCCGATGCGGGCACTCCGACGGATCAGTGTCACCCCCCAGGTCTCGACGATCTGGGCCAGTCGGGGGTCGGGATCGTCGTCGACCACCACTACCGGCACCCGGCTCTGATGGAGCTGTTCGACCGTGCGCAGGCCTACGCCATGTAGCCCACAGACGATGACGTGGCCGTCGGATCCCCAGTTCCCGTCAGGCACCGTCGTCCTCCGTCGGGCAGTCGTGTCGGCCCTCGGCCATCAGCGCTTCTGACGCCAACCCCGTTCGAAGGGTAGCCTCCACGAGCGAGGTGCGATCAGGTCGTGCATGGACGGTGGCCCCCATGATCCGACCCGGTAGAGCTGGACCTCCGGCGGGTCGTCGAGCAGGAGTTGGGAAACCTCCCACAGGCGCTCGATGCCCTCGGCGTTGGTGAAGAGGGTCTGGTCGCCGCTCATCGAGTCATGGATGAGGCGTTCATAGGCTTCGAGGACGTTTTCGGACTCCTCGGTCTCGTGCAGGGCGAACTGGAGGCTCAACTTGTCGAGCTTCATGCCAGGACCCGGGCGTTTGCCGTAGAACGAGAGCGAGAGCCTCGACGCGTCGGCGAGGTCGAAGGTCAGATGGTCCGGACCTTGACTGCCGACACCCGACCCGGCCGGAAACATCGACTTCGGAGGCTCGCGGAAGGCGATCGACACGATGCGGGCGCCTTCGGCCAGGTGCTTGCCGGTGCGCAGATAGAACGGGACACCGGCCCACCGCCAGTTGTCGATCTCGCACCTGAGGGCGATGAACGTCTCGGTGTCCGAGTCGGAGGCCACTCCCTCGACATGGGAGTACCCCTCGTACTGCCCGCGCACCACGTTGTTCGGGTCGATGGGCCGGAGCGAACGGAACACCTTGTTCTTCTCCTCGTTGATCGACTTCGGCTCGAGTTCGGTCGGGGGCTCCATGGCCACGAACGCCAACACCTGGAGCAGATGGGTGACCACCATGTCGCGGTAGGCACCGGTCTGCTCGTAGAAGGCGGCCCTCGACTCGACGCCGAGTGTCTCGGGCACGTCGATCTGGATGTGGTCGATGTGCTGGCGATTCCAGATCGGCTCGAACAGCCCGTTGGCGAATCGGAATGCCAGGATGTTCTGGGCCGCCTCCTTGCCCAGGAAATGGTCGATCCGGAAGACCTGTTCGTCGTCGAATACTTCCCCGACCTGGGCGTTGAGGCGGCGGGCACTGGCGAGATCGGTTCCGAACGGCTTCTCCATGATGATCCGGGCCCGATCGGTCAGACCGGCCTCTCCCAGGGTCCGCACCACCGAGTCGGCGGCCTGGGGCGGGATGCTCAGATAGTGGAGACGCCGGGGCTCGACGTCGAACGTCGCCTCCAGACGCTTCACCGTCTCGGCCAGCCCGTTCACTCCGTGCTCGCCCGGCACATAGACGATTCGGCGCTGAAACGCACTCCAATGTTCGTCAGTGATCCCACCACGGGCGAACTCGTCGCAGGCCTGGCGGGCGATGCCGTGATACCCGTCGTCGTCCAACAGTTCGAGGGACGTGGCGACGATGTGACAGTCGGGCAGCATGCCGGCCCGCGACAGATGGAACAGGCCGGGAAGCAGCTTCCGCTTGGCCAGATCGCCGGTAGCCCCGAACAGGACGATCACATGGGGATCGGACGGTGCATGCCCAGCCATTCCGGTCGGGAGTGCCTGATCATCACCGAGGAGTAGCGCGACCGGAGAGTCCCCGAGGTCCGGGGCAATCTGGTCCTGTCTATGGGAGGCCATTGCTCGGTTCTACGTCCTTCCCTACTGCACGCCGGATCACTACGAGGGCCTCCGATCCGGTCCGCCCCGGATCCGTCTCGTCGGTTCGAGGAACGTGGCGTCCCGCCCCTCGCCATGCACGGTACGCGCCGATCGTTTCGGGAAGATTGCCGGCGTGGATGCATCGTGTGAACCCGGTTCAGTCGGGGTCGGGCCCCATGGGTAGGGTGCGGGTACGGGTACGAGGAGGGAGCCACGGTGTCGGACAACTTGAAGATTTTGGCGGAGTACAGCGCAGCTATGGAACGGGGCGACAGCGAGGCGGTCTTCGCCTTCTGGGCGCCCGAATTCCACAGCCACGTCACCAACCGGGTCAGCCCGGAGAAGGTCGGCTCCGACGTCCGAGGCGAGGAGCAGAAGTGGTGGCAGAGTGCCCGGGCCGCTTTTCCGGACATGGTCTTCACCGTCAACCTCCTGATAGAGCAGAACGATCTGATCGTCTCCAACTGGACCGTTGAGGGAACCCACACCGGAGCCTCGTTCTATGACGTCCCGCCTTCGGGCGAACCGGTGATCATCAACGGCACGGCAATTCTTCGCATGCGCGATGGAAAGATCGTCGAGCACTGGGGCGGCCCACACTGCCAGGAGGGCCTCGGTCTCATCCGCTGATCCGGGGCCGAGTGCCTCGATGTGAGCGTCTCGATGAGAAGGGCCGGACCCGATCGGCGGCACACCCGTCGTACAATCGACGCCGGACCGGGTGTTCAACTTGCGGCGGACCGGACACCTACTTGCGAACATCAACGACCGCTGGGCGCACGCGCTCTGGTTCCGAACCGAACCACCAGGAGAGGAGCCCCGGCACATGACCGAGTACGACATCATCGGCGACGTCCACGGGTCCGCGGACAAGCTGGAAGGACTCCTGCGATCCCTCGGCTACAGCGAGGTCGACGGTGCCTACCGTCTCGATGGTCACCAGGCCCTCTTCGTCGGTGATCTCATCGACCGGGGCGACGACCAGGTCCGGGTGGTGGAGCTCGTCCGGGCCATGGCGGAATCCGGATCGGCCCAGGTGGTGATGGGCAATCACGAGTTCAACGCCATCGCGTGGGTTACGCCGAACCCTGACGTGCCAGGTGAGTTCATGCGAACCCACCTGGGACGGCGTGGCCATCACAACCGGCACCACCACGCCAGGTTCCTCGACCAGATCGGTGAGGGTTCGGCGCTGCACCTGGCCACCATCGAGTGGTTCCGCACCCTTCCCCTCTATCTGGACCTCGGCGAGTTGCGGATCGCCCACGCCTGCTGGCACCCCGCGTCGTTGGCCGTCCTCGACGCATGGACGACCCCCGGGCTGCCGATGTCCGACGAGTTCGTCATTGCGGCCAACACCCGCGACTCCGAGGCCTTCGACGCCGTCGAGGTGGTCCTCAAGGGGCCCGAAGTTCGACTTCCCGAGCGTCTGGCCTTCCTCGACCCTGAGGATGCCCCTCGATGGGCGGCCCGGATCACATGGTGGGACGACACCGCGACATCACTTCGGGACGTGGCCATCATCCCGAGCGGGTCCCGCACTCTCGAAGGGGACCCACACCCCGGTCTGCCCGATGTGCCCTCCGGCCACGCCGACGAGTTCCGCTATTCCGATCCGGTGCCCGTCTTCTTCGGCCACTACTGGTTTCGGGGGCCACCGCGTCCGGCCGCCCGGCATGCCGTCTGCGTCGACTACAGCGCCGTGCGGCCGGACGGAACGCTGGTGGCCTACCGGTGGTCGGGCGAGGAAGTGCCCACGATCGACCGGTTCGTCACGTACCCCGTCATCCCACGCGATCATGCTCCGGGACCCAACTGATCGATTCGGGGCTGATCGCGGCTAGACCCCCGGCAGGACGACGGTGGCGCCGGTGTCGATCATCGCCTGGGCACCGGCGACCAACGCCGAAAGCTGTCGCTCGTCCAGTACGGACAGCAGTTCGGCCATCCGTCGATCAGTGGCCCCTTCGGCGGACGCCCGGGCAGCCAGGATCTCGGGCGTCTCGAGTACGAGGTCACTGTCGCCGTACCCGTGGAGCCTGTAGTAGTCCTCA
>Ga0075026_100001071_pt1 | contig 11514 bp, 12 predicted proteins | sample Str012_2_FD_71392 | JGI IMG/M metagenome (GOLD analysis project Ga0075026, IMG submission 71392) | Freshwater sediment microbial communities in response to fracking from Pennsylvania, USA - Straight Creek_MetaG_SC_2012 | ecosystem: Environmental > Aquatic > Freshwater > Creek > Sediment...
GAACATGACCATCGTGCCGACCTGCACACCGATGGTGACGCGGCCGGAGGTCGGCGACGAGACCAGCGTGAGGTAGATGTCGCGCCACGGCGTGGTGTGGATCGAAGGAGTCCCGATCCCCTCCGCCGCGTTCGGGAACGTGGAGATCGCCGGCGCGAGCTCGCCGACGCCACTCACCTTCACTCGGGCCTTGATCGTGGTCTTCTGCCCCGTCTGTTCGACCGCGCGGCCGAGGTACGTCACGGTGTAACCGCGAACCTGCGCCGACTCGCCCGGGGAGAGCTGGACCTCGCGCCGCGTCGTGTAGCCGCCGGTCGTAGCCAACGCGACTGCGACGACAACCACTCCGACGTGGACGAGCAGACCGCCGTACAGCCGGGTGTTCGAACCGACCGTGCGCACGGCCGCGACCGGTAGCGACTCCGCAGTCGTGCGTTTGCGGGCCCGTACGCCGATGACCACCGTTCGACCGATGCTGGTGAGTGCGAACGCGCCCAACGTGAACGCAAACACGTTGGCGATGCCGTGCGCGCCGGCGATCAACGCGACGACGAAGGCGATCGTGCCCGCCCAGGCCGGGATCAACAACCGGTCGCGCAGCACCTGTGCGCTGGCCGCTCGCCACGGCAGTACCGGTCCGATCGCCATGAGGAACAACAGCGCGATGCCGATCGGCACGCCGAGACGGGTGAAGTACGGCTCGCCGACGGTCACCTGCTTGTTCTGCAGCGCCTCGACGAGCAGTGGGAACACGGTGCCGGTGAGCACCACCAGTGCGAAGCCGGCGAACAGCAGGTTGTTCAGCAGGAACGCGGCTTCGCGCGAGACCGCGGAGTCGATCCGTCCCGGCGAGCGCAGCTTGTCGCCCCGCCACGCGACGAGGGCGACGCTGCCGAACGCGCAGATACCGAGGAACGTGAGCAGCCAGGGGCCGATGCTCGACCGCGAGAACGCGTGCACCGAATTGATCACGCCCGAGCGGGTCAGGAACGTGCCGAGGATCGTGAGGCAGAAGGTCGCGAGTACCAGAGACAGGTTCCACACCCGCAGCATCCCTCGGCGCTCCTGCACCATCACCGAATGGATGAACGCGGTTGCGGTGAGCCACGGCAGGAGCGACGCGTTCTCGACGGGATCCCAGCCCCAGAAACCGCCCCAACCGAGCACCGCGTAGCTCCACCACGCGCCGAGCACGATGCCGATCGTGAGGAACCCCCACGAGATGAGCGTCGTGCGGCGCACTGCCGCGAGCCAACCTTCACCGAAACGCGCGGTGACGAGAGCCGCGACCGCGAACGAGAACGGGATCGCGAAGCCGACCAGTCCGGCGTAGAGGAACGGCGGGTGAATCGCAACGAGTGGATGGTTCTGCAGCAAGGGATTGGGACCCGCGCCGTCGATCGGGATCGAGCCGGGTTGCGCCTTGAACGGGTTCGCGGCGAACAGCATGAGTGCGAAGAAGAACAGCAATATGCCGTACTGCACGAGCGTCGCCCACGCGACGAGTGGGTCGCCGGAACGGTCCCGGAACCGCCATGTGGTGACCGCGACGTAGATCGAGAGCAGCAACGCCCACAAGAGGATGGAGCCCTCGAGCGCGCCCCACGCCGCGGTGAACGTATACAGCCCGGGCGTTGCCCGCGCGACGTTGTCGGCGACGTACTTGATCGAGAAGTCGTGCCCGAACAACGCGAACTCCATGACGATGAACGCGCCGATGGCAGCCACGAGGATCACCAGCACGTAACGCCGACCGATATCGAGCAGCGCGCGCCGACCCGTTGCGAGGCCGGTCGCGATGGTTGCGAGGCCGAGCGCGGCAGCGACGGTACCGATCGTGAGCAGGCCGATGCCGAGTTGCGCCTTCATGGGCTCAGCGACCGAAGGGGTCGGCGGGGCACTGCGTCGCGGTCTTGGGCGGGTTGTAGTCGGCGCCGTGCTTGATCAACAGGCGCGTCGAGACGAACGTGTTCGAGCCCGGTGCGCTCCAGTGGCCCTCGGCCACGACCGGCGCGCAGTCCTTGAACAACTCCGGCTCGCTCCCCGTGTGGTGCACGTGCACGGTGACGCCGCCCTCGGTCAGGTCGAAGTCGGCGCCGTCGGAGTGCTGCCGGATGGTCGCCGGGAGCACGCCGCCGCCGATGCGCATCGTGCGGGTGCCGTCGTGCGGTTCGTCGTGCACCGCTTCCGAGACCGGCTTGAAGAACACGACGTTCTTCTGCATCAGCACGAGCATCCAGCCGACCGCACCGAGGCAGAGCACGGCTACGACCGCGTAACGAACGCGGTTGCTCTTGCGCGGCGGCGCGACGGGCGCGGTCCCCTGAGTTTCAGTCACGGTTCTCGTCGCGCAGCGTCCGCCGGAGTTGGCGCGAGCGTTGCTTGATCCACACGAGGTACCCGCCCAGCGCCACGGCCGTGATCGAGTAACCCACAATCACGTAATTCCAGTTGTTGCTCATGCCGGCACCACTTCCGTGGGTTCGGCCCGCACCCGTTCGGCGATCGCCCGCTCGAGCTCGCGGGCTTCGCGTCCTTCTTCGAGTCGGGCGAGCTCGAAGCGTTCGAGCACGAGGTAGCCGTACAACATCGTGAACGACACGACCGCGGCGATAAGCGTGAACGCCATCGAACCGCTGATGAGCACATGGCGGTCGGCATTGAAGACCGTGCCCTGCTGATGCAGCGTCTGCCACCACGTCACCGACAAGTAGCTGATCGGCACGTCGGCGAACGCGATCAGCGCGGCGATCGCGCAGCGCTTGCCGCGTTCGTCCGCGGTCGCACCGGTGCGGCGCAGCGCGAGATAGCCCAGGTAGAGGAAGAACAGGATCGCCGTGGTGGTGAGGCGCGCGTCCCACTCCCACCAGGTGCCCCACGCGGGCTTGCCCCACAGGGCGCCGAGCATGAGGGTGAGGCCGGTGAACACGACACCGACCTCGGCCGACGCACCCGCGAGCAGGTCCCAGGCGGTGTCGCGCGTGCGCGGTACCAACCAGAGCAGCGATGCCAGCGCGGTGACACCGAATGCGAGGTAAGCGACCCACGCGGTCGGAACGTGCAGATAGAGCAAGCGCACCGCGTCGAAACCCTGGTTCGGCCGCGGCGGAGTGACCCACAGTGCGAACACGACCGTGACGCCGATCGCGACCACCGTCAGGGCGAGGAAGAGGCGCTTCACGCTTCCTCCAGCAAGGGCCCGAACGCGACGGTGCCCGCGGTAACGGCAAGTACCGCGAATGCCGCGAGCAACTGCACCCAGGGCCACGCGTCGCCGGGGGTGCCCGCGAGCGCGGCCTGGAAGGAGCGCGTCGCTCCCAACATCACCGGCGTGACCGCGGGCAGCACGAGCAGGGGCACGAGCGTCTCGCGGGCCCGCAATCCTCCGGCCAGCACGCCGTAAACCGTACCGGTGGCGGCCAATCCGATGGTCGCGGCGACGGCCGAGCAGAGCAGCACCACAACCCCGCGCACGGTCACGTCATAGAGCACCACAACGGCCGCCCCGACGATCAACTCGAGCAGGAACAATTCGAGCGCGACGGCCGCCGCCTTGCCGAGGAAGATCGATCCACCATCGAGTCCGGAGAGCCGCAACCCGTCGCGGGCGCGGTTCGCCTCCTCGATCGAGAACGAGCGGCCGACGGCGAGGAGCACCGCGAGCAGGACCGCGGCCCAGAAGAGCCCGGGCGCGGCCTGGTGGAGCAACACCCGGTCGGAGTCGAGGGCGAACGCGAACAGCATCACGACAATGGCGCCAAACGGAACGATCTGTTGCAACGCGACGCGCGAGCGCCGCTCGATCCGCAGGTCCTTGCCTGCGACAAGGAGTGCATCGCGCAGGAAGCTCATGCGTGCGCCCCGAGCTCGGGTTCGGGCTCCGGCGCGACCCTGGTCGGCGCGGGTACGGCGTGGACCTGGCCCGCGACGATGCGAACCTCGCGCGTGGCGAGCCGGCGCGCGAGGTCGAGCTCGTGCGACGCGAGCATCACGGTGCAGCCGTCGGCTGCCGCACTGCGGACGATGTCCTCGAGCACCTCGCGCCCGTGCTCGTCGAGCCCGGCGTGCGGTTCGTCGAGGAGCAACAAACGCGCCTTGCGGGCCAACGCGTTGGCGAGCGAAAGCCGGCGGCGCTGGCCCTGTGACAAGCGACCGTGCGCGACGTTCGCGACCCGTTGCAAACCCACCCGCGCCAACGCTTCGTCCGCGTCGGCGACGCCGTGACCGGTCGAGCGCGCCGCGAACCGTACGTTCTCCGCGACGGTGAGGTCGTCGTAACAGAACGTTTCGTGCCCGACGAGCGCCACGGCCCGGCGCACGCGGCGCGGTTCGACGGTGAGATCGACACCCAACACTTCAGCCTCGCCCGCGCGCAGTGGCAACAGACCCGCACAGAGCCGCAACAACGTGGTCTTGCCCGCGCCGTTCGGGCCGCTGAGCAGCAACACCTCGCCCGCCTCGACGTCGAGATCGGCACCTGCGAGCGCGGGAAATCGTCCGAGCATGCAGACGGCCGACCGAAGGCGTACGCAGCGCAACCAGAGCTCCGGGGACCGGGGGTGCGGTACAGGGCCAAGCTTACGGAGGGGCTGGTCACGGCTGCGAACCGGCCCGACCACCGCGGGCGACCGTCGCGACACAGCAAGTACCATCGCGGGGTGCGCACTGCGATCGCGGGCACGGGGCGGACGCTCGTGACCCTGGGGCTCCTCATCCTGCTCTTCGTGGTGTATCAGCTCTGGGGAACCGGGATCTTCACCGCCCGGGCCCAGGAGAACCTGAAGAGCGACTTCCGAAAAGAGCTGAAGGCGGCCGACGACAACCCGGTCATCGTCGCCCCGACCACGGTGAAGCCGGGCGTCACGACGCCGACGGTGCCGCACGACGGCCCGAAGCCGCCGCCGCCCACTCCGCCCGAGGGCGATGTCGAGGGCACCATCTCGATCCAGCGCATCGGCATCAATTTCGCGTTCGTCGAGGGCACGTCGCGCGACGACCTGAAGAAGGGCCCCGGTCACTACCCGGGTACGCCGCTACCGGGAACGCTCGGGAACGCGGCCATCGCCGGTCACCGCACCACCTACCTGCACCCGTTCGGCGACCTCGACAAGATGTTGACGGGCGACCTCATCGTCATCACGACGAAGGCCGGCACGTTCGTCTACCGAGTCTCGCAACCGTGGTTCAAGGTCAAAGCGACCGACGTGTGGGTCGTCGACAACACGCCCGATCCGGAGCTGACGCTCACGGCGTGTCACCCGAAGGGCTCGGCCGAGTTCCGCATCGTCATCAAGGCCAAGCTCGTGGTGAATCAGAGTTCCCGCATCTCGATCATGACTCCGTTCAAACCGGGCGCCGCCGCGAGCGCGTCGCAACAGCACACGCTCGCCGAGAGCCTCTCCGGCCAGACCAAGAGCCTGGTCCCGAGCTTCGTCTTCGGCTTCCTCGCCGCGGCGGTCGGTCTCGCGTGGTGGTGGGCGTTCCGTCGCTGGCGTCTGCCGCGCACGTGGCTGATCGGCGTGCTGTTCTTCCTCATAGCGCTGTTCCCGTTCTACGTGTACCTGGAACGGGCGCTTCCCGCCGGCTATTGACAGAACCGGACCGGGCGCAGATCGAGGAAGCGGCGGTGCGCATCGCGCCGTTCGTGCGCCACACACCCGTGCTGCAGTCGCACGCGCTCGACGCGTGGGTCGGGGCGACCGTCTTCGTGAAGGCGGAGCATCTGCAACGCGTCGGAGCGTTCAAGTATCGCGGTGCGACGAACGCCGTGCAGTCGCTGGCGGAGGCGAAGGCGCGTCGCGGTGTGGCGGCGCATTCGTCGGGGAACCACGCGGCGGCGCTGGCGCGGGCCGCGACGGCGCGGGGTATCCCCGCGTACGTCGTGATGCCCGAGAACGTGTCGAAACCGAAACGCGCGGCGGTCGAGCGCTACGGCGCGCAGGTGACCCTCTGCGACAACACCCTCGACGCTCGGCGCGCAACCCTGGCCGACGTGATCGCGCGCACGGGTGCGATCGAGATCCATCCCTTCGACGACGTTCGCGTCATCGCCGGCGCAGGTACGGCCGCGCTCGAGTTGGTGCGGGAGATCGGCGACCTCGACGTCGTGGTGACGCCGATCGGCGGGGGCGGACTGTGCAGCGGCACCTGCATCGCCGTCGCGCCGGTGCGCGTGATCGGCGGCGTGCCGCGCGATCGGTCGTCGACCATCGCCGACGGACTGCGCACGGGCTGTTCTCCGCGCACGGAAGCGCTCCTCCGGGAACACGGCGTCGAGCAGGTGGTGGTGGACGAGACGGCCGTCGTGGAAGCAATGCGCGTGGTCTGGGAACGCACGAAGCAGCTGATCGAACCCAGCGCCGCAGTGGCGTTCGCGGCGGCTCGGGCCACCGCGGTCGACGGAGCGCGCGTCGGCATCATCAGTTCGGGCGGCAACGTCGACCTCGACGCGCTCCCCTGGTAGCCGGTCGGGTCAGACCGCAACCTCTTCGGCGTCGACCTTGGTCCGCGCCGGACGCTGCTCGCGAATAGCCGCGGGCGAAGCCGAAGCCTTCTTCCGGGGCGAGAGCAGGCGCATCGTGACGAGGAAGACCACGATGATGAGGATCGCGAACGCACCCAACTGCACCGCCTGATTCGAACGGTCGGTGCCCGCGAGGAATCCGTGGACCGTGGCCATGACGAGCATCGGAAGACTCAGCACGTGCACCCGATGCCACAGCTTGCGCGGTAGGTGGCGCATCGACCATGACGTGAGCTGGATCGCGAGGAGTAGGTAGGTCGCGAGGATGCCCCACGCGACCGCGTGCGGTCGCCACGTTGCCTTGAACGGCACGAAGAGTTGCATCGGCGTGAACTTGACGAACGAGTCGAGGTACATCGCACCGACGTGAACGACGACGAACGCGAGCGTCAGCGTGCCGAGGTAGCGGTGCAGGTCGAGGATCCACGCCGGTACACCGCGTTTGCGGATCAACCGAGTCGACGCGAGCAGACCCCACACCACGGCTGCGGCGACGATCACCCACGCGACGATGCCCGACGCACGCGTGATCCACCACCACACCCGCGGATCCATCGCCGCGCTCATGAGTGTGACCATCGGGTCGTGGGATGGCGGCCGCCCGCGGTGTCGAAGACCATGGCCGCGACACCGAGCCGCTCGAGCAACTCGAGGCCCGCGCCGACGCCGGCGACGAGCGCGGCCTTGGCCAGACCCTCCGCCCACCATGCTTCGTCGGCTTGCGCCACAACGGCGACGACGCCTCGGTCGGCCGGCTCACCTGTGGCGGGGTCGATGATGTGATGCATCGTTCTCGTTCCTCGGGTCCACCGTCGGAATCGCGTCGTGCTCGTGACTATTGCTTCGTCAAGAAGACCCCGGGTCGTCAGCGTTGCCGCTTCGTCGAAGGGATCTTCGACCCGGATCGGCCACGTCTCGCCCTCGACGGGCAATCCCGCCACGCGCACGTCGCCACCCAGCCCCACGCAGGCGCCCGTCGCGCCGCGCTCGATCAAACCCGTCGCAACGAGATCGGCCGCGAGTCCCTTGCCGATGCCGCCGAGATCGAGCGCGACGCCGGCGGGAATCGTCACGGTGGATTGCTCGCGGTCGACGCGCAGGCCAATACAGCCCGGCACCGAATTCGACCCGTCGGCAATCTCCGGACCGGTCGGACTGACGTCGCGGAAGGTTCGGTCGTACCCGATCGCCTCGAGCGCGCGGCGAACCGTCGGGTCGAACAGACCGTCGGTGACGTACCAGAGCGACAGCGCGCGCCCGACCGCGTCGATGAGGTCGGGCGACGCCGCCGCCGCTCCCGCACCTGCGCAGCCGTCGAGACTGCGCAGTTCGCTCTCGGGACGAAATCGGCTCCAACTCGCCTCGAGGGCTTCGAGGCGAGCGACGGCCCACTCGACGAGCCCCGCGCCGTCACCGCCGACGACCATCAGGTCCGCGGTGGATCCCATCGCGAGAACCTGATGGCTGACGGCGTGTGTCGTTCCTAGGGGCACTTCGAACCGCTGCATGCAGCAGGAGCGGGCGCAGGCGCGGGAGCCGGCGCCGGCGCGACGACGCGGGCGGGTTGCGTCGCCGGTGCCGGTGCCGGCCCCGCGGTCGGAGCCGACGGCGCATAAGCAGCCGAGGGCGTGTACGACGAGGTCTGCTGGTATGACGGCGAATACGAGCGCCGCGAACCTCCGGACGACGAACCGGAGCCCGCCGGCGGATCGTGCACGACGACAACCCGGCGGACGACGCGCCACACGATCGTCGTCGGCGTGGTCGTCGGAACGCGCTTGCGCGTAACCGCGGCCGACGGGGGTTTCAGCCGCGCGGGTTTGCTCGCCGCACTCCAACTGGGAGCCGGTGACTGGACCCCGATTGCGCCGACGATTCCGAGCACGGCGCTCGCGCCGAGGCCGGTGGCGGCGACGCGGGCACCCGCGGCTTTACGACGGCGCCGACGCTTCGCCAGCGGCTCGGTGTCGGCGGACTCGCCTCGCGCCGAACTCACGGCTGCACCGTAGTGGTGGTGGTCGTTGCACCCTGGTGCTCGGGCGCTTCGGGAGCGTCTTGGCTTTCGTGACTGTCACCGTGTTCGCCGTCGTCGTGGTACGAACCCACGGTCGGCGTGGTCGACCCCGAGGTGGTCGTGGTGGTGAACACGGGCTCGGAGACTCGCGGTCCCGGGTTGTACGGCGCGCTCGAGGGCACCGACTGCAGGGAACGTGCAGCCGACGGCGGAGCCGAGAGTGCCCCGGCGGCGCCCGACACGCTCGGCGCAGGTACGTGCACGATGACATCCGCGTAGCGGGTCTTCACGATCACCTTGCGGTGAGCCTTGTGTGCAACCGGGGCTGCTTTGGGGGCAGTCGGCGCGACCTTCGCGGATGCCGCATCGGCGCGGCCGAGTCCGAGGATCGGGAGATGGAAGACCGCGGCTCCGGCGATCGTTCCGCCGGCCGCGACGAGCGCCAGCGATGCGGCAAACGCACGAGTAGTGGTCTTGGTGAGCTGCACAGGAAACCTCCGGTTGACGGCTGCGTGTGCTCATTGTCGGGGGCGTTCGTGCCATCGGGAAGGCGCGCGCGGCTCATTTGCCCCCGATTTGAGCGGGTCTTGTCGTTGGTGCCGTCGCGTCGGACGCGCGGGCCGACGACCCGTACGCGGCGCCGGAAATCAGGCCCGCGCCGGCCCCAACGCGACCTCGACTCGTGCACCGCCGAGATCGCTCTTCCCGATGGTCAGCGAGCCCGCCGAGTCCCGCGCGACGCGCCGCGCGATCTCCAGCCCGCGCCCAGTTCCCTTGGCGGTCTCCAGTGCAGGCGCCCCGACTCCGGGCCCGGCGTCTTCGACCACGAACCGCGCTCCGCCGTGCGTTCCCGGCTCACTCGTCACGCGGGCGGCGCCACCCGCGGGGGTGTGGCGCAGCACGTTGTCGAAGAGCACATCGATGAGTTGCTGGAGATCATGGCGGCGCGCGTCCACCCGGAGCGGAGCCCGGTGAATGCACAGGTCGAGCGGACGGCGTTGTGCGCGCGCGAGCACTTCCCAGAAGGCGATCCGTTCGCGCAGGACGTCGGTGAGGTCGGCGCCGCGCTCATCGGGAGATCGACGATCGCGTCGCGTGTCCGCGATCACGAACGTCACCGCGGTCTCGAGATCGTCGACCGCGGCCATGATGCGCTGCGATTCCGCCTCGTCCGAGAGCAACTCCGCGTCGAGGCGAAGTGCGGTCAACGGCGTTCGCAGACTGTGCGAGAGGTCGGCTGCGTATTCGCGTTCGGCACGGAGCAGATCGCCGATGCGCACTGCGAGCGTGTCGAGAGCCCGGCTCACCTCCACGATCTCGACCGACCCCTTCACCCGCGAGCGTGCGTCGAGCTCGCCGTGCGAGAGCCGCCGCGCGATATCGGTGAGCGTGTTCAGCGGTTTCGTGATCGATCGCGCCATACGGTCGGCGACGAGGGCGGCGAGGAGGACGAGGGCCAGGGCGAGCCCGGCCAACGAAACCCAGGCGGCCATGACCCCGCGCCGGACCTCGTGTCGGGGAACGCTGACCCGAACGATCGCGGTCTGCCCCGCCGGTTGCAGAACCGGCAGGAACACGTCGATGCCGCCGCCATTCGATCGGCTGAACGAGCGGCCGCGAAGGGCCAGTTGCAGGTTTTCGGCCGCGGGCGGCCGCGAGCGGTCGCCGATGACCACGCCGTCCGGGTAAAAGACGGAGACACTCGACGCGGTCGACGCATCGGCCTGGGCGACGAGACCGGGAGCGGCCGAGCGATTGCCCGCGATCACCTGGGCGACGTACTGGGCGTCGGCATTGGCCTTGCTCGTCGCGCGGTCGGCCGCGATCGTGCGGACCAAGAACATGAGCGGCACGACGAACGCGACGACGACCATCGACGTGACCGCCACCGTCATCAACACGATTTGGCGGCGCACAGCCTCGACTCAGTCGTCCGGCGCGACGAACTTGATACCGACGCCGCGCACCGTGTGGAGGTACCGGGGCGCGCTCGCGCTCTCGCCGAGTTTGGCGCGCAGCCACGACAGGTGCGTGTCGACGGTCTTCTCGACACCGCCGTACGGTTGCTCCCAGATCTCGGCGAGGAGCTCCTGCTTCGTCACGACGCTTCCCGAGTGCGCCGCCAGGTAGAACAAGACGTCGAACTCCTTGCGGCTCAACGCCAGCGGCTCGCCACCGAGATCCGCGGTACGCGCCGACGCGTCGATGACGAGTTCACCGATCTCCAAGCGCTTCGGGGCGTCGTTCGCGCTCCGGCGCAACACGGCGCGGATCCGGGCATCGACCTGCTCGGCCGAGAACGGCTTGACGATGTAGTCGTCGGCGCCGGCGTCGAGCAGCCGGACGATCTCCTGTTCGTCGTCGCGTGCCGTGCCGATGATCAACGGGACCGCGCTGATCGCGCGCAGCATCTTGAGCAGGTCGCCACCGTCGATGTCGGGGAGCCCGAGGTCGAGGAGCACGACGTCGGGCGGGTCGTCGACCACCGACTGCAGTGCGGGCAGTCCGCTCGACGCTTCGGCAACCGTGTGCCCGCGACTCGTCAGCGAATGGACCAGCGGTGCCCGTAAGCGGTCGTCGTCTTCGACGATGAGCACCTTTGCCATGCCGACCCAGGGTACGGCGGACTGGAGGTCGGGTCCGACCTGCCGCCGAGACTTGAGCCGCACTTACAGTGGGCTTGAGTACTCCGGGCCGATAATTGGACGAGAATCGCGGGGTGAGACGAGGCGTACTGCTGGTGGGCGTATGGGTTGCGGGCGTGGTGATCGCCGTCAGCCTCGCCTTCGCCGCGGTCGCGCGGGTCGCCAACGGTGTCGCCCCCAACGACGTCGCGCACTTGTCGAAGACGCAGGTCGACAACGAGCTCACCGGCGGAACGACACCCTCGCCACGAGGATCCACCTCCCCGACCTCCCGGGCCACGACGACGACGGCGAAGCCGGGATCGACTCCCACCTCGACCTCCACAACGTCC
>Ga0075026_100001072_pt1 | contig 11513 bp, 12 predicted proteins | sample Str012_2_FD_71392 | JGI IMG/M metagenome (GOLD analysis project Ga0075026, IMG submission 71392) | Freshwater sediment microbial communities in response to fracking from Pennsylvania, USA - Straight Creek_MetaG_SC_2012 | ecosystem: Environmental > Aquatic > Freshwater > Creek > Sediment...
GTTCAGCATCGAGTTGACCTGCGTCAGTGCACCTTCTGCCGTTTGCACGACCGAGATGCCGTCCTGAGCGTTCTGCGTCGCGACCTTGAGGCCCGACACCTGCTTGTCGAGGTTCTGGCTGATGACCAGACCCGATGCGTCGTCCGCGGCGCGGTTGATGCGAAAGCCCGACGAGAGTTTCTCGAGGCTGCTCGCCAACGCGTCGTTGGTGGCGTTGAGATTTCGATAGGCGTTGAACGCCATGATGTTCGTGTTGATGCGCATTGGCGCTTCTCCTCCGTGACCTGCCTGTCCAGTTCCCTGGACTTCCTCAATGCACTCCTACCGGTGCTTGTGCTCCGGTAGGGATCCTGTCCTCGTCGGCGACCGGTCCCCCGAGATGAGGTTTTCGCCTCGGGGAATTTCGGTCGCGGACGTGGACAAGAATCTCGTCTCGAACCGTTCAGGAGTTCGAGATACCGACCATGTGTGTCGTGACGATGGGGCGCTCCGAAACCCGGTCCCGGGGCGACGAACCGCTCGCGACGGCTGAGTAGTACGCGGCCTTGCGACGCGCGACCCGACCGTTCGGGCGCGCTTCCGGCTGCACGGCATCGGGCTCGAGCTGAGAGTTGATGCCGTCCTTCAAGAGCAGGAGCGCTTCGGCGCGGAGTTGCGAGATGCGCGATTCGCTCACGCCGAGCTCGTCGGCGAGATCCTGCATCGAACGCTCTTCGAAGAAGTAGCCCTGCACGACTCTCTGCAGCCGCTCGGGGAGCGCGTGCACCGCGTCGACGAGGTAGGCCTTGCGCTCGCGGTCGAGGATGGCTTCTTCGGGACCGGCGTCGTCGCCTGCGATGAACGACTCCGCGTCACCTTCCATCACGAGCGAGTCGTAGTTGAGGACGGTGGCGCGGTGGACGTCGTCGATGAGCTTGTGCACGGTCTCGGTCGGCACGTCGAGCATCGTCGCGACCTCTTCCGGGGTCGGCGTGCGGCCGAGCTTGTTCATCAGTTCCTCGTGTGCGGCCTGCAGGCCCCGGGCCCGGGCCCGGACCGAGCGGCTCGCCCAGTCCCGGCCGCGCAGCTCGTCGAGGAGCGCCCCCCGGATGCGGGTCGAGGCGAAACGGTCGAACGCGATCCCGCGCTCCGGGTCGAAGCTCCGGGCCGCCTGGGCGAGGCCCAGCATCCCGGCCGACACGAGGTCGCTGCGGCTCACGTGGCTCGGTACCCGGTGGGCGACCTCCGAGACCACGTACTGCACGAGCGGGAGGTGCTGGCGTACGAGGTTGTCCTCGTAGGTCGCCCGCTCGATGTCGATGTCGGCCTTCTGTGCTGGCTTCACTCGGTGCCCCCCGATTCGGTGCTGATGTCCACGTTTGTTGTGGATGTTGGAGGCAGACTTCGGCGGTTCCGGGCATAGCTCTTGATTGGCCCCAGGGTTGAAAGAAACGACCGCTTTCTGTGGTGATGCACGCGCTCAACGATGGGAGCTGCGTAGTATTCGCTGATCACGACCGCTGGGAGGCACGTGGTGGCGTTCGATCCGGGCGGAACCGGCCGTGAATGCGCGATCGTCGCGGACGAGCTCGGGCTCGTCCGCGCGGGCATTTCGGCGGTCCTCGAAGCCCGCGGCATCGAGGTGGTGGCCCAGACCCGATCGGGCCGCGAGCTGGTGAGCCTCGCCGCCGTCGACCGGCCCGAGCTCGTCGTGGTCGGGGCGCCCGCCGACCTCGACGTCGCCGACGTGGTCCGCCGGCTCGTGCGGCTCCGCCCGCACCCACAGATCGTGGTGTTGCTGGCGCCCGCGCAGGATCACGTGGTGCGTTACCTGCTCGGGCTCGGGGCATCGGGCATCGCGCTGCGGTCGGCCGACACCGACGAGCTTGGCGTCGTGGTCGATGCGGCCCGCAAGGGAGATCGCTACGTCGTGGCCGCGCTGCACGGCGCGCTCTCCGGGGCGGTTGCGCTCCCCGCGCTCGACGACCGCACCGTCGACGTCCTCACCTCCCGTGAACGTGAGGTGCTCGTACTCCTGGCCGAGGGCCGGACGAACCGTGAGATCGCCGCCGCGCTCTCCGTGTCGTTGGCAACGGTCAAGTCCCACCTCGTCCGGTTGTACTCGAAGCTCGGCGTGAACAACCGGAACGAGGCGCTGGGAGCAGCCGTAGCGAAGGGTCTGCTGTTGTAGCTCCCCGCTCCGTGTTGACGATTCTTCCGAAGATTCGTCAACACGGATCCGCGAGGCAGTGCTGGGGCCGAGCACTTCGGCCGGACGCAATGAGTGCCCCGAAGCGACGTGTGACGACTGGCACCCCCGGTTCCTTCATCTATCGCGGGGTTCCGGCCGATGAGAGAACCGGAAAGCGGCCGCAATTGGGGTCGCCGAGAGGGATCTCGAGGTCGGATCATGGCGCTGAGCGACGTATCGAACATCCTGTGGCGCGAACGGCAGCTCCTCGAGCTGCTCGTCTTCAAGCTCGAAGAAGAGCAGCTCGTCCTCGCGGCGGGCCGCTCGCGCTGGCTCGCGTACGCCACGCGCGAAGTCGAGAACGTCCTCGCCGAGATCAAGCGGATCGAACTCGAGCGCGCGGTGCAGGTCGCCGACGCCGGTCGCGAGCTCGGGCTCTCCGGATCGCCGACGCTGCGCGAGCTCTCCGGTCTCACCCCCGCACCGTGGGACGGCATCTTCGCCGAACACCGCCGCGCGCTGCTCACGCTCGCGCAGGAGATCGACGGAATCACGAAGTCGAACCGCGAGCTCCTGCAGCGCGGCCACCAGGCCGCGCGCGAAGCCATCGCCGCGATGGGCGAGATCGACATCGACGCCTACGACGCGCACGGCACACTGCCCGATCGTTCCCTCGCACTCCGGATCGTCGACGAGGCGATCTGATGTCGGACTTCTCGGGGCTCCGTCTCGCGCTCACCGCGCTGCAAGCGCAGCAACGGGGCGTCAACGTGGCCGCGCAGAACGTCGCGAACGCGAACACCGCCGGTTACTCGCGCCAGGCCGTCAACCTCGTCAACATCGGCGCCCCCGCCGTTCCTTCGTGGTACGCCAAGTTCACCGGTGACGGTCAGGGCGTCAAGGTCGACTCGGTCACGCGTTTTCGCGACCAGTTCATGGAGATCCGGGCCGCGCTCGAACACGGTTCGATGGCGAGCATGAATCAGGCGTCCTCGACGATGAACTCGATCCAGCAGCTCTTCAACGAGCCCTCCGATGCGGGCATCCAGAAGCAGCTTTCGGATCTCTGGGCCGGCTTCGACGACGTCGCCAACAACCCCGCCGACACCGCGTCGCGTACGCAGCTCCTCGAGCGCGCCAACACCCTCGCCGCCAGCTTCAACTCGATCAGCGCGAATCTCACGCAGCAACGCACCGACACGATCAGCGAGCTCGGTGCGACGGTCGCCGACATCAACGCGAAGTCGGCGTCGATCGCGAAGCTCAACCTCGCCATCAAGACGAACACCCTCGCGAACCTTCCGGTCAACGACCTGCAGGACCAGCGCGACCTCCTTGCGAACCAACTTTCCGAGCAGAGCGGCGCGACGCTGCGCGCCGGAACGTTCAACCAGGTCAACGTGATGCTGAACGGCACCGCCCTGGTGCAGGAAAGCGATTCGACCGCGCTGTCCGTCGACTCGAGCGGAGCGAACACCGTGTTGCGGTGGGCGACCGACAACTCCGCCGCGACGGTCACCTCGGGCAAGGCCGGAGGCGAGCTGCAGGCGATCAACGCCACGATCCCCAACTACCTCTCCAAGCTCGACAACGTCGCGACAACGCTTCGCGATCAGGTCAACGCGCTGCACGGTTCGATCGGCGGGTCCATCGCGGTCATCGATCAGAACCAGACCGCGGCCGGCACCCTGCAGTTCGACGCCTCGCTCGACGGTGGCGCGTTCTCGACCGTCGCCGTCGCCGGCGCCGACTGGTCGGGCGCGGGCGGCGCAGCCGCGCTGCAGACCGCGTTGCAAACCGCGCTCGATACCGCCGTGGGTGCGGGCAATGCGACCGCAACGGTTTCCGGCGGCAACGGCTCACCGCTGACGATCGGCATCACTCCGGCCGGCACCCATCAGCTCCAGGTCGTGGCCAGCGGCAACAACCCCGGATTCTCGACGCTGCTCGGCACGACCGCGGTGGGCTCCGACGGCTTCGGCGGCCGGCAATTCTTCACCGGTACCGACGCGGCGTCGCTCTCGGTCTCGAATCTCGTCGCAGGCAACCCCGGCGCGGTCGCCGCGGGTACCGCGGGCGGCGGCCCCCTCGACGGCAGCAATGCACTGAACCTCGCCGACCTGGCGGCGAGCGGGACCGGCGCCGACTCGGTCTACCGCCAGGTCATCGTGCAGTTGGGTGTCGACACGCAGACCGCGACGAACCGCGATCAGATCCAACAGAGTGCGACCACGAGTCTCGACAACGCGCGCTCGCAGCAGTCGGGCGTGAGCATCGACGAAGAGATGACGAACCTCGTCGAGTTCCAGCACGGCTACGACGCCGCGGCCCGGCTCCTGACGACCATCAACGGGATGCTCGACACCCTGATCAACCACACCGGTCTGGTCTGAGGACGAGGGAGGTAACGACTGATGCCGTCATCGGACTTCCGAGTTCCGAACCAGATGCTGGTGAACAACTCGCTGATCGCGCTCCAGAAGTCGTTCCAGAAGCTCTCCGACCTCCAGGGCGAGGCGTCTTCGCTCAAGCGACTCTCCAAGCCGTCCGATGCGCCCGCCGATGTCGTCGCCGCGATGTCGTTGCATGCCGGCTTGGCGCGCGGCGACCAGTACACGCGCAACCTCAGTGACGCACAGGGTTGGCTCGGCAACGCCGACAACGCGCTCACGAGCGTCGTCACGCAGTTGCAGAAAGTGAACGACCTCGTCGTGCAGGCTTCGAACGCGTCACTCGACGCCAACGCGCGCCAGGGGATCGCGACCCAGATCGACTCGATCCGCCAGAGCCTGATCGGCGTCGCGAACACGCAGTACGCGGGGCGCCCGATCTTCGCGGGGACTGCGAGTGGGACTTCCGCCTACAACGCCAGCGGGCAGTACGTGGGTGTCTCGTCGGCGGTCGAGCGGAACATCGCTCCCGGCCAGCGGATCCAGGTCAACGTCAACGGCGACACCGTCTTCGGCCCGCCGGGCTCCGACCTGTTCAACACCCTCACCCAGATCTCACAGGCCGTACAGAACGACCCCACCCAGCTGACCACCCTGCAGACCACTCTCGGTACACAAACGAACCAGGTCCAGACCCAGCTGGCCCAAGTCGGATCACAGTTTCTTCGCGTACAAAACATGCAGAGCCAAAACACTTCGAATGGGCTGACGATGAAACAGAACCTGTCCACCATCGAGGACGCCGACATCGCTGAGGTGATGGTGAACCTCCAAGCCCAGCAAGTCGCCTACCAGGCCGCACTCCAGGCCACCGCCCGGGCGATCCAGCCGTCGCTGACCGACTTCTTGAAGTAGGGAACCATGCTCGAGACGCATACAGCGACCGATGTCGCCGAGATCACCTTCCCGGCCGGACTGCCGGGATTCCCGCACGCGCACCAGTTCGAACTGGCGCCGTGGGGCCCGGCCGGCAGCCCTTTCCTTTTGCTGTCATCGATCGAAGACCCCGATGTGGGCTTCGTCGTGGTGCCCCCGTGGGTCTTCTATCCGGAGTACGAGTTCGAGCTCGACACCGGCACCGCGGAGCGCCTCGCACTAACCGCGGCCGAGGACGCGGTGGTGTTCACGGTTGTGACGTTGCGGGAACGACCCGAGGATTCGACGGTCAACCTGCTCGGCCCGATTGTTGTGAATCGCTTCTCACACGAAGCGGCGCAGGTCGTGTTGCCGAGTGCGGGTTACAGCGTGCGCGCGCCGTTGGCCATCGCGAGTTGAGAGTCGCGACATAACCACGGAACGTGTTGACCGCGAACGCGCGCGCGTTTGACCATGCGCGCGATCGCGATATGTGCGTATGCTTCGGCCTCGGCGCATACGGCGGCCGCCATGGAGGGGGTACATCGTGCTCGTGCTCACGCGACGTGCGAATCAGAGCATCATGATCGGGCACGAGATCGTCGTGACGGTGCTCGAGGTACGCGGTGATCAAGTACGCCTCGGCATCAAAGCGCCGAGGTCGATCGACGTACACCGCGAAGAGATCTTTGCGCAGTTGCAACAAGCGAACCGCGACGCTGCGCAAGTACCGAAGCAACCGGTCGACGCGCTTCCCGATTTCGCGCAGTCGACCGACGCCGATGCGGAAGCTCCGACGAGCGGTTGATCGGCTAGCGGGTGATCGCGGCGGCCGGTAGGCCGAGCGCTTCCGCCACCGCCGCGTTCGTGACGGTTCCGTTCAACGTGTTCACTCCGCCCGCGAGCGCGGGGTCGGTGTGGATCGCATCGATGCCGCCCGTCGCGAGATCCACCGCGTACGGCAACGTCGCATTGGTGAGCGCGTACGTCGACGTGTTGGGTACCGCGCCCGGGACGTTGCCGACCGCGTAGTGCAACACGTCGTGGCGTACGAACACCGGGTCGGAGTGCGTCGTCTCGTGAATGCCCTCGATCGTGCCGCCCTGGTCGATCGCGCAGTCGACGATGACTGCGCCCGGACGCATCGACGTGATCATCTCGTCGCTGACGAGCACCGGCGCGCGGCCGCCGGGTAGCAGGACCGCGCCGATGACGAGGTCGGCGTCGCGCACCGCGCGCGCGACCGCGGCGCGGTTGCTCGCGAGCGTCTGGATGCGGCCCTTGTGGATCTGGTCGACCCAGCGCAAGCGGTCGAGGTTCTTGTCGAGCAGGAGCACCTCGGCTTCCATGCCCTGCGCGATCCACGCCGCGTTCCACCCGACGTTGCCCGCGCCGAGCACGACGACACGCGCCGGCCGCACGCCGGGCGCGCCGCCGAGCAACACGCCGCGTCCACCCTGCGCCCGCTCGAGGAAGTGCGCGCCGATCTGCGGGGCCATGCGCCCGGCCACCTCGCTCATCGGGGCCAGCAGCGGCAGCTGACCGTTGGCGAGTTGGACCGTCTCGTACGCGACGCCGGTGGTGCGCGCGTCGATGAGCGCGCGGGCGATGTCGGGATACGCGGCGAGGTGGAGGTAGGTGAACAGGACGAGATCCGGGCGCAGGAACGGGATCTCGGACGCCTGCGGTTCCTTCACCTTGATCACCAGGCCGGCGCGACCCCAGACGTCACCCGCGGTGGCGACGATCTCCGCGCCCGCGGTGCGGTAGTCGTCGTCGGTGATGCTCGAGCCGGTACCCGCATCGCGTTCGACGAGCACCTCGACACCGTGGTGACGCATCTCGGCCACGCCGTCGGGGGTGATCGCGACTCGGTGCTCGTCGGTCTTCACCTCGCGCGGCACGCCGACGACCAGCGGTGTCTTCACACGTTCACGGTACCGCTAGATCGCGGGTACGACTTCGCTCATGAAGCGGTCGATGGTGTCCGGGGTGCCGAAGTCGGAGAACTGGCACACGAAGCCGTCGACGCCGCGCGCGACCTCACCCGCGAGTGCGGCCGCGACCTCGGATGCGGTGCCGCCGATCACGCCGCCCCACGAGCCGAACCGGCGTTCGACGGTCGCGATCGTCTCGTCGCGGTCGGCCGCGCCCACGGCGAGCCCGATCGGGTGTTGCACCGACACCCGGGCGTCGCCCGCGAGCGGGCGCAGCTCATCGAGGCGGTCGAGCGCGTAGCCGGGACAGTTCCACCAGTCGGCGAAGCGGGCGACCAGCGGCATCGTGAGCTTCGGCCCACCCCCGCCGATGTGTACGGGCACGTGCGCTTGCACCGGAACGGGACGACCCGTCGCGCCGCGCAGCGTGAAGTGGTCGCCCGCGTAGTCGAACGTGTCGCCCGCGAACATGAGTTCGACGATCTCGAGCGTCTCGCGCAGCTTCGCCGCGCGCGTCGCCGCGGGCTCGGGTCCGAACCCGTAGATCTGCAACTCGTCGGGCACCGATCCCCAACCGACGCCGAGCTCGAGCCGCCCGTTCGAGATGACGTCGAACGATGCGGCCATCTTCGCCAGGAGCGCCGGATGACGGAACGGGTTGCACAGTGTGAGGTGGCCGATGCGGATCGTCGACGTGCGGGCCGCGAGCGCAGTCGCGATCGTCCAACCCTCGAAGACGTCGACCTCGGGCGCCATCGGCGCGGCGAAGTGATCCATGAGCCATACCGAGTCGAAGCCCGCGGCTTCGGCCGCGAGAGTCCGTTCCAGGATCCGGTCGAAGCTCATGCGGATCTGCGGGAGGTACAGACCAAACCACGGGGGCGCCATGTGGGGCGGACGCTAGCGTCGTCGTCCGATGGATCTCCAAGGCGCGCGGGCGATCGTCACCGGTGGCGCGAGCGGCATCGGCGCCGCATGTGTCGCGCAGTTGCACGACGCCGGCGCGCGCGTGGCCGTGCTCGATCTGACCGATGCGCCCGCGGCCGACCTATCGGTGCGCGCCGACGTTGCCGACGAAGCCGCGGTGGTTGCGGGAGTGCGCGACGCGGTCGCGTCCCTGGGTGGGCTCGACGTCGCGATCCTGAGCGCGGGCGTCGGCGGGAGCGCGCCGCTCCTCGAGATGACCACCGCGGAATGGGACCGCGTCCTGAACGTCAACCTGCGCGGCGCGTTCGTCACCCTGCGCGAATGCGGGCGTGCGATGGCCGACGGTGGCGCGATCGTCGCGGTGACGAGCGTTTCCGGTTTCCTGAGCGAGCGGCTCATGGCGCACTACAGCGTCTCGAAGGCCGGTCTCGCGCAGCTCGTGCGCACTGCGGCACGCGAGCTCGGCGTGCGGGGGATCCGCGTCAATGCGGTCGCGCCGGGAGCCACCGACACGCCCATGTTCGCCGCAACCGACCGGCTTCCGGGCTACCGCCGGCAGGTCGAAGGTCGTTCGGCGCTCGGCCGGCTGGGGACCGCGGCCGACGTCGCGCAGGCCGTCGTCGCCCTCTGCACACTCGACTGGGTCACCGGGCAGATCGTGGCGGCCGACGGCGGAGTGTCGCTGCACAGTCCGATCGACCCGCAGGAGGCACTCGACCGGAACCGGGCCGGCTCGTGAAGGTCGAAGGTGTCGTCTTCGACTTCGACGGGTTGATTCTCGACACCGAGGGTCCCGTGTTCACCGCCTGGCAGGAGGAGTTCGTGGCGCACGGGTGTGCGCCGATGTCGATCGACGAGTGGGCCCTCGAGATCGGCACCTCCGGCGGCCTCGATCTCGTCGAGATGATTCGCACCCGCGCGACGGTCCCCTTCGACGAGGATGCAATGCACGAACGCCGGCGCGTCCGCCGCGACGAGCTCCTGGCCCGTGAAGTCGCGCGTCCCGGAGTGCACGCCTGGCTGGACGAGGCCGACGAGTTGGGATTGCCACTCGCGATCGCGTCGAGCTCGCCGATCGAGTGGGTGGAGGAACACCTCGACCACCTCGGGCTCCGGCTCCGCTTCGCGGCCGTCGCGTGTTTCGGTCACGGAGTCGCGGGGAAGCCCGCGCCCGATACCTATCTCGCGGCGTGCGCCGCGATCGACGTCGAACCGCGCGCCGCCATCGCGATCGAGGACTCGCCGCACGGTGTGACCGCGGCGAAGGCCGCCGGGTTGTGGTGCATTGCGGTTCCGCACGAGATCACCGCGCGTCTCGATCTCTCACACGCGGATCTTCGGTTGTCGTCGCTGGCCGATACGACATTGCACGACGTGCTCGCGACTCGCTAGCGAGAACGCGCGTCGTCAGCAGCGACCGCCCCAGGGGCTCGTGCCCTGCCACTGGTACAGCGCCCACGCGGTCTCGTCCTGATCGAACTGCGACGCGCGCGATGGCAGAACGCCGACGAGGTCGACGCGCCCGGCGTGCACCACCGTGGTGTCCCACGTCGACGGGAGGAACTGATACGCGCCGTAGTAACCGGACGGGCTGACGACGTCGTATCGCCCCGCGGATTCGCGGGCGCGCGTACACGTGAGGAACGGGTCGTTGTGATGCGGGCTCACCCGACCGGCGTTCGCGGGCGCGGCGACGATGACCGAGCCGACCGACGCGCTGATCGCGGGGCCGGTGGGCGCGGCCAGGACGTCCGGGCTGCGGACCGATGTGAGCGCGCGCACGTGCGCACCGGCCCGGCTCCGAGCCGCCTGGCTGCGGGCGGCACTCGCGGCGACGAGCGCCTCGTTGCGGGCCGACACCCGGACACTCGCCAGCTCGGCGTCGAGGGTGATGCGCTCGGCCGCGACCTCACGGAGCACCTTCTGCTGCTCGACCTGCTGGGCCTTCAGGTTCCGGCGCTGCGCGTTGAGTTCGTCGACCACGGCCGTGAGCTTGTCGATCGCGGCGTCGCCGCCGGCATTCGCATCGTTGACGAGGTGGGCCCGGCGGGCCGAGTCGAGCGCGTTGTCGCCGAAGATCGAGCTCAGGCCGATATCGGAGTTCTTGTACATGACGACCGCCCGGGCGGTGGCGATGCGACGCGTCTGCGCCATCGTCTTCTCCGCCGTCGCGATCTGTTGTTCGATGTCGGAGATGCTCGCACTGATGCGGCCGGCGTCCGCCTGCGCGGAGAACCAACGCTGCCCGGCGGCATCGATCGCGCGGGTGGTGTTGGCGAGCCGGTCACTCGCCGTCGACGCGTGTGCGGCGGTTGCCGGAACCAGGCCGAGCGCGGCGATGCACGCAACCGCGAAGAGGCGGTTCACGTTGAGTCGCGTCAGCACGGTGCGAATGTGGTGCTCCGCCACACCGATGCTGCGCTCGACGCTCACCCGAGGGCGACCGGGCCGGCGCATGAGCATCGAACATAACAAGGCGCGCCCTCGGATCCCTGCATCGGAAATCACCCTTCGTGGTGATACTCATACCCGCAGCAAGAACGACCTGATCAGCGGCAACCTAACTTTCTTTTCGAAATTGCAGGTTTACGCGATTGTTGCGCCGCCCTCGACCGGGACCGTCTGTCCGGTGAGGTAGCGCGCGTTGTCACTCAGCAGGAAGATTGCGACATCGGCGATGTCACCCGGTTGCGCGTAGCGCCCGATCGGTACACGCTGTTTGGCGCGCGCAATCGCTTCTTCCGTCGCGAACGTTCCACCGGTCATCGGCGTGTCGACACCACCTGGACAAATGCAATTCGCGCGAACGCCACTCGCGCCGTACTGCACTGCCAACAAACGCGTCAACGCGTCGACGCCCCCTTTGCTCGCGGTGTAACCCGCGCCGAACCCGTGACCGCGAATCGCCGCCGTCGACGCGATCGTCACGATCGCGCCGCCACCGTCGATCAACATCGGGAGCGCGTGCTTGATCACAGCGAACGTCCCGACGAGATTCACGCGTAGCACGTGCACGAAGTCGTCCACCGTGACCAGATGCGCGGGCTGCAGATCAGGGCCGTGGAAGATCCCGGCCGCGGTGACGACCCCGGTGACGCGTCCGAGGTCGCGGCCGACCTGCGCCATCACGGCGGCGACGGCGGCATCGTCACCGACGTCACACGGGTACGCGAC
>Ga0075026_100001073_pt1 | contig 11513 bp, 5 predicted proteins | sample Str012_2_FD_71392 | JGI IMG/M metagenome (GOLD analysis project Ga0075026, IMG submission 71392) | Freshwater sediment microbial communities in response to fracking from Pennsylvania, USA - Straight Creek_MetaG_SC_2012 | ecosystem: Environmental > Aquatic > Freshwater > Creek > Sediment...
GGCTCGGTCATCGACGGCTCGGCCTTCCAGGAGGGCGCGCCCAGCGGTACCAGCTGGCTGTCCCTCGTGAGCGGGCTGACCTACCAGCACTCCGACATCGCGCTGCCCGACTCGGCCACGATCACCGTCGTGACACCGAACGGCGGCACGGGATCCACCAAGCCGATCATCGACGGATTCACCATCACCGGTGGCATCCAGCAGACGACGCCGACCAACATCAACGTGCTCACCGGCGGCACCAAGACGCCGTACGGCGGCACCGGTGCGGTCGTGACCCAGGGCGGTGGCATCTACGTCCACGGCGGCTCGACCGGGCTCGTCATCTCCAACAACAAGATCGACGGCAACTCCGGGTCGTACGCGGGTGCCATCCGCGTCGGCACGGCCTACGCCAACGGTCGCTGGGGTGTCGCTGACGGTGTGAACGGCCCGGTGCTCTCTGACACCGCACCGGTGAGCAACCCGCTCACCGACACCGGCCTGGTGATCTCCCACAACAGCATCACCAACAACGGTGGAGCCAACCTCGGCGGCGCTGTCGGTCTCTTCTCCGGCACCCGTGGTTACCGCGTCGCCTACAACGACGTCTGCGGCAACTTCAGCGCGGAGTACGGCGGCGGCATCAGCCACTACGGCTACAGCCCCGGCAGCCGGATCGACCACAACCGCATCTGGTTCAACGAGAGTTACGACGAGGGTGCCGGCATCCTGGTCGCCGGTGAGGTCCCCCCGACTCCGGACGTCGTGTCCGGTGGCGCCGGTGACGTCACGGTCGACAACAACCGGATCGACCAGAACCTGTCCAACGACGACGGTGGTGGCATCCGCCTCCTCAACGCCGGCGTGCGCCCGATCAAGATCGAGAACAACGAGATCGTCAACAACGTCAGCGCCCACGAGGGTGGCGGCATCGCCCTCAACGACGCGACCAACGTGACGATCGACAACAACACCGTCGCCCGCAACGTGACGACGGCCACCGCGGTCACCAGCAACGGCCTCCCGGCCGCCGCCGGTCTCGCGACCTCGGGCCAGAGCGCGGCTCTGCTCCAGCTCGCCGCCAACACGCCGACTGCAGTCCGGTCGCTCTACACGAACCCGACCGCGTTCAACAACGTGTTCTGGGACAACCGGGCCGGCAGCTTCACCGACGGTCAGCACATCATCGGCATCGCCGACGCTGACAAGAACGTGTGGGACATCGGCTCGCCCGACACCACCGGCAACGTGACGACCAACAACTCGATCGTGACGAGCGCCACCGGCACCGCCGGCACCACCACGGTGGTCAGCCCGACGACGACTGCGACGACGTTCTTCGCCAAGCCGTACACCCTCTCGGTGCACGCCGACGCGCGGCGCTCCTTCGTGGCCTTCCGTCAGACGGTCATCACCGACATGACGGTCTCCCCGTGGAACATCTCCGACTACGGCTTGAAGTCGTCCGCCCAGGCGGTCAACCTCGGCCAGGTCTCCGGTGCACCCACGGTCGACCTGACGGGCTTCCCCCGTCAGTTCAACACCACCACCGACAGGCACGTCGACGCTGGAGCCCTCGAGCTCTTCGCAGCCGGCCTGTTCACCGTGCCGGGTGCCCCGACGGCTCCGGCCGCCACGGGAGCCGCTGGCAGCTTCACCCTGAGCTGGACCAGGCCCGCGGCTGCCGGCAACCCGGCGCTCACCGGCTACACCGTCCGGATCTGGGACGCTGCCACAGGCGGCAACTACCTCGGTGGTTGCACCGTGGCCGACCCGACCACCGCCTGCACGACCACCGGGCTCCCGGCCGGCACGCTCTACGCCGACGTCGTCGCCTACAACGCCTTCGGTGTCTCGGCACCGAGCGCACGGGTCACGCCGCCGGTCCCGCCGGCCGCGCCGACCAACCCGCAGGCAGTGCTCTCGACAACGCTGCCCAGGGCGATCGTGGTGACCTGGCTCGCGCCGGCGACCACCCCGGTGCCGATCGTGGGCTACACGGCCACCGCATTCACGGCCGCCAACCCGACCGTGCCGGTGTCCACCTGCACGTCGACCACGCTGACCTGCACCATCTCCACCGGTCTGGCCAACAACACCTCGTACGTCGTGAGCGTCACGTCCTCCTCGGCCAACCCGACGCTCGTGTCGGCGCCGACGGCGCTCACCCCGGCCGTGACCACCCCCAACGTGCCGGGCGCTCCGCGCAACCTGGTGGCTCTTGGCGGGCATGACGCGGCGGGTGTCGCCGACGTCAAGCTCACCTGGAGCCCGCCGACCAGCAACGGCGGCTCGCCCATCACGAGCTACAAGGTGACGACCTACCGCCAGACGACGTGCGTCGTGTTTGGCATCACGGTCCCCTGCGGCTACTCACCGAACGCGGCGAACGGGACGGCGTTGCCGACCTGCACGGTGATCAACCCGGTCGGACCTGGGCCGTTCACCTGCACCGTCAAGGCGCCTGGCCTCACCTTCGGGACGCGCTACTGGTTCTTCGTCACCGCGACCAACCTCGCGGGCACGACCGTGATCCCCGCCTTCAACATCATCAACCCGCCGCCGGTCAACGCAGTCCCGGTCGCGACCGGTCCCGTCGTCACCCTGGCACCGCGGAACGCGGCCAAGGGAACGCTGACGATCGCGTGGACCAAGGCGAACACGCCGGCGACGGCGAAGGCGCGCTGGACCGTGCGGGTCTTCCCGTCCGCCACCAGCAACAAGGTGCTCACGAGCTGCGTCTCCACCGGAGCGGCTGCTCGGTGCACGGTCCGTGGCCTGGTCTCAGGTCGCACCTACTACGTGTCCGTGACGCCCACCGGCGCCCCGTGGCCCGTCGTGAAGGCAGCACTCCGCGTGAAGGGAAGCGCTCGATGAGCACCGACAGCGCGGGGCAGCCCGCTCAGCACCCACGACCCACTCCGACCGACCAGGGAGCGACAGTGAACGACGAGAACGCAGCGAGCGAGGGGCGATCCGGCCTCATCTCGCGCCGCAACGTCCTTCGGGCCGGCGTCGTGGGTGCGGCGGGTGTCGGTGTCCTCGGGGTCGCCAGCACCCGTGGCACCTCGGCGATCGCCGCAGGCAACGCCGGTTTCACCGCGACGAAGTCCGACACCGTCCACCTCGTGGCGACGGACGGCTGGGTCTCCATGCCGACCGGGGCGGATCCCGTCCCTGGCTACTGGCCGGACACGCTGGCGCCCGACCCGTACAACATGTACGTCTTCGGGTTCCGCAACGTGACCGGCATGACCGACGCCCAGGTCATCGCGCAGCGCGGCCAGGCGCAGATCTCGGCGCCGGTGCTCGGCTTCGACGAGGGCAGCGAGGTCAAGATCACGCTGACCAACCTCGGCCTCTCGCAGCGCCCCGACCTCATCGACGGTCACACCCTGCACTGGCACGGCTTCAACAACGCCATCCCGATCTTCGACGGTGTGCCGGAGATGTCGGCCTCGGTGCCGATCGGAAAGTCGATCACCTACTACTACCGCCCGCACGACGCCGGCACGTACATGTACCACTGCCACTTCGAGGACGTCGAGCACGTCCAGATGGGCATGACCGGCCTGCTGTTCGTCCGTCCGTTCATGAGCACCTACGTGATGGTGCCGGACGCGACCGGCAAGCTCGTGCCGCAGCGCGGAGCCAACGGCCAGCTGGTGCGGCGGACCGACGGCAAGAAGTTCGTCTTCAACGACGCGGCCACCGCCTACGACCGCGAGTACCCGCTGTTCCTCACCGAGAACGACCCCGAGGACCACTGGCGCGACGCGCACATCCAGATCAGCGACTGGTCGACCTACAGCCCCGGCTTCGCGCTGTTCAACGGTCGCGCCTTCCCCGACACCATCGAGCCCTCGGTGCCCGGGTTCAACCCGGCCAATATCGCGTACGGGCCGCCCACCAACCGGCAGGGCAACCCGCAGGACCTCGGCACGCTCGAGCGGTTGCGCTACCAGCCGCGCAGCGCGCTCATCGAGGCGGTCGAGGGTGAGACGGTCCTGCTGCGCATCGCGCACCTCGGGTCGATCCGCCACACGATCACGGTCGACGGGATCCCGTTGCACGTGATCGGTTCCGACGCCTCGCAGCTCAAGGGCCCGCACGGCGAGGACACCAGCTACGTCACCAACTCCGTCGGCCTCGGTGCCGGCGAGTCGCGCGACGTGCTCTTCAAGGCGCCGAAGCCCGGCACCTACCTGATCTACGACCGGAACTTCATGAACCTGTCCAACACCAGCGGGTCCGGATACGGCGGCATGCTCACGCACCTCGTCGTCTACCCCACCGGTACCACGCTCGCCGCCGGAAAGACGGTGTGACCGCCATGAACCTCACCCGAATCACAGCTTTCGGCGCCGGCCTGGTGGTCATTGCCGCAGCGCTGGTGAGCACCTCGACCGCCAGCGTCGCGGCGAGCACGACGCAGTCGGAGGGCATCCTCTGCGAGCCGTCGAACTTCGCCGCTGCAACCGCCGACTTCGACATCTCCACCTCGACCGGTCACATCTCCATGCCGGACGGCAACGTGCTCTTCTCCTGGGGCTTCTCCACCGGGACGCACGCCTTCCAGCTCCCCGGCCCGGTCCTGTGCGTCAAGCAGGGCCAGAAGGTGTCGATCACCCTCACCAACACCCTCGACGAGGACACCTCGCTGGTGTTCCCCGGCCAGGAGAACGTGACGGCCGATAACATGCCCTCGATGCCCCAGGTCGACGGCAGCAACCGCGTGACGTCGCTGGCCCCGGTCGCGACGAAGAGCGGCGGCCAGATCACTTACTCCTTCACCGCAACCAAGCCGGGCACCTACCTCTACGAGAGCGGCACCGACCCGGTGAAGCAGGTGGAGATGGGCCTCTACGGCGCGCTCATCGTCTACCCCGACACGACGGTCAGCCAGGACACCGCGGTCAACGCCTACGGCGACCCGGGCACGGCGTTCCAGAAGGGTCGCGAGTTCCTGCACATCATCTCGCAGGTCGACCCGGCGCTGCACCTGGCGGTCGAGCAGAAGAAGCCGTTCGACTGGAGCCACTACCAGGCGCACTACTTCCTCATCAACGGCCGCAGCGCCCCTGACTCGGTCAGCCCCAACGACGCGTCGTGGCTGCCCAGCCAGCCCTACGGCTCGATGGTCCACGTCAAGGAGCAGGCGCCGCTCGGCGACACCGCCCCCGCGCTGGTCCGCTACATCAACGTGATGCCGACCGACGCGGCGTTCCACCCGCACGGCAACACCGAGACGGTCATCGCCGAGGACGGCCAGCAGCTGCGCAAGAACGGGGTCGACGACTCCTACGGCAGCTTCCTGGTCGACATCGGCGCCAACCGCACCGTCGACGCGCTGTTCAGCTGGACCAACGTCGACGGCTACAACCCCACACCGGGCACGGACTTCAACCCGATCCCCGTGCAGATCAGCCCCTACCAGGACGTGCTCACGTCGGCATCGACCTGGTACTCGATGAGCCCCTACCTCGGGCACGTCGGTGACCTGCCCGCGGGCGTGACGTCGCTCAACCAGTGCGGCGAGTACTACCACATGGCCCACAACCACGCGTTGCAGTTCGCCACCAACTTCGGGGCGTCCTTCGGCGGTCAGATGACCCTCATCCGTATCGACCCGGCCGCCGGCTGCTGAGCGAGGAACCAGACATGGACACTCGAAACAAGCGCCCCGTGCGCTCTGCCGTGAGCCTCGGCCTCGGCGCCGCTCTCATCGTCACGACCGGAGTCGTCGCAGCGACACCGATCGTCTCCGCACTCGCCGCACAAGGCAGTGCAGCCAAGCCCGCAGCCGCGGCACGTCCCGCCTCAGCCTCGGTCATGGCTCAGGTCCGGGCTGCTGCCGGTGCCGTACCGACCGCCGTCACCGCGGCACAGGGCAACTTCACCCCGGTGAGCTGCTCGCCCGGGTGCACGATCAACGCGATGACCGGCACCGTCGACGTCAAGGACGGTTCGGCCGCCGGCATCAAGACGCTCCACGTGTGGAAGTTCGGCGACTCCGCCGCGACAGCCGCCGGAGCAAGCTCAGCCGTGCTCCAGGGCACGGTCGGCGTCGCGATGTCGATCACCGTGCACAACAACCTCACGGTGCCGGTCGGTCTGTCGATCCCGCAGATGGACGACGTGCCCGGCGACCTGCACAAGGTCACCATGGCTGCGGACGGATCTGCGGTCGTCGACGCCGCCGCTCCTGGTGGCAACACGACGTACACCTTCACGCCTACCCGTGCGGGCACGTTCACCTACCAGGCGGCCTTGACCGGTGACGGATCTCGCGCCGTCGCGATGGGTCTCGTCGGTGCTCTCGTGGTTCGCCCCTCGGCGACCGTGGCGAGCGCGGGCATCCCCGTCGCGCAGGTGACGCAGTACGACATCGACGAGGCCAAGGGCCAGGACGAGGCTGTGCTGGTCTACACCGACGTCGACAGCCGGATGGCTGGTGACGGCACCAACGCCGGTGCCCCGCTGGCGTTCTCGATGCGCGACTACACGCCTGACTACCACCTCATCAACGGTCAGGCCTACCCCGACATCGCGGCCTTCCGCGCGACGCCGGACAAGTCGTTCATGCTGCGCGTGGTCAACGGCTCGATCCTCGAGAAGAGCCCGACCATCCTCGGCACCCGGCTGCTGGCCTTCGCCATGGGCTCGCGTCCGCTGCCCGCACCGCTGAGTGTGTCCGGTCGCCTCGTGCAGACCGGCGACACGTTCGACGCCACCATCGACATGCCGACGGCGCCGACCCGCTACGCCATCTACGACGCTCCCGGTGACCTGCGCAACGGCAGCGAGACCAACAAGCTCGCGACCGCCGGCAACGCGCCGGCACTCGGTGGCGGCCTCGTCACCATCGACAGCGGCTACGTCGCCGGCACGCTCTTCGGTGCCTCGACCTCGAGCCTCGCTGCCGACGTGCAGCCCGGTGGCAAGAACCAGCCGGTCAACCTCACGGCGAAGTTCACCAGCCGCACCACCGACCCCGTCGTGGCCGCGGAGCTCTACGTCGACACGCTGTCGACGAAGTTCGCCGACGTCACGCTGTCGGACACCACGCTCACCAGCCTCACCGCGACCGTGCCGCTCTCGGGCACCCAGCTCGGCGGGCTGACGAGCGGCGTCCACACCTTCTACGTCCGTGCGCAGACAGCGACTGGCTGGGGCCCCTGGGCATCCACCAAGGTGCGCATCGACAACAACGGCCCGGCCGTCACAGGTCTGACGCTCTCCAGCTCGCACGTCAACGGCAAGCTGGCCAGTGACACGCCCGACACCGACATCGCCATCATGGCCTCGCTCGACGAGCGCACCACCGGTGGCAGCAACGCGACGGCGGCCCGCTTCTGGGTCGGCTCCGCAACCGCCAGCGACCCGACGGCGACCGGCTTCGCGCCGATCCTGCCGGTCACGGCGCTCACGACGAACGGCCCGCGTGTGGTGGCCTCGGCCGACGGCAGTCTTGCGAAGACCGTCGTCGCGACCCTCGACGAGGGCACCTACACCCTCTGGGTGCAGGGCCAGGACAGCCTCGGCCAGTGGGGCGCAGCCGCCCCGACCACCCTCGTGGTCGACCGGCACGCTCCGGTGACGACGGCACTCACCGTCGACCCGGCCGCCACCAACGGCCTGGTGGGCAGCTCGTCCAAGCCCGACAGCGTGCGCATCACGGCGACCGTCGACGACAGCACGTTCGCCGGTGTCCCGGCGAGCGAGGTGACCGTGGTCGAGGGCTACGTCGGCACCGACGCTGCACCTGGCGTCGCACCGACAGGCAGCGCGAACAGCCTCTACTTCTCGCCGATCGGTGGCGGGCAGTGGGTCGCTGACCTCCCGCTGGCATGGCTCGCCAACCAGAAGGACGGCGCCGTGCGCATCACCGTGGTGGGCATGGACGCAGCGGGCAACCGCGGCGACGGATCCGGGGCGACCGAGCACCAGACGGTGACCCTCGACCGCGTCGGCCCGACCGTTGCCTTCGCCGCCGCACCCGTGCCCGGTCAGACAGCGCCTGGCGCCTTCCAGGTGGCCTTCACCGCGACCGCCACCGACGCTGCTCCCGGAACCGGGATCGTCTACGCCGAGTACTTCACCGGTGCAGACCCCGGCCAGGGCCTCGGCACCGGAGCTCAGACCTTCGCTCCGGCCAACACGGGGACGGTGACCGTCGACGCGAGCGCCGGCGTCACCTTCAACCAGCGCGACGTGACCGTCACCAGCATCAACCGCCGGACCATCACCGGCTGGGTGCCGATCACGGTCCGTGCCGAGGACGCTGTGGGCAACTGGTCGCAGTCGACCGTACGGGTCGTCGTGACCTACCAGGCTCGCTTCCTCAACGGCTTCGACGCCGCGAAGGGTGCAGCCGCAGGCCAGAACGTGTGGAACATCCGACCCTCGGGTCGGACCACCCTGGTCACCGCTGGTCGGATCGCCGGTCAGCGCAGCCTCTCGGTAGCCACCGGTGCCGTGGGCTACTACTCGGAGAACGTCGTACCGCTCCTCGCTCCCGGCTCGACCGCGGCGACCGAGCTCTCGACCTCCTTCACCCTGGCTGCAGGGCGTGCGGCGGTAGCGCCCAAGGGCGTGACCATCTACACGGCCACCAACGCCAAGGGAGCCACGGCTGCTGTCCTGCAGTACGCCAAGGCCTCCGCGTCAGGCCGCGTGCAGTTCCGCCTCGGAGCGATGCGCAGCAACGGCACCATCGCCTGGGGTGCCTGGACGACGGCCAAGACGGCTCAGTCGTACAACGTGCGGGTCGTCTGGACCAGCGCGACCAACGGAGGCGCCGTGCTCTTCGTCAACAGCCCCAAGGCTCTGACGTCGATCAAGGTCGCCAACACCACGGTCAGGGTCACCTCGGTCCACGTCGGAGTCCTCAACAAGGCTCAGCGTGCTACCGGCTCCCTGGTCTTCGACTCCGTCGTCCTGGCCTGAGCGCCACTCACCGAGAAACGAGAAACGCCATGACCAGTTCGAAGTCGAGCCGTACCCGGCTCGTCGCGCTCGGAGCCGGGGTGACGATGATGACCGGCGCGATCCTTGCCGGCTCGGTGATCGCCAACCAGTCCGCCTCGGCAGCCGGGGGGTCGGGTCCCGTCCCGACCTCCCGGGCCGTGGAGGCCGCGAGCGGCATCCGCGTCCTGTCCGCCCACGTCGTGGGCAGCGGCGGCATCGTCGAGCTCACCTACCAGGTGCTGGAGCCCAACAAGGCCGGCATCGTCGAAGGTGACGTGACCAAGACGCCGTTGCTCACCAGCGTCAGCAACGGGGCGACCCTGCAGAACACCGCAGCGATGCGGCACGGGCACACCATGCGCCCGGCAGGTGTCTACTTCCTGCTCTACTACAACCAGTCAGGTGCGGTCCGCGTCGGTGACAAGGTCAACGTCACCATCGCCGGCCAGACGCTGAACGGCGTACCGGTCACGTGAGCCGCACCCGCCGACTCCTCCTCTCGGCCATCGCCGCGCTCGTCGCGGCGATGGGCGTGGTGGTGCTGCCCGCCACATCGGCGTCAGCCCACTCGCAGGTGATCTCCAGCAACCCAGCGGACGGACAGCGCATCGAGGCCAGCCCTCGTGAGCTGACAGTCACGCTGTCCGAGGCTGCTCGAGTCCCCTCCGTGATCGTCTCCCTCGTAGGCCCCCAGGGCATCGTCACGATGCTCGGGGAGCCTGCGGAGAAGGCGGTGGACTCGGCGGGTCACCAGGTCATCGCGATCCCGGTCACCGGCGACCTGCCGACCGGGCTCTACCGCATGACCTTCACCGCGACGTCCGGCTTCGACGGACACACGTCGTCGTCGCAGCGGGTGTTCGGTGTTCGTACCGACGTCGCCGCACCGATCGGTGAGGACGCCGTCAGCACCGACTCGTTGTCGGACGACACCCGAGGTGCCCTGCAGGGCACGCTGCTCATCGCAGTCGGAATCGCCTTCGGTCTGCTCGTGCTCATCCCCGGTGCTCCGGGTCGTGGTCGCAGGGCAGCGGCGATCGCCGCCTCCGTCGGGATCGCCGCCGCTGTCGGCGTGGGCGTCATGTGGCACGAGGGCAACGGCCTCGTCGTTGCCGGCGCTGGTGTGCTCGGTGCCGGACTCCTCCTGCTGCTGGCCCGACGCGGACGCGACGACAGCAGCCTGCAGACCTGGCTCGCGTGCGTCGGCTTGGTCGTCGCTGTCGCTCCCATCGCACTGGTCGGCCACGTCGCCGCCCAGGGCGACCTCATGACGATGATCGCGGTGCTGCACCTCGTGACCACGGCGGCCTGGACCGGCTCGCTGGTCGCAGCCGTGGTGCTCACGCGCGGTGTCGCCAAGGCTGACCGCGCTCCGGTTCTTCGGCGTACGTCAGTGGTGGGCACGTCGACGTTCCTGGTCGCGATCGTCAGCGGCCTGCTCATGAGCCAGTCGGTGGTCCCGTCTGTCGGCGGCCTCGTCGGGTCGGCCTACGGCCTCGGACTCGTCGTGAAGCTCGCCCTCATCGTGCCGGTGCTCGCCCTTGCGCTGCTCACGCGCGAGCGGCTGCGGCTCGGACGTACGACGTCGGTCCGGCTCGAGGCGGCGCTGCTGCTCACCGTCGCTCTCGTCGGTGTCTTCGTGGCGGTGCAGCCCCCGCCTGCTGCTCCTCGCTTCCAGCCGACCCCCACCTGGACCGCCGACACCGCCGCTGCCGCAGTGCAGGCTGACGACCTGCTCGTCTCGGCCCAGATCGACCCCAACACTCCCGGCAACCGCTTCCTCGTGGTGCGCACCGACGACACGCGTCGTCCGGCGCCGGGCAAGGTCACCGCCGTGAGCGCCTCCGTCGGCGACGGCGATGTCCAGCCGCTCGTACAGGGCAAGGACGGCATGTGGACCACCTCGGTGACCATCGCCAACCCCGGTCTCACCTCGTTCCAGGTCACCGTGACGCGGCCAGGCCTCAGCAACGCGGTCGCCACGATCTCGTGGACCGTCGCCCCCATTCCCGGCACCCAGGCCGGCGGCAGCCCGCTGACCCGCTACGTCGCCGTCGCCATCGCCGGTCTCGTGACGGCGTGGCTGCTCGTGCTGCTCCTCGAGGGCGCTGTGTGTCCCCGTCGACGCAGTGCAGGTGACGACAGCGACACCGACATCGACCTGCGTGACGGGGCGGCCGAACCGGGCGCGGGGTACGACGTCGCCGTCGACGAGGACGCCGCACTCTCGCTCTGACCCGTACTCGCACGGACCTGTACTCGCACCGACTCTGACCCGCGCTGCTGGCGCAACTGCTGCTGTGGGCCCCTCCCCGGCAGCAGTTCCGCCAGCAGCGCGGGTCTGGTTGCGTCAGTCGGGCTCGTTGCGGCGGAGCTTCTTGATGTCGCCGCGGCGCTTCTTCGCATCTACTCGGCGGCGTCGAGCGCCGGCGCTAGGCCGCGTCGCGACTCGTGGTCGCGGCGGCGGTGCGATCGCCTCCGCGAGCACGGCGGCGAGCTTCTGCTCCGCCGACAAACGGTTCTGCCACTGGCTGCGCTGCTCCGAGGCCGAGACCGTGAGC
>Ga0075026_100001075_pt1 | contig 11498 bp, 9 predicted proteins | sample Str012_2_FD_71392 | JGI IMG/M metagenome (GOLD analysis project Ga0075026, IMG submission 71392) | Freshwater sediment microbial communities in response to fracking from Pennsylvania, USA - Straight Creek_MetaG_SC_2012 | ecosystem: Environmental > Aquatic > Freshwater > Creek > Sediment...
GCGTCGCTGAAATACATCCAGTTCAGGAATGTGCCATAGGCAGGCTCGTCGACGCCGACGATCAACGGCGTCGGTCCGTGCCGGGTGCCGAGATAGTGACAGATGCCGGATGACTCCGTCATTTTTGTCTCGCCGTCGATCATCAGTGGAATGGTGCCGAGCGGGTTGAGCGCGAGATAGTCCTTGGCGAATACCCGCGGCGGGAACGGCAGCATTTTCAGGTCGTATGGCAACCTCATCTCTTCCAGCATCCACAGCGGCCGGAATGAGCGCGCGGCGTGGCAATGGTAAAGCGTGATCATCCGGCGTTTCCCCTAACGTTGATTCAAGGCCAGTTTGGAACGCCGGTGAGCCGCTCGCAACGATATCTTTGTGCTTGCCAACGCCGCCGCGGTCAGAGGTTTGCCCCCTCGATGATATTGCCGAACCTGACATAGCCCTGCCCTTCCCAGCGTTGCAACTGCATCTGCTGCAACGGGTGGTGGTTGGTGGGGCTGGTGTTGACCCGGACGCCCGGCAACAGCGTCGGGACTTCGAGGTCCTTCAGGTTGTTGGCCTGGGCCATGATGCTTTCGCGACTGAAATTGCCGTTGCACTGCTCCAGCAACCGGCGCAGCACGGACGTGACCGTGTAGGCATAGATATTTAGAAACTCCTTGGCGTTTCCGTCGCTGTAGTACTTCGCCATGAATTTCAAATAGTCCTTGAGCCCGGCATCTTCGGCCCACGCCGGATCGGACGGATCCTTGAGGTACACCGAACTGATCAGGCCCTGGGCACGCTCGGGCCCGACCGGAATGATCGTAGAGGACGCCGACGCCGCGCCGCTGGTGACGAAATGCATCGGCTTCCAATCGAGTTCAAAGACCTTCCTGATCGCCTGCGCGGCGAATTTTGCCGTGACGCCGGAAATCAGGACATCGGCGTTGCTCGAACGCAGGGTGACGATCTGGGAATCGATGGTGGGGTCGGTGACCTCATAGGATACCGCCTTGACAAGTGAATCATACCGGGTGCCCAGCACGTCACGCAGGCCGTTGACAAAATCCTTGCCGAGATCGTCGTTCTGATAGAGCAGCGCAAACTTGGCATCCGGCTTTTGACTGAGGGCATATTTGGCAAAGATCTGGGCTTCGGTCCTTGAACTCGGCGCAAAGCCCATGGTCCAGGGATAGGTCTGGTAATCGCCCCATTTGTCGCCGTTCACCGACAGGAACAGATGCGGCACCTTGTTGGAGTTGATGTATTTGACCACGGCCGAATTCGGCGCCGTCCCGAGCATCGAAAACAGGAAGGCGACATTGTCGCTTTCGATCAGCCGCCGGGTTTGCTCGACAGTCTTCGCCGGATTGAAGGCGTCGTCGTAAAAGATGAAATTGATCTTGCGGCCGGCGATGCCGCCCTGATCGTTGAGCATCCGGAAATAGGCATCTGAGCATTTCGCGATGGTACCCAATGCCGAGACCGGACCGCTCAGTGACGTGGTGCATCCGATCTTGAGTTCGGTGGCGGTAACGCCGGGGGTGTCTTCGGCACGGGAAACGCGGGTACCGGCCAGAGCCACGGCACCGGCCGCGGCCGAGCCGGCCAACAGCGAACGACGGTTGAGCGAAGTCATGCAATCCTCCCAGGTTACGGTGAACCTCGGCTGCGAACTTTGCGCAGTCGTTGGTTTCAGCCTCGGAGAAAGCCGCCCCCGCATCTTGCGTTTACACGCTGATCGCGTCGACGTTAGATGACGCACCACCAATCGTTGCAATTGAACGCGCTCATCAGCAACTCGACGCAAGACGGGCGCCAATGCGGCTCCTCCAGTTGAAGGCCTGCTTGTTCTGAAGGAATAACCAGCCGATACACTCCGACGTGTATAATTTTGCTCACTCCAGAGAAGAAAGACCAGACAGATGGATTTCGAGCACAGCCCCAGGGCGATTGAGCTTCAAGAGCGACTCTCGGCTTTCATGGCCCGGCACGTCTATCCCGTGGAAACCCTCTATCAGGAGCAAGTCGAGAACGGGCATCGCCATCACCGGCCGCCGATCCTGGAAGAACTGAAACGTAGCGCCCGCGCCGAGGGGCTCTGGAACCTGTTCCTGCCCGGCAATCATGGCGCCGGCCTGACCAACCTCGAATACGCGCCGCTTGCCGAGATCATGGGACGGGTTTCGTGGGCATCCGAAATCTTCAATTGTTCGGCGCCCGATACCGGCAACATGGAAGTGCTCTCGCTCTACGGCACCCCGGAACAAAGGAAGCGCTGGCTCGAACCGCTGCTCGCGGGCGAAATCCGGTCGGCCTTTTCCATGACCGAGCCCGAGGTCGCGTCAAGCGACGCCACCAACATCCAGTGCAGCATCCGCCGCGACGGCGCGGATTACGTCATCAACGGCCGCAAGTGGTTCACGTCCGGCGCGATGAGCGAGGATTGCAAGGTCCTGATCGTGATGGGCAAGACCGATCCTGATAACCCGAACAAGCACCTCCAGCAGTCGATGGTACTGGTGCCAAGGGAAACACCGGGTATTCGCATCGTGCGCGACATGCGCGTGTTCGGCTATGACGACGCGCCGGTCGGCCATCCCGAGATCATCTACGACAACGTGCGGGTTCCCGCCGCCAGCATCCTGCTCGGCGAGGGCCGCGGCTTCGAGATCGCGCAGGGTCGCCTCGGACCCGGCCGCATCCATCATTGCATGCGGTTGATCGGCTGTGCGCAACGCGCGCTTGAACTCATGTGCGCTCGCGCGCAGTCACGCGTCGCCTTCGGAAAACCTCTCGGCGAACAGGGATCGGTGCGAGAGGACGTCGCCAATTCGTGGTGCGAAATCGAACAGGCGCGCCTGCTGACGCTGCGGGCAGCGGAGAAGATGGACCGTGAGGGCAATAAGGCGGCGCGCGACATGATCGCGGCGGCGAAAGTCGTGGTGCCTAACATGGCCGCCCGCGTGATCGACCGCGCCATTCAAATCCATGGTGGCGCCGGCGTTTCGCAGGACACCTTCCTGGCCGAGGCCTATACCTATGCGCGTTTCATGCGGATCGGCGACGGACCGGATCAGGTCCATCTAGCGCAGCTCGGGCGAGGATTGCTGAAGCGCTACGGCGCGTCCGCCTGATCGCAATCGCGGATAGTCAAGTAATGTTGTGTTTTCGCAGTTCCAGGCGGGCAATCTGGTTGCGATGAACCTCATCCGGGCCATCCGCCAGACGAAGCAGACGCGCCGTGGCGTAGGCAGCGGCCAGTCCGAAATCGTTGCTGGTGCCGCCGCCGCCATGGGCCTGGATGGCCCAGTCGACGACCTGGCACGCCATGTTCGGAACCGCCACCTTGATCATCGCGATTTCAGCCTTTGCCGCCCTGTTCCCAACTGTGTCCATCATATGAGCGGCATTGAGGGTCAGGAGCCGCGACTGCTCGATCATGATGCGCGATTCCGCGATCCGCTCCTGGGTTACGGTCTGTTCCGAAACCGGCTTGCCGAAGGTCACGCGGTTTCTGGTCCGGACGCACATCTTTTCCAGCGTTCGTTCGGCCAGCCCGATCAACCGCATGCAGTGATGAATCCGGCCGGGGCCGAGACGGCCCTGCGCGATTTCGAACCCGCGGCCCTCGCCGAGCAGCATGTTCGTTGCGGGAACCCGCACGTTGCTGAAAACGACTTCCGAGGCGCGGTCGGGTACGCCATAGAACCCGAACACCGGAATCGGCCGCAGAACCTTAACGCCGGGGGTGTCCATCGGCACCAGGATCATCGACTGCTGGCGATGGCGATCCGGATTATCCGGATCGGTCTTGCCCATGAAGATGCAGATCTTGCAGCGCGGGTCGGTGGCATTGGTGGTGTACCACTTGCGGCCATTGATGACGTAGTCATCGCCCTCGCGCTCAATCGAACTCTCGATATTGGTGGCATCGCTCGAGGCGACGGCCGGCTCGGTCATCGCAAAGCACGACCGAATTTCGCCGGCCAATAGCGGCTTGAGCCACCGCTCCTGATGCTCGCGGGTACCGTAACGCGCCAGCACCTCCATGTTTCCGGTGTCGGGCGCCGAGCAATTGAACAACTCGGGCGCGAGATGCGACCGCCCCATGACCTCGCACAGCGGCGCGTATTCAAGGTTGGTCAGGCCGGCGCCGTGCTCGCTTTGGGGCAGGAACAGGTTCCAGAGACCCGCCTCCCTGGCTTTGGGCTTCAATTCCTCGACGACCGGGAAAACCTTCCAGGGCCCCAAATCCTCGGCCTCCTTATAGAACCGGTCTTCGTTCGGATAGACGTAGCGGTCCATGAATGACTGAAGACGATGCTTCAGCTCGATGACCTTCTGGGTCTCCTGATAGAGCATATCAATGTCCATTCATGGCTGAGGAGTTTGGCTTCCGGCGTATTTTGCGCGCGTCACGCCGTCCTACTTCTGCTTCATTCCGGGCAAGGTGCCCATCATCTTGCACAGCACCGTCAGCATCACTTCATCGGCGCCGCCGCCAATTGAAGTCAGGCGGCTGTCACGATAGGCCCGGCTAACCGGCGTCTCGTTCATGAAACCCATTCCGCCCCAGTACTGCAAGCAGGCATCCGTCAATTCGCGTCCCAGCCGGCCCGCCTTGAGCTTGGCCATTGTCGCGAGCCTGGTCACATCCTCGCCGGCGACGAGTGCTTCGCCGGCACGATAGATCAGCGCGCGCAAGAGCTCGACTTCGGTCTGCATTTCCGCAAGCTTGAAGTGGACGATCTGGTTATCAAGGATGCTCTGGCCGAACGCCTTGCGGTTTCGGGTATATTCGATCGTCTCAGTGATGATGTATTCGTGCGCCTTGAGGCAGGCCGCCGCGCCCCACAGCCGTTCCTCCTGGAACTGCACCATCTGATAGGTGAAGCCGTGGCCTTCCTCGCCGATCCGGTTGCGCTTCGGCACCCGTACGTTGTCGAAGAAAATCTGCGCGGTGTCGGACGAGCGCATACCCATCTTGTCGAGCTTGCGGGCGACTTCGACGCCCTTGGTTTTCATCGGCACGCAAATCAGCGACTTGTTGCGATGCTTCGGCCCGTCGCCGCTATTGGCCAGCAGGCATATCCAGTCGGCCTGAACTCCATTGGTAATCCACATCTTGCCGCCATTGATGACGTAATCGTCGCCATCGGAACGCGCATTGGTCTTGATCGACGCGACATCGGAGCCTGCGCCCGGCTCGGACACGCCGATGCACGCCACCGCATCCCCCGATATGGCGGGGGCAAGAAACTCGCGGCGCACCTCGTCGGAGCCGAACCGCGCCAGCGCCGGCGTCGCCATGTCGGTCTGCACGCCTATCGCCATCGGCACGCCGCCGCATCGGATGGCGCCTAGCTCCTCGGCCATCATCAGCGCGTAGCTGTAGTCGAGCCCCTGACCGCCGAATTCCACCGGTTTGTTGAGGCCGAGAAAGCCGAGGTCGCCGAGCTTCTTGAACAGCTCATGGGCCGGGAAAATATCCGCCTTCTCCCATTCATCGACAAAAGGATTGATCTCGGCAGCGATGAATTTCTGCAAGGCGCGCCGGGCGTCTTCGTGTTCACTTGTGAAGAGCATGACAATGGTTCCTGTCATTCCGGCGCGAGGCAAAGCGTCGAACCGGAATCCCGATTTTATTCAACTCATTTCCAGATTCCGTGTTCGCGTCGTCGACGCGCCCCGGAATGACGGCGGTTCGCCGTCACAATCCCATCTGCCGGCTGGCCAGATCCTTCATGATCTCCTCGCTGCCGCCGCCGATCGCATTGACCTTGACCTCACGGTAGATGCGCTCGACCTTGATGCCGCGCATATAGCCGGCACCGCCGAAAATCTGCACCGCTTCCGAGGCACAGAACGCCATCGTCTGCGTCGCCTGGTTTTTCAGCATGCAGATCTCGGCGACCGGATTTTCGCCCTGATCGAGCCGCCAAGCCAGCATTTCCAGCATTGCTTGCGACGCCGCAACGCGCTGCGCCATATCGACCAGCTTGTGACGGATCACCTGATGTTGCGCCAGAGGTTTTCCAAACGTGTGACGTTGCTTGGCATATTCCATCGCCTCCTCAACACAGACCCGCGCCGCAGCGGTGCAGCCGGCCGCCATCGTGAGCCGCTCACTGTTGAAATTATGCATGATGATCTTGAAACCTCTGCCCTCCTCGCCGAGCAGGTTTCCAACGGGAATGCGGCAATTATCGAAATGCAGCGTCGCGGTATCCGAGGCCCACCAACCCATCTTTTTCAGCGGCGTGCGGGAAAGCCCCGGTGTGTCGCCCTCGATAACCAGCAGGCTGACGCCGCCGGGACCCGATCCACCGGTCCGCACTGCCGTCGTGATGTAGTCGGCGCGCATGCCGGAGGTGATGAAGGTCTTCTCGCCATTCACTACATAGAAATCGCCGTCGCGGCGCGCCGACGTGCGCAGGTTGGCGACGTCGGATCCGCCGCTGGGCTCTGTAATCGCCAGCGCCGAGATCTTCCTGCCTGACAATATCTCAGGCAGGACGCGCGCCTTGAATTCAGGGCTGCCCTCACGCGCAATCGGCGGCGCGCCAATCGAATTGCTCTTGAGGCTGGCGCTGACGCCGCCGGCGCCAGCCCGCGCCAGTTCCTGCACCGCGACAATCCACATGAAGTTATCGACCTCGGTACCGCCATACTCCTCCGGAAAACCCAGGCCCAGCAGCCCGATTTCGGCCGCCTTCTCGTAGAGCACCCGCGGAAACCCACCCGCCTCATCCCATTCGTGCGCGTAGGGCTCGATCTCCTTTTCGACAAAGCGGCGCACCACCTCGCGATAGGCCTCGTGTTCAGCGGTGTAGAATGGACTTGCCATTCGCTTTGCTCCGTTATGCCGCAACGCGTACGATGTCCGGAATTCCCCCACCTCACTTGCGTCGAGTGGCTGGCTCCGGGACGGGATGGCGGATCAGGCCATAGCCCAGCCAGTCAGCGCAAGACAGTATCCCGACACGGCCGCTCAACTTGACGAAATGGCGTAAAATCAATCAGATCAGGCCTCAAGGCCGCTAGACCCTTCGGAGGAGATTTTGCCGGTTCGCTACTATGACTGGATCGCCCATTTCGGCCGCCGGACGCCGGACAAACTGGCCGTCGTCGATCTCGCTGGTGAGCGACGTCTCTCGTACGCGCAATTCGACGCGCGCATTTCCCGTCTCGCTGCACATTTGCGTGACCGGCTTAATGTGACGCGCGGCGATCGTGTCGCGGTGCTTGCCATGAACACGACCGATACGCTGGAGGTGCAGTTCGCGTCGGGGCGGCTCGGCGCGGTGTTCGTGCCCCTGAATACCCGCCTTACCGTCCCCGAGCTTCAATTCATTGTCGGCGATGCCGCGCCGAAACTCTTGATCCATGACGCGGAACTCGCCGATACCGCGCTCACCGTCGCCAAGTTGTGCAAGGTCCCCTCGCTGCTTCTGCTGGGGCCTGATGGTTCCTACGAGGCTGCGATCGCCGCCTCAAAGCGCCTCGACAAAGCGGAAGAGGTGACCCTCGATGACATGTCGACGATCATGTACACATCGGGTACCACCGGCCAGCCAAAAGGCGCCATCATCACCCACGGCATGACGTTCTGGAACTGCGTCAATCTCGGAGGTCCGGCCTATATCTCGCCGTCGTCGGTGCTGCTGACCGTGCTGCCGCTGTTCCACACCGGCGGGCTTAACTGCTACACCAATCCGGTACTGCATGCGGGCGGAACCGTGCTGATCATGCGCGCCTTCGATCCCGCTCTCGCGCTTCAATTGATCAGTGATCCGTCTCGCCGCATCAATGTATTTTTCGGCGTGCCGTCGATCTATCAATTCATGGCGCAGCATCCCTCCTTCGCGGGCTCCGACTTCAGCCGTCTTGTCATAGGCGGCGTCGGCGGCGCGCCGATGCCGGTGCCGCTGCTGAAAGTCTGGGAAGACCGAGGGGTCGCCCTGCAGCAGGGTTACGGAATGACCGAGACCAGTCCCGCGGTATTGACGCTTGATCGCGAAGACGCCGCGCGCAAGGCCGGCTCTTCCGGCAAGCCGGTGCTCCATACCGAAGTACGTGTCGTCCGGCCCGACGGCACCGACGCCGATGTCGGTGAACTCGGTGAGCTCTGGGTGAAAGGACCGAACATCACGCCCGGCTACTGGAACCGGCCGGAGGCAAATCAGTCTTCCTTCACCGACGGCTGGCTGCATACCGGAGACGCGGTACGGGTAGACGACGAAGGTTTCTACTATATCGTCGATCGATGGAAGGACATGTACATTTCCGGCGGCGAAAACGTCTATCCGGCCGAGGTCGAAAACGTTCTTCACCAGCTCGCAGCTATCGCGGAAGCCGCTGTCATCGGCATTCCCAGCGAGCAATGGGGCGAAACCGGCATGGCGATCGTCGCCGTGAAGCCGGGGCACACTCTTACCGAGGTGGAGATTCATGCCCATTGCGAAGCCAATCTGGCGCGCTTCAAGCGTCCTCGCCTGATTCGGTTCGTGGACGCCTTGCCGCGCAACGCCACGGGCAAGATTCACAAGCCGACATTACGAAATAGTTTCGGTTCGCCGAAAGCCACCGATATTAAAGCCGTCGCATCCTAGCCGCTCACCCTGAGTGGCCGCTAATTTCCAACCCATCGTCAACCCTCCCTGCAAATGAAAGGTACTTCTCCGTGAAGAACAAGAAACTGTCCTTGCTCAACTCTCGTCTGATCTCCGTGACAGCCGCAGCCGCCCTCACCGTTCTCGCCATCCAGGGGGCGCTTGCGCAAAAGAAATACGACACCGGTGCGTCGGATACCGAAATCAAGATCGGCAATGTCGAGGCCTATAGCGGACCCGCTTCCGCCTACGGCATCATCGGCAAGACCGAGGATGCCTATTTCAAGATGATCAACGACGCCGGCGGCATCAACGGCCGCAAAATCAATTTTATCAGCTACGACGACGGCTACAGCCCGCCGAAGACGTGGAACAGGTGCGCAAGCTGATCGAGAGCGATGAGGTATTCCTGGTCTTCAATGCGCTGGGTACCCCGACCCAGACCGCGGTCCAGAAATATCAAAACGCCAAGAAAGTCCCGCAGCTCTTCCTCGCCACCGGCGCCAGCAAGTGGAACGATCCGAAAGATTTTCCCTGGACCATGGGCTTTCAGCCGAGCTACCGCGTCGAGGCCCGAATCTTCGCGAAGTACATCCTGAAGGCAAAGCCCAACGCAAAGGTCGCCGTGTTCTATGCCAATGACGACTTCGGCAAGGATTACGTGGCCGGGCTGAAAGAAGTTTTCGGCGACAAAACGCCAAGCATCCTCATTGCCGAGGAAAGCTATGAGACCACCGAACCCTCGATCGATTCCCATATCGTCAAGCTGAAGGGTACCGGCGCCGATGTATTCGTCAATATTTCGACGCCGAAATTCGCCGCCCAGGCAATCAAGAAGATGGCGGAACTGGAATGGAAGCCGATGCATGTCATGACCGACGTCGCGATCTCGATCGGCGCGGTGATGAAGCCCGCCGGCCCTGAGGCTTCGGAAGGCATATTGTCGGCCGGATATCTCAAGGACGCCTCCGATCCCCAGTGGGCGAACGACGAGGGCATGAAGAAATTCATGGCATTCATCGACAAGTACATGCCGGGCTCGAATATTTCCGACGCCAACCTGGTGTATGGCTACGCCGTATCGCAGGCCATGGTGCAGGTGCTGAAGCAGTGCGGCGACAATTTGACTCGGGAAAACGTGATGAAGCAGGCTGCCAGTCTGAAGGACTTTGCACCGGATACCGTGCTTCCCGGCATCAAGATCAACACCAGCGCGTCAGACTTTGCCCCGATCGAACAGCTTAAAATGATGCAGTTCAAGAGTGGCCAATGGGAGTTGTTCGGCGACATTATTGGCGCCGAGACGGGAGGTTGAACAGAGAGCGCCTATCAAAGGATTTCGCGAGCGCGAAGCCGCCCCTCCTGGGCGGCTTCCAACTCCGCCATACGTCGGGAAATCGCGAAAAGCGCGTCGTCCGGTCCTTGTAGTCCTTGTGGTCCGTGAGACGTTTCCCAAGTAAGTATCCAGGCCGAACTGAACGATACCAACTCACCTAAAATCATGAATTCCCAGGTTCACTATTTGCCGCTGACGCCGGGATTGTTTTCGATTCTGGCCGTTTTGCTCGCGGGACTGGTCATCTTGATTCAGCTTCGCGTCCTCAGCTACGCCTATATGCGACTCGGTGTCGGTCCGGGCGTCGCCATGCTTCTTTTGTTTGGCTCGCTGATTGGCAGCTATTTCAATATTCCGATTACGGTCCTGCCCGGGCCGCCGGTCAGGTCAGGGCAGATCGTTGAATTCTTCGGCATGCGCTATGTCGTGCCCCTCGTTGCGTCTTGGCCCGGGACGGTGCTTGCTGTCAATGTCGGCGGCGCCGTGATTCCGACATTGATGTCCACCTATCTCGTTATCCGATATCAACTCTGGTTCAAGGCAGCGCTTGCCACGGCGGCGATCGCCCTTGTTATCCATTCGATGGCCACGCCGGTGCCGGGAATTGGCATTGCCGTGCCCGTATTTGCGCCCGTCGTGGCGACGGCAATCCTTGCCTTTATACTCTCCCGTGAGTACGCGGCGCCGCTTGCCTATATAGGCGGCTCAATGGGAACGCTCATTGGAGCCGACCTTCTCAATCTCGACAAGATCAGCGGCCTTGGCGCTCCAGTCGCCTCGATTGGCGGCGCGGGGACATTCGATGGAATATTCTTGACAGGGATTCTTGCCGTTCTCCTTGCCGGTATCGCCTCTCCATTGCGCCCACGACCGGCGTGGTAAGCGAATGCGCCGGCCGAAATCCCGATCGAACAACCATTCCGCGGTCCGGCGCGCATCTTGCTGAAACGGGCCCGGGAATAGCCCACTTGCTGACATTGTCCTGTCGTGTGAGTTGCCACCCTCCTCGACTCCCAATAATAAGAAACGAAAAGTCGTGGAGGAAGCGGCGGTCGCCGATCGATCGGCCATTTTCAGAAAAAGCGAAGGGTTAGGGATCACGCCTATGGAAGCTCAGGTAAGCACCGCGTCTGTTTCAGCTGGCAAATGGTCACCTTCATCAGATGCAAGCGACATCGTCAAAAGCGTCCATGCAATGCTGCATCCGCGCAATATCGTGCTGGTCGGGGCTACCGACAAGCCGGGTAACTACGCCGAACGCATCTGGAACAATCTGATCAAGTATCAATTCGAGGGCGGTCTTTATCCGGTCAACGCCAAGCGCGAAACGATCTGGGGCGTTCCCTGCTACAAGGATTTTGTCAGCCTGCCGGATAAGCCCGATCACGTGCTGGTGCTGGTGCCGGCACGGTTCGCAGTTCAGGTCATCCGGGACGCCGCGGCAGCCGGCGCCCGCTCGGCGACCATTGTGACGTCGGGCTTTAGCGAATTGCAGGACGATGAAAGCCAGAGGCTCGCCGGCGAGCTGCAGCAGGCTATTCGGGAGACCGGGCTTGCGGTCACCGGAC
>Ga0075026_100001076_pt1 | contig 11494 bp, 11 predicted proteins | sample Str012_2_FD_71392 | JGI IMG/M metagenome (GOLD analysis project Ga0075026, IMG submission 71392) | Freshwater sediment microbial communities in response to fracking from Pennsylvania, USA - Straight Creek_MetaG_SC_2012 | ecosystem: Environmental > Aquatic > Freshwater > Creek > Sediment...
CCTCAGTTGCAAGGGCACTTCTGTGCCCTGGTTTCTGGCGCCTGGGAGGGCAAGGGTTCCTGGCTCTGGAAGATTCACTGCGGACCCTGCGGATACGAAGACTTCGCAGACACCTACGACGAGGCGTGTGAGAACAGGGACAAGGTCCACCACGCCAACGCCCAACCGATCGAGGCAGAAGACGACGTGCTGAAGCCCGGAGAGGTCTGGGAGGAGTTCTGATGGCCAAGGACAAGTGGGTGAATGAAGGGACGAGGGGAACCTGCCGCAACTGCGGAGCCCAGGTCATCTTCTGCAAGCCCCGAGACACGATCGTTCGTTCGAGGTCCGGAGACCAGAAGTACCCCAGGTTCACCGTAGGGGCATGGTGGCATGTCACGCCGAAGGACTGGGTCTGGGACGAATCTCGATACAACGAAGATCGAACGAAATACTCCGACGAGATGGCCTGCCACGCTACTCCTTGGGGACCCATGGTCGCCCGCTGCCTCGCCAACGAGGCGAGGCTACTGGTTGGGTCGGAAGGTCGGGTGCGTCACTACGAAGGGCCGTCTGCTAAGGCTCAGCCGTTCGAGTTCTGCGTAGAGAGGACCGGCGGCGGAGATCGATGGTCTTCTTCCTACGCATGCCACCGTCCCGTCAAGGACGAAGAGCTCGTCATGTGCGGGCTCCACGCTTCACACAAGCGCCGGGAAGAGAAGAAATCACAGGAGCACCATCAGAAGTGGGAGTTCGACAGGTCGGTCCGAGAGGCTCTCAGCGAGTTCGTTGAGGAGCTCAACGACCTCTGGGATCTGAACGCCGACCTTGACACCCGGTACTCTCGGGAGCACGGCTACATCTACACCGGCAAGGTCAGCGTGAATCCCGGTAGGCTCCGGGAGATCCTCGAAGAGAAGGTGGAGGAATTCTAGTGCCCAGGGTGGACATGGAGCTCAATGAGGCTGGGACTCATATCGAGCTCCGCTTCTCGTTCGACACCCGCATCAGCGACAAGCTGCGAGAAGTCCCTGGCGGGAAGTTCAAGAACAAGGACGACGACCCGCACTGGTACTGGCAGGCGGAGATCACGACCGCACGTCGAATCCAGAGCCTGCTGCGGGACGACCTGGTCCTCGGGAAGAGGATCAAGAGGTGGGGCTACGCCCAGACCTCCCGGAACGACAAGCTCATCAAGCTGGCCCTGGGCGACCAGGCACCGCTATCCCTCCTTCCCGAAGCCCTCCCCGAGTTGGCGGAGGCGATCCACCTGGGGCCGAAGGGCCTGTGGATGACCCCGGAGGAACGTGTCGAGGCCCTCTCTGGTCCCGGCAGCTTCCAGACGGCAGACGTCAGCTTCCTGGCGCAGAGCCCGAACCCTCTGAACGCCAACCACCCCGGTCTCGGGAAGACGATCGAGACCATCGCCTCCATCTACGAGGCCGGTGAATCGAGCGGGGCGCACCTGATCATCGCTCCCAAGACGTCTCTGGAAACCGTCTGGCAGAAGGAGCTGTTGCAGTGGCAGTGGCTCCCGGTTCTCTGCTGTGCCACGGACTCGAAGCGAGAGCGGGAAGAGTGGGTGGCCCTGGCGCAGCAGATGCATGCCGATGGGGAGGACTTCTGGATGATCGTGAACCCCCAGATGGTCTCGTACAACGGCGTGTATGAATGGGACCCGTACTCCGAGAAGAACATTCTCGTTGGGGTGGAGTCTCCGTTCCCGGCGATGCACGAGATCATCTGGCGCCACGTCATCCTCGACGAGATTCACAAGGCAGGATTCCGCAACCTTGACTCCCTGATGGCGAAGGGCATCTTCGGCCTGGAGGCGGAGCGACGCATCGCCCTCTCCGGCACGCCAATCGGAGGCAAGGCAATCAACCTGTGGAACATCCTGTACTGGCTGAATCCCAAGGTGTTCCCTTCCAAGTGGCGCTTCGCGGAGCAGTTCCTCGAGATCAGCGAGGAGAAGTACCATGTCCGTGGCGGCAAGGAGAAGACCTCCAAGAAGATCGGCGGCATCTCCTCCGCCCACGAAGAGGAGATGTACCGGACCCTGACGCCCCACATGCTCCGCCGGACCAAGGAGGAATGTCTGCCCTGGCTGCCTCCGAAGCAGCACATCTCGGTGGAGTGTTCCATGGGCAGGAAGCAGCTGGCGCAGTACCAGGAGTTCGCAAGGGCTGCCGAGATCCGCATCGAAGAGGAGACCCTCAGTGCGACCAGCATTCTGGCTGAGTACACGAGGCTCAAGCAGTTTGCCATCAGCCTCAACGCGATCGAATACTACGAGGAGAACGGGGAGCGGAAGTTCCGACCCGTTCCGACCTTCGAATCCTGCAAGCTGGAGGCCCTGGAAGAGCAGCTTGTCGAGCGTGGCTACATGGAAGGGGAGCCCACAGAGCAGCTCGTGATCGTCAGTCAGTTCACTCAGGTCTGCGAGATGATCCAGAGGTGGCTGCTGGAGAAGCACAAGGTCGAATCGGCTCTGCTCACAGGCAAGACGAACAAGAAGGGGCAACGGACTCAGATCCAGCGTGACTTCCAGGCCGGTGAGGGTCCGAAGATCGTGATCCTGAACATCTACACCGGAGGCGTTTCGATCCAGCTGGACATGGCGGACAGCATCCACTTCCTGGACGAGACCTGGGAGCCAGACGACCAGGAGCAGGCAGCGGACCGCCTACACCGTGCGAGCCGCAACCATCAGGTCACCTGCTACTACTACCGAACGAACGACACGATCGAGCAATACATCGAAGAAATGAACCTCTCCAAGCAGAACGTGAATACCAACATCCTGGACCTGCGGAGGGAAGGCTTGCGGGCAGTACACATGAAGTAGAGACCGGCTATACTTGTCGCAAGGCAACTAAGGACGTCAGGAGAGCAGCATGGCAGAAGTTTTCATCAGGACCAGTGAGCGATCCACCTTCATGCGGTGCCCGCAGAAGTGGGAGTGGTCGTACCTCCAGAGGCTCAAGCCGAACTACACGAGCCCGCCCCTTCGATTCGGCAGCCTGGTGCATGATGCCCTCGCCGAATACTACCGACCGAACAAGACCGCCGCCATCAAGCGGGGTCCGCATCCTGCCAAGACGTTCGACAGGCTGTACGTGGCGCAGCTGGAAGCCGGGATGTCCGAGTTCGGTATGGTGGACGAGTCTGAGGTCTGGGTCGATGCCCGTGGCCTCGGGAACGCCATGCTCACGAACTACATCGAGCGGTACGGCAAGGACCAGCGGTATCGGATCATCGCACCGGAACTACCGTTCCAGATCGACATCGTCGACCCGGAGACCGGCGAGTACCTCTGCACCTACGTCGGAACTTTTGATGCCGTGATCGAGGACCTCGAGACCGCTGAGATCGGTCTCTTCGAGCACAAGACCGCCGCATCGATCAGCACCGGGCACCTTCCCCTCGACGAACAGGCGAGTTCGTACTGGGCCTATGCCCCCGACTGGCTCCGGTCGCAGGGCATTCTCCGGCCAGACCAGGACCTCGATTTCATCCTGTACAACTTCCTGCGCAAGTCCGAGAAGGACGATCGCCCGGAGAACGAGCTGGGCCAGAAGCTCAACCAGAACGGATCGGTCAGCAAGAAGCAGCCTCCCCCGCTGTTCCATCGTGAGCGGGTCTACCGGGGAACCCAGGACCGCATCAGCCTCATGTGGCGGGTCATCCACCAGGCCCGTGAGATGGAGATGTACCGGGACGGCAGGCTCACGATCTACAAGCGACCGATGAACGGTTGCGTCGGCATGCTCGGTTGCGAGTTCCGGGACATGTGCGAGGTTCACGAGACCGGGTCCGACTGGGAGGCCATCCGAGACTCGATGTTCCACGAATGGGAGCCCTACGAGGCTCACGATGAGAAGGGAGGAGAGTGAATGGGACAGTGGATCAAGTACGAGGGCTGGGTATACCACGAACCAGCCGACCCGGCTAAGGTGGTGGACTGGCAAGGGGTCAGCGATGGCATCCGCCAGGCAGCACTGACAAGCTGCCCGGAATTCATCCAGACCAAGGACACGGCACTCTACGTGGAGGACAAGTGACAAGACCCAGCGCCATCATGCCGGTTTCGGCGGACTCCCAGCAGGGCCACAACTGGCTCATCTACGGGGACCCCGGAGTCGGGAAGACCAAGTTCGGATCCACCGCTCCCAAGGCTCTGCTGATCCGACCCCCGACCGACAACGTCGAATCCATCGCCGGTACCGGAGTCCAGGAGTGGGTCGTGGAGTCTCACGAAGATCTCCTCCAGGTCGCCGAGTACGTCAGGCACGAGGGGAGCCGTGAGTTCGACTGGCTCCTGTGGGACACGGTCACCCTGTTCCAAGAGCTCAGCCTGCATTCCATCATGGTGGACCTGCACGCTTCCAAGCCCCACCGTGAGATCTGGGCTCCCGACAAGGGTGAGTTCGGACAGAACATGAACCGGCTGTCGGCCTTCGCCCGAGAGATGAAGGCAGCACCCATCAACTTCATCATGTTCGCTCACGTCATGCGTGACTTCGACCGTGTCGGCGAGGTCGTGATGATGCCTGCCGTCCAGGGCAAGGGGATGGCGGAGAAGTTCTGCGGGTACATGGGCCTCGTCGGCTACATGGACACCTACGAGGACAAGGAGGAGGTCACGCACCGCCGCCTCCGCACCGACAAGCACGAGGGATACTACGCCAAGGACTCCTATGGCGTGTTCAAGGGCAAGGTCATCGATCCGACCGTGCCCAAGATGCTCTCGATCGTCGGCGCAAGAACTCCGGCCAAGGCGGCAACGCCTGCCCCGGTGAAGGGGGTTGCCAAGAAGGCGACTCCGGTGAAGAAGGCACCGGCCAAGAAGGTCGCCGCCGTCAAGAAGACAACGAAGAAGGAGAACTGACATGCCCGTGGTCAAGTACGACGTGTCCGGGTCCGACCCGGCAGATGCGTCGACCCGAAAGGAATACCCGAAGCCCCGTCCGGGGATCTACACCGCACGGGTGCGCTCCATCATCGTCGAGGACCCGCCGGACAAGGACCGTCGGATCGTCGCCGAACTCGAGATCACGGACGGCGACTTCAAGGGCTGGTACCGGAAGGTCTACATCAACCTCGTCTCCGAGGCAGCGGTGTGGAAGCTGGACCAGTTCCTCCAGGCGTTCGGCATCGCCACCGAGAAGAAGCGCAAGGGCCAGTTCAACACCGACACGCTCCTGGGCAAGCTCTGCAAGATCCAGGTGAAGTCGAGCTCCTACGTCCCCCAGGGTCAGACCGAAGCGGTCTACGCCCCGGAGATCAGCGGCACGTTCAACCTCGACCACGAGGGTGGAACCTCCGATGCCGGCGAGGACGAGGACGACCCGCACGCCTCCGACGACGACGACGAGCCGACCGAGCCCGGTGAGACGGCGGAAGGCTGGTCGAAGTTCCTGGGCATGGAGGAGGAGGAACTCGCCAACGTCGAGGACGAGATCCGTCCCTTCTGCGAGCAGGTCGGGGTCGACCCGGACGAGTTCGCAACCTGGACCGAGGTGGTCGAGGTCGTGAACGACAAGCTCAACGAAGGCGGAGAGCCCGAGCCCGACGACGAGCCCGAGCCCGAGCCCGAGCCCGAGCCCGCCGCCGACGACGAGTACGACGACGAAGAGGTCTGGGGTCTCGCCGACCTCAAGAAGCTCTGCGCCGAGCGTTCGCTCGACCAGAAGGGCACCCGTGCCAAGGTGATCGAGCGTCTCCGGGAGTCGGAGACGACCGGGGCTTTCGGCAACGGCTGAGGAGTGGCCGCTCTAGCTACCTGAGGGCTCCACCCGGTTAAGAGCGACCTGCGGACTCGCATCCGTGCACTAACCCAATGTACAGGGGAAAGGTCTGCTCGCTAGGCGGCTGCAAGGGGGCGGAGACTGGGCTGGGAGGCCTGGTCTCCGCACCCCGCACCCCGTGGACTAAGCTAGGCCCCTCCGAGGGGATCACCGAACTCAAGACGTAAGGATCGAGGAAATATGAATCCGGAAGAATTCTACCGGACAAACGCCATCGCTCTTGTGGCGTACCTCAAGCTCAAGAACCATACCCCGCAGGACATGCGCTGGGAAGGCTCTTCCGTGACCTGCTTCTGGTACTTCCGGGTGTCCCCTGCCCTCATGGCAGAGGTCGATACCTTCTTGGAAGGCCGTGGCGTCGTGGAGCCCCTGGAGTACAACCGGGTCTTCCAGGCGACCAAGCGAGATTTCTGGGAGACAGACCCCAGGCCCCCGGAGCAGCGTCGTCGGCATAACTGATCCCCATACGGCAGAACAGATCGAAGGGAGGGTCACCAAGTGCCGGGGATTTCTGTCGCTACTCTCGATACGCTGCAACCGTACATCACGGACGACTCGCCGAACCAACAAGACGAACTCGGGATGTGCTGCCCGCTCCACGATGACAAGAATCGGAGCGCCAGCGTCAATGTTGTGAAGGGATTGTGGTACTGCGAGTTCTGTGACGTAGGCGGTGCGGCCTCGGTCCTGGCCAGGAAGGTGAAAGGCGGGGACGTGTTCCCTCCGCCCACAGACGCCATCCGGGCAGGGAACAAGCGTTCGAGCACATACGTCGAAGAGCTCAGCCAGACGAAGGTGGACGGCTGGCACAGCCACCTCCTGGCCGATAAGGAGAACCTCGGCAAGCTCCGGAAGACCAAGGGCTTGAATCTGGAGATCATCAAGCACTTCCGGATCGGCTGGGACAGTCACCTTCTCCACCCCGCCTATACCATTCCGGTATACGACTCCAAGGGAGTTCTGCGGGATGTAAGGCGGTATCAGATCGACGTAACCCGCAACACCAAGATCTGGTCGATCTCCGGTCACGGCGGCAAGAAGCTCTATCCGATCATCGGGGTGGAGTGGCACGAAGAGGTAATCATCTGCGAAGGCGAGTGGGACGCACTGCTCACCATCCAGCATGGCTTCGATGCGGTGACCCGGACCAGCACGGCAGACGCTTGGCTCTCTGACTGGAACGAGTTGTTCAGGGACAAGATCGTCTACCTGATCCATGACATGGATGTCAAGGGTCAGGAGGCCAACCGAAAGATCGGATATCAGCTTCGGGGAGTTGCTGCCGGAGTGTTCGCAGTCTCCCTGCCCTACGAGATCACCGAAAAGCACGGCAAGGATCTCAGCGACTTCTGGATGGACGGGTACACTCCCGAGGACCTCCAGGCCCTCATGGAAGAGGCCCGGTCCAAGGAGATTCCCCCTCCGGAAGATCTCGAGGTTGCGGAGGTCTCCGACGGGGTCGGGATCCCGGTGAGCATTCAGGACACCTACGACAGCAAGCTGGTGAACCAGACCCTGTCGTTCGTGGGCACCGTCATCGGCAAGAAAGAGACCTGGACCGTCCCGCAGACCGTGACATTCAAGTGCGACATGTCTGCCGGGATCAAGTGCCTCACCTGCAAGATGAGCGACGAAGAGGGTGGGTACGGTGGAAACTACGTCCTGGGCATCTCCCCGTACAACCCGCTGAACCTCTCCATCGCAGGGTCGTCGAACGCACAGGTCTCTGAGCTCCTCAGGGCCGAGGTCGGGATCGCCCCCAAGTGCCCGGTGTACCGGGCAGAGGTCTTGAACAGCACCTCGATGGAGGAGATCTTCATCCGCCCGTCCATCGACAGCGGTCCGGCAGACTGGGAGAAGGACGGGTCAGGAACCTACGTCGTCCGCAAGATGCACAGCGTCGGAACTCACAACACCGAGTCGAACCTCATTGCCAAGGGGCTCGGCATGATCCATCCTAACCCCAGGTCCCAGGCAACCGAGGTCCTGGCGTGGAGCATGGAGCGCACGGAAGGTGAGTTCGAGAAGTTTCGGGTCACGGACAAGACCCTGAAGCACCTGAAGATGTTCCAGTCCGGCAAGTCCCTTCCGCTCGCCAAGCTGGAGCGCCTCGCCTTCGACATGATGGAAGAGGTCACTAAAATCCACGGTCGGCTGGAGCTTCACATGCTCCTGCTCCTGACCATGCATTCCGCCATCTCCTTCCCGGTGTTCGGAGAGGTAGAGGAGCGGGGCTGGCTGGACGTGCTGGTGATCGGGGACACCCGTACCGGAAAGACCAGGGCTGCCAGGAAGCTGCTCGATCACTTCCAGGGAGGCAAGCTGGTTTCCGGAGAGACCGCCACCTTCGCCGGTGTGGTCGGGGGATCGAAGCAGGTTCGTGACGAGTGGGTCACCACCTGGGGCGTCGTCCCTCTGAACGATAGACGCCTGGTCGTGATCGACGAGGTCAGCGGCCTCTCGAAGGACGACATCGGGCGCATGTCCTCCATCCGGTCATCTGGCCGGGCAGAGATCATCTCCATTGCCGGTGCGGAGACGAACTCCAGGACACGGCTGGTCTTCCTGGGGAACCCTCGGGACGGCAGGTACATGTCGGACTATCCGTACTACATGCATGCGATCCCAGAGCTCATCGGCAAGCCGGAAGACATCGCCAGATTCGACCTTGCGATGGCGGTCGCTAAGGAAGAGGTCGCTGCGGAGGTCATCAACGCAGAGGACGACGGCCCCGGCAATCCGAAGCACTACTCCGAGGCCTGCCACTCCCTGATGATGTGGGCTTGGTCCCGCAAGCCAGACCAGTTCGAATGGGAGCCGGGCGCAGAGACCTTGATCCTGGAAGAGTCCGTCCGGATGGGCGACGCCTTCGTGGAGAACCCGCCTCTCGTTCAGGCAGCCAACGTGCGCTACAAGATCGCCCGCATTGCGGTAGCGTTGGCCCTGGCGACGTTTTCGTCAGACGACGAGGGCGAGCGGGTCTACATCAAGAAGCGTCACGTGGAGGGAGCGGTCAAGTTCATACACAAGGTGTACGACATGCCCAAGTTCGGGTATGGCGACGTCAGCCGGGACGCCAAGCGTGCTCGGCAGGTTGCGACGATCACGATCGTGGAGGCCATCGACTTCCTCGAGTCTTTTGACGGGCTGGTACAGTTCCTGTTCGATCAGCAGGGCAAGTTCAAGGTCCCGGACGCAGAGGCGATGCTCAACCTCTCCCGGGAGGATGCCAGGCCAATGATCTCGAAGCTCAATGGCTTCGGGGTCGTGGAGATGCGAGACGGTTTCGTGTACACTACGCAGTTCGGTAACGAGCTGATCAGGAAGATCAAGGAGGAGAAGTGAAAGTTGCAGTTCTGGGCTGCGGTCCTGCCGGAATGCTGGTGGCGCACGCCGTTGCCATGGGAGGTCACGACCTCGATATCTACTCGAAGGCGGTCAAGTCTCCCATCGGAGGGGCTCAGTACCTCCACCATCCCATCTCCGGATTGACCGAACAGAACCCCGACGGCATCATCACCTTCTACCACGAGGGTGAGCCGGAGGGGTACGCAAGGAAGATCTACGGAGACGCCGCTGCGGTCACCTCGTGGTCCCAGTTCGACTCCGGCATCCACCGGATCTGGAATCTCCGGGAGGCATACGACAACCTCTGGGCCACCTACAGCCGGTCGATCATCGACGGTGGTATCTACCAAGAGGTTCTCCACGACCTGTTCGAGAAGTACGACCGGGTGTTCAGCACCATCCCTCGGGCAGCCATCTGCCGGTCCAAGGACCACATGTTCGTCAAGCAGACGGTCTACATCGACGTCAACCCGGACATGATCGTTCCTGCCGACTGCGTCATCTACAGCGGCGTTCCGGAGACCCCGTGGTACCGGGCTTCGAACATCTTCGGGGTGCCGGGGGTCGAGTACCCCGTCTCGGTAGGTCCCGGTGAGGGAATCATCCCGGTCCACAAGCCTCTGGCAACCAACTGCGACTGCTTCGAGGACACGGGTCAGTTCTTTGCGATGGGTCGATACGGAGAGTGGCGCAAGGGCGTCCTCACGAGCGACGCCTACCTGCGGGCAGCAGGGCTACTGGAGGGGTTGTGAAGTGCACAGAATGCAGCCGGGCCGTCAAGCCGGTGGTGGCGGTTGACATCGACGGAACGCTCGGAGACTACCACTCCCATCTGCTCAGCTTCACGGAGGGCTACTTCGGTCGGCACTTGCCCTGGCACTGGGATGGCTCAGGAAACTGGGAGGACTTCCTGGGCCTCACGAATGCCGAGTATCGGGAAGCCAAGCTGGCCTTCCGCCAGGGCGGGCAGAAGCGCACCATGCCTCTCTTTCCAGGGGCAAGGGAGCTCACCACCGCACTTTCCGAAGCCGGTGCCGAGGTCTGGATCACTACCACCCGTCCGTGGATGAGGCACGACGCCACAGATCCTGACACTCGGGAGTGGCTCCGCAGGAACGGGATCAAGTACGACCACCTGCTGTACGATGACGAGAAGTACCGCCAGCTGGCGAACATCGTCGATCGCAACCGGGTGGTTGCCGTCATCGATGACCTCCCGGAGCAGATCAGAGAGGCGAACAAGATGTTCCCAGGTCGTGCCATCATGGTGCGACGGGAGCACAATGCATACGCTCTGATGCCGTCGTCTTCTCTGCCGATGGCGAAGGCGATTGTTCTCACAAGATTGGAAGGATGGTCATGAGCAAAGAATCTATCAGCAAGGACTACCTGAACCGGCTGCCTCCGGCACGGAGGGCCTATCCGTCCGACCGTGAGGCCCTGGTCGTCGGGTGCAACAACCTGAAGGGTCCGAAGAACATCGGGGACGCCATCTCGGACGAACTCGTACGGGAGGGGTTCCAGGTCGCCAGCACTGACGTCGACGACCTGGACGTTCAGTTCCTCGGCAGCACCAAGCGTTTCTTCGACACGCACGAGCACACCTGGGACACGCTGGTCTACGCAGCCGGGGTCAACGAGCTCAACTGGTTCGAGGACCAGGGCAACATCTACGACCAGATCACCGTCAACCTGCTCGGTGCGATGGAGGTCTCCCAGGAGTTCATCAAGAGAACGATCGACGACAACTGGATCAAGACCATCGTGTTCATCGGGTCCATGGCCTACAACCGGGTGCTGAACGGTTCGGCTGCCTACTGCGCCTCGAAGGCAGGCCTCGCCCACTTCGCCAAGTGTCTCGGCTTCGAACTCACGCCCAAGGGCTACCGGGTGTTCTGCGTTCACCCCTCCAACGTCGAGAACTCCCCGATGAGCGAGGCCACCGTCCAGGGCCTCATGAAATACCGGGACCTCACCGAAGAGCAGGCTCGAGACTACTGGGCCACCGGGCTGCTCATGCCGGAGTGGCTCCAGAAAGACGACGTGGCGGGAGTCGTGGCCCAGCTGGCGAAGGGCGAGCACGGCCTACAATACTTGACAGGCACCAACATCGAGCTTTCAGGAGGACAGCGATGAATCTCGAAGAGTTCGCCTTCGAGCGTGACCGGATCCAGACCCACGTCTTCCGGCAGATCCAGACGCCGGAACATGTGCAGTGGTGGACCAACATCTGCCAGCCGTGGTTCGAAGAGATCGCACCCCGCAAGGCGGAGCAGTACGGCACCGAGTGCTGGGAGCGCCTCGGCGCCAAGGCTCTCATCGTCGATATCAATGCCTGCTACTACCGGCTCAAGAAC
>Ga0075026_100001077_pt1 | contig 11492 bp, 9 predicted proteins | sample Str012_2_FD_71392 | JGI IMG/M metagenome (GOLD analysis project Ga0075026, IMG submission 71392) | Freshwater sediment microbial communities in response to fracking from Pennsylvania, USA - Straight Creek_MetaG_SC_2012 | ecosystem: Environmental > Aquatic > Freshwater > Creek > Sediment...
GTCTCCGCGTCCTGGCCCCGCGGCGGGCCGCCGCGCCCGCCCCCGGCGCCGCCGAAGCCGCCCGTGAAGAACGCGTCGAAGATGTCGCCGAACCCGAACGCGTCGGCGCCGCCGCCGTTCCCGTGCTGGCCGCGACCGTCGTCCCCGAACGTGTCGTACCGGCGCCGGCGCTCCGGGTCGCGCAGCACTTCGTACGCGGCCGACACTTCCTTGAAGCGTTCCTCGGCCGTGGCGTCACCGGGGTTGGCATCGGGGTGCAGCTCGCGCGCCAGCTTGCGGTAGGCGCGCTTGATCTCGTCGTCGGTTGCGCTCGGCGCGACGCCGAGCAGTTCGTAGAAGTCGCTCATGCCGGTGGGAGCAGCAGTTGCCCGAGTTGTTGGGAGACCGCCGCGACCGCGGCGAGCGCCTGCTGGTAGTCCATGCGCGTCGGGCCGAGAACGCCGACGGTGCCGGCCGGGGCGCCGTCGACCTCGTAGGGCGCGATCACGAGTGAGCAGTCGCGCAGTTCGTCGACATCGTTCTCCGAACCGATCGACACGTTCACGCCGTGACCGAGCAGGTCGCGTACGAGGCTCACCACGACGACCTGCTCCTCGAGCATCTCGAGGAGTCGCGCGGTCGTCGCCGTCGTGGTGAAGGCGTCCTGTTCCGCGGCCAGGCGGCTGGCACCACCGACGTACAGGTGATCGGACACCGCCTGCGCGCGGGTGCAGAGCGCGCCGGTCGCCTCGGCCACGGCGCCGTCGACGTCGCGGTCTCCGGTGGCCACGAGCGGCGCCGACTGCCCGAGGCCCCGACCGCTGAGCGTGTCGTCGAGCAACGCGCTCGCGCGGGCGAGCCGGTCGGCGTCGAGATCACAGCGGATCACCTCGCGCTCGATCGAGCCGTTGCCGAGCACCGCGACTGCGAGAACCGTGCCGGGCTCGAGTGCGACCAGTTGCGCGGTCCGGACCCGGACCACGTCGGCGACGGGACCGACGACCACCGCGGCGTGGCTCGTGAGGCGGGCGAGCAGCTGGCTGGTCTCGTGGAGGAGATCCTCGAGCGCCCGGTGGGTCGAGGCGAAGAAGTCGGCGACGGCTCGGCGCTGTACCCCCGGCAGGGAGCGCGCCGAGGTGAAGTTGTCGACGAAGTACCGGTAGCCCTGGTCGGTGGGGATGCGGCCGGCGGAGGTATGGGGCTGGGTGATGAACCCTTCGCGCTCGAGTTGGGTCATGTCGTTGCGCACGGTGGCGCTCGACACCCCGAGGTCCCGGGAGGTCGTGACCGTCTGGGACGCGACGGGTTGCGCGGTGCGCACGTACTCCTCCACCACCGTCCGCAGCACGGTGGCCCGCCGTTCGCTGGCATCCATCAGCAGTCCGCTCCTCGGGTCGCTCCCCGCTCGGCGGCCGAGCCATCAGCGGGTAGCAGTCGAGTGTACCGAGTGCTAACGAACGACAGCCCGTCGACAGGCGATCGCCGGACGATTCCCTGCTTTCCCGGCAAACTACCCACCCAGGCGCAGGGTCACGTCATTGCCCATCAGCCGGCCGGCGCGGGTCAACACCACCTGACCACGGTCGACCGTGATCATCTCGGCCGCGACGAGCTCGGCGACGGCATCGGGACCGAGCCCGGCGACGGGCACACCCGATCGGGTCCGGAGCGCGAGCGCGAAGAACTCGCGGGCGCGGGCGCCCGGTTCGAGTTCCTCGCCGCCGGCCTCGGGTGACTCGTCGTTCCTGATCGCGGCGATGTACCGATCCGGCGTGCGGACGTTCCACCACCGGCGCGGTCCGGTCTTGCCGTGGGCGGCGCAGCCGATCGCGACGTAGTCCTCGTCGGACCAGTACAGAGTGTTGTGGCGGCACTCCTCGCCGGGCCGCGCCCAGTTCGAAATCTCGTACCAGCCGAGTCCGGCGGCCGTCAGCAGGTCGTCGGCCAGTTCGTACTTGTCGGCTTGATCGTCATCGTCGGGCGCGGGTTGACGCCCGGCCGCCACCGCTTGACCGAGCGGGGTGCCGGCTTCCACCGTCAACGCATACGCGCTCACATGCTCGGGCTGGAGCGCGATCGCCCGCTCGAGGGTCGTCTGCCAGTCCGCGATCGATTCGCCCGGCGTGCCGTAGATCAGATCGAGATTGAGTCGGTCGATGCCCGCGGCGCGCACCGCGTCGACGGCGCGCGTGACGTTGTCGGGATCGTGGGTGCGACCCAACCCGACGAGCACCCTCACCACCATCGACTGCACGCCGATCGAGACGCGGTTGACCCCCGCGGCCGCGAGCGTCTGCAGACCGGCCGCGCTGGTGGAGTCCGGGTTGCACTCGATCGTCACCTCGGCGTCCGGAGCCCGCGGGATCACGTCGAGGATGCGCGCGAGCCCGGCGGCCGGGACGAGCGACGGCGTGCCGCCCCCGAAGAACACACTCGTCACCGGTGCGAGACCACCCCCCGCGACCCGGCGGGTGATGTCGGTGACGCACGCGTCCACGTACTCGTCGATCAGGTGACTGCGGTCCGTCCACGTGGCGAAGTCGCAGTAGTCGCACCGGTGGGCACAGAACGGGATGTGCACATAGCAACCCGGACCGCTCACGGCCGTCACTCTCTCACGCTCCCGTACTTGCCGGGGGCTCAGCGGCTGACCTAGGCCGGGGGTATGGACTTCGATCTGCCCCCCGAAGCCGAGACCTACCGCGCCGACGTGCGCGCCTTCCTCGCCGAGGCCGCACCGGACGGGAGCTATCCCGCCGACTTCGCCCGTCGCCTCGCGGCCGCGGGCTATGTGGCACCGCACTGGCCTCGACCCTGGGGGCGGGCGGCGTCGCCCATCGAACAGCTGGTGATCGACGAGGAACTCCGTGCGGCGGGTGCACCCCGTCCCATGAACCCGATCGGCATCGGTTGGGCGGGACCCACCCTGCTCGTCGCGGGAACTCCCGAACAGCACGATCGCTACCTCCCCGGGTTGCTCGACGGCTCGGAGCTCTGGTGTCAACTGTTCAGTGAGCCCGGTGCGGGCAGCGACCTGGCTTCGCTCGGCACCACCGCGGTGCGTGACGGCGACGAGTTCGTGATCAACGGTCAGAAGGTGTGGACGACGCTCGCGCACGTCGCGCAGTTCGGCATCCTGCTCGCGCGCACCGATCCCGAGGCCGACGTGCACCGCGGCATCACCTATTTCGTCCTCGACATGCGCGCGCCCGGAATCGACGTACGGCCGCTCGTGCAGATGACCGGCACGCACGAGTTCAACGAAGTGTTCTTCACCGACGTGCGGGTGCCCGTCGAGAACGTCGTCGGCGACATCAACGACGGGTGGCGGCTCGCGAAGGTCACGCTCGGCAACGAGCGCGTCTCACTGTCGGGCGAGGGCGCGCTCTGGGGTCGCGGACCGACGGCGATGGATGTGATCGACATCGTCCGCGCCCACGGCGGCTGCGACGATCCGCTCGTGCGCCAACGACTCTCGGCGCTCTACATGGAGAGCGAGATTCTGCGGCTCATCCGACTGCGGACCGTCAGCGCGACGGTGCGCGGGATGGAGCCGGGCCCGGAGGCCAGCGTCCGCAAGGCGATCAGCGACGAGCACGGCCAGCACGTGATGGAGTTGGCGATCGAACTCGCCGGGACCGACGGGCTGCTCACCGGCGCGGGGCCCTGCGGTCAAGGCGACGGTGGGATGTGGACCTACGGCTTTCTCTACGCGCGCGCACTCACGATCGGCGGGGGGACCAGCGAGGTGCAGCGCAACATCCTCGGCGAACGCGTCCTCGGCCTCCCCCGCGACTGACTGTTCGTCGGCGAAGCGACGCGCAGACTCAGCACTCCATGTCTCGCTCCAGCGCGCCAATACCCGGACGCGGCTTGGACCGCACCCGAGCCGGAGCGCAGCGGAGGCGAGCAGCGGCGTAGCGAGCCCCCGCCCGGCAATCGCGCGGAGGCGCGAGCGGAGCCGCCGAAGAGGAGGCGATCTAATCGTTCAGGCTGAGGGCGGCGACGAAGGCCTCTTGGGGGACTTCGACGCTGCCGATCGACTTCATCCGCTTCTTGCCCGCTTTCTGCTTCTCCAGCAGTTTGCGCTTGCGGGTCACGTCACCGCCGTAACACTTCGCGATGACGTCCTTGCGCCGCGCCTTCACCGTTTCGCGAGCGATGATCCGGCCGCCGATCGCCGCCTGGATCGGCACGTCGAACATCTGGCGCGGGATGAGTTCGCGCAGCTTCTCGGCCATCTTGCGGCCGTAGTCGTAGGCCTTGTCGCGGTGCGCGATCGATGAGAACGCGTCGACCGGCGTGCCGTTCAACATGATGTCGACCTTCACGAGCTTCGACGGTCGGTAGCCCGCGGGTTCGTAGTCGAGCGACGCGTACCCCTTCGAGCGCGACTTCAGCTGGTCGAAGAAGTCCATGACGATCTCACCGAGCGGCACGGAATACACCAGCTCGACGCGCTCCTCGGAGAGATATTCGAGCTTCTGCATCTCGCCCCGGCGCCCTTGCGCGAGCTCCATCAACGTGCCGACGTACTCGGTGGGCGTGAGGATCGTGATCGAGACGTACGGCTCTTCGATGCTCTCGACCTCCGCGGGGTTCGGCATCGACGACGGGTTGTCGACCGCTTCGATGTCGCCGTTGGTCATCACGGCGCGGTACTCGACGTTGGGCGCGGTCGCGACGAGGTCGAGGTCGTATTCGCGCTCGAGGCGCTCCCGCACGATCTCCATGTGGAGCAGTCCGAGGAATCCGCAGCGAAACCCGAAGCCGAGTGCACCGGAAGTCTCGGGTTCGTAGGTGAACGACGAGTCGTTGAGCCGTAACCGTTCGAGCGACTCGCGCAGGTCCGCGTACGCGTCGCCCTCCACGGGGTAGAGACCGCAGAAGACCATCGGCTTCGGTTCGCGGTAACCCTCCAGCGCCTCCGACGGACGAACCGCGGTGGTGATGGTCTCACCGACCCGCGCCTGACCGACGTCTTTGAGTCCGGTGATGAGGTAGCCGACCTCGCCCGGACCGAGTGACCCGACCGGCGTGGGCACCGGCAACCGAGTACCGATCTCCTCGGCGTCGTGCGTGGTGTTCGCCTGGACGAAGCGCAACTTGGCCCCGGTGTTCAGTGAGCCGTTGAACACGCGCAACGAGCTGATCACGCCGCGGTAGGTGTCGTAGATCGAGTCGAAGATGAGCGCCTGGAGGGGCGCGTCGATCTCGCCGACCGGAGGCGGGATCCGATCGACGATCGCGTCCAGCAGATCGGTCACGCCGGCGCCGGTCTTCGCGGAGATGCGCAGGATCTCCTCGGCCGGGACGCCCAGCACCCGTTCGATCTCCTCGCAGACCCGGTCGGGGTCCGCCGCGGGCAGGTCGATCTTGTTGACCGCGGCCACGATCGTGAGGTCGTGCTCCAACGCGAGATAACAGTTCGCCAGGGTCTGCGCCTCGATCCCCTGGCTCGCGTCGACGACGAGCACCACGCCCTCACATGCCGCGAGCGATCGCGAGACCTCGTATCCGAAGTCCACGTGACCCGGCGTGTCGATCAGGTTGATGACGTGGTCGTTCCATCCGATCCGGACGTTCTGGGCCTTGATCGTGATGCCCCGCTCCCGTTCGATATCCATGGAGTCGAGGTATTGGGCCCGCATGTCACGCGCCTCGACCGCGCCGCTCAGCTCCAGGAACCGGTCAGCGAGCGTCGACTTGCCGTGGTCGACGTGCGCGACGATGGCCAGATTCCGGAACCGGGAGAGGTCGGACACCTGCCTATTGTCCCCCGCGGACGGCCCCCAGCCCCGAACCAGTCGGGAATCGGCGGCCCTGCTACCCTTCCCGGGTTCCACGAACATCTTTGGGAGATTTTTCGCGCCGTGGCAAACATCGTCAGCCAGAAGAAGCGGAACCGCCAGAACGAGGCGCGCCGAGTGCGCAACCTCGCGGTGCGGTCCGAGCTCAAGACGCGCACCAAGAAGGCACGGACGGCGGCCGAGGCCGGCGACGACGCCGCGGGCGCCGAACTCGTGTACGCGCAGAAGCGCATCGGCAAGGCCGCGGCCAAGGGTGTGCTCCACAAGAACCAGGCAGCCCGGCGCACCTCGCGTCTGATGAAGGCCGCCAACCGCGCCTCCGCCTCCTGAGGCGCCCGGACCATCGGACTCCGGCTCCGGACCGCGAGCGCTGCGCCTCAGTTCATCGTCGGGTGGTCCGGCCCCGGTTCGCGGAGGCGGGTGCCGATCGGCGGCCGCTCCCGCGGTGGAGCTGGGCCAACCGGGCGACCGCGATCTCCACGACTGCACCTTCGGGTAGCGCTGTCGCGCCCTTGAGCCCGATGTCGGCCCGGTGCAGCTCGGCGAAGGCCCGGCCGAACCCTTCGCTCCCCAAGGCCCGCGCGGCCTCCAGCGCCTTCTTCGCCGGGTAGGAACTCTTGCCGCCCCAGATCGCGTGCGCGTCGGACTCGGTGTGGACCGATTCGGCGTCGAGCCGGGCGAGCTTGCGGTACCGCCCGGCGAGGATCCCCAGCACCTGCAGCGGGTGCAGCGGCTTCGGTTGGGTGGGACTCGACACGTGCAGCAGCCGGTCGAGCACGGCGAGCGCCCCGGCGACATCACCGGCTTCGATCCGGTTCGTCAGCTCGAACGGCTTCACCGCACCGGCATCGCCGAGATAGGGCGTGACGTCCTCGACGGTCAGATGCGTACCAGCGCCGAATGTCGACGACCACAGGTCGACCAATCCACCGAGGCGGCCGGCGTCCTCGCCCAGATGCTCCATCACGAGGCGGGCGGCGTCGGCTTTCATGGTCATCCCGGCGCGCTCCAACTCGCGCTGGAGCACGTCGGTGAGCGAATCGGCGGTGCCGCCCCGCTGGTTGGCGTCCTTCAGTGCATCGGTCAACGCCTTGACCACCCGCCCACCGGCGCCGGTGACGAACACGAGGTCGGTGGTGTCGAGCAGATCACCGATGACCGAGACGATCGGCGTGACGGCGTCGGCCGGGAGGGCTTCATAGTCCCGGATCACGACGATGCGCTTCGCAGTCATGAACGGTGGGCTCTGCGCCGCGTTCACCACTGCGGCGACGATCGGCGCGGCGCCACTCACGTCTTCGACGGGTTCGTCGTCGTCGGTGGCGGCCCCGGCCTTGGCCGGGACCGTGTACTCCTCGACCACCAGGGTGCGGTCCTCGGACCCCAGCAGTTCGCCGAGCAGTCGGGACACCTCGCGATCACGCAGGACGGGGTCGCTTCCCTTCACCACGTAGACGCCGCCCATGCCCGCCGACTCTACCGGTGAGGTACGACCGCACCCGATGGCGCCCGACGACCGCGACCCCCACGGCGGTGAGGGCCACCGCCTCCGCCGGCCCGACGGCGATCGGCACCCGCGCGGCCAGGCGCGCGATCCATTCGACACCGCGCAACATGGCCAGGGTCGGCAGCTGCAACCAGAGCCCGACGGCCGGCCCGAGCACTCCCCCGACGACCGAGGCGACGATGCCCCAGATCGTCAGCGGTCCCACGAACGGGGCGGCGAGCAGGTTCGCCGGGAGCGCCACCAAGGGCATCGTGCCGAAGACCATCAGTACCACGGGTGCAACGCCGATCTGGGCCGAGGCCGTGACCCCGAGCGCATCCCGCCACCAGGCCGGACCGCGCAGCCGCGCACTGATGCGCGCCGATCCGATGACGATGCCCGCACATGCACCGCACGAGAGCAGGAAGCCGACCGAGTGCAGCAGGAACGGGTCGAGCACCAGCAGGGCGAGCATCGCGAGGACGAGCACCCGCCGAGAATCCGCCGGCCGGCCGAGCAGTCGCGCGCCCATGACCAAGCCGGCCATCACCGACGCCCGCAACACCGAAGGTTCCCAACGGGTCATGGTGCCGAACACGACCAGGACCGCGATCCCACCCGCGAACCGGGCACCCAGGCGCAGGCGCCGCAGGAACGGCTCGACGATCGCCAACGCGAACGCGACGTTCGCGCCGGACACCGCGAGCAGATGGCTGAGGCCGGCGTCCCGGAACGCGCTGACCAGGTCGCTGGGGATCGCACGGGTGTCGCCGAGGACGAACCCGGCGAGCAGCGCCCGCGGAGTGGCCGGCAGCACGTCGGCGCCGCGCAGCACCGCGTGGCGCGCACCGTTCGCGATGACGAGCTGCGGCGGCACCGGTGCGCCGACCGCAGTGACCTTCTCCACCTCGACCCGGCCGACCGCGTGCCGCCAGCGGAACCGGGTCGAGAAGCCGCGGAGCGGAACGAGGCGGCCGCGGAGTCGCAACCGGTCGCCGGTCTCGAGGACGCGCAGCGCGCTCTGCTCATCACCACTCGCGCTCACCAAGACGGTCCGGTCGCCGCCGGCCCGTCCGTCGATCCGCTCGACAGTGGCCAACACCTCGGTTCGGTAGAGCGGGCCGGCCGGGTCGTCGGTGAGTGTGACCACCAACTCCGCCGAATCCCCACGGGCGACGGCACGAGTGAGCGGGGACCGGACGAGGCCGTTCAGCGCGCGTTGCTCCACCGAGGCACCGAGCAGTGCGACTCCGATCACCGCGCCCACCAGCGCCGCGCGGCGCAACTCACGACGCGCGCGTTCGCCGGCGAACACCAAGGCGACGATCGCGGCGCCGAGCAACAGCCGCGCCGGGCCGGGTCCGAGCACGTCGCCGCCGAGAACCCCGACCACCAGCGCGGTCAGCAGCGCGAGCGGACCGATCACACCGTCACCATCGGTTTCAGGTCGGCGAAGCGCTTGTCGCCGATGCCGCGCACATTGCGCAACTGCTCGACGCTGGTGAAGCCGTTCCGCCGTTCGCGCTCACGCAGGATCGCGGTCGCGAGGCTGGGACCGATCCCCGGCAATGCGTCGAGTTGTGCGGCGGTCGCGGTGTTGAGATTCACCGGGCCGCTCGCGGCGTCGCCCGCCGCGGCGCTCGGGTCGCCGGCGGTCGCGCCGGTCGCGCCGTCGGTGGCGGCGCCGGGCGCGCCGAGGACGACCACGAGAATCCGCTGACCGTCGACGACCTTGGCGGCCAGATTCAGCTGATTGAGATCGGCGTTCGGCGCCGGCCCGCCGGCCGCGGTGACGGCATCGTTGACCCGCGCGCCGGGCACGAGTCGTACGAGACCAGGACGCACCACCGCGCCGGCCACGTGCACGAGCACGGTGCGGTGTGGTCGGACCGGTGCGGGCCGCTCCGCGCGGTTGGGGACCGCCGCAGCGTGGCGCTCCGGTGGGGGTGCCAGCGCGGCCTGCTCACGTCCGACCTGGTACCAGACGAATCCGGCGACGGCCGCCACCGCGATGAGGGCACCCATCCGGATTCGGGACTCGGCCGCGGCGCGCCGGACGGTGGCGGACCACTCCGGCCACCCGCGCGGCTCGGGACGCTGCGGGTACAACTCGGGCGACGACATCGACTTCCTCCAGGCGCGACGGAACAACCAGGAGGAAGTGCTCGGGGAAGCGGACGGACGGTACCAGACGCCGGTGGCGTCACGTCCCGGTGCGGACTCGGGCTTCCTGCTCGAACGGAATCGCCCGGTAGGCGTCCCAGTGGCCGAGCCCGGCGCGGCGGCCGCGCAGGTAGGCACCGGTGTACTGCGTGAGGAACCGCAGGGCGCCGGTCTGGCGCCACTGCTCGACGTGCACGAGTTCGTGCGCGAGGAGCGGTACCGATCCCTGATGACCGCGCCGGACGAGGATGAACCGACCGAGCGTCATTGCCGCGACTCCGGGCGTGAGCCACGGCACCACCACGATGCGGGCCCGGGCCGTGTCGATTCCGCCGACGTGCGCGTAGCGGACCTGGACGTCGGCGGCGAGCGGTCGACCGAGCACCGCGCTCACCCCACGACGAAGTTGACGAGCCGACCGGGGACCACGACCACCTTGCGCACGGCCTTTCCGTCGAGTTGCGCAGCGATGGCGTCGATCTCGCGGGCCGCGGCCTCGATGGTGGCGTCGTCCGCCCCGCTGGCCACGGTGACCTTGGCCCGCACCTTGCCGTTCACCTGGACCGGAATCTCGACCTCGTCGACGACGAGCCACACCGGATCCGCGACCGGGTAGTCCTCGTACGTGAGCGAATCGGCGTGACCGAGGCGCGACCAGAGTTCCTCCGCAATGTGCGGGGCCAGCGGCGCGAGCATCAACACGAGTGGTTCGACGACCTCGCGTGGCGCGGGTGCGTCCGCCGCCACCTGGGTGAGCCGGTTGTTCAAGGTGATGAGTTTGGCGACGGCGGTGTTGAAGCCGAGCGTGCCCATGTCCTCGCGCACATCGGCGATGGTGCGGTGCAGCAGCCGCCGGGTCTCGTCGTCGGTCGGAGCGTCGCTCACCCGCAGCGCGCCGGTCTCTTCGTCGATGACGTTGCGCCACAGGCGCTGCAGGAACCGGTGCACGCCGACGATGTCGCGCGTGCTCCACGGCCGGGACGCGTCGAGCGGACCCATGAACATCTCGTAGAGCCGCAACGTGTCCGCGCCGTAGTCGCGGTAGATGTCGTCGGGCGTGACCATGTTCTTCAGGCTCTTGCCCATCTTGCCGTACTCCCGGTTGACCTCTTCCTCGCCGAGGAAGAAGCGGCCGTCGCGTTCGACGACGTCGACCGCGTCGACGTAGAGCCCGCGCGCGTCCGTGTAGGCATACGCCTGGATGTAGCCCTGGTTGAACAGCCGCTGGAAGGGCTCAGGGGTGGAGACGTGCCCGAGGTCGAAGAGGACCTTGTGCCAGAAGCGTGCGTACAGCAGATGCAACACCGCGTGCTCGACGCCACCGACGTAGAGCTTCACCCCGCCGGTCCCACCGGCGGCCGCCGGCCCCATCCAGTACTGCTCGGCTTCGGGGCTCACGAACTGGTCCTCGTTCGTGGGGTCGAGATAGCGCAGGTAGTACCAACACGATCCGGCCCACTGCGGCATCGTGTTGAGCTCGCGCCGATACCACTTCGGTCCGTCACCGAGGTCGAGTTCGACCGTGCTCCACGCCTCGGCGCGCGAGAGCGGCGGTGCGGGAACACTCGCCGCGTTGTCCTCGACGATCTCCGGCTCGAAGTCGATGATCTCGGGCAACTCGACCGGCAGGAGCGACTCGGGCACGGCGACCGGCAGGTCGAACTCGTCGTAGACGATCGGGAACGGCTCGCCCCAGTACCGCTGCCGGCTGAACAACCAGTCGCGCAGCTTGTAGTTGACCGTTGCCTCGCCGAGCGACTGCGCGGTGAGCCATTCGGTGATCGTGGTCTTCGCGTCGGCGACGCCGAGGCCGTCGAGGGACAGATCCCCGCCCGCCGAGTTCACGCCGACCCCGTCGCCTGTGAACGCTTCGGGCCACTCCCCCGCCGGGGTCGTCGGGCTCACGTCGTGCTCCGCGCACCACGCGTCGGGCGGCTGGATCACGCACGCGATCGGCAAGTCGAACTCGCGGGCGAACTCGAAGTCGCGTTGGTCGTGCGCCGGCACCGCCATGATCGCCCCGGTGCCGTAGCCCATCAGCACGTAGTCGGCGA
>Ga0075026_100001078_pt1 | contig 11489 bp, 10 predicted proteins | sample Str012_2_FD_71392 | JGI IMG/M metagenome (GOLD analysis project Ga0075026, IMG submission 71392) | Freshwater sediment microbial communities in response to fracking from Pennsylvania, USA - Straight Creek_MetaG_SC_2012 | ecosystem: Environmental > Aquatic > Freshwater > Creek > Sediment...
ATGGGGCTCCAGCACTCCACCTGTGCCAGCAGCCTGATGGACGGAGCCAGCGACGACGCGCGCAGTGTCCGGTGGTCACCGACGCCACTCGACATCCGGGTGGGCCAGCTCCTGTACGCCCCGGCCCTCCGGCCCGGGCTCGATCGGGCCGCCATCGAGGCGGTGCTCACGCCGACGGCCTCCGTCGGCGCCACCTGCGGTCCCGTCGACCTCGAGCTCGTCCGCGCCGCGGGGACTGCCCGGCACTACTTCTGTGTGCGCAGCAGCGCCGCGGTCCGGCCCTGCACCGCCGACACCACGGTCGAGCCGACACTTCCCCTGCGGCGCCCGGATGCCTGGACCGACGGCGCATCCCTCACCGCTCGTCCACCGCGCTGAACCCCGGCTCCGAGTTTCCACTACGGCGGTAGTGGTATTACCATGAGGCCCGTGAGTACGACGCCGCAGCCCTCCCTCGAGATCATCGACCTCCACGTCGAGGCCGACGGTCAGCCCATCCTGCGCGGGGTGGACCTGCGCGTCGGTCCCGGCGAGATCCACGCCCTGATGGGCCCGAACGGGTCGGGCAAGAGCACGCTGGCCAACACGCTGCTCGCCAATCCCGCCTACACCGTGACCGAGGGCAGCATCCGCTTCCTCGGCGAGGACATCACCAACCTGCCCACCGAGGCGCGCGCCGCCCGAGGCCTGTTCCTCGGGTTCCAACACCCCGAGGCCATCTCAGGTGTCAGCGTCCTCAACTTCCTGCGCCAGGCCCTCGCGGTGCGCAAGGGCATCGCGGACCTCTCGGTCCTCGAGGTGCGCATGGACATGATGAAGTGGACCGCCCGCCTCGGCATGGACGACCGCTTCACCCAGCGCTACCTCAACGACGGCTTCTCCGGCGGCGAGCGCAAGCGCAACGAGATCCTGCAGATGGCGATGATGGAGCCCGAGTTCGCGGTGCTCGACGAAACCGACTCCGGTCTCGACATCGACGCGCTGCGAACCGTCGCCGAAGGCGTCAACATCGTCCGCGAGGACCGTCCCGAGATGGGGATCCTGCTCATCACCCACTACCAGCGGATCCTCGAACACCTGACCCCGGATGTCGTGCACATCCTCCTCGACGGGCGCATCGTGCAGACCGGCGGGATCGAGTTGGCCGGCCAGCTCGAACGGGACGGTTTCGACAGCTTCCGCCACGCCGCCTGAGGACCGTCATGAGTCTGGACGTCGCCCGTATCCGATCCGACTTCCCGCTCCTCCACCAGGAGCAGGGCGGTAAGCGGCTGGTGTATCTCGACAGCGCGTCGAGCTCACAGAAGCCGCGCTCGGTGATGTGCGCGATGGACGAGCTCATGGAGCACAGCTACGCGAACGTGCACCGTGGCGTCTACGCGATCGCCGAGCAGACCACCGCGCGGTTCGAAGCGGCACGGACCTCGGTCGCACGCTTCATCGGGGCACGCGAATCGGCCGAGCTGATCTTCACCCGCAATGCGACCGAGGCGATCAACCTCGTCGCGTACTCGTGGGGCCGCACGAATCTCCGCGCCGGCGACGTCGTGGTGCTGAGCGAGATGGAACACCACGCCAACATCGTGCCGTGGCACATGCTCGCCGCCGAACGCGGCATCGAGCTGCGCTGGATCCCCCTCACCGACGACTACCGCCTCGACCTCACCGGACTCGACGCGCTGCTGGCCGGCGCCAAGCTTCTCGCGATCACCGCGATGTCGAACGTGCTCGGCACCGTGAACGACATCCCGCCGCTCGTCGCCGCCGCGCGCGCCGCGGGTGCGCACGTGCTCGTCGACGCGTCGCAGGCCGCGCCGCATCTCGCGATCGACGTCCAGGCCTGGGACGCCGATTTCGTCGCCATCACGGCCCACAAGATGCTCGGGCCGTCGGGAATCGGCGCGCTGTGGGCTCGGCGTGAACTCCTCGAAGCGATGCCCCCGTTCCTCGGTGGCGGCGAGATGATCCGCGACGTCACCAAGATCGGGTTCACCACCAACGAACTGCCCTGGAAGTTCGAGGCGGGGACACCGGCCATCACCGAGGCCATCGGATGGGGCGCCGCAATCGACTACCTCACCGCGGTCGGGATCGACGAGATCCATGCTCACGAGACCGCGCTCACGCGGTACGCGCTCGACGCCCTCGCGGCCGAGTTCGGCCCACGTCTCAGCGTCTACGGACCGTCCACGCTCGAGCACCGCGGCGGCGTGTTGTCGTTCCTGTTCCCCGAGATCCACGCGCACGACGTCTCGCAGGTGCTCGACGAGGAGGCCGTGTGCGTCCGCGCCGGCCACCACTGCGCCAAGCCTCTGATGCGCGTCCTCGGCGTCCCGGCCACCAGCCGGGCCTCGTTCTACCTCTACAACGACACCGACGACGTCGACGCTCTGGTCCATGCGCTGGGCAAGGCCGAGCAGTTCTTCGCGTTGTGACCGACCCGCCCACCTAGGATCAGCATCGTCATGGCCGGACTCGAAGACCTCTACCGCGAGATCATCCTCGACCACTACCGCGCGCCGCGTAACCGCGGCGAGTTGCCGGTGCCACCCGCGCACCAGGTCGAGGGATTCAACCCGCTCTGTGGCGACGAGGTCGTCCTGTACCTCGACGTCGCCGACGGCGTGGTCACCGACGTGAAGATCGCCGGCCAGGGCTGCTCGATCAGCCAGGCGTCCACTTCGATGATGAGCGCGGCGGTGAAAGGCAAGCCGGTCGGCGAAGCCCGCACGCTCATCCGCGCGTTCAAGGCGTTGATGAGCATCCACGAGTCCAAGATCGGTGGCGACGACGCCGACGCGGCGCAGGCCGCGGCCGATGACCTCGCCGGCGTGCGGCTCGGCGACCTCGAAGCGCTCCAAGGCGTCGTGAAGTTCCCGGTACGGATCAAGTGCGCGACCCTCGCGTGGAACACCCTGGCCCAGGGTCTCGACGAGATCGAACAAGGCACCGACTGAGTCATCCGCATCACCGTGAGTCACTGAAGTCACGAAACGCAACGGTTTCGACACGAACTTGACCAATTTGGGGAGTCCCCGCCGAGTACGCTCGGTACTCCGGACCCGAAGGGAGCGGCATGACCGATCAGACGACCGTGGCACCCGACCTGGTGACATCGATCGACGCGGCCCTCGAGCGCTTCGGCGCTCGTGACCTCGTGTCCGGATCCGAAGTCGTCGACTTCCTGCTCGATCTCCGCCTGACGGTGGTGAACAGCTCCGACCGCGCGATTGCGCGTCTTCTCGAAGAAGAAGCGCAACCCACCGCGTAGCGCCCATGGTGGACCGACAGGTTCGCCCGTGCGTCCTGCCGGTGCACCGAATGACTGTCGCGCCCCGGTAGCCTGACGTCGCCCCTAGGGAGATCGATGGACACCATGGTGCCGGAAGGCAGCCGTCGGGAACGCCGGAACAACGAGAGCCGCGGTCGCGGCAGGTGGATCGCCGCGAGCATCGCCGTCGTGCTCGGCCTCGGCGGAGCCACCGTGGTCGCGATCAGCGCCACCGACTCGGGCGCGAGCAACACCAGCGCGACACCTGCCCGCCACGTCGCGATCCGGTCGACGACCACCACGTCAACCGCGCCGCCGACCACGACCACCACACTCCCGGCGCTCCAGCAGCCCGCCGCCGCCGCGTTGCCGCCGTTCACCGGCACGCTCGGGCCCGGTTCGGACCACGCCATCGTCCAGGCGTACCAGCAACGGCTCGCGGACGTACATTTCGATCCCGGCCCGATCGACGGCAACTACGGCCAGGCCATGACCTACGCGGTCCAGACGCTTCAGAAGATGACGAACCTTCCCCGCACCGGGCGGATCGGCACTGCCGAGGCCATCGGCCTCTCCGCCTTCTCGTACCCACCACCGCTGCAGCCGACCGGCGAGGGCAACCGCACCGAGATCGACGTCGCCAAGCAGGTCCTGACCCTGTACGCGAACTATCAGGTGCGCTTGATCACCACCACCTCCACCGGCTCGGGTGAGCACTATTGCTACGACTCGCCCCGCGTGAATCCCACCCGTCACATCTGCGAGGTCGCGACCACCCCATCCGGCCGCTTCACCTACACGCGTCTGGTGAAGGGATGGGACAAGTCCCCGCTCGGGCAGCTGTACCAGCCGTACTACTTCAACGGCGGGATCGCGGTGCACGGATACCCGAGCGTGCCGACATCCGCCGCGTCCCACGGCTGCGCCCGCATCCCGATGCACATCGCCGAGTACTACCCGCTGCTCGTGAAGGTCGGCGATCCGGTCTACGTCTTCGGCGGACAGCCGTCCCAGATCCTCTCCAGCGTGGCGATCGCACCGGCACCGGCCGCGCCGCCGACCTCGGCACCGGCAGCTACCCCACCGGCCTCGACGCCACCGCCGACGCAACCCACCCCGCCCGCCAGCTGACCTCGGTCAGCGGCCAGAGCAACGTCGGGTCAGAAGCCGGGGTTGGCGAACGGATCGTCGGCCGCGGTGTCCGGCACGGTGACCGCACCCGGGAGTTCGAGCCCGAGCCGCTCGGCCAGGCCGTCGTAGCCGCTCACTTCGAGCTCGTCGGCCAGTTCCGGGCCACCGGAGGTGACCACCCGGCCACCGATGAAGACGTGCACCCGATCGGGTCGCAACTCGGTGAGCAACCGCGCGTAGTGGGTGATCGCCAGCACGCCGAGGCCGGTCTCTTCGGTCATGGCCTCGATCCGACGGGCGACGTCGCGCAGAGCGTCGACATCGAGCCCGGAGTCGATCTCGTCGAGCACCGCGAACTTCGGCTGGAGCACCGCGAGCTGCAAGGTCTCGGCGCGCTTCTGCTCGCCGCCGGAGAACTCGACGTTGACGCCACGCGTGAGGAATTCGTCGCGGACACCGAGGCGCGCGGCTTCCTCGGCGATACGACCCGTCGCACCGATGCCGGGATCGGCGTCGACCGCCGCGGCCACGAGGTCGGCGATGCGCACACCGGCGATCTCGACCGGGTACTGGTGGGTGAGGAACAGCCCCCGCCGGGCGCGCTCCCACGTGGGGAGACCGAGCAGTTCCTCGCCGTCGATCGTGACCGAACCGCCGGTGACGGTGTAATCGCCGCGGCCCATCAACACGTGGGACAGCGTCGACTTGCCCGAACCGTTCGGGCCCATCAACGCGTGGACCTCACCGGAGGCGATCTCGAGATCGACGCCCCTCAGGATGTCGACTCCCGCCACCGACGCCGTCACACCACGAACCGCCAACACGCTCACGAGTTGATCTCCACCATCACGTCGTCTCCGTCCACCCGCACCGCGAACACCGGCACCGGCGTGGTCGCCGGCAACGATTGCGGCTGACCCGTCGTCAACGAGAACGTCGACCCGTGCTTCGGGCATTCGATCTCGCACTCGTCGGCCCAGACCTCGCCCTCGGCCAACGAGAAGTCGGCGTGCGAGCACTCGTCGCCGATCACGTACCAATCGTCGCCCAGGTGCACGACACACAGCCGATGCCCGGCGACGTCGAACCGGCCGGCCGCACCCGCACCGACATCGGCCACCGAGCACACCCGAACCTCGCTCGCCACCTGACTCACCTGGTCGCTCCGGCGCGGAGGTGGCCGACCTTCTCGTGGACCGCGCGGCGCAACGGCGTGGCCAGCGCCGGTACGGGCAGGCGGCCGAACACGTCCTCGAAGAAGCCCAACACGATCAGCCGCTCGGCGTCTTCGGGGCGCACGCCGCGGGACTCGAGGTAATAGCGCTGATCGTCGTCGATCGGACCCACCGTCGATGCGTGCGAGCAGCGCACGTCGTCGGCCTCGATCTCGAGGTTCGGGATCGACTCCGCGCCCGCACCCTCGGTGAGCACCAGGTTGCGGTTCGACTGGGTGGCCTCGACCTTCTGGGCATCGGGACGGATGCGGATCAGCCCGCTGTACACCGAGCGCGCGGTGTCTTCCACCGCACCCTTGAAGAGCAGGTCGCTCCGCGTGCGCGGCGCGGCGTGGTCCTGGAAGGTGCGGAAGTCGTGCATCTGATTCCCATCGCCGAAGTACACGGCGAGCAGGTCGGACTCCGCACCCTGACCTTCGAGACGGGCCTCGGTCCGGAGCCGCGCGTAGTCGCCACCGAGCGCGACCGCCGAGGACGACAACCGGGCATCGCGGCCGAGGTGCGCCCGCTGCAGTGCGATCGACCAGGTGCCTGCGCCGTACTCCTGCGCACTGACGTGACGCACGTGCGCACCGTCACCGACATGGAGTTCCACCACGCTGTCCACGAGGTGCGCAATCTTCGGCATCGAGGCGTGGCGCTCGAGCACCGTGACCTCGCTGGCCTCTTCGGCCACGACGAGCGTGTGCGGAAACGACGCCAGCCCGTCGCCCTCGGCCCAGTGCAGCACGACGATCGGCTGTTCGACGACGACCCCACGCGGGACGTGCACGAACGCCCCGCCCGCGAGGAACGCGTCGTGGAGCACGGTGAACGCGTCGGGCGACGCCGACGCGATCGTGCCGAGCCAGGGTTCGACCCGACCGGCGTCGCAGGTGGCGATCCCGCACACGGTCACGCCGCGCGCGGCGAGCTCGGGGTCGAGCTCGTGGTGAACGACACGGCCGTCGCGCACCACGACGAGTGCGGCGCGCGCGCCGAGTTCCGCACCGAACGGTCCGCCGCCCGGGACGGGCTCGTGGTCCGGCGCGCCGAGCTCGTCGGCGGTCAGCGGTCGGTAGTGGTCGAGGTCGAACTGGTTGATGCGCGAGTAGCGCCAGATCTCCTCGGCATCGGTCGGCCAGGCCAGCTCGGCGAGCTGTTCGGCCGCGGCCACCCGTCGGGCGGCCAACCAATCGGGGCCGCCGAGCGCGCCCGCGGCGTCAGAAGTGAAGTTGTGACTCATCCAGACCTTCGACGAGAACGCGGTCAGCCGACCGCACCCTCCATGTTGAGTTCGATCAGACGGGAGAGCTCGACGGCGTATTCCATCGGCAGCGTCTTGACGATCGGCTCGATGAAGCCGTTCACGATCATCGCCGTCGCCTGCTGCTCGGTGAGCCCGCGGCTCATCAGGTAGAAGAGCTGGTCGTCACCGACCTTGGACACCGTGGCCTCGTGCCCGATGCGTGCGTCCTGCTCGTCGATCTCCATGTACGGGTAGGTGTCCGAGCGGGAGTGGTCGTCGAGGATCAGGGCATCGCACCGCACGTGACTCTTCACGCCGTACGCGCCTTCCTCGACCTTGACGAGGCCGCGGTACGTGGTCCGGCCGCCGTCCTTCGAGATCGACTTGCTGTCGATGATCGAGGTGGTCTCGGGCGCCGCGTGGGTCATCTTGGCGCCCGCGTCCTGGTGTTGCCCGGCACCGGCGTACGCGACGGAGAGCACCTCGCCGTGCGCCTTCGGACCCGTCATCACCACGGCGGGGTACTTCATCGTGAGCTTTGATCCGAGGTTGCCGTCGATCCATTCGACGGTGGCCTCGGTCTCGGCCCGCGCCCGCTTGGTGACCAGGTTGTAGACGTTCGGCGACCAGTTCTGGATCGTGGTGTAGCGGATCCGCGCACCCGGCTTGGCGATGAGCTCGACCACGGCCGAGTGCAGCGAGTCGGTGGAGTACACCGGCGCCGAACACCCTTCGACGTAATGCACCGACGCGCCCTCGTCCGCGATGATCAGCGTCCGTTCGAACTGCCCGGCGTTCTCCGCGTTGATGCGGAAGTACGCCTGCAGCGGCATGTCGACGTGCACACCCGGCGGCACGTAGATGAACGAACCGCCACTCCACACCGCGCTGTTGAGCGCCGCGAACTTGTTGTCGCCCGGCGGGATGACCGTGCCGAAGTGCTCCTTGACGAGATCCGGGTAGTCCTTGAGCGCCTGGTCCATGCTCGTGAAGAGCACGCCGAGCTCCTCGAGGTCTTCGCGGTTCTTGTGGTACACGACCTCGGACTCGAACTGTGCGGTGACGCCGGCGAGGAACTTGCGCTCGGCTTCGGGGATGCCGAGCTTCTCGTAGGTGTTCTTCATGCTCTCCGGGAGCATGTCCCAATCCGAGACGTGGCCGCCCTCGGTGGGCTTCAGGTAGTAGTAGATGTCGTCGAAGTCGATGTCGGGCATGTTCGTCGCGAACCAGTCGAGCATCGGCTTGCGCTCGAACCGCTTCAGCGAGTTGAGGCGGAACTGGAGCATCCAGTCAGGCTCGGACTTGTGATCCGAGATCTCCTGGACGGTCTTCTCGTTCAGGCCCTTGTGGGGCGTGTAGACGTAATCGTCCGTCGAGTCGTGCCAACCCAGCTGGTACTTGCCGAGATCGATGCCTTTGACCGCCATGGGGCGCTCCGTCGTTCGAGAATCCGGCCGGAGGGACGGCCGGGGATTTCCACTACGGAGATAGTAACAATCCCCGGACGGCCCGGTCGATGCCCGGGCCACCGGTCACCCGCCGACGCTCAGCGATGCTTCCCGAGCGCCTGGGTACCGCCCGAACGCGGCCTCGTGGTGGTCGTGGTGCTCGACGAGCCGGTGCTCGGCGCCTTCCCCTGTTCGGCCGCCCGAGCCTCGACGATCTGGGCGAGCACCTTGCTCAGCTCCTTGACCTTGGCCTCGTAGGTCCCGAGGTCGGTGGCATCGAGCGCGGCCTGCGCCTCGCGTGAGAGCTGGTTCGCCCGCGCCAGCAACTGGTCGACGGTCTGACTCCCGGACGACGTCGGCGGCGCGGTGGTGGTCGTCGAACCCGAACCATTGTCGGTCCCGGGCGACGATTGCCCGATGCCGGCGAACTCGGGGAACTGGTTCAGCGCGCCGTCGACGGTCTTGCCGATGTGCGCCTCGTTCTTGTACACGACGATCACGCTGCGCAGCGCGGGCTGCTTCACGTTCTCGGACACGACGTAGAAGGGCTCGACGTAGATCAACGAGTCCTTCACCGGGATGATCTGGAGCGACCCGAGCAGCACCTTGGAACCCTGCTGGTTCAACAACGTGAGCTGACTACTGATCTCCTCGGTGTTGTTGATGGTGCTGTCGACCTGCACCGGACCCGGGACGGTCGAACCGTCCGGCATCTCCAGACTCACCAGCTTGTTCGGGTCGTTCGGATCGGCGCGCGCCACCATGAACGACGACAACCGGTTCTGGCTGTTGCCGTTCGAGACCGGTACGAACGGGCGCAGGAGCAGGAACTCCTCCTTCTGCTGCCCCGGCAACCGCGACAGCACGAACAACGGATCGACCCGCTTGCTGTTCGATCCGGCGTCCTGAGGCACCCGGGTCGACACCGAGGAGGCCCCGGTGTCGCCGGCCGTGATCGGGTCGGCCGAGACCTCCCAGAAGCGCGTGCCCGCGAAGAACGTGCCGGGATCGGTCACGTGGTACTTGCGGTAGACGTCGGTCTGGTAGGCGAACATGTCCTGCGGGTAGCGCAGGTGCGCCTTGATGTCGGCCGGCATCTTGGCGTAGTCGGTGAAGAGCTTCGGGAACGCGGCGCGGTACGCCTTGATCACCGGGTCCTTCTGGTCGACCACGTAGAAGGTGATCGACCCGTCGTACGCGTCGACGGTGGCCTTCACCGAGTTGCGGATGTAGTTGAAGGTGGTCCCGGCCGCACCGCCGGCGCTCGGAGTCTGGGACTGCGAATACGGGTAGTGGTCGCTCGTGGTGAAGCCGTCGAGCACCCAGACCAAGCGGGTCTTGCCGTTCGCGCCGGTGCTGATCACGGGGTACGGGTCGTTGTCGAACTTGAGGAACGGCGCGGCGGCCTTGACCCGCTCGGCGACGTCACGCCGGAAGATGATGCGGGTCTTGTCCTGCACCTGGCTCGAGATCACCAGGTTCTGGTCGCCGAACCGCAACGCGAACGCGGCCCGCCGCACCCACGACGACAGTCCCACCCCACCCGATCCCGAGAAGCGGGTGGTGGCGTCCTTGCCTTGGCGGGGGTAGTCGAACTCGGGCAGCTTGGCGCCGACGAGGGTGTAATCATCGAGGCCCTCACCGAAGTAGACCTGCGGCTTGTCGAGCGCGATCTTGCCGTGGCCGGGGATGTCCGAGAGCAGGTAATTCGGCTGACCGGCGTCGGTCGCGCTGTTGGCCGGCGAGACCACCGCGCCGTAGCCGTGGGTGTAGACGACGTGCCGGTTCACCCAACTCTGTGACGGGAGGTCACCGCGGTTCAGCTCACGCGCCGCGATCAGTACCTGCCGCTCCTGCCCGTCGATCTGGTAGCGGTCGGTGTCCGCGTTGAGGAAGCGGTAGTAGGTCTGCAGGCTCTGGAAGATCTGGAAGTTGCCCGCGATGACGTCGCGGTCCCAGAGCCGCGCGTTGCCGATCGTCTGGCTGTCGGAGAGGAGGTCGCTCTTCGTGAGGTCGGTGCGGTAGTCGAACCGCTGCACGGCCACCTTGTTGAGCCCGAAGGCGGCCCGGGTCGCGTCGATGTTTCGTTTGATGTAGGGCGATTCCTTCGTGAGCTCGTTCGGCTGCACGAAGAACTGTTGGTAGACGGCGGGAACAATCGTCCCGATGACGAGCGACACGAAGGCCCACAAGCCGACGGCGATCACCGGCAGCACCCACCCGCGGCGGAAGATGTTCCAGACGAACAGGCCTGCAGCCACGACCGAGATGACCATCAGCAGGTTGAGCGCCGGGAGCTGCGCGGCGATGTCGGTCTTGCCCGCGCCCTCCACGAAGCCGCGGCCGGAGAAGTTCAGCTCGTAGCGCGAGAGGTAGTACTGCGCGGTCTTGACCAGCGCCATGAGCGCGAGAATCACCGAGAGGTGCGCTTTCACCTGTGGCGTCACCCGCTGGAACGGCGACTGCAATCGGATCCCACCGTTGAGATAGTGGGCAGCCGCGGTGATGACGAGGACGATGATCAGCCCGGCGAAGAGCCAGTCGAACACGAAGGTGAGGAACGGCAGGCGGAAGACGTAGAAGCCGACGTCCTTGTGGAACTGCGGGTCGGTGACTCCGAAGCTCTGCGAGTGAGTGAAGAGCACCCACCGCTGCCACTCGCCCGAGACGCTGCCGCCCGCGAGCAACGCGAAGAGGAACGACACGACCACCCGGATGCGTCCGGAGTAGGGCGCCACGCTGTGCTGATACCGGGCGAGCATCTCGTCCTCGGGACCGAGCGCACGCGTGGTGGGTTGGAGCCGATCGGCGATCGAGAGGCTCGCGAACATGAGCACGAAGAAGATCGCGGAGAACACCGCGGCCGGTGCGAAGCGGGCCCACAGCAGGCCGCGCCAGGTGTCGCCGAAGCCGACGGAGTCGAACCAGAGGTAGTCCGTGTAGAAGCCGGCCAGGCTGCGGGCCGAGAGGAACAGCGCGACGAGCACCGCGATGAGGATGACCATCCACACCCGGAGTCGGAAGCGTCGATCGCCGTTACGCCGACGTTGCATGGAAGGGACGCGCATTCAGCGGAGCCTAGAAGGCACCGGCACACTCCCGGGATCGGGACGCCCGGTGATCTGGGAACCGTCGACTCAGGTCTCGGGGACGACGAGGCAGCGACAACCCGGATG
>Ga0075026_100001079_pt1 | contig 11488 bp, 8 predicted proteins | sample Str012_2_FD_71392 | JGI IMG/M metagenome (GOLD analysis project Ga0075026, IMG submission 71392) | Freshwater sediment microbial communities in response to fracking from Pennsylvania, USA - Straight Creek_MetaG_SC_2012 | ecosystem: Environmental > Aquatic > Freshwater > Creek > Sediment...
CAGGGCCAGGCAGAGGACCAAGAGACTACCGATACGGTGCATCAGGGCAGGGGTTCTTTGGTGGTCGAATCCGCCAGCGGTGACATGAGGGGCTCGGACTTGTCCTTTTTGCCAAAGACCGAGACGTTGATGTAGCGCTTGGGATGCAGGCGGAGGTCCTGCAGCAGGATGTTCAGGCTGTTGGATGTGGACGTAAGGTTACTGTAGAGTTTCTTGTCATTGACGAGCAGTCCCATGGTGCCTTCACCCTTGTTGACCTTGGTGAGCACGCCATTCAGGTTGTCCACGGCCCCCTGCAATTTGGTCAGGGTGGCTTCGAGCTGGAGGTTGGCCACTTTGGCGGTGAGGCGGTCCACGTTCCCGAGGATGCGGTTGATGGTATCCTTTTCGTTCTTCAGGTTGCCCGTGAAGCTGCTGGCATTGGCGAGGGTCTGTGCAAGGTCCCCATGTTTGGGGTCCAGCATCGTGTTGAGCGAGGCAGTGGACGTCGCGAGGTTGTTGACGATGGCCTGGATATTATTCTTGGTCTTTGGATCGAAGATGGTGCCGATGACCTTGACCAGGGAATCCAGTGAGTGCAGCGTACCATTGACATTGGTCATGGCGGGTGCAAGGGTGGACTTCAGGTCTTCCAGCAGGCCACCGGACGCTGCCGTGGCCAGGGTATCGCCGGTGCTGATGAATTTGGTGGAGAGGCCCTTGACAATGTTGACCGTGGAGGCGCCCAGTGGGTTGCCCGTGATCACCGCATAGGAGTTGTCCGGGATCTGGATGGGGCGCGTAATGTTAATCGACACGACGACGCCGGTGAGCTGCTCGTCCTTTTCCACGATGTCGTAGACGCTGCCCACCTGAAGTCCATTGATGCGGACGGGATCGGAAGGATTCAGTCCATCTACCTTGGGGAAGACCGCGTAGATGCGGTTCTTGCGCACGGTGAGGTCACGACCCTTGAGGAAGTTGAAGCCGAGGATCAGGATCGTGATGGCAACGGCGGCGAGGGCGCCTATCTTGGTTTCGTTGGTGACTTTCATGAATCGATTGGTTTTCCGCCGGTCCGCTCCGGCCCGGTGGCGCATGCTCAACAAAAATAGCCATTCTGGGCCTGCCCGGCATGCCCGGTCGACCTTTATTCTTTTTTCCCGGAAGGAGGAGGCATCACCGCCAGCGGTTTCTGTCCCTGCAGCGGCGCGACGGGCTTGCGGGACTCGTTCTTACCTGAACTGGTGGAGTCAGGCAGGCTGCCTTTGGGCGCGTCCAGCATCGTTTTGTACCGGATGACGGCATTGGCGATGGAACGGACAAGTTCTGCCTGGCCCTTTTCGCTGTTGAGGTATTCCTCTTCATCCTTGTCCGTGATGAATCCTGTCTCGATGAGCACAGCTGGCATATTGGTGGCCTGGAGCACCCAGATCCCCTTGTAGTTGCGCTGCAGTACACCCCAGCTTTCCCGGCCGACATTGGTGAACTCATTCTCGATCATCGTAGCCAGCTTGACACTGTTCTTGAAGAATTTCTGTGACCAGAGGCGCGCCTTGATGATGGCTTCAGGACTGGTGGGGTCGGGGACATCCTGTACTTCCGCTTCAGACTCGAAGCGATCGTCCTCAGCGAGGCCCTTGGCCTTCTCATCTGCCCTGTCGGCGGCATATACATATGTACCCGTGCCGTGGGCGGGGCTCGGTGTGGTCCAATGTCTGTAAACAGGCTCCTTCTTGGTGTGCTTTTTTTTCTTCTTCCCCTTTCCCGTATAATAGGTCACGGTCTCGTACCGCAGGAATTCCTTGTGCTGGATCGGCGGCATCGCGTTGACGTGAATGCACACGAAGAGGTCGCCCTTCGCTTCATTGGCGATGCGGGCTTTTTCGCGCACGTTGTCGAAAATATCCGTGCGGCGTGTCATGACGATCTTGGTATCGGGGAGTTCAGCCTTGAGGATGGGTTCCAACTTAAGCGCCAACTCAAGTGTGATCTGCGCCTCGGTCGAGAAAGTTCCACGGGCACCGGCATCAGAGCCACCATGGCCGGCATCGATCACGATGGTGTTGACCTTGGAGCCCGCCCTTGTTTGCGCGCCCGCGATCATCGGGGTGGTCAGGGCCATCAACGTCGCCATCACCAGGGCGGAATGGGTTCTTGTCATGAGGTTTTTGGATCGAAAGGGGTTCACGGTCAGGCGAATCTTCACAATTCTTTATCGGTTTTATGGCTATTTTTGCGAGAATGCCATGATCACCAGACTCAGCAAAATTAAATCAAAATCATATTCCTTCCTGATTTTGCTTCTGCTCAGCCTGGATGCAATTACGGCCCCATGGCATGCTCCCCGGCACAAAGCGAACCTTTTTCACGAAACATTAACGGCCAGCAACGATACGACACCCGTGCGGGACACCGTTCCGGCGTCCGTCCGTGACCGTAAGGACAGCCTCGCCATGCCCGGACAGGACAGTGGCACCCTTCGCCAAAAAGTGGACACTTTCCAGGTCCGCATGTCCAAGGATTCGATGAACGCACCGGTGAACTACAAGGCGCAGGATTCGATGGTATTGGATGTGGAGACTTCCCAGATCCTGCTGTACGGCAAGAGCGAGGTCAACTATACCGATGTCAAGCTGTCGGCTCCGCGTATCATTTTTGATCAGAATAGTTCGGTGGTCACGGCCCGTATGGCCAAGGATACCGTGGGCAATGTGATCGGTATGGCGAAACTGGTGCAGGCCAAGACCGAAACGGTGAGCGACAGCATCCTCTTCAATTTCAAGACCCAGAAGGGCCTTACACACAGCTCCTTCTTCCAGCAACAGGAGATCTATAATTTCGCGGAGAAGGTCAAGAAGGTGGACCCGGAGACTTTTTACGCTTATAAAGGACGCTTCACCACTTGTAACCTGGACACCCCTCACTTCGCCTTCCGGTTCAAGAAGGCCAAATTCATCAACAACAAGGTAGCCGTGACGGGGCCGGTGCATCCGGAGTTCGAGGGCGTGCCATTGCCCATCTACCTGCCCTTTGGCATCTTCCCGCTCAAGACCGGTCGCCACAGCGGATTGATACCCCCACAGCTCACGTTCACCGAGAACCTGGGTCTGGGACTGGAAGGTCTGGGCTACTACAAGGCCTTCAACGAATACTACGACGCCAAGATCTGGGCGGATATCTACAGCTATGGCAGTTGGCGATTCAATGTCGCACCCAGCTACCGGTTACGCTACCGGTATACGGGCAACTTCACGTTCAGCATGCAAAGCACCAAGAATGCCTTCAAGGGGGACCCTGACTATTCCCTCAGCAAGAGCTGGTTCATCACCTGGAACCACTCCATGGATGGAAAGGCCCGTCCCGGTGTGAATTTCAGTGCTTTCGTGCGCGCCGGCAGCAGCAAATACCTGCAGAACGTCACGAACGGGCATTTGGTCAATTCCGGTTCTTCCGGTATGAACTTCAATAATGGGTCCTCAACCTACCTGCAGCCGGTGAACTTCACCAACCAGTTGAGCTCATCGATCACCTACCAGAAGTCCTGGGCCGGCAGGCCTTTCAACCTTTCGGTCGGTATGAACCACAACCAGAACACGCAGACCAAGATCGTCAACATCAACCTGCCGGATGTTGCCTTCATAATGAACACGGTCTATCCCTTTAAACCCAGGGAGTCTGTCGGCGCCGGAAAATGGTATGAACGCCTGGGCGTTGGCTATACGGGGAACTTCAAGGGCCAGGTGTCCTTCTACGACACTGCGTTCCGCATGCAGCAGCTGATCGACACCTTCCAGTGGGGAGCGGCACACGATATTCCGATTCAACTTTCTTTGCCACCTGTTGGACCCTTGCAATTCGGCCCAAGCATCTCTTACCGGGAGCGCTGGTACGCGCAAAAATTCGTACGCAGTTGGAATGCCGCGCGCAACAAAGTGGACACCACTGTGAATAAAGGCTTCTTCACCGCGCGGGAAATGTCCGTCGGCATGTCCATGAGCACGGCCTTTTTCGGCAAATACCAGGCCCGGAACAAGGAAGCAAATCTTCAGGCCCTGCGCATCGTCATGCGACCTCAGATCGGATTCACCTACAAACCCGACCTGATGGAGCAATACTATTACAGGACACAGATCGACTCGGTCGGGAACCGGCAACTGTTCTCCGTATTTGATGGCGCGATCTTCGGTCCACTTTCCTCGGGCAAGTCGGGAAGCATCAGCTTCGGGCTGGACAACAACCTGGAAGGGAAGATCAGGAACAAGGACGACAGTGTCACGGACGGGGGCACGAAGAAGATGAAGATCATCGATGGCTTCGGTTTCTCCAGTGGATACAATTTCCTCGCGGACTCCTTCCAGTTGGCTCCATTCAGTCTGTATGCGCGCAGCTACCTGTTCGATAAGATCAACATTACGGCGAACGCGATCCTGGATCCATACCAGGTCAACCCTTACAATGGCTATCGGATCAATAAGTACGCCTGGCAAGGTCAGAAATTCTCCCTTGGCCAGATCACGACCGGCAGCCTGAACGTTTCCACACAGTTCAAGAGCAAGAAAAAGGATGATAAGAAGAAATCCGTGGAGGAACTGGCCAAGGGGTCGGGTCCGGACTCGGATCTTTCTCCCGACCAGGTGCAGGCGCAACTGGATTATGTGCGGCGCAACCCGTCCGAGTTCGCGGATTTCAACATCCCCTGGTCCGTGAACATCAGTTGGTCGCTGAGCTTTGCACGTATTTTGCAACCGAACTACACGTTCAAGACCCAATTTAGTTCCAGCTTCAATTTCAACGGGGATTTCAACATCTCTCCCAAGTGGAAAGTCGGCGCCACGGGATTTTATGACCTGCGCACCCTGAAGATGCAGTCGCTCACGACCTTCATTTCACGCGATCTTCACTGCTGGCAGATGTCGATCAATATTCAGCCGGTGGGATTATACAGGTACTTCAGCATCTCCATCAACCCCAAATCGGGACTCCTGCGCGACCTGCGTATCAACCGCACGCGGTATTTCAGCAGCCAGTGATCAGGAACAGGACTCGATGTGGTCCCACATGATGCGGTACACCTTCTGTTTGAGGGTGGAGGCATTGTCTTCCGGCGTCATTTCGACCGGCGAGAGGAAATGCATCTCCATGGGGCCGGGCCAGAACCAGAAACGCTTGTCGTTCGGCAGCACTTTATCGGTGCCCAGGATCACGGCGGGCATGATGGGTTTGCCGGAGTCTGCGGCCAGCCGGAAGGCTCCATCGTGAAAATCCTTCAGGGGTTTGCCGGATTTGTTCCGTGTTCCTTCGGGATAGATGCACATGTGCATGCCGTTCTCCAGCACCCAGCGCATCGTACGGTAGCTTTCCTTTCGGCTGGCGTCGCTCTTGCGATCGACCAGGACGGAGCCACGCCGGTAGATGACACTGAAGAGCGGGATCTTCGCCATTTCAGATTTCGCTATGGTTTTATTGGCTCCCGGAATGCCCGGGCTGGTGATGGGTACATCCATCAGTGAGCGGTGGTTGCAAGTGATGATGTAGTTCTGTCCCGGTTTGAAATTCTCCCGGCCTCGGATCTTCAGGCGCAGTCCTGAGGAGAAAAAGAAGAACCCCATCCAAACGCGCGAGATGCGGATCATGAGGTCCGTGCGCTTGGGCTCGGGCCAGAATCTCGTGGCCCAGATCGGGATCAGCACGACGAACATCGAACCGATGAACATGAGCGCTGCCCAGAGGGCGAGTATGCGGGCAATGACGGCTTTCATGGAGTCTTGGGGTTTGAAGGAGGATTTATGCGCCAATCGATCGGGTCCATGCCTTCCTGCACCAGCAGGGCATTGGTCTTCGAAAAGTGCCGGCAACCGAAAAAGCCCTTGTCCGCCGAGAAAGGCGAAGGGTGGGCAGCTTTCAGTACATGATGTTTGGTTTCATCTATGAGCGGCTGTTTCTCCTGGGCGAATTTGCCCCAGAGGATGAACACCAGTCCTTTCCGTCGTTGGGAGAGGGTGCTGATCACCGCGTTCGTGAAATCCATCCAGCCGCATTTGCTGTGGCTGAGCGGCTCATTGGCGCGCACGGTCAGGAAGGCGTTGAGCAGGAGCACGCCCTGGTCCGCCCAGGAGGTCAGGTCTCCATAACGGGCAGGCATACCTGTACCGATATCGGACTGGATCTCCTTGAAGATGTTGATGAGCGAAGGGGGAGGGTTGACGCCTTCCGGCACCGAGAAGCAGAGGCCATGCGCCTGTCCTGGTCCATGGTAGGGGTCCTGTCCAAGGATGACGACTTTGACCTTGTCGAAGGGAGTATGTTGGAAGGCGTTGAAAATGAGGTTTCCCGGTGGGTAGATCATCTTGCCGGTCAGCCTTTCCATCTTCAGGAAATTGACGGCCTGAAGGAAGTACGATTTGTTGAATTCCTCCTTCAAGGCCACCTTCCAGCTGTCCTCGATCCTGACATCCATGGTGGCAAACATAATTAATTTACCTTTGCCGGGCATCGGGTCCGGTAGCTCAGCTGGATAGAGCATCAGCCTTCTAAGCTGGCGGTCATGCGTTCGAGTCGCATCCGGATCACAGAAACCCGCCCTGGTGGCGGGTTTTGTTTTGGTGCTGCGTTAAGTGCTGCGGTAATCTGCTCCCGGGTGTGCAATGGCCTCACAACGTGCTCATGATAGTTCGAATGTCGTAAAATGGGGTGAAAACAAGTCCTTTTTAAGGAGAAAAAAGCCTCCCCCTGTTGACCTACGAGGGGTATTCTTTGGGCCGGGTTCAATCCTCTTTGACAAAATTTCCCTTCTCATCGAAAATAAGATCCTTGCCTTTTATCTCTACTTCAAACAGGTGTTTGCCGGAGGCATCGGTAACTTTTCCCACTTCCTTAATCTTCGCCCCTGGATAATGCTTCGCTACATATGGGGCAACAGTTGGTGGCAGCTGATCTATGTGAATTGCTTGTACCAACTCCTGGAATTGTCCCGACGGGGTAAATATCGCTGAATTGTCTTCACCGGATTTCCCTCCCCAATTAGCTTCGAAATTACCTTTCTCCTTCTCCCAGCTGACTTTCAATGCGTCAGGGTATTTCTGAGTCAATGCTAACTTTACTGTTGCAGGGACATCCTTTTCTTTCAAGTCCTGGGCATGCACCGTAAAGGTGAACATACCGGCACATATAGCTCCTGAAATCCATCTCTTGATCATTTTATTGTGGTTTAGGATAGAAGGTACAAGGCGATTCTGTTGACAACTTGAAGATGTTGGGGGGAAAAGCCCACCACTGGCGAAACCGGCAGGGCGAAACCAGGATGAAAAAACCTCTGACTACTCCCGCTCATCCTCTCCCTCGACGAGCACTTGGATAACCAGTTCTGGTTCCTCCAGCGGATTGATCCGGGCTTTACAGGACGCTGAACTGGTCATAATCCTAAAAGACGGCATTCAGTCTTGGTCAGATTGTCTAGGGGCAAACACCGTGCGCTGTTATAGATCCACCCACTTCTTCGCCAGCTGCTTGGGGAACAGCACCACCAACTCACATCCTTTACCCGGCGCCGTGTTGACGGTCATCTCACCATCGAAAAGCGAAGCCCGTGTCCGTATGTTCCGCAGGCCGACTCCTTGTGACTGTTCCGTGGGGTCGAAGCCCTTACCATCGTCGGCGATACGCAGCAGGATGCTGTCCACATTGTTCCGGACACCGACCGTGACATGGCTGGCGTATGAATATTTCAGGATGTTGTTCATCTGCTCCTGGAATATCCGGTACATCGACAGCAACAAGCCTTCATCTTCCGCAGCTTCACCGATATCATCCAATTCCAGGTCCACTTGCATGCCGGAGCTCTTCGCGAACAAGCTGACGAGCGCCCCGACGGAAGCCGCGAATTCATCATTGGATAGGCGAGGCCGGACCAGGGTGTGGGATAGCTCCCGCACCGAATCAATGGCCATGAGCAGAATCTTGTCGGTCTCTCCCAGGAAATCCTCTTCGCCCTCTTTCCGCACCATCGAAGTCTTCACGAGACCGAGGTACAGTCGTGAGGCCGCCAGCAGGGGATTGATATTGTCATGCAGTTCGCGGCCAATATCCTCCCGTTCGCGCTCCTGGGCATTGATCACCGCGGACGTTATCTCTCGCAAGTTCCGGGCCTGCTCATCCTCCAATTTCTGCTCCAGCAACACCTTCATTGTCTCGTTGAGCTGGATCGAGATGATGGCCGGGCGACCATTGTATTCGATCTTCTGGGAGGTGATCTGCATGTAGATCTCATGCCCGTCCTTGTGCAAATGACGCCAGGTGCGGTTGACGGTCTGGAAAGTATGGGCCTCGCCCAGATCAGCCACGAACTTTCGGATCAGCGGGTGGTCTTCCACCGGACGCAGATCCAGGACGGTCAGCCTCATGAATTCAGCATGCGTGTATCCATAGGTCTGGACAACGGTGTGGTTGATCTCTGCGATCGACAGGTCGTCCAGATGCCAGATGATGATGCATGCCGGGTTGTTGTAAAAAAGATTGCGGTACTTGTCCTCCGATAGCTGCAAGGCCTCTTCGGCGGCTTTGCGGGCCGTCACGTCCTGCAGGTTGGCCATGATACCCTGTATGCCCGGATCGGAAAGCAGGTTGTTCATCGTTCCTTCCAGCCAGACAGATTTTCCGTTGCGGTGGCGGGCCAGGAATTGGGTGGTTTGCGGCACCATGGGCTGGGCCTGGAGCATTTCACGGACTTCACCATAGATCGCACTGGACTCAGGATGCAACAGATCCTGGAAAGGCCTGCCCGTCATGGACTCGGGTGAATATCCCAGGATCTCGCGGATCGCCGGACTGATATAGATCATCCGGTCCTGGTCATCACTGATGATGTTGATGTCCGTGGAAAAATAACTCATGGAATGGAAGCGGCGCTCCGTCTCCTGGATCTCTTCGGTCCGTTCGCGGACGATGCCTTCCAGGTCCTGATTCGACCGGGTCAGCTGGGATTCCAGTGCCATCCTGTCGTCGATCTCGGTGAGCAGGCGGTGGTTGACCTGGTTCAGATAGATGCTGTAGTTCCAGATCAGATAAAGAAGGATGATCACGTTGACGACGGTGAAAAGTGCCGCACCAAGGTTGCCCGAAGGTCCGTTGGCCTGTTCAGCCCAGAGATGGATGAAGCCGGTGACCAGGGGAACGATGACCACCAACGGGATCAGGAACCTGGCCATCCTGCTTCCTTCCTGCTTCAGGAAGAAAACGCCGAATACACCTTTTTCGTAGAGCGTACCCAAAATGGGAAAAGGCAGGATTGCCAGGGAAAGAGACGTCACCAGGCTGATCGGGTCCATACCGGGTACTGAATACAACTCGGGTGCCTGGTACAAGTATCCCACCAGAGCGATCAAACCAGCGGCAGCGGCCACGAGCAAGGCATACTCCATCAGGCGGGACAGTTCCCCACGATGCCGGGCCATGTGCATGAAGGCCAGGCCCAGGATCAGCAGGCCCAATGTGTTGTTGATGGCTACCTCGTGGGCGATCGTTCCGGCCCATCCATGGCCCTCAGGAACGGCGTCGAACAATTGCCCGGGAAGGATCATGGCATTCTGGAGGAGCATGGTGGCCTTGGGCAAGGCCTGGGCCATCAGGAAGAAACCAGCCGCCCAGGAGATCGGAACGAACCAGCGCTGGTCATTGTATCGGCCGATCACCGCAGCAGCCGCCAGCAGAAATGCGACGGAGGTCAGCGGCTCTGCCCAGAGATGCCCGGGAATCAGGTGCTTGACCTCGAATGGACGCATGAACATGAACAGGTTGATCACATTGATCCCCGTCAGTGTGGTCAGGCCCATGTAAAGGGCCTTCAGGTTACGCTGTTTGATCTTTTCCATTGGGTGACTGAAGTTCCATGGGATACCGCAGGCGCGTATCGATACAATGGTCGGAATGACTCGGGGAGTGGCATCTGTTCAACCCGTAACGGCAAATGTAACCGGAAGCGGGCAGACGGAAAAACCCGATGATCAAGATCAGCCTGAAATCAGCCCAGGGAGAGGGCACGTTGAGCCTGAAGTACGTGCCGTTCGATATGGTAGACATAGAACCGGAATGTATCACCCAGTCGCAAGCGGATCAGGGGGCTCAGGGAGGTGGGCACATGGACATGGCGGAGGTTGGTGGAACGAGCCAGTTCCAGCAGCCGCAGCAATTCCTCCTGTTGTTTAAGAAACCGCTCCACCGTTGTAATCGACTGTGCCGAGGATGAGGGAAGTTTGTCCTTCGGGGCCTTCATCAGGGTCACGCGACCATTCCCGGCCTTCATCAAGCCGGCGAAGTATCCACCCACAACACCGGTGTGAAACTTATCCGGGCCCTCGCCGCCCTTGTATCCAAGCAAGTTCTTCCCCATCGCCGGAAGATAGTGGTCGCCATACTGGCAGAGATGGTCAAGGCATTCCAGTGCACTCCAGGAATCAGGCGAAGGTTTGCGTTGCAACGCAACAATGTCCATGGCACGGAATTCCGAAACCGTCCGGATGGCCCATTCGGTGATGGATCTCATTTCTTCCAACAGATTTTTAGTGGCGATCTTCATATCTGGATATTTTCACAAAGCTGCGCCCTGCATCAACAACTGACCTTGACGGGGATCAAGAATTTCGTATGCGGCTGAGTGTTTCAGGCGTCATCCGGAGATACGAAGCGATGTATTTGAGGGGGATCTCCTGGAAAAGATGCGGACTTCTCTGCTGTACACGTGCCAGTCTTCCCAGGGGGGATGGCGTGAGCAGGTCCAACTCCCGCTCCATTTGTTGTACCACCAGGGTTTCCAGCAAGGCGATATATTGTCGCTGGCTTGCAGCGCCCTGCTCCACGATATTGTACAGGGTTACCCTCCCGGAACAGGTATTCCCTTTTGGCGAGGGTGCGCTCGACGCCCAGTTCCTCGAAGACAGGCAGGAGCCTGTCCATGAATCCTTGCTTTTCTGACATCTTTTTTCGGGTTATATGCATGCCCTCTACCGCATTTTTTTACGTACGAGCAATAGGGCGGACAGTGTGAGCAGGGCTGCCGTGGCCAGGTAGTAGCCGACCCAGGACAGTCCATGATCCCTGGCCAGGGATGTCGCAATATAGGGTGCCAATGATGCTCCCAGAATACCGGCCAGGGTGAAACAGAGCGAAGCGCCGGTATAGCGAACGGAGGCCGGGAAGATCTCAGCCAGGGCGGTACCCAGCGGGCCGTAGGTCAGGCCCATCAGGAAAAGGCCGCTGGACATGAAGAACAGTGTCAATCCCCAGTTGCCCGGCGTAAAGAGCACGGGCATGAGCAGACCGAAGACCAGGATCAGCGCCGTCGCGATCAGCAACATGTTCCCTCGTCCGATCCGGTCGGCCCATAGGGCGGAGAGCGGTATGCCCAGTGCGAAGAAGAGGTCGGCGATCAATTGTGCCGTGAGCAGGGAACTGCGTGGGTAGCCGAAGGATTGGGTACCCCAGCTCAGCGCGAACACAGAGATGAGGTAGAAGA
>Ga0075026_100001080_pt1 | contig 11483 bp, 9 predicted proteins | sample Str012_2_FD_71392 | JGI IMG/M metagenome (GOLD analysis project Ga0075026, IMG submission 71392) | Freshwater sediment microbial communities in response to fracking from Pennsylvania, USA - Straight Creek_MetaG_SC_2012 | ecosystem: Environmental > Aquatic > Freshwater > Creek > Sediment...
AATCAGCTTAACCACAAAATCTGCATCGCTGGCTGTTGTACTTGCAACAACATGAGCAGTAACATTCCCTGTAATCGTCAAATTTTCTGTTAAACTACCCGTTGTAAAGCTTACAACGTCTGGCCGCGTACTTACAAAACGTTGGTCTTCTACAAGCCATGAATCCCAGCGGCTCCCGGTGCCATATGTTTCTTCAATGGGCCGGGTGCGGTAAGGTACAGGGTTTGCAGGGTCACTTACATAACTTACAGAGCTGTTATTTGAAACAGGTTGTATGAATCCCGCCATATGATTCGAATAAGTGTATAACCTTTTTACTTCGGCATTTTTTGGGGGCCAGGTATGGTAAGTTTTCCATTTGTTAGTACCTGTTTGAAAACAGTTAGCCTCAGTAAATTTTCCATCCCCGATACCTTTCAACCAATAGTCAAACCACTGCTTTTGTAAATCCTGAAACCAAAGGGCTGTCTTACTTTCGAAATCTAGTTTTCCTAAACTGTCTGCTTTCGTTTCTGCCCATTGACCGTGATTCCAAGGTCCAAGGATTATATAATTTCTATTGAAAGTGTCTTTCTTTTCAAGTTGTGTATACATAATTTGCGGACCATTAAGATCTTCCTGATCGTAATATCCGCCAACATGGAGCATAGGAATCTGTGCTGATTGAATACTTAGCCTGGATTGGTTTTTCCAGTAATTATCATAAGCCGGATGCAGGGTAAAATCGTTCCAGGAAGGAAGTTTGTTTTTATAATATCTTTCATTTACGTTTTTTAAAGGACCCAATTTTAAGTACCAGTCATACAGGTCAAATTGTGGGAAAGGGAAATGACTATTAGCAGCTTTTTCATTCTCAACAAGATAGCTGTATTCAAATCCGTAACTCAGACGAAAGGCTCCATTATGATGAAAATCATCCCCCAAAAACATATCTGCAGGTGAAGCCTGGGGCGAACTTGCTTTCAGTGCAGGATGAGGATCGACTGAAGCGTCAAACGCCAGGTATCCGGGATATGATATTCCCCTGATTCCTGCCTTTCCATTATTGTTGGGCACATTTTTAATCAGCCAGTCAATCGCATCATAAGCATCCGTACTTTCATCTGTTTTTGTTTTATCTGCTAAATGATAAAGAGGGCGATTGATTTCGAAAACACCTTCGCTTTTAAATTTTCCACGCACATCCTGAAATACAAAAATGTATCCATCTTTTGCCATGGCTTTAAAATAGGGAGGTACCGCATCAATCTTCAATGCAGAATCTTCTTTAAGCGGCACATTAACTCCATAGGGGGTACGTTCTATTAATATCGGTGATGGGTTCTTATAGTTTGCTGGAGACAGGACAATGGTAAAAAGCTTTATGCCATCTCTCATCGGGATCATATAGGTTTTTTTAATTAACGAGGCAACGGTATCAGATTGTGCCTTTACTGCAAATGTTAAGAGGAGTAAGAATGTAAAAATGAGCAGTAGTTTTTTCATTGTAATAATATTTTAAATTGTGCTGATAACTGGTCATCACTTACTGTACATATACCACCCGCATGTTGCATCAAAAAAATTATGGTTAAGATTTGGTCAGAATAAGATTACTAAGCCATTGCCTTTGCAAATCCTACAGTGTCCCTGTATAGTTGCGGCGATACATCCGCGTTTACCTTAAAAAAACGACTGAAATAAAATTCATCTTCGTAGCCAAGTTCGTAGGCTATTTCCTTTACTGTTTTATCGGTAAGGTATAATTCTCTTTTAGCTTCAATAATAATCCGCTCATTTATCAAACTCGACAATGTTTTATTGAAATGCGTTTTGGTAATTTTAGCCAGCGCTTTTGTAGAAATATACAACAGATCTGCATACTCGCTGGCAGAGTGCTTCGTTTTAAAATTTTCTTCTATGGCATCCTTTAACTTCTGAAGTATAAATGGCTCCTTACTATCTTTTACCATGGCAGCTATTTCTGGTTGTTGTTCAATTTTTAAACGGGAGGCAGTTATCAAAAATATTTTTAAATAGGATACCAGTAGTTCGTGTTGAGCCAGTGCAGCGTTCTGCATTTCAGCTTCAATTTGTGTACAGAGCATCTTAAAAGTGGCAGCCGCGTTTTCATCAACTTTAACAAATGGCGGCTGGTAAACATTGTTGTACAATACGCCATTCAATTCCAATTCCTTTTGATGTTTATGAATACAAAAAAAATCGAAGTGAAAGTAGATGGCGATTCCTTTGATAGGCTTAGCTGTTGTAAATACATAAGGCTGATAAGGCGCAAAAGTAAAAAGACTGTTTGCTTCAAAATCATACCCATCAAAATCTGCATTCACTTTACCTTCGCCTTCCGTAACCCATATAAGGGTAAAAAAAGCATTGCGTTGTAGTTGATTAAAAAAACTATTGTCCTCAAATGAAAACAACCTGAAAGCAGGATTCCCATTTTGCTGGTTAACCAGGGTAAAACTTGATTGATTAAGCATAGTTAATTTTTATATTTTTTAAAAATGGCGGTTGCAATATGTCCGCCAAAGCCAAAGGTATTGCTCATTGCATAATTAATTTCTTTTGCCTGGGCCTTACCCAACGTAAAGTTGAATTTGTTTGCAAACGCTGTTTCCACTTCATCGGAATTAATTGTTGGGGGAACGATCTTTTCGCCAATTGCTTTGATGCAAATAATGGCTTCAATGGCTCCGGCAGCCCCCAGCAAATGCCCGGTCATCGATTTTGTAGCACTGATATTTACATGATTATTGCCGCCAAATACCCGGCTGATTGCTTTTAACTCACTTTCATCACCGAGATGCGTCGAAGTAGCGTGTGCATTTACATAATCAATTTGAGAAGCATCTGTTTCTGCATCTTCCAGTGCATCCAGCATGCCTAAATAAGCGCCTTCCCCTTCGGGATGTGTCCCTGTTAAATGATAAGCGTCAGCCGCCATGCCTGTACCAGCAATTTCAGCTAAAATGGGGGCACCTCTTTTCAATGCAGCTTCTAAACTTTCAAGAATCAATGCACCTGCACCCTCGCCAATTACAAAGCCATCTCTTTTTACATCAAAAGGCCTGGAGGCATTCTGTGGATTTTGATTGTTTGTTGACAATGCTTTGGATGCATTAAAACCTCCAATAGAACTTTCATTTATGGGTGCTTCAGAACCGCCGGTAATAATCATATCTGCTTTTCCCAGCCGGATATAATTGCAGGCATCTATAATGGCATTGTTGGATGATGCACAGGCGGAAACTGTAGAAAAATTAAGCCCCCGCAATCCATGCCGGATAGAAATAACGCCTGAAGGAATGTCTGCAATCATTTTTGGAATAAAGTAAGGATTAAACCTTGGCTGCTTATTTCCTTTTATAAATTCTTCCACCTGTTCCTGGAAAGTTTGTATGCCACCATTACCAGATCCCCAAATGACACCAATTTTATTTCTATTTAATTTTTCAAAATCAATGTTGGCATTTTTTATTGCTTCATCTGCTGCTGCTACTGCGTACTGTGTAAATAAATCGTATTTACGGGCTTCATTCTTTTCAAAATAATCAGCCGGGGTAAACCCCTTTACTTCCGCAGCAAATTTTGTTTTAAAATGTGTTGTATCAAATTTCGTAATCATTTCAACGCCACTTTTGCCCGCTATGATGTTTTTCCAAAACGCTTCAACCGTATTGCCCAATGGTGTTATTGCACCCATACCTGTTACCACTACTCTTTTTAACTCCTTTATCATGTTGCCCCTTTTATTTTTTAGGAACCAGGATAGCCGGCATCAAATACCTGCTTCTTTTATCCTTTCCTTTAATGTTTTAATTTCTTCCTCCAGCTTTATCATGAGGTTTCGCTGTGGTGCCAATGCCTGTTCAATTTCTTCTGCAGTGTGCCGGGGCGTAATGTGTTGCGGACAGTTCCAGACATACGCTTCAATATTTAATACCATTTACTTCAGCAGAATACGCGATTGCCGCAAAATTCTTCGCCAAAAAAAATGTTTTATTACCTAACGTTTTAGTGCCACCAGGAGGCATTGTGCAATTCAATCCTGCTCCTGCTATACATGAGCATTCCGTCCGCCCTTAATTCATTTAGCAATACATTGACACTTTGCCTTGATGATGAAATTACATTTGCAATGTCCGCATGGGTCAGATAATTTTTTAATATTACGTTGTTACCAACTTTGCGGCCATCAGCTTTCGCCCATTTTTTAATAAATTGAACCAGTCTCGACTTTGTATCGCAGTAAATAAGTTCGGTATGGCGGCCTTCCAGTCTTTCAAGTTTACCCGTCAGCAATCCTGCGTATGCAATACCCATCATCGGGTTGGCTTCAAGTAATCTTTTAAAATCAGCAATCGTAAAACAGCCTACCACTGCATTTATAGTCATGGCTTCTGCATATTCCAGCTTAGACACCAGCCCATCCATGGTCAGGTTACCAAATACATCGGGGGCCATAATAATATCTTTAATCATTTCGCTTTCGTGATCGGTAAAGGACGCGAGTTTTACCTTTCCTTGAAACAAAAGATAAATTTTACTGTATGTACCATCGCCATAACTTATTGCTTCACTGCGTTGCACCGTCTTTAATTTCATCATTGCTGCGGCATCTGCAATGTTTTTTTGAGGAACGTTTGCGAACAGAGGATGATGCTGCAGGTAACTTTGTTTTGTGTCAGGTGTCATGGGTTTGATTTAATAAGCTGGATGATTGGGTTACCTTTTGGTTGCACCATTGTGCTCAATTACCTTTATTTTCAAAAAAGAATTTTCGTGACAAAACTTTATCCCAGGTTGCACCACTGCATTCATTGCTAATGACGATTTCCTCTACAACTGGTTCACCATCACTCTCACATTCAACCCGCATTGGCTTAGGCGTTTCAACTACAGATTCATATATTTATCGTTGCTGTTCAGCTTTATTTTTATTGCAATGGTTATAGTTTTCTTTCTGTTTCATTGATGGGCAAATCATTAATGCTCGCATACCTTTTTCTCATCAGACCATTTTCATCAAACTCCCAGTTCTCATTGCCATAAGCCCTGAACCATTGTCCTTCCACATTCTGGTATTCATATTCAAACCTGACTGCCATGCGGTTTTCCCGAAAACCCCACAACTCCTTTTTTAGTTTGTAATTCAATTCTCTGTCCCACTTGCCTTTTAAAAATTCTTTTACTGCTACACGTCCATTAATAAAGTCTGTGCGGTTGCGCCACTCGGTGTCAATTGTATAGGCCAGGCAAACCCTTTCCGGATCTTTACTGTTCCAGGCATCTTCTGCCAGTTGCACTTTCAGTAAGGCTGTCTCCATTGTAAATGGCGGTAGTGGTAGTTTTTGTACCATGGTGCTGAATTTATAAAATATTAGTATTGGTTATTTTAACAGGCCAAAGTTCCCATTTGAGAGGAGGCTTTAAAATGGAGGATCAGCGCTATGACATGGACAATTTTCCCTTACTCCACTTCCTGTCAACGGAAAATGCACCTGCACCACTTATAAGCAGGGAGGTTGCCATGCCGATGATGAGCAAATGGTATTCATACCCTTCACCTTTCTGATTGCCCAGCCAGTTAATAAAAAAGCCATTGGCAAGATGCGCGGTTAGTATTACACCAATAAAATTTATAATGATCAGCATTGCAGCAATACGGGTAGCTGTACCCGTTATGAGCATTAATGAACCAAAAAATTCGATTAGGATCACCAGCAAAGCTATTATCCATGGAAGATGAACGGTGCCGGTAAAATAATTCATGGTTCCTGTAAATCCAAAGCCACCAAACCAGCCGAGTAATTTTTGCGCCCCATGAGGAAACAGGACAGCGCCAAGTACAGTCCGCAAAACGGTGGCTGCTTTATTGTTATTTGTTTGGATAATTTTCTGGAGCATAAAAATTGATTTAAATGTTTAAGTATGCAATTCTTTTTTGACAATACAAATTTGCAGCTAAATCAACGCAACGAAAATGGAGAATAATCACAATGACATGGACAATTATCCTGTTAATGCCTGCTTTTATGTACTGGCATAGGTAACGGCTTCCCTGTACTTTTGAGGCGAAACATTGGTATTTACTTTAAAGAAACGACTGAAATAATATTCATCTTCATAGCCCAGCTCGTAAGCAATTTCTTTAACCGCTTTATTGGTCAGGTATAATTCTCTTTTGGCCTCAATGATAATTCTTTCATTGATAATATTTGAAAGAGTTTTATTGTAATGTACTTTAGAAACCTTCGCCAATGTTTTGGTAGTAACGTAGAGCATTGCAGCGTATTGACCGGGCGAATGTTTGGCCCTGAAATTTTCTTCGATGGCGTCTTTTAACTTTTGAAGTATATGATGCTCTTTACCATCTTTTCCAGTAACCGCAGCCAATGGCTGCTGCTCCATTTTCAGCCTGGATGTATTGATAAGGAATATTCTTAAATACGCCATCAGCAAATCATGTTGTGCCAGCGAAGGATTTTGTAATTCAGCCTCCATTTTCTCACATAACATATCAAAAGCTGCTATTGAATTGGTGTCAATGTTTATAAACGGAGGCTGGTTGGCATTGTTGTAAAGTACTTCCTTAAATGCTTTCTGCTTTTCCTGGTGATGGATAAACATAAACTCCGGATGAAAATTAATAACAACTCCTTTTATCGTATTTTCCGGAGTAAATACAAAAGGCTGAAGAGGTGCAAAGGCAAACAAAGAATTGTCCTTAAAATGAAATTCAGAAAAACCTGTTTTCACTTTTCCAAAGCCTTCCTTAATCCAGATAAGGGAAAAATAATTATTTCGTTGTATCTGTCCTGAAAAACAGTTTGCCTCAAACTTATACAGGTTAAGTATTGGGTTTCCTTTAATTTGATTTACCATAGAAAAGTTAGTTTGGTTAGACATGACGCAATTTTTTATAAATTATCAGATCAGTTTTTCCATCTTAGCAAACAGGGCATCCCTTGAAATCAACCCGGCAGCGAAATCGATCATAATTCCTTTTTTATAAAACAGGATTGTTGGCAATTCCGTAATACCAAATTCTTTTTTTAGTAATGGGGCTTCGTCAATATCAATTCTATAAAAAGAAGCTGACTTTTTATACATGATGAACATTTCCTGGTAAATCGGACCCATCATCTGGCAAGGGCCACTCCATTCTGCACAAAAACGCACTATCTTCAAACCTGTTCCTTCTATTATTTTTTCTGCGAAAGCTGTCTTGTCTGTTATTTTAATCATCCGCTTCTTCTTAATTGGTACAGTTATTATATCCAAACCAGGTGCCAGCAAGTTTACCAATTTTTTGATCTGCCCAAAATCCAATACAGTAAAGGCTTTTAGCAGTTTACAACGTCATAGCAGCAGGTGTATTAACCCAATTTATTTTCACGAAATATCAGGAAAGTCACTATATTTCGGGAAATTATCCGGGCCACAGGAAACTACTTCTGCTATTATTTTCTTTTTTATTTTATTATCCAAGTCTTCAATCCACTATTACAAAATTTTCATAATGACAAAAAAGAACCTGTTAGATTTTGACAAGGATAGAAGCCTGTCGCATTTTACCTTTCAAAACTTGTCTGAAGCGATATTCTGGATAAATTCAAAAGGGGAAATTCTTTATGTAAATGATACTGCTTCAAAAATGTCGGGATATTCCAAAGAAGAGTTAACGGCTATGAAAGTGACTGATATTAACCCAACCACCATGGTTGCTGATTTTACAAGTTTTTGGAACCAGTTAAAAACTTTAAAGCAAATTACTTTTGAAGCAAAACATAAACACAAAACCGGCTATCTGTATGATGTAGAAATTGCTGGTAATTTTATAGAATATAACGGTCAGGAAATTACGTGTAGCATTGTCCGCGATATTCGCCAGCGAAAAACTGCGGAGCAAAAATTAATGCTTGCAAATGCTCAATTAGAAGATCTGCTAAAGGAAAGTGAGGAACGTTTTCGTGATCTGTTTGAAGAAGCACCTATTGCATACGTACATGAAGGCCTTGACTCCAAATTTATAAGGGCAAATAAAGCGGCTTTAAGGATCTTAGGGGTAAGACCAGACCAGGTTCCATTCATGTATGGAAAAAATATGGCTGCCGATACGCCTGATGCAAAGCGGCGTATGAAGGAAGCCTTTGAATCTATAGGACGTGGCACAGATACAAGCGGTGTTGTATTAGATATGCGCCGTGCGGATAACGGTAAACCATTGTGGATTCAATGGTGGTCTAACCCGGATCGTAGTGGAGCATTTACCCGTACCATGTTTCTCGACATTACAGATAAAGTATTAATGGAACAGGAACAGGCAATCTTACAAGCGCAGAATCAATATTTACAAGACGAAATTAAACTAAATAATAATTTTGAAGAAATTGTAAGCAAGAGTAAAAAGTTTCATAAAGTTTTGCATCAAATTGAACAGGTTGCTTCTACCGATGCTACAGTATTAATTTTGGGTGAAAGTGGCACCGGAAAAGAATTGCTGGCAAGGGCCGTTCACAATATCAGTAAGCGAAGTAAACGCCCGCTGATAAAAATTAATTGCGCCACTTTACCTGCAAATCTAATAGAGAGTGAGTTATTCGGCCATGAACGTGGCGCATTTACAGGAGCCATGGAAAGAAAAATCGGTCGTTTTGAACTAGCAGATGGCGGCACTATTTTTTTAGATGAAATTGGAGAATTACCAGTTGAATTACAGGCCAAATTATTAAGGGTTTTGCAGGAAGGTGAGTTTGAACGTCTGGGCAATCCTAAAACAATAAAAGTGAATGTAAGAGTAATTGCTGCCACCAACCGTAACCTGGAAGAAGCCATTGTTAAAAAAGAATTCAGAGAAGATTTGTTTTACAGGCTAAACGTCTTCCAGATTGTTTCCCCTCCTTTACGTAACCGCAAAGAAGATATCCCGTTACTGGTAAAGCATTTTGTAAAAAAATACGAGGGTAAAATGGACAGGGAAATAAAAAATATACCAGACAAAGTTATAGATGCATTGATGCTGTATGACTGGCCCGGCAACATCAGGGAATTGGAAAATATGGTTGAAAGAGCATTGATACTTTCGGTTGGTAATACACTGGAATATGGCGACTGGATACCGTCAGCAAAAAATACCGGTGTTAATCAAAAGACGCTTTTGAAAATGGGGGATGTAGAAAAGGAACATATAATCAGTATACTTAATCAAACCAACTGGAAAGTAAGCGGAGAAAAGGGGGCAGCTAAAATATTAGGATTAAACCCTACCACATTGGAATCCAGGATGAAGAAGCTGGCAATAAAAAGGGGAAATAGATGATCAAAAGAAAATAAAGTGTACTAGCTACTATTTGATCTGACAAATACCCTGGAGTTGTTGTAACATAATCTTGCAGTCACGATATCCCAAATGGAAAGAGGTTTCCAGTATGCAATGAAGTTTATTCCATGCGGAGGTCATTCGGTACGCAATGATTTGACCGGATTAGCCATTGCCGCTCTCATCGCCTGAAAACCCACGGTAAGCAGCGCTATTCCAATGGCCGCCGTTCCTGCTGCAACAAACATCCAGCCGCTAAGCGTTGTCCGGTATGCAAAGCCTTGCAGCCATTCATGCATGAAGTACAAGGCCAGCGGTGTGGCGATCAGCAAGGCGATCAGGATCAGCAAGACGATTTCCTTACACAGCATGGCCATAATACCCGACACAGTGGCCCCTAATACCTTTCGTATGCCGATCTCCCTGGCCCTTTTTCCTGTAGAAAAAATAGCCAGCCCGAGCAAACCTAAACAAGAGATAAAAACAGTGATCCCCATCGCCAAATTCGTCAACCGTCCGGTGCGGAGATCGTCCGCATACATATTGGTGATGCTCTCGTCCAGGAAAGAATAGCCAAACGGCTTATCGGGGAACACGGACTTCCATTCCTTCTCTATTTCACCGATGAGCGTGTTCAGCTCGCCGGCGGCCATGCCCTTCGCAGTGATTTTGGCCGCAATAGTGGTCTCCCGGCTGGAATTGTGTTTGATGATGACTGGCCAGGTAGTCTGGTGAAAAGAGTTCTCGTAAAAATCGGCCACAACTCCGGCTACAGGATAGGCCTCACCAGGGCCGATGATTACTTCCCGGCCAATGGCCTTGCTCACGTCGGCAAAACCCAATGCATGGGCACAAGCCTCACTGATTAGCAGTTCCCCGGTACTGTTGTCAGGGAGCAGGTTTCGCCCCGCAACCAGCTTCATCCCATAAAAGGGAACGTAATCTTTGTCGCCGTAATGAAATGATATACTTATCGGCTTCTCGTCGCTGCCGCCTTTCAGCCCACCGCCCTCGAATCCCGAATGCGCCTGGTCCATCGGCGACCTCCACTGTCTGATTACCTGCTCTATGCCGGCCAGTTGCCGGATCTTATCCATTAATACCACTATCTTACCCGTCTCATCGGTGGCCCTTGGCCGGGCGCTAATTTTATCCGACCCGAAAGATGAACCACTCAGTGTGTTTTCATGCGGAGCATTGAGCGTGATGATAGCATCCGTCTTGAAACCAAGGTCTGCATGCAGGACGTACCGGAGCTGCGAACCTATGACGACTGACGCTATTATAAACAACAGCGATATGGTAAATTGGAAGACAATAAGCCCTTTGCGCAGCGCCCCTTTTCCACTGCCCGGCAAAGCAGTCATCCCTTTCAGGGTCACCGTGGGTTGATAGTTGCCCAGCACCTTCGCCGGGTAAAACCCAGCCAGCAAGGTGGTAACCACAATTACCAACAACAAAAATAAAAGCGTGGCTCCATTCAACCGGAAATGAACTCCCGATGGTATCAGATCGGCGAATACGCTAAACGCCGGCTTTATCGCCAGCACTGCAATACCCACTGCAGCAACCGTCAACAATAAGGTTTCGGTGAAAAATTGCGCGGCGATGCCAGACCTGCTGCCGCCCAACACCTTTCGGACGCCGATCTCTCTTGCTCTTTGCATGGATTGCGCGGTCGATAAATTGACAAAATTGACAATGGCAAGAATAAGGATAAAACCTGCAACAGCTATGAGTGTGTACAGTACCGATAGGCTGGCCTTTCTGCCTGCACCGCCATATTCCTGGTGAAAATGGCTGCCCGACAGTGGTTTCAAATGGGCGGCGAATGCTGGGTTCGGGCCGAAGTGCCGTTCGGCAAAGGCGGTAAATTGCGTATCAATTTGAGAAGGCTTGACATTCTTCGCCAGTTTGATCATGACTTTGCTTGAAAGATCTAGTTTGTCCCAGGCGTCCAGCGTTATCTTATTCTTCAGAAAACTAACGGGGATGGTAGCATAAGATATCCATTGGCCAAAATTAAAATCACTATTGCCGGTCCAATCGACGACGACCCCGGTTACCCTGACCATTAGCGAATCCTGGTAATAGATGGTCCGGCCGATGATCCTGTCCGGGTCGAGATCGCCGAAGTATTCCTTGGCCTTTTCCGCAGTAAGCA
>Ga0075026_100001081_pt1 | contig 11480 bp, 7 predicted proteins | sample Str012_2_FD_71392 | JGI IMG/M metagenome (GOLD analysis project Ga0075026, IMG submission 71392) | Freshwater sediment microbial communities in response to fracking from Pennsylvania, USA - Straight Creek_MetaG_SC_2012 | ecosystem: Environmental > Aquatic > Freshwater > Creek > Sediment...
TGCCTTCACAGGACATGGTCCTTGGACTGTACTATATCACCAAGGGCAAGCGCACCACGGCCGAAGAAAAGGTTCGTGGTGAAGGCATGACCTTCTATTCAAAGGAAGAGGTCATCATTGCCTACAATGAGAACCGCGTCGACCTGCATGCCTTCATCAGGGTGAAGACCCCTGTCCGCATCAGTGCCGGTGTACTCGAGGTCAAACTCCTGGAGACCACCGTCGGCCGCGTGATCTTCAATCAGACGGTGCCTGCCGCCGTGGGCTTCATCAATGCCCTGCTCACGAAGAAGAACCTTCGCGAGATCATCGGCGACATCATCAAGATCACCGACGTACCCACCACAGCCAAGTTCCTGGACGCCATCAAGGAGATGGGCTTCCGCATGGCTTTCCGTGGTGGACTGTCCTTCAACATCGAGGACCTTGTGATCCCCGAGATGAAGCAGGATATGATCGACCAGGCTTCCGGCGAGGTGCAGGAAGTGTGGGACAATTACAATATGGGCCTCATCACCAATAACGAGCGCTACAACCAGATCATTGACATCTGGTCCCGCGTGGATACCAAGGTGACCGAGACGCTCATCCGTGCCATGGCGACCGACAAGCAGGGCTTCAACTCCGTGTTCATGATGCTCGACTCCGGCGCCCGTGGTTCCAAACAACAGGTAAAACAGCTCGCAGGCCTTCGCGGTCTGATGGCCAAGCCCCGTAAGAGCGGCTCTTCCGGTTCCGAGATCATCGAGAACCCGATCCTCTCCAACTTCAAGGATGGCCTGAGCGTATTGGAATACTTCATCTCCACCCACGGTGCCCGTAAGGGTCTGGCGGATACGGCCCTCAAGACGGCCGACGCCGGTTACCTGACCCGTCGTCTCGTGGACGTTGCCCAGGACGTGGTCATCACTGAAGAAGACTGCGGCACCCTGCGTGGCATCGCCACCAGTGCCCTGAAGGATAACGAAGACATCGTGGAACCCCTGTATGACCGTATCCTCGGCCGTACGTCGCTCCATAATGTGTATGACCCGATCTCCGAGGAACTGATCATCGGAGCCGGTGAGCACATCGACGAGGAAGTTGCCAAACGCATCGAAGAAAGTGGTATCGAGGCGGTTGAGATCCGTTCCGTATTGACCTGTGAGAACAAGCGTGGCGTGTGCGTCAAGTGCTACGGCCTCAACCTGGCCACCGGTGACATCGCCCAGAATGGCGACGCCGTCGGTATCATCGCCGCCCAGTCCATCGGTGAACCTGGTACCCAGCTGACCCTCCGTACCTTCCACGTCGGTGGTGTGGCCGGTTCCGCAGCCGTCGATTCACAACTCGTCGCAAAGTTCGAAGGCACCGTCCAGTTCGACGGCCTCCGTACTGTCAAATCCGTCAACAACGATGGCAATGAAGTGCAGATCGTCATCGGCCGTACGGGTGAGATGAGGATTATGGATCTGAAGAACGATCGCATCCTGATCACCAATAACGTGCCGTATGGCGCTACCCTGGCGGTGAAGGAAGGCCAGAAGGTGGCCAAGGGCGACCTCATCTGCACCTGGGACCCCTTCAACAACGTCATCATGGCGGAGATCAAGGGCCGCATTCGTTTCGACAATGTCATCGAAGGTGTCACCTATCGCGAAGAAGCTGACGAACAGACCGGTCACCGCGAGAAGGTGGTCATCGATACCAAGGACAAGACCAAGGTGCCTTCCCTCATGCTGGATGGCGATAGCACCAAATCATATAACCTGCCTGTGGGCTCCCATATCGTCATCGAAGAAGGCGACGATGTCAGAGCCGGCCAGGTACTCGTGAAGATCCCGAGGATTCTCGGCAAGCTGCGCGACATCACCGGTGGTCTGCCCCGCGTAACGGAACTCTTTGAAGCCCGTAACCCCGGCAACCCGGCCATCGTTTCCGAGATCGACGGTGTCGTCACCTTCGGTGCGATCAAGCGCGGCAACCGCGAGATCATCGTCGAAGCCCGCGATGGCGTCGTAAAGAAATATCTCGTGCCGCTGACCCGACAGATCCTGGCCCAGGACGGTGACTTCGTAAAGGCCGGCACCTCAATGTCCGACGGACAGACCGCCCCGAGCGACATCCTCTCCATCAAGGGACCCTTCGCCGTACAGGAGTACGTCGTCAACGAGATCCAGGAAGTATATCGACTCCAGGGTGTGCGCATCAACGACAAGCACATCGAAGTCATTGTACGCCAGATGATGAAGAAGGTCGAGATCGTGGATCCGGGTGATACCCGTTTCCTTGAGGAGGACCTGGAAGACAGGTTCGACTTCAACGTAGAGAACGACTGGATCTTCGACAAGAAGGTTGTCGTCGAGCCTGGTGATTCCGCCAAGCTCAAGGCTGGCCAGATCGTCAGCCTGCGTGAAGTACGCGAGGAGAATTCCGTATTGCGCCGCAGCGACAAGAAGGTCGCTGAATACCGCGATGCTCATCCCGCAACATCCCGTCCCGTCCTGCTGGGCATCACAAAGGCCTCCCTCGGCACCCATAGCTGGATCTCTGCCGCCTCCTTCCAGGAGACCACCAAGGTGCTCTCCTCCGCGGCTATCCAGGGCAAGACCGACGATATGCTCGGCCTGAAGGAAAACGTGATCACCGGTCACCACATCCCTGCCGGCACTGGCTTGCGCGACTTCGACAACATGATCGTGGGCAGCAAGGAGGAGTATGAACTGCTCCAGACCACCCGCGAGGCCATGACCTTCGACGAAGAGGAATAGAATTCAATAGTATTCAATGGAGCAGAAGGACACTTCTGCTCCTTTTTTTTGACCTCCAGGACCGTGTTAAAGCGTTGATAAATTCGACCGGTCGCCAGATGGCCATAGCACTCCGGCTTAACTTGCAAAAAAAGGCTCCATGAATAGACTTTTACCCGCGATCGTCGTCGTCCTCACCCTTGCCGTGGTGGCGCTCTTCTTTCTCCACTTCAAGTACCACAGTGAACTCAAGGCCATCTCCAGCCAGGTGGTCAAGGACGATACCATTTCCAAGCGTCAACTCAAGATCGCCTATGTGGACCTGGACTCCATCCAGGAGCACTATGACTATTACAAGGAGAAGATGACCGATTTCGAGAAGCGCAAGGAGACGGCTGACCGTGACTTAAACGGAGCGTACCAGAAGATCGAGGGCGAACGCCAGGCCTTCGCCCAGCGCGGCAACAGCATCACCCAGTTGGAAGCTGAAAATTTCCAGCGTGAGTACACGCGGAAGATGCAGAACCTCGAATCGCAACGCAAAAGCCTGGAGAACGACATCCAATCTGAAGGCGTCAAGACCATGGAGGACCTGCGCAAGAAGATCAACGAGTTCCTTCAGGAGTACAACAAGACCCATGGCTTTTCCTACATTTTCTCTTACAGCAGCGGGGTCAATTTCCTGTTCTACAAGGATACGATCTACAATATCACCCCGGAGGTCGTCAAGGGGCTGAATGATTCCTACGGGAAGGACAAGCCCAAAAAATAGACCCTTTCGGGGAATTCACTATATTTCGGTCCCGGGCACAGCCCGGGACCTTTTTTTCATCCCGATCCCCATACGCCAGGAACCATGTCAAAGGAAACGACACAATTCAAACCGACCCTGGGCCTTCTTGATGCCACCATGGTGGTGGCCGGCTCCATGATCGGCTCCGGCATCTTCATCGTCAGTGCGGACATCACCCGCCATGTGGGCAGCGCTGGCTGGCTGGTCATGGTATGGCTCATCACCGGCTTCATGACCATCACGGCCGCCGTGAGTTATGGCGAACTCAGCGGCATGTACCCGCGCGCCGGCGGACAATATGTTTATCTGAAGGAGGCCTATAACCCGCTGGTGGGGTTCCTGTATGGATGGAGCTTCTTCTCCGTCATCCAGACCGGCACCATCGCTGCCGTCGCCGTGGCCTTTGCAAAGTTCACCGGATACTTCATCCCTGCTTTTGACCTGAAGGATGAAAACATCATCCTCAGCCTGGGAAGCCTGCATATTTACAAGGCCCAGCTTCTGGCCATTGCCCTGATCATGGTACTCACGTACATCAATACACGGGGTGTCAAGGAGGGCAAGATGATCCAGACCACGTTTACGATCTCCAAGCTGCTGTCCCTTTTCGGACTCATCGTGTTCGGGTTCCTGCTGGCCAAAACGAATTTCTGGCATCAGAACTGGCAGTCTGGATTCCAGGCCGTCGAAGATCTTGGGAACCGGAATGCGGCGGGCTCCCTGAAGCCCACGGGGTGGAAGCCCCTGGCCGGCATCGCCATACTCGGTGCGATCGCCGCCTCCATGGTGGGGTCCGTATTCAGCAGCGATGCCTGGAACAATGTCACTTTCATCGCGGGCGAGATCAAGAATCCCAAGCGCAATATCGGGTTGAGCCTTTTCCTGGGTACCCTGATCGTGACCGTCATCTATGTCACGGCAAACCTCATGTACATCTATGTACTGCCGCTTGACCAGATCGCTTTCCCGCAACAGGATCGCCTGGCCGTGGCCGCTGCCAGCGCCATCTTCGGAGAAGTGGGCAAGGGGATCATCGCCGTGCTCATCATGGTCTCGACCTTTGGCTGCATCAATGGACTCGTGCTTGCCGGCGCACGTGTGTACTATACCATGGCGAAGGACGGACTGTTCTTTCCCAAGGCCGGCACGCTGAACCGAAACGCTGTTCCGCAATGGGCCCTCTGGACCCAGGCGGTCGTCGCGGCGCTGCTATGCCTGAGCGGCAAGTATGGCGACCTGCTGGACATGGTCTCGTTCGTGGTGGTCATTTTTTATGTGCTCACGATCGCGGGCATCTTCATCCTGCGCCGCAAGCGGCCGGACCTGGAGCGTCCATACAAGGCTTTCCTCTACCCGTTCCTCCCGGCGCTTTACATCGTCATGGGGGTCACTTTCTGCCTGCTCCTGATCGTCTACAAGAGCGAATACACATGGCCGGGGCTCATCATTGCACTCATCGGCATACCTTTGTATTATCTGGCGCTGGCCAGGAACAAAAAATGATCGGTCGATGAAAGGGACGGATTTCAACCAGTTATTCAAGGAATTTAAGAATTGCAAAGTCGGCGTCATCGGGGACGTCATGCTGGACACCTACATGTGGGGCCGGGTGGAGCGCATCTCACCCGAAGCGCCCGTACCCATCGTGGCGCTGAATAAGCGCGACCACCGCATCGGCGGAGCGGGTAACGTGGCGCTCAACATCGCTTCGCTGGGTGGCCAGGCGTCCGTACTCTCTGTCATGGGCGATGACGACGATGGTAAACTCCTCAAGCGCATGTTCGAGGAGAACAGCATCAAGACCGATTTCCTGCTGTCCAGTCCCAAGCGCATCACCACCAACAAGGTCAGGGTCATCAGCCGAAACCAGCAAATGATGCGCCTGGACAGCGAGATCACGAAGGACCTTTCCTACGAAGATGAGAACCGCCTCGTGCTGGCCGTACAGGCTTATATCGCCCAGGAGCGACCACAGGTCATCATTTTCGAGGACTACAACAAGGGCGTGCTGACGGAGAGTTTCATCCAGCGCGTCATCGCCCTTTGCCGCCATGACGGCATCATCACAGCCGTCGATCCGAAACGGAAAAATTTCTTTGCCTACCGGCAGGTGGACATCTTCAAGCCCAACCTCAAAGAGGTCAAGGAAGGACTCAACATCATCGAGGATGGGGTGGGAGAGGACTTGCTTCGAAGCATTCATGATAGCCTGAAGGAACAGCTTGAACACAACATATCATTCATCACGCTGTCTGAAAAGGGGGTGTTCTATGATTCTGGCGAGCGGGCCAGGGTCATTCCCTCGCATATCAGGAATATCTCGGATGTTTCCGGCGCGGGTGATACCGTCATCGCGACCGCATCGCTGGTCTATGCCACGACGCGCGACATCGATCTCATGGCGGAAGTGGCGAATATCGCCGGCGGACTCGTCTGCGAAGAAGTGGGCACGGTGGCCATCAATAAGGACAGGCTGTTGAAAGAATGCCAGGTGTTGCTGGGATAGCACGGATTCCGAATTCAATACTGGATGGATACTTTCTTGAATCCTGCTGTGTTCAGGAAGTTTTTCATCAACAATTCTCCACGGGCCTGCGCCTTCTGCAACAGGCCTCGATCCAGTGCACGCTTCACGAGTATGTCCCGGGCTTTTAATTTTACAAGGGTCACCGCTTCGGGAGACCATGCCCCCACCTCACTGAACGTGTTGAAATCGGAAGGATTCATGACCACTTCCAAAATGGAGGCCTTGGGTAGCCTTATCGCCACGGAGTCTTTGTAAACGTGGACATCTTCTTCCTTCATCGCCTTCAGGTCCATTCCGGCAACCACACGGCCCCTTCCGACAATGACGAGCTTGTCAGGATTGATGATGCCATTCGGGATAGGCAGCATGTGTGCAATGATGTCCTTCGTGCTGATCCGAACGGAATCTGCCACCACTTCATCCTGTGCGGACATCGTCACCAGCTGGGCCAGTTCATGTATCTCGCGCACCACCATCGGCGTTTCCTCCAGGCGAACGGGCCTGGCGGAAAAAATGTCGGAAAGCGATGGGATCAGATCGGTCTTGCGCAGGATGATGACCACCAGGACAAGGGTGATGACAAGTATGATGATGGTTCTGGCGCTGCGGAACATGCCTTTTATTTTCATTTCAGCTTGGGCACCTGTGGCCCATCGGAGAAGTTCACATTCACTTTCTTATACCCCAGTTGGCGGAGAAAATTGCCCACGAAAAGGCTTGCGTTGCTTTCTGCCGTATTGAGTATGCCCAGCTCGGGCACACCTGCCCGGATCTGGGCTTCGCCGCGTGTCATCAGTGCATCCCGCTCCGCGGCATCGAATTCAGTGCGCAGCAGGCCAACCTCCTGGTACTCCACTTTAATATCCTCGGGACGGAGGTTGACGGACTGCAATGTGGCTCTGGGTAGCGTGACATCGATCTCGTCTCCATCGATCCGGATCGAAGATGCATCCAGTTTCGAAAAGTTGATGCCCGCACGGAGGGTCGCCCGGCAACTCATAAGGATCTTGCGATCTCCGATCTTGTACCAGGTCTGGTCGTCGTTCGCCCGGATGATCTTTGTGACGGAGTATTCCACAGTGGCGAGCTCGTTCATTTCGCGCAGGGCGAGCACCTTCTCCGTCCGTTCCTTGGCGGAATTGCAGGAAAGGAGGTACAAGAGCAGGAACGCAGGCAGATGAACTCTCACACGAGCAAGATACAAAGTCGGCCACGAACTGCCGTGGAATCGTAATTTTGAGGATAAATTTGACTATGCAAAAACACGCCATCATCGTAGCCGGTGGATCCGGAACACGTATGGGTTCCACGACCCCGAAACAGTTCCTTGACTTGCGTGGCAGACCTGTGATCATCCATACCATCGAGCGATTCCTGGAAGCCTATCCGGACATCGACATCATATTGGTTTTCCCCGAAGCGCATGCGGAAGAAGGGGAGGCCATGGTGGCTTCCTTCCTGCCCGACCTGAAATTCAGGACCACGACCGGAGGCACTACGCGTTTCCATTCCATGCAGAATGGCCTGCGGATGGTCAGTGACCCTTCGGTCATTTTCGTTCATGATGCGGTTCGTTGCCTGGTCACTTCAGAACTGATCCGAGCCTGCCATGATGAGGCGTTGTCAGAAGGTTCGGCCATTCCTGTTGTGCCGGTGCGCGACAGCCTTCGGAGGCGGGAGGGGTCCAGCAGCCGGGTGGTGGACAGGGAAGGTGTGGTGCAGGTACAGACACCCCAGACATTCCGGTCCGACGTACTCCTGCCTGCCAGTCGCCAGGTGTTCCATCCGGAATTCACTGATGAAGCAACGGTGGTCGAAGCCAGTGGCGTGGAAGTGAACCTGATCCCTGGAGAGGAGACGAACATCAAGCTGACCCTGCCTGCGGACCTTGTCATGGCAGAAATGATACTGGATCGCCGGCGGGTTTGATCCATCGGATGGGTGCAGGGAGGTCATTCCAGCGTATGAGCGGATATTGTTCCGCCTGTGCGCCGAAGCCCGCATAGAACCGTGCTATGGAAGGGATGACCGAACCTTCGAAATCCAGTATGAGGGGCCGGCCGGAGAATTCTTCAATGAGCCTGTCGATCAGGAAATGGCCGGCTCCCAGGGGCCTGCCCGCCTCATAGGTGAATGGCAGTATGTTGATGATCCGCTTTCCATCCACGAGAAACAATGAGCGGGCCAATATCTTTCCGTCACTGGATCGTACGATCCGTTGGATCACCCCGTCCTTTCCCCACAGCAGCAGGCATGTCTTCTTCAGCCTTGTGAAATCGTCCTTGCCCAGTTGGGGTATTTGCTGGCGCAGAAAGGCGATGGCGGGATCCATGCCCTGGCTTTCGTGCTCCGTGCGTTCGTAGATCAATCCCGCCTCACTGGCTTTCCTGATGTTGCGTTTGTGGTTTTCACTGTAATAAGCAGATATGGTCGCATGACCCCGCTCCAGGTCCAGCAGGAAATTGTCCGCATTCGGTGCCGCATAGATGACATTGCTGTGGTTGAGGGATATCTCGGCGAACCGGAACCGGTCACGTGCTGCAGCAAGCATGGCACGCATGACCTCCTTTGACGGAGGCATGCCGCCGAATATGCCGAGCTGTGGGGTGAAAGAAGGTTGATACAAATAGCGGATGCCGAATCGGCTGCGCCAGGCGATGGGCATGACATAGCCATAGTCACCCATGATGATGGCGTCCCAATTGGTGGCCATGCCATCAAGCCAGGTGGTTTCCGCAAATACGGACGCCGCCGCCGAACTGCGAATGCGCGCGTTCCAACGGTCGTCGTCGATGGCTTCGCGTGTCCAGTGCCGTATGATGTTTTCCTTACTCAAAACCCTGCCTGAATAATTTTCGAAATGAGTCCTCACGCAAATCTAAGCTGAAGGAGATGCGCTGGAAAAAATTGTTACCAGGAGTGGACTTGAAGTAGTCGCCATAAGCGCTGCTGTACACGAGCGGGATGTATACCCTCAGTCTGGAATGCAGGAGGCTCAGCGCGAGTCCACCATCGAACAGCAGCCGCCGCCCATCGGCGTCCTTGCCCCAGGCACCCGCCTGGGTGCCAAGATCCGCGAAGAGTTTGAGGGGAATCTTGATGGGAAGTATCGCCAGCGGATTGAATCGGTCTGGTATGTCCACCACCAGGTTCGTAGCGACCAACCAGTCGTCGGTCTTGCCAACCTTCACGCCCAGTTGATCGGTACGCACCTTGAAGAACCCGTCGCGCTCCATGATCTGCTGGCTGTTGAGGCCTTCAAAGGCGTTGCGCCCGAAGAAATAGTCTGAATAGGTGTAGTCTTCATACCCTTTGGGCCCGGTCATGTTCAGATGGAACCGGTCCGCCAGGAATTCCCTGGAAGGCGTGCGTTGCCCCAGGTAGAAGAACTTCCCGGCGAACAGTCGAAGGTCTACGCCGCCCTTCTTCCGGAAATTGAAGAAGTATCTGCCGGTGAAGCTGATGCGGGCGACTTCCTTCGTGAATTCCGCTCTCAGTTCGCCCTTGTAAGGATAGAGCTTGCGCATATCCTCCCAGGAGGCTGTGAACTGGTGCAGCAGGTAGGAACTGTTGGACAGACTCACTTCGTCCTTGTTGAGTACCGTGTCGCGTCGGATGTTCAATTGGTCCTCCTTGATGGCGTACATTTTGTACTGGAAGAAAACGTAGAGAGAGCTGCGCATGTCCCGTTTCTTGAATTCCAGACGCACGCCAGGCGTGACCTTTGTGAAGGTCTGGAACCATGCCTTTCCGGAAGCGTCGGTGTACCGGTCCATACTGAAGTGAGCTCCACTGACGAACAGGTCGATCTTACGGAACGGGCCATCGGGATAGATCGAATAAGAGAGGCGCCCGATGCCGTTGATCTTCTTGCTGCTCAAACCGTACATCACCGATGCAGCATATTGGAAACGGGAGGCAGGCGGACTGTAATTGTGCATGGTCAGCGCCGGCATGAGGCCATCGTACAGGTTGTATCCGATCACTGGATTGATGAGCACATACCGATACTTCCCATCATTCTTCAGGGGGCTACCGAAGAGAACCATGGTCTTCGGAACTTCATGGCCGGGCAAAGGTCCGGTCCGGTCCAGCGCGGCAAAAGCAGCATCGGTGCTTTCCTTGTCCTTTTCCCGAAAGGCAGCTTTGAGATCTTCCGGGTAGGGGTGGCGGAATGCCCAGATCTTGTAATATTTCTGCATGACGGAGTCGAATGATGGCCTTCCCAGAGACCGCTCCAGGCCTTCCAGCCAAACAGCTGTCTTGTGGTAGGTGATCGCATCATAGTTCAGCATGTGCATGCTGTCCGAAGTTGTAGAGATGGGCTGATCAAGATGGGCTGCCTCCCGTATCGATTGATCAAAAGTGGACCATTCCGCTTTCAAGCTTTCCATTCGGGACCGGTATCTTCTTCTCGGCAACGGGACCATTTTGAGGTAGCGCCGGTCATAGTATGTATTCAGGCCCTCATCCATCCAGGGGAACCTTCTCTCATCATTCGCCAGGGCGCCTTGCAGCCAGTTGTGTCCCACTTCGTGGAAGATCGTCGCCCGCAGGTCCCCACTGTCGCTGAGATCGTGGATGAATGTGATGGTGGGGTATTCCATCCCGCTGGGATTGCCCTGTATGCCTTCTACGGCAGTGACGACATCATAAGGATACTCACCGATCCATGCACTATGCAATTGAACCGCGTCCTTGAGATATTTCATCGCGTAGGTCCACGTGGACTTCGCAGCAGGGTGGGCGAATACGAAAGCATTCACTTTCCTGCCGGAGGGAAGCAGTACGGTGTCTGACTCCACGTAGTAGTCCTTGTCCGCGAACCAGGCGAAGTCGTGGATGTTGGATTGTGCAAAATGCAATGTCTTCTGTGTCACTGGTTGCTGGTGACTGGTCGCTGGTTGCTGTCCACCTTCAGGAATGCCGGTCGCCGCCACGATGTAATCCGCGGGAACGGTGATCCGGACGTCATAGGTTCCGAATTCCGCATAGTATTCCCCCTGGTCAAGGTAAGGCATGGTATGCCATCCCTGCTTGTCAAATACGGCTGGCTTTGGGTACCATTGGGTGATCGTGTATTGGTTGCCGTGGTGCCCAACCCGGGAGAAATTCTTCGGCAGCTTGACATGGAAAGGCGTCGTCAACGTGATGCTGTCGCCGGGTGCCAAGGTCGAAGGAAGAAGTACATTCAGGATGTCGATGTCCGAAGGATGATCCTCGGTACGGAGCGAGCGACCATTCACTCGGAAATCCAGCCCGTTGATATAACCTCTGTCTTCAGGATCGGAGAAATAGAATTCCGTGTTCCCGTTCTGGAGCATTTGTTCGCTGAAGGCCGTCCGGTCATTCTTGTACGCATTGGGCCAGAGATGGAACCAGATGTTGCGAAGGCTGTCGGGGGAGTGGTTCACATAGAGAAGGGTGAGGT
>Ga0075026_100001082_pt1 | contig 11479 bp, 7 predicted proteins | sample Str012_2_FD_71392 | JGI IMG/M metagenome (GOLD analysis project Ga0075026, IMG submission 71392) | Freshwater sediment microbial communities in response to fracking from Pennsylvania, USA - Straight Creek_MetaG_SC_2012 | ecosystem: Environmental > Aquatic > Freshwater > Creek > Sediment...
CCATGTCGCGTACTGCGTTCAACAGCGCAGGATCGGCGAGCTCAGCGTGATCAAGCCGGATGCCCACGTACGCGGTTTGCATGACCCCTTTCGGCGGCTTGGCCACGCCGACACCGATCGCCGACACTGCCTGCGCGCCGAGTGTGAGCGCGCCGTAGAGGACGAGCACGGTGGCCGCGGCAATGGTCGCGGTGCGACGGCCCCGCGGCGCGCGCAGCGCGACGACGCGACCCTTGCGGTCGGTGAGGTGTTCGGTTTGGGCCAGCTCCTCGACATCGTCGGCGGGGTCGGCGACGAAGAGCAACCGCGCGGTGTCGACGAGCGCGTCGCGTTGGGATCCGGGGCGGGTGACCTCACGCAGAATCTCTTGCAGCTCGTCGTCGTCGCGGGCGTAGCAGTTGACGCCGGCGCGGGCCATCATCTCGGCGTTGTCCTTGCCGTGACCGGCGATCGGTTTGAACGTGATCACCGGGAGCCCCACCGCGAACGCTTCCATGCAGGTGAGGCCGCCTGCGTTCTCGACCAGGGCGTCGGCCGCCGACATCAGCGCGGGCATCTCGTCGGTCCAACCGATGACGGTGCCGAAACCGCTTTGCTCGAGCTCGACGCGCAGGTTGTCGTCGCGGCCGCACACCGTGATCGGGTGGAACTCGCCGCTGCGGCCGATCGCCTCCACCGTCGCGACGACGTCGCCGACGCCCCACGAACCCGCGACCACCAACACGGCGCGGTCGTCGGGCGCGAGCCCGAGGTTGCTCCGCACGGTGTCGCGGTCGTACTCGGCGTCGCGGAACCGGTCGCTGACCAAGGGACCGCGGGCCCTGGCATCCTTGCCGCCGCGCGACGTAGCGGCCGCGGCCGAGATCTCACTCACGGCGAGATGGCGGTCGACGCCACGATGCACCCAGAGCGAGTGCACCGCGAAGTCGGTGAGGTAGGTGATCACGGGCACGCGCAGCTGCTTCTTGCGCCGCATACGCCCGAGCACGAGCGAGGCGAGCGGGTACACGGAGACCACGGCGTCGGGTCGGAAGTTCTTGATCGATCGCTTCAGCTTGCGCCGGGTGAGCCAGGTGTCGACCATCACCGCGGGGGCGCGCAGGAACGGCGCCATCTTGTAGCTGAGCTCGTAGCTCCACGGGGCCATGCGCAACTGCACTTCGTAGAACCAGCGCAGTACCGGCCCGATGTGGAACGCGACCGCGTCGAGGAAGTCGATGACCTCGACCCGGTGACCGGATGCTTCGAGGCGTCGCCGCAGTTCCTTGGCCGCGCCGTCGTGACCCGCACCCATGGACGCGGACACGATGAGGATGCTCCGCCGCACGAGACCAGAGACTACCGTCCACAGGGCATGGCGGCCGTGTTGTTGGCACTCGGGGCGGCCCTGGCCTACGCCGCGGCTTCGGTGCTGCAGCAGCGCGAAGCGGAGGCCGACACCGGCGCCGAGCGCGGCGGCGGGCTCGGTCTGGTGCTGCGCCTGGCCCGCAAGCCGATCTGGCTGGCCGGACTCGCGGCCGACGCCCTGGGGTACGGGTTGCAGGCGGTTGCGCTCGGGGTGGGCGAACTTCTGGTCGTCCAACCCGTCTTGACCAGCGGCCTCCTCTTCGCGCTCCCGGTCAGCGCGTGGTGGTCGGGCCGCAAGCTGGGCCGCGGCGACTTCGCCTGGGCCTGCGCGCTCGCGATCGGGCTCACCGTCTTCCTGCTCCTGGCCGGTACTGACGGCGGTCGCGACCGGGCGTCGGTCAGCGCGTGGCTGGCGTGCGCGGCGATCGCGGCACCGGTGCTCATCATGTGCATCGTCGGCGCGGTGCGGTCAGTGGGCACGCGGCGAGCCGTCCTGTTCGCGTTCGCGACCGGAGTGCTCTTCGGCATCACCGCGGCGTTGACGAAGTCGAGCGTCGTGCTCCTCGACCGGCACGGTCTCGGCGCGCTGGGCTACTGGGAGCCGTACGCGCTGGCGATGCTCGGCGCGCTGGGCTTCGTCGTGAACCAACGGGCATTTCAGGCCGGATCGTTGACCGCGTCGCTTCCCACGCTCACGGTGGTCGAGCCGGTCGTCGCCGCGCTCATCGGCGTGACCATGCTGCACGAAACCGTGCCCACGAGTGGCGTGATCGAATGGCTCGCGGTGGCGGTGTCGGTCGGCACCATGATCGCGGCGACCGTGGTGCTGTCCCGTTCGGCGGCCCGCCACGACGGGATCCACGAGCACGCGCTGGCCGACGTGCTGACGCGCGGCGAACGCGACGTCTGAACCGTTGCCGATCAGACGCGATCGAGACGGCGGTGTTGCAGACCGACGAGCGTCTCGTGCACGATGTGATCGTCGTCGGGGAGGGAATCCGCCGCACTCTCGACGACGGCGGCACTGATCACTTCGAGCTCCGCGTCGGAGATGCCCGCCGCGGTGTAGAGCGCACACGCCTTCACCCAGGGCCGGCGCCACCGGCCGTCGCGATCCTGCACGAGCTCGAGCAGGAGCTCGCGCTGATTCAGTGACGGCAGCGGAAACGTCCGGGAGAGCGCATTCAGCCGTTCGCGACTCGACCACCGCGGTTCGAGCAGTGCGACTGCGGCCCGGTCGGAGCCGGACAGCGTGACGTCGAGCCATTCCAGCGCGAGCGCGTGAGCGTGCGCGTCGCGTTGGGCAAGCTGGAACACGACTCGGCTGAATCCCTCGGTGCCGTGCCGCATCGAGAACGCCGCCAGGACCCGCTGCCGGATGAGGTCCAACTCGTCCCGGAGTGCCGCGCACTGCAAGGCGGCCGCGGGGAGCGTCTCGAACGCGACGAGCGCGCGCAGCGCGTGGACGGCGTGTTCGAGATCGTCGCGCACGATCGGTTCGGTGATGTCGGGCGCGAGATCGAGCGCGCCAACGCCGTCGCCCGCGCCGCTCGGCTCCGACGGCCCCATCGCCGCCAATGCTCGCATCACCGCGAGCCCCACCTCCCGATCGCGATGCGCGACGTGGCCGCGGAGCGCGAGAATCGCCGACGAGCCTCCGATCTCGCGGCCGACCCGCACAAGCATCTCTTGCGCGTGCCGACCGAGCTGGTCGGCGCGCAATCCGTCATCGACGACGACGAGCGCAGCGTCACCCGCGCCGATCAACGCCTCGACCGCGGCACCCGCCGTTCGGCGGTGGTCGAGGTGCGACGCGACGCCAGGGATCAGGTCGGCATCCTCGGGCCAGTGCAGGGCGGCGAGCGCGGCGTTGACGACGTCGGCGTCAGGATCGGCGAGAAGATCCTGGAGCGCGGTCCGGTCCAGCCAGGCACCCGGCTCGACATCGCCGATCGTCTGCGCGGCCATGAGCCGATCGGGCGCGAGATCAGACCGGGCGAGGCGCGCGATGTCGGCGGCGAGCTCCGCTCGCACGGCGTCGCCTCCCACTCGACTCAGCGCCGACGCCACGGCCACCCTCACGTCGGCGTCGGCGTCGCCCGAATGCGCGGCGATCACCAAGAGATCCGCGGGGTCGCGTGCCGCACCGAGCACGCGCAAGCTGGCGGCGCGAACCTCCGCCACCGGATCGTCGAGCGCGTGGCGCGCCGCGGCCGCGGCCGCCTCGGGCGCCACCACCACGAGACGAGCCAGCGCTTCGGCGCGCACGCGCTCGCGGTGGTCGGTGACCAGTCGCTCGAGCGTCGCCGCCAGCTCAGGATGTTTGGCCATCGTGAGGATCTCGAGCCCAAGGCGCACGTCGCCTTCGTCGTCGCTCTCGACGAGACGGTCGATCGCGATGAGGCTGCTCTCCTCCGCCACCGTCAGCTCCGCCGGATCGAGGGTGCGTCCCCGGAGGTTCGCGAGCAGGTTCACCCGGTACTCGCGGTACAGGAGGACGGCGACGACCAACCACGCAACGACGACGACGCTCGTGAGCACCGGCAGCACGAACCCTTCGGTGCTGCCGCTCGACTGGACTGCGAGCAGCACGACACCGCTCATGCCGATGGCGACGGGTACGGCGAGCCCCTCGACCGTGGCTTGGGCCACCGACCGGATGCGGTTCGGAACCGCTTGGTACGCGGCACTCAACGATGTCCGCGACGTACCGTCGCTGAACGTCAGGTCGGCCACCCGAGCGGCCACGATCAACACGAACACGAACGTCGCGCCCGAACCGAGCACCGCGGTGGCGCCGATGATCGCCAACACGAGCGCGAGCACGCCGACCGCGTTCGCGGTCAAGCCGTACCGCAGGCCGAAACGGTGCAGCAGCCAACCGGCAAACAGGAGCAGGAACAGAATGTCGGCGCCGTAGGCAATCGCGGAGAATTGGGAGAAGAACCGCGCCAGCGCGTCGCTGCTCGTGTAGCGCTGCGCCGCGCTGGCGAGCACATTGAAGTCGAGCCACTGACTCTCGATCGCCGAGAGCATCTGGAACGCGACGATGAGCATCACATAGCGATTGCGCGTCAAGGTTCGCAGCGTGGGGCGCTCGGCTTCATCGTCGACGTGTTCGATCACCGCCAGCTGCTCCGGATAGCGGCGACGCGTCACCTCGACGAGGGCGAGGAACAGTCCGGCCGCAGCCGCGGCCGCGGCCAACACGCTTTCGGTGGTGCCCAGCACCGAAAGCAGGACGGGACCGGCCAAGCCCCCCGCCACCGAACCGAGCGCGAAGCCGGCGACGACTCGTGCGTAGAAGACCTTGAGGACCCGGACGTCGAGGAGCATGCCCGCCTGGCCCACTACGAAGATGAAGCCGACCGGCACCACGATCGGTACCAGCACCAGCAACGCGAACGAGACCCACGGCGCGCCCGACGTCGCGAGCACCAACCACGAAACCAGCAGCACCACCGCCAGCCCGGCCAGGGTTGCGGCCGCCACCACCGCGAGCGGACGGCGTCGAAACGCCGCCGCCAACGCCATCGTCGACGCCACCCCGGCGGCCGCCGCGCCGATGTAGGTGACGGGTAACAGCTCCGAGCCGTACGCCTCGAGGAAGATCGCGCTGGCGGGGATCAGGATCCAGGCCGTGACGAGACCGAGCGCAAACCCTTGCCCGGCGAGCAGGAGGACCGGCCCCCGTGACCCGTCGCGTCGCGGCTCAGAACCGCGTGCACTCGCGCTCACACCTCCACCATTGGGTGTTCGCTACTCGCCGGGATACCCGGCTCGCTCGCGCTCACACGCCGGCCGTCTCGGCGTGGGTGTCGGCGACTCCCTGCAGCATGCGCGCCAGCGTCGAGATCACGGCCCGGGCGATCTCCGGTCGATCGTCGAGCAACTCCTCGAACGGTCCGCGTCGGAGCCGCAGGAGGAGCGTCGGCTCGATCGCCGTCACCGAAGCTGACCGGGGCGCCGGCGCGAGCAGCGCGAACTCCCCCACGACGCCACCGGAGCCGCTCTCGGTCAACGTGAGCTCGCCGATGTGCACACGGATCCGACCCTCGGCGACGACAAACAGCCAATCCTCGACCGAGCCGCGTTCGATGATGCGCGCGCCGGCCTCGAACGACACCTCCTCGACGAGACGCGCGACGCCGACGAGGGTGTGGCCGGGAACGTCCCCGAACAGGGTGACGCGCTTCAGCGCGGCGACGCGCTCGACCGTCAGGAGTTCGGCGGTCGCACTCATGCGCGGGAATTTTGCAGGCGGCGGGCCCGCACAAAGTGTCGGAAGTGTTGCGACTTCGTGAACGACTAATTCAGGCCGTCGCGCAACACGGCGACGATGACACGCATGGTGAGCACCGTCGCACAGAACAGCCCGAAGTAGCCGAGCAGGCGGAACAACGATGTTCGATCGGAGAACGCGGGCCCGTCGTCGATGGCGATGAGCCCAACGGAGACCAGCCCCGTCGCGCCGGCGAGGAACGCGAGCACGAGACGGTTCACCAACCGGGACACGACATGTTCGTCGTGTTCGTCGGAGAAGTGCGAGACCCGCACTCGCAGGCCGTCGCGCTCCAGGCTGCTGAACGCACGGTCGATGTGCCGGGGCAGCCGCCGCAGCATCGGCACCGTTCGCAGGATCTCGTCGCGCACTGCTTGCTGCACCGAGCTCGGGTTGATCAGGCTCCGAACCCACTGCGCGGCGATGCTCTCGGCCGCGTCGATCACGGAGTAGCCCGGTGCGATCGTGGTGAGCGTGCCTTCGAGCACGATGAGCGCCCGAAAGAAGGTGCTCCACTCGGCGGGCATGGTGATGCCGTAGTCGAACATGAGCCGGAGCATGGCGTTGAACATCGCCGCGTCGGGTTGCGAACCGGGCGCGAGGTGCTGCGCCATGAAGCGCGCCAGCGCGCGCTCGAAGTCGTTGACATCGACACCACGTCGCAGGCTGGCCACCTGCAACACTGCCTGAACGACTGCGTCGGCGTCGCGGCGGCTCACGCCCGCCATGAGGTCGCGCAGTGCGGCCTGCTGCACCGGATCGAGACGACCGGCGGCGCCGAAGTCGATCAACGCCAGCTGGCCGTCGGCCAGAAGCATGACGTTCCCCGGATGGGGATCGGCGTGGAACACGCCCTCTTGCAGCATCTGCTCCAGGAACGTGCGCAGCAGCGAATCGGCCAGCTTCACGCGGTCCGCGATGCGGGTGCCCGACCAGTCGACCTCACGCACGCTGGCGCCGTCGAGCCACTCCATCACCAAGACCCGTGACGTACTGAGGTCGTCGTACACGAACGGCACGCGGATGCGCGCCTCAGCCGGCATCGTCGCGGCAATCGCGTGCGCGTTGCGGGCTTCGATCCGATAGTCGAGCTCCTCGCGCAGACGGGCCGAGAACTCGGCGACGAGGTCGTCGACCCGGTACTCGTGTCCCCACGACGTGCGCGTCTCGATCACGTGGCCGAGCTCCTCCAGCACCGAGAGATCCACCCGGACCGACTCGTCGATGCCGGGCCGTTGCACCTTCACGACGACGGGAGCACCGTTCGGGAGCTGCGCGCGGTACACCTGGCCGATCGACGCCGCCGCCAACGGCTGCCAGTCGAATCCGCGGAACACCTCGTCGAGGGGGCTCTCGAGCTCCTCCTCCAGGAGCTCGGCGATGGCGGCGCGCGGCGAGGGGCGCACGTGATCCTGCAGCAAGCCCAGCTCCGCCGCGGCCTGCGGTGAGATCAGATCGGTGCGGGTGGAGAGCACCTGGCCGAGCTTCACGAACATCCCGCCACACTCCTCGAGCGCGAGCCGCAGCCGCCGGACCGGCGGTCGGCCACCGGACGCGTCCACGTCGTCCTTGCGACCGAGTCCGAGCGACGGACCGAGCCCGTTGCGCACCGCGATCCGGGTGATCTCGGCGTAGCGCTGCACCCGACGCCCACGTCGACGGAGCGAACGCACCGGGTGCGGCACCGACTGCAACCCCGTCTGCGCCCGCATCACGATCCCGGGTCGAGCCAGGAACTCGATCCACACCGCCGCCGACATCGCGCCGAGCAACGTGAAGAGGAACAAGTTGCGGCTGAAACCGTCGGATGCGGGCACGGTGTCGGCCGCGATCCAGAGTGCGACGACCGCGCCGATCACCCAGCCCGCCGTCCCCGAGATCACCGTGGCCGCGAACGAACGACGCACGCCGAGTACGCGTCCGATCAGCGCGCTGGCGAACAGCGCGAACACGAACGCCGGGACCAGGAGCCAGAGCTCGTCGCCGAGCCGCTCGAACACCGTCGTGGCGAGAGGCGTGATCATCGAGGGCCGCCGATCGAACGAGCTCTCAGAGCTCCTCCACCAGGAGCTCACCGTCGGCGTAGCGCGCGCGCAAGACCTTCTTGTCGAACTTCCCGACGCTGGTCTTCGGAACCTCGTCGATGAAGGTCCATCGCTCGGGCAACTGCCACTTTGCAATGAAAGTGGCGAGGAAGTCGCGTAGTTCTGCCGCGCTCACCTTCGCGTTGTCGCGGAGTACGACACACGCGAGCGGACGCTCGTCCCACCGGGGATCCGGGACCGCGATGACCGCGGCTTCGACGACGTCGGCGTGACCCATGAGGTGACCCTCGAGCTCGACCGACGAGATCCACTCGCCCCCCGACTTGATGACGTCCTTGGAACGGTCGGTGATCTTGATGAAGCCGTTCGGAGTGACGCTGGCGATGTCGCCGGTGCGCAGCCACCCGTCGTCGAACTTCTCGGGCGCCGGATCGCCGTAGTACGAGGCCGTGATCCACGGTCCGCGCACCTGGATCTCGCCGACGGCCTCGCCGTCCCACGGCAACACGACACCGTCGTCGTCGACGATGCGCAGCTCGACGCCGGGGATCACGCGCCCGGTGAGCGCGCGCCAGTCCATCTCCTCGACCGTGCCCCGCTCGACGCCCCGCGGCGGATGACCGACGGCGCACAGCGGGCTCGTCTCGGTCATCCCCCACCCCTGCAGGATGCGTACGCCGAAGCGCTCCTGGAACTTCTCCATCAAGGAGCGCGGTACAGCCGCACCCCCGCACGTGACGTGCCGCAGCCGCGAGAAGTCGAGCTCGTGATCCTCGGAGTAGCGGAGGAGATCGGCCCAGATCGTGGGGACGGCGCACGCGCAGGTGACCGGCTCCTGCGCCACGAAGCGCGCCAGCGGCTCCGCCTGCAGGAACCGACCGGGCATGAGCAGATCGGCACCTGCCATCCACGTCGCGTAGGGCGTGCCCCACGCGTTGGCGTGGAACATCGGCACGATGGGCAGAACCCGATCGTTGCAGTCGTACGCGACGACGGAGCCCGTCCCCGAGGCCATCGAGTGGAGGAACGTCGAGCGGTGCGAGTAGACGACGCCCTTCGGGTTCCCGGTGGTGCCGCTCGTGTAACACATCGCGGCGGCGGCCCGTTCGTCGACCTCGGGATACTCGAATCCCGTGGGATCGCTCGCGGCGAGCATCGCTTCGTAGCGGAGCACTCGGGCCTTCGGCGCGGCTTCGGTCAGCGCCGACGCGTCGCCGTCGCCCACGACGACGTACACGTCGACGGTCCCGAGCTCGCCCGCGACACGTGCGAGGAGCGGTATCAGGTTGTCGTCGACCAAGACGACACGGTCGGCGGCATGGTTGACGATGTAAGTGAGCTGCTCGGGGAACAGGCGCAGGTTCAAGGTGTGCAGCACCGCGCCGATCGCGGGAACTGCCAGATAGGCCTCCATGTGCTCCTGCGTGTTCCACATGAACGTGCCGACCCGATCGCCGGCCTCGACCCCGAGGTCGAGGAGCCCGACCGCGAGCCGGTCGGCGCGCGCGGCGACGTCGGCGAACGATGTGTGCCGACTGGTCTCGCCGTCGAAGGTGACGATCTCGCTGTCGCGGTGCACGGTGCGGCCGTGCTGGAAGATCATGCCGACAGTGAGCGGGAAGTCCTGCATGGTCGACTGGATCATCGTGCTGCATCTCCCCATTCAACTGGTCGATTCCGCTGCGCCGTCCCGCCCTCCGGGCACGCCTTCGCTGCATCTCCCCATCTAAAGGTCGACGGGAGCGTACTCGGATGCGTGGCGGCGAGTCTCGGCTCAGCCGCCGTAGTTCATGCGGGTGTCATGCATGGCGAGCACCGGCGTGTCTTCGTCGAGTTGGAAGGCACAGTCGACGATCTCGCCGACGAACAGGGTGTGACCGCCGAGAGGCACCGCTTCGCGGACCTCGCAATCGAGGTAGGCCACCGCTTGATCGAGGAGCGGCGCGCCCGTCGCGCCGTCGTGGAAGGCGAATCCGTTCAGCGTGTGCGCCTCGAGATCCACCTCGACCGGCTTGGTGAACTTGCGGACGATGGTTCGGTCTTCCTGGGCCACGAGATTGACGCTGAACACACGGCCGGAGTCGATCAGCTCATGCGTGAACGCTTCCTGCTCGACGGCCACACCGATGAGCTTCGGATCGAACGAGAGTTGCGTCACCCAGTTGATGGTCATCCCGTTGCGGCGATCGCCGGCGCGCGATCCCAGAACGTAGAGGCCACTCGGCATCTTCCACAGCACCCGCCGCCGGAGCTTGTCGTACTCCTCAGGATCGCGGTCGAGGGGTACGGGACCGACGATTCCCTGTTGCGTGGGCATGCACGCAGGCTACGTCGGCCGCGCGAGCGCGGCCGCCAGATCCGCCTCCCGTGCGAGACCGACCGGCAGCGGGAGGTCGAGTGCGGCCCAGACGGCGGCCTTGGCGGCACGGACGGCGGCGGGAGGACGGGCGGCGAGGTGCGCGGCGAGCGCTTCCGTGCGGGGCGCGAGCCGTTCGCGCGGCACCACCTCGTTGACGAGGCCGCGGGTCAGCGCGTCGGCGGCCGAGATACGTTCCCCCGTGATGACCGAGGCGAGCGCCGCGGAAGTGCCGACGACCCGGGGCAGCGTCTGACTCGCGCCTCCCGCGGGCAACATGCCGACGCGCGCTTCCGGCAGTGCGACAACACAATCGTCGGAGGCGATGCGGACGTCGCAGTGCAACGCCAGTTCGAAGCCGAAGCCGACGGCGTTTCCCTGCATCGCCGCGATCATCGGAACCTGCACCGCCCGCAGCAGTCCCCAGACGTCGCGTTGCCACCGCGCGTCGCGCATCGCGAACAGCGATGGGGCCGTGCCGAACTCGCGAAGATCGGCACCCGCGGAGAAGTGCTCACCGGTCGCCGTGAACACGACGACTCGTACCCCGGGATCGGCGATGATCCCAGTGAGCACCTCGCACAACGCATCACGCGTCGCAACGTCGTAGATGTTGATCGGCGGATGGTCGAACGTGACCACGGTGATCGAGCCGCGCGCGTGCACGCGCAGCCGTTCGTCAACCACCGGCGCGCTCCCGTTCGAGCAGGTGCCCCACTGCACCCTCGAGCGACACTCGGGCCCGACTTCCGGGCGGTCGAGCTTTCAGCACGTCGACCGCGGTGATCGCGGCGATGAGCCCGGCCACCGGATCGGCGAGCGACGTGCGCGCCAACCGTGGTGGATCGTGCCGCGCCGCCCACCCACCGTGCGCCTCGGCGGCAGGGCCGTAGCCCGGCCGATCGCCGTCGACGAACGCGGCGATCCGCACGACGGAGCCGCGCGGGGTGAGCCCCGCGTTCGCGAGCACCCGAGGGGGATGCGCGTCGACGAGCAGGTCGGCGCGGTCGAGGAGTGGAGCGAGTTGGTCGCGGTCGGCACCGACCCCGAGATCGAGCGCGTGGACCTCCTGTCCGCGAGCCAGCGCGTCGCGGAGCGGGAACGGGTCGGGTCGGCGGGGATGTTCCACCTTCACCACCCGCGCGCCGAGCCGCGCGAGCACGTGACCGGCCAGCGGTCCGGCCCACGCGGTGCCGAGCACGACCACGGCGGCCCCGTCGACATCCATGTCGACGAGTTCCGGCACCGGATCGGGCGGCGCCGGTTCCGCGCGTACCGCGGCCGCCGGGAGCATCCAGGCTGCGGCCTCGGCGTCGATCGTGGCGACCGCGAGATTGCCGACGTCGGGCATTGCCACACCGTCGGCGGCGGCCGCCGGGCACGCGCCGAGAGCCGTCACCATCGCCGAGAAGTCGGCCCACGCGGTCGGCGGGCCGGGATGCACCCAAC
>Ga0075026_100001083_pt1 | contig 11473 bp, 5 predicted proteins | sample Str012_2_FD_71392 | JGI IMG/M metagenome (GOLD analysis project Ga0075026, IMG submission 71392) | Freshwater sediment microbial communities in response to fracking from Pennsylvania, USA - Straight Creek_MetaG_SC_2012 | ecosystem: Environmental > Aquatic > Freshwater > Creek > Sediment...
GGCAACGCCAACGCGCAGATCGCCACCGAGACGGGCACGATCAGGAGCGCCATGTTGTCGAGCGCCCAGCGCAACTGGGTGGCGAAGCGCCCGAGGTTGCCGGACTCCGCGTCCTTGCTGAGCTCCGGCAGGATCGTCGTGTGGACCGGTTGGGCGAGGATCGCGTACGGCGCCATGATCGCGACGAACGCGAACTGGTACGCCACCATCCCACCTTCGACGTGGTTGCCCATCGCGATCGCGGCACCGAGCAGGATGCCGATGCCGCCGTGCTGGAGCACGGCCCAGGTGGAGAGCTTGAGCAGGGCGCGCAGCGCGGGGTCCGGCCGACCGAGCCGGGGCCGCAGCTTGAAGCCGGTGCGCCAGAGCGCGATCGCCGGGACGCCGACGAAGCCGAGGACGCCGAGCATGCCGCCCATCGCGAGCACGAACCGCTCGGTGCCGGTGAGGACGAGTGACGGATGCGGGCCCGAGAGGGCGCGGAACAGGATGAGCGAGCCGACCACGAAGAACGTGTTGGCGATGGGCGCCATCGACACCGCGACGAAGCGACGCTTCGCGTAGAGCACTGCCGTCGCGACGGTGCCGATCGCGTAGAGGAGGACCTGGAAGACGAAGAAGCGGGTGAGGTAGGTGGCGAGGTCCTCCTGCGCGGCCTGGAGGTGCGGCGGGGCGCCGTTCGCGATCAGGCGCGCGATCTGGGGCGCGGCGATGAAGCCGATGACCGCGATCACGCCCATCACGGTCAGTGCGAGTCCGAGGACTCCGCTCGCGAGGCGTTCGGCTTCCGCTTCGTCATCGCGTTCGAGGTGGCGCACGAACGTGGGCACGAGCACCGCCGAGAGGGCACCCGCGGCCAGGAGTTCGAAGAGGACGTTCGACACCGCGCTGGACGACTGATAGGTGGTGCCGAGGTAGGTGGTGCCGAGGACTGCGGTGACGACCCAGATGCGGATGAACCCGATGCCGCGTGACGTTGCCGTGGCGATCCCCATCACCGTGGCGGCGCGTGTGGGGGGAGTGGGAGCCTCCGGCGCCTTGGTCACCGGCCCATCGTCGCACGGGGCGCGAGTCCGACCTGGCCGCTCTGATGTGGGCTCGGGGATCGGCCGGCGTTCCGGTGCCGTCGGTACGACCCCGCCGTCGACGGCGCGGATCCCGTAGACTCCCCAGTCCTGCGCTCGTAGCTCAACGGATAGAGCATCTGACTACGGATCAGAAGGTTGGGAGTTCGATTCTCTCCGAGCGCACCAAACGATTCCCCAGGTCAGGATCGGATCGGTCGGGAGTACCGCCCCGAGCGAGCACCGTCTACGGGATTCGTCCAGACTGCGCCGATGACCACGAGCCCGAACGGTGTCGGCATCTGGAGTGCGTCGTTGCGGTACGGCGACGCGGGTGAAGCGGTGGCCCACGCGGCCGAGTTGGAGACACTGGGCTATCGCGCCCTGTGGATCCCCGATGTCGGTGGTGATCTCTTCGACGTGATCGAGCGTCTGCTCGCGGCCACCGAGACCGTCACGATCGCGACCGGAATTCTGAACCTGTGGATGCACGAACCGTCGGTGGTGGCGGCGCAGTACACGCGGCTCACCGAGCAGTTCGGCGACCGCGTGCTGCTCGGCATCGGCGTGTCGCACGGACCACTGATCGACATGGTGAAGGAGCCGGGCGCGTACGCGAAGCCGGTGGCCAAGACCGCGGCTTATCTGGCCGAGCTCGAAGCGCAGTCGCCGACGGTGCCGCGCGAGCGGTTGATGGTCGCCGCGCTCGGACCGAAGATGCTCGCGCTGAGCGGTGAGCTGACGGCCGGCACGCACCTCTACAACGTGTGGCCCGAGCACACCGCGCATGCCCGCGCCGCGCTGGGACCCGATGGGGTGATCGTGCCGGAGCAAGCGGTGGTGCTGGAGCAGGATCCGGAGCGGGCCCGCGCGATCGCTCGGCAGTTCCTCGCGACCTACCTCCCGTTGCCGAACTACGCGAACCACTGGTTCCGGTTCGGGTTCACGCCCGAGGACACCGAGCACGGCGGGAGCGACGCACTCGTCGACGCGATCGTGGCGTGGGGTGACGCCGACGCGATCGCGCAACGGGTGCAGGCGCACTTCGACGCCGGGGCGAACCAGGTATGTGTCCAGGTCCTCACCGACGCGCCGATGACCGGCCCGATCGACGAGTGGCGCGAACTGGCACCGCACCTGCGCAACCTGGGTTGACGCCGCGCGCCATCGAGGATCCCGCCTGTATCAGCGCGTGAGGAAGAGCCACGCGTCAAACGGGAGCGTCGTCAGACGCGGGCGATGTCGAGCACGATGTTGAAGATCCGCAGGTGCAGACGCTCGGGGTCCGCGGTGCCGAGCGCGCGGCAACGGTCGTAGAAGGCGTCGAGCGTCGCGGGATCGTCGATGCCCTCGCCGATCATCGCCTCACTCCATGCACGCATCGACGCGACCGACGCGGTGGCGTAGACGGCCGGGTCACCGTGTTCTTCGAATGCGGCCCACAACGGACTCGGTGATTCGACGATCTGTACGCCCGCGAGGGTGAGATCGGGGTGCGCGTCGACGGGAGCGGTGTATTCGTCCGGAGTGCGCATCCACATCGGCAGCGTCGCAGCCGCGGCCGCCACGGCGCTGACGCGACCGGCGTCCACCAACTCGCCGAGCGCCTGGTCCATCAGCGCCATGATCGGTTCGCTGCCGATGTGGCCGTCGGGATGCGCGCACGGCTCGACCATCACGAGGTGCGCGCCGGGGGTCATCTCCGTGGCGCGGGCCGCGACGAACCCGGTCCAGTCGATCGCGGCCTGCTCCGCGAACCGACGACGGATCCCGGTGTCGGTGCAGTTCTGCGCGGCGAAGTGACCGGGGACCGGCACCGGGCGCGTGCTCAGCCAGTGCGTCGTGATCGAGGACCAACCCAACGCGACGCTCTCCGGCGGAAGGATCTCCTCGTAGAACGAGCGGCCGGCGGCGAGCGCGTAGGCGTTCGAGTCGCCGGCGAGGTAGCTCGCCGGGTCGTTCGCCAGGATCTCGAACACGGTCGCGAAGTCGTTGCCCGGGAGGTCGGTGTGCACGACGGTCACCGGCAGGTCGGTTCGGTCGCGGATCGTCGCGACCGCGGCGCCCATCGGCACGAGCGAGTTCTGGCCTTGCGAGCAGCCGTAGTCGGCGACGATCAACGGCTGCGGCGCGGGCCGGATCGGCGCAGCCGCGGCCGCGGCGCGCAAGGCCGTCAGGCCCAGTTCGGCCGCCGCGGCCTGCAACACCGAGCGGCGGTTGTAGTAGCCGTGGCCGCTCATCACGGCTTCGTGCGGATGCGTCGGGTCCATGGCCGCAGCCTCGCGTGAACGGGAGTGCGCGATCGGGACCGATCGGGACCGAAGGTCAGACGGTGGTCGCCTGCTCCGCGGCGAGGCGGTCGAGCGCGCCCCGCATGGAGAACGAGATGGCAATCCACATCAGGCCGGTGATGACCGCCGAGATGCCCGAGATCCAGAACACGACACCGATCGTCGCGGTCGGCCAACTCACGATGAGGATGCCCAACGTCGCGCTGATCGCGCCCAGTACCGCGCGTAGTACCCAACCGTCGCTGCGATCGATCAGCGCGGCCACGAGGCGGACGACGCCACCGAGCAGGATTGCGGCACCCCAGATGATTGCGATCAGCTTCACGGGGAACTCGGGGCGCAGGGCCAGGACGAGTCCGAGCACGAGGAGCACGACCCCCGAGAGGATCGCGGCGCCGCGGTTGCGCGCGGCTCCGGAGTGGACGAGTTCGACGAGGCCGGCGACAACGAGCCAGATCCCCAGGATCACCGCGATCGTGTGCGCCGCGTGCACGGGCTTGAACACCAGCCAGATGCCGAAGGCCAACGAGAGGATGCCGCCCAGGAGCAGCACCCACCAGTAGCGGGAGGCGACCCGCGCGGCGGTCTCGGCGTCGACCTCGATCGCGACGACGGTGTCTGGTTGCATGGCGTCCGGCATGGTGTCCTCCTGCGCGACTCGCCACCGACGGCGGCGAGATGGGCCCGACGTTACGCACGTGTGCCGCGAGGTCAGCGGACCGTCAGGTCGAACTATCCGGATCCGGCGGGTGCGGCACGCGGACGGCCGGCGCCCGGGTCGGGGCCCGCGCACCTGCGAGCGTGACGGGCCGGCCGCACGTCGGGCTAGCTTCCGCGGCGTGACCGACGCGACGAACACACCGCCGGACCGCAACCCGCACGCCGGACTCGTCATCACCGACGACGACGCCACTATCGCGGCGGCACTGGAGGACGTGAGCGTCCCCACGCTGATGCTCACCCTCGTGCACATGACCGGCGATCCGTCGTACCTGCGCCGCGACCTCAAGCCCCAGGGTCTGTTCCTCAACGAGGTGCAGGGGTTCATGTCGCCCGAGGATCAGGCGGCGGTGCGCGCGCTCGCGCTCGACGTGATCCGTGCGTACCGCGACGGTGGCTCGGTGTTGCCGCCTCCGCCGGGTCCCGAGCTCATCCGGGAGATGATGAGCTGGCTCGTGTGTGAGGACGTGCCCGAGGAGTACGTGCCGATGATGCTCGAGGAACTCGAGCTCGACGGCGCGGACCCGCGCCGGGTGGATGTCGATGCGCCCGCCGAGGCGAAGGACGCGTTCCCGGTGGTGGTGATCGGCTGCGGGCAGTCGGGACTGCTCGCGGGCATCCGGCTGCAGGAGGCCGGGATCCCGTTCACGATCATCGAGAAGAACTCCGGCGCCGGCGGCACCTGGTACGAGAACACCTATCCGGGGTGCCGGGTCGACGTCGGCAACCACTTCTACTGCTATTCGTTCGAGCCGAGCGACCACTGGTCGGAGTACTTCGCGCGTCAGCCCGAACTCGCCCGGTACTTCGACGACGTGATGCACCGCCACGGCATCGAGACGCACGTGCGGTGGAGTACCGAGGTGGTCGAGGCGGTGTGGGACGACGCGGCGGCGGTGTGGAACGTGCTGGTGCGTGCGCCTGATGGCACGACCGAGACACTCGCCGCCCGGGCGCTGATCTCCGCCGTGGGCCAGCTCAACCGACCGGCGCTGCCCGACATCCCCGGTCGCGACGAGTTCGCGGGCCCGGCGTTCCACTCCGCGCGCTGGGACCACTCGGTCGACTATCGCGGCAAGCGGGTTGCGCTCGTCGGCGCGGGCGCGAGTGGGTTCCAGATCGCGCCGACGATCGCGCCGGACGTTGAACACCTCACGGTGTTCCAGCGCACCGCGCAGTGGATGTTCCCGAACCCGAACTACCACGAGCGCGTGGGTCCCGGCGTGCAATGGGCGTTGCGCAACCTGCCGTTCTACGGCCGGTGGTACCGCTTCCTCCTCTTCTGGCCCGGGTGTGACGGTGGCCTCGCCGCCGCGCGCGTCGATCCGGAGTGGCCCGAGCAGCAGAACTCGGTGAGTGCGATGAACGACGCGACGCGCGAGATGTTCACCGCGTGGATCACCGAACAGGTCGGTGACGACCCGGACCTGCTGGCGAAGGTGGTCCCCGACTACCCGGCCACCGGCAAACGCACGTTGCAGGACAACGGCAGCTGGTTGCAGGCGCTCACGCGCAACAACGTCGACCTCGTGCGCGAAGGCATCGACCACATCGACGCGACCGGCATCGTCACCGGGTCCGGCGCTCGCCACGACGTCGACATCATCGTCTTCGCCACCGGGTTCCAGGCCAACAAGTTCCTGTGGCCCATGCGCATCATCGGTCGGGACGGCGTGGTGCTCTCCGAACAATGGGGCGACGAGCCGGCCGCGTATCTCGGCATCACCGTGCCGAACTTCCCGAACCTGTTCTGCCTGTACGGCCCGGGGACGAACCTCGCGCACGGCGGCAGCCTGATCTTCCACTCCGAGTGTCAGATGCGCTACATCACCGGCTGTCTGGCCGAGCTGATCGGATCCGGGCGTGCCCGGATGGAGCCGCGCCCCGAAGTGCACGACGAGTACTACGCACGCTCCCAACGCGAGTTGCAGGGGCTCGTGTGGTCACACCCGGCCATCACCCACTCGTGGTTCAAGAACGCCGACGGTCGGATCCACGTGTTGTCGCCGTGGCGGCTCGTCGATTACTGGGCGTGGACCCGCGAGCCCGATCTCGACGACTTCATCGTGTCGTGAACTCGGCTGAGATCCAGCCGACCGCGGTCGTCGCGCCCGGTTCCGACGATCGACGATTCCGGTGGACGTTGCTCGCGATCACCCTCGCGGGACTGGCGATCCGGGTCGGTTGGATCCTCGCGTCGCGTCAACACATCCCGTTCGGCGGTGACGCGGGCTACTACCACCGCGCCGCGAACCTGCTGGCCGACGGGCGGGGGTTCATCTCGCCGTACAACCTCGTCCACCCCCGCCAGGCCGCGGACCACCCGCCGCTCTACACGTTGTGGCTCGCCATCCCTTCGTTGGTCGGGCTGCGCAGCCAGCTCGCGCACCTGGTGTGGTCGGCGGTGCTCGGCGCGGGCACGATCACCGTCATCGGGTACGCGGGCCGGGAGATCGCCGGTCGTCGAGTCGGCCTGATCGCCGCGGTGATCGCGGCGATCTACCCGAACCTGTGGGTGCCCGACGGCTCGCTGATGGCCGAGACGGCCTCGATGTTCGCAGTCGCGATTGCGTTGCTCTATGCCTATCGTTACTGGCGCGCGCCGGCGTGGTCGAAGTTGGCCGTGGTGGGACTCGCGGCGGGCGCGGGCGCGCTGACCCGGTCGGAGCTGGTCCTGATCGTCCCGTTGATGATCGTTCCTCTCGCGGTGTTGGCCCCCGGTCCGACGCGCGCGCAACGCTGGCGCGGGGTCGCGGCCGGCACGCTCGCGGCACTCGCGGTGATGGCCCCCTGGCTCGGCTACAACCTCTCGCGCTTTCACGAGCCGGAGCTGTTGAGCACCCAGTTCGGGCTCACGCTCTCGTCCGCGAACTGCGATCTCGTGTGGCACGGCTACCACAAGAGCTACTTCGACATCCGCTGTTCGAAGGCCATCGAACCGACGTTGCCAAAGGGTCTCGACGAGTCCCAGCAGGACGCGCGGCACCGTCGCGTCGCGATCCGGTACGTGCGGGACCACTCGGGTGACATCCCGAAGGTGGTGCTCGCCCGCGTCGGCGCGATCCTCGGGCTGTACCACCCCGACTACCAGATCACCCTCGACGGGTCCTTCGAGGGACGCGGCATGGCCCAGGCCCGCGCCGGCGCCTACGCGTTCTGGTCGCTCGCGGTCGCGTCGATCGTCGGCGGTGTGGTGCTGCGCCGGCGCCGGACCGTCCCGGTCTTCCCCTTGTTGGTACCACCGGTGATGGTGCTCATCACGGCGGTGACCGTCTATGCGAGCACCCGGTTCCGGGCGTCGGCCGAGGTGTCGCTCTGTCTCCTCGCGGCCGTGGCGGTGGAGTCGGGAATCCGGGCGGCGCTCGCCGGACGTACCGCCGAAAATGCCAGGAATACTGGGGCGGATGGCATGGACACCGGGGCAACGCCCGCGTAGGCTCCGCAGGTTCCGCAATCAGGGCATTTGGTGAGGGGGCTTTGGCCATGGCTGAAGCGCGGGGTATTCGGAAGCTGCGGCGTTGGTCGATCCCGATCGTCGCGGCGGCCATGACGGGGGCAGCGCTGGTGCCTGTCGTCGTGGATCAGACGACGGCCGGTGCCTTCACCGTGCCCACCGCGGCGCGCAATGTGGCCGCGGTCGGAGGACCGACGACCGGGAAGATGACGGTCACGTGGACGGCGCCGGCCAACCTGGGCGGTTACGCCACGGTGACTTACACGGTGGAGACTGCGGCCGACGGTGGCGCCTTCGGTCTGCCCGTCGCGGTCGGAGGCGCCCGGAAGAAGGCCCTCCCGTGCCCGGGCGTCACGAGCTGTGACTTCCGCGTCTTCGCGAGCAACGCGGCCGGCATCGCTCCCGTCAGCAACGTCGCCACCGGAACGTGGAGTGTCCCCGGGAAGCCGACGATCAAGACAGTGACCGGCGGTCCCGCGGTCGGCACGATGTCGATGACGCTGTCCGCGCCGGCGAGCAACGGCGGCCAGGACGTCACCGGATACCTGTACGACGTCCAGATCGACAGCGCCGGCGCGTGGCTCGGGCCGTTCCCGGTGACCGCGGGTGGTCCCAAGACCGTGAACTGCGCGTCCACCAGCGGAACGGGAGGCTGCAAGTACCGCGTCTACGCCACGAACTCGGTGGGGACGAGCATCGCGAGTGCGGCCGTGGCGGGTTCGTGGAACCTGCCGGCGGCGCCCGGATTGGCGACTGTCACGGCCGGTCCCGCGGCCGGGACCGCAACCCTCGACTGGAATGCTCCGTTCAACTCCGGAGGGCTCCCGCTCACCTACACCTACGAGGTCGCCGTCGACAGCGGCCCGTTCTCCTCCGGACCGTTGGCGCTGCCGACGTTCCCGACCAAGGCGAACGTCCCGTGCTCGGGTACCAACAACTGCAGCTACCGCGTGACCGCCCACAACGCCAAGGGCGCGAGCCCGGCCGGCGGCGCGCTCTCGACCGCGTTCAACCCGCCTGGCGCCGTGTCGGGCCTCCTCGCCACCGTGGCGAGCAGCGCGGACCTGAATCTCGGATCCGGATCACCGACGGCGACGGTCACCTGGGGGGCCCCGGGCCGGACCGGTGGTCTGACCATCACCGGCTACGAAGGCCGGATGTGTGCCGTCGGCAACCTCGCGAACGGCAACTGCGACGACAACGACCCGGCGTGGGCCGGCGCCACGGTGGTGTCGCTCGGCAACACGAACCAGTGGCGGCCGACGTGCCCCGCGAACCAGGTCACCTGCTCGTACCAGGTGCGCGCGATCAACGCGCTCGGCGCCGGACCTTGGGGCTCGTCCCAGCGGCTGACGCCGTTCGCGGTGACCAGCGTCAGCGCGGTCACGGCCGCCCCCGCCGGCAACGTGACGATCACCTGGCAGGGCCCGGCCGAAGCCGGTGCCGGGATCACCGCGATCAAGTTGTACCGCTGCCTCACGGCCTCGGGCTGTGGCAACGGCGCGAACTGGGCTGACACCGGCCAGGTGATCAGCGGGAACCCCCAGACCGTGACCGACAACTGCGGCCAGGGCATCTCCTGCACGTACAAGGTCGTCGCGGTCGGGAGCGGCGGCGCCGGTTCGAGCGCGAGTTCGGGCGCGAGCGCGGCGTCCGGTTCCACGCTGCCCGACGCGCCCACGGGCCTCACCGCGATCTCGCACACCACGACGGTGGGTGCAGTGAACCTGGCCTGGACCGCGCCTGCGAACAGCGGCTCATTCCCGGTCACCGACTATGTGTTCCAGCGGTCGATCAACGCCGGGAGCTTCTCCGCGCCGATCTCGACAGGCCAGACCACGACCACCTACACCGACACCGGCTGCGGCGCGAGCAACCAATGCACCTACAAGGTCGCCGCGGTCACCAACGCCGGGACGGGCTCGTACTCGAACACGGCGACCGCCGAAGGTGCCAATGTCCCGGGCGCGCCGACCGCACTCGGGGCAACCCAGGGAGTCGCTATCGGGTCGGTCAACCTGTCGTGGACTGCGCCCACCGACAACGGCGGCAACGCGATCACGAACTACATCGTGGAGCGGTCGCTCAACGGCGGCTCCACCTGGCCGTCGTCGACGACGATCAGCAACACGCTCTCCTACACCGACGCATCCTGCGGCGCGGGAGTTTCCTGCACGTACCGCGTGTCGGCGATCAACTCCGTCGGGACCGGCGCGCCGTCGAACATCGCGACGACGACCGGGACCCAGATCAACCCGCCGACGGGTCTGACCGCCACGACGTCCACTCCGGACGGTGCGTTCAACCTCGGCGGCGTCGACCTCTCGTGGACCGCATCCACCACGCCGGGGGTCACCGGCTACGAGTTCCGGTCCTCCACCAACGGCGGCACCACGTTCTCACCGTGGTCGTCCACTTCGTTCCTGCTCTTCAACACCGCGACGTCGGGCACGCATCTCTGCACGACGAGCAACACCAACACGACCTGCACCTACGAAGTGCGGGCCGTGGCGGGCGCGGTCGCGAGTGGTTCGAGCAACCAAGCGACCGCGGCGGCGCTGACCGACCACGTCGCCCCGACGGTGACGGTCACCGCGCCGACGAACAACTCGGCCGCGCCGAACACCACGCCGACGTTGAGCGGCGCGGCCGGCAACGCGGTCGGTGACAGCACGACCGTCAACGTCACGGTCAAGCAAGGCGTGACCATCATCCGCACGTTCGCGGTCACGCGCACCGGTGCCACCTGGACGGTGGGCGCGACGCAATGGGCGGCGACCTCACCGACGTCGTTGGTCGACGGCACGTACACCGTGACCGCCACCCAGTCCGACTGGGCCAGCAACACGGGCACGAGCAACACCAACACGTTCACGGTCGACACGAACGGACCGACGACCGTGCTCACCAACCCGCACAGCGGCGATCTCGTGTCGAGTTCCGGCGTCAACTTCACCGCGCCGACCGAGGTCACGTGGCCGCCGACGGGCTCGAGTTGCGCGGTGTCCACGATCTGCGGCACGGCGGCGGATGCCGGCAGTGGCGTGGCCAACGTCAAGGTCACGATTCAGGCGACGAACACCGCCAACGCCGCGGTCAACGGCAAGTACTGGAACGGGGCCGCGTTCGCGAACGCGGCGAGCTTCGACGTGACCGCAACGGGCACCACCTCGTGGAGCGCGGCGTTCCCGGTGAGTAACTTCCCGGCCGGCGGTACCTACGTCGTCACCGCGCGGGGGACCGACGTCGCCGGCAACGTCGGGACGACGGTGACCTCGACGTTCAACATCGATTACAACCCGAGCGACACGATCTTCGTGACCTCGGGTGGCGCGGGGACCGGCCTCACGCCGGCGTCGCCGCTGGGATCGATCTCGACTGCCTTGACGACGGCGCAGACCCAGGGACGGACCCGGGTCGCCGTGGCCGGCGGGAGCTTCGCCGCGCTCAGCCTCACGGGGCTGAGTCCGACCCCGGTGAGCAAGGTCACGACGGGCGGCTACTCGTCGACCACCTGGCTGCGACCGACCCCGGGAACGAACACCACGACGATCTCGGGCGGGCCGACGGCCTTGCTGGTCAACGGCTACACGTTGCAGTTCCAGCAGATGACGATCACCGGCACGAACGCGACGCAGCCGGCCGGCACGAGTATCTACGGCGTCCGCGCGATCGGTGGCGCGGTGGTGACGCTGTCGCGCGTCGTGGTCAGCGCGGACCCAGGGGTTGCGGGCTCGGCCGGAGCGGACGGAACCGCGGGATCCAGTGGCTGTGGGGGCGTTGACGGATCGACGTTCACGGGGAGCACCAAGGCGAGCTGTGGTGGTAGTGGCGCCGCCGCCGGCGGAACCGGTGGCGGCGGCGGTTCGCCGGGCGGGGTCTTCTCCAGTGGTGGCTCCGGCGCCGGCGGGGCGACCGGTGGCCAGGGTGCCTCCGCGGGCGGT
>Ga0075026_100001084_pt1 | contig 11467 bp, 7 predicted proteins | sample Str012_2_FD_71392 | JGI IMG/M metagenome (GOLD analysis project Ga0075026, IMG submission 71392) | Freshwater sediment microbial communities in response to fracking from Pennsylvania, USA - Straight Creek_MetaG_SC_2012 | ecosystem: Environmental > Aquatic > Freshwater > Creek > Sediment...
ACGATCTCCAAGCCGGAGATCACCCTGCACACGGCGTCCGACCCTCTGGTGCTCTCGCAGAACGAGTCGTTCCTGCGCGTTCGCTACGACGCCGCGAAGGCGGCCGGCACGGCCACCGGCGACCTCGTCCAGCTCTACACCGTGGCGCCGGCGACCTACCCGCAGTCGCCCGGTGCGCCCTACGGCGCCGGACACTGCAACTTCACGTCCCAGTCGCAGGTGGCGGTGATCGACCAGCTCACCAACTGGGTGCAGAACGGCGTGTTCCCGGGAACAGCCGGCGTCACGGCCGCCATGGGCACCGAGAGCGGGTTCTCGCCGGCCTGGTCGCCTGGCCCGTGGCCCGAGCCCCTCTCGGAGATCGGCTGACGCTCAGGCTCGTCAGGCGGTCGTGGGTGGCGACACCGTGACGTGTCCTGGTCGGTGCGCCAGCGCACCCACCAGGCACAGCGCGGTCGCGACGACGAGGACGGCGGCGGCGATCTGCGCGGGCGAGCCGTGGGCGACCGTCAGCACCGTGACCGCCAGCACGGCGACACCGGCCCAGACCTCCACCGCCGCAAGCCGGTCCTGGGCGGCGAGCCGGCTGAACAGCACGAGGTAGGCCACGGCCTCCGCCGTGCCGGCCAGGGCGAAGAGCCAGGCCTGCCCGACCACGGAGTCGTAGCCACCTCCGAGCAGCACCGGGAGGAGCCGGGGACCGAGCACGAGCACCGTGACCGTGACCGTGAGCCCGAGGCCGAGGATCACGAGCACGCCTCGCACCAGTGCAGATCGGTCACCCTCGGCCAGTCGCGGGAAGACCACCACGGCGACGGCCTGAGGCAGCCAGAAGGCGATCTTGAGCACGATGGCTCCTGCGGCGTACGCCCCGGCGTCCTCAGCTGAGAGCGAGTGACGGGCCAGCAGCAGGTCGGCGTTGGTGAACACGAACATCGCCAGCAGCGCGTGGGTGGTGTGCCACGTCTCCGTGCGCATCGGGCGCGGCAGCGTCCGGCCGATCGACCACGGCAGGCGGGCGCTGCGATAGACAACGAGCCAGGCGAGCACCGAGCCGACGGTCATCGCCAGCATCGTGGCGGGTACGGAGCGCGTCACTGCCAGAGCGATGACCGCGAACCCCGTTCGTCCGAGCGCGAGAACGGCGTAGAGCCAGCCCACGGTGGCGAACTCCTTGGCTCCTTGCTCGCGACCGAGGCCTAGTCCGGACATCGTGAGCGGGAACAGCGTCAGCGCGACCAGGACCGTCGGCAGGACGTCGAGGCGCAACGCGATCACGGCTACGGGGACCAGGGCCAGGCCGACCGCAGTGACCGCGAAGCCGGTCACGAGCCCCAGCCGCGCGAGGGTCGGCCCGTCGGCACCAGGCTCGGCCGCAGCCACCCGGCGGGCGGCCACGGTCTGGACCGCGAGAGGCACCACGGCTCCGATGATGAGCAACCCCATGAGGGTGCTCAGCTCGCCGAACGTCGCTGGTCCCAGCAACCGCGCGCCGAGCACCAGGAGCACGTAGCCGAGCACCTGGCCGACAGCGATCCCGGCGGCGACGACGACCCCTGAGCCCAGGAGGCCAGCGCGGGGAGGACCGCTGGGGTCGATGTCGGTCACGGCGTGGCCTCGCTGTGTGCTCGCTCGGGTGGGTCGGTCCGGGCTGGCCCGGGGTCGACCCGTCACGATAGGCCCGGTCACGCCGAGACGGCGTACCGACGACGGAGGAGCAGCTGTGGCGCGAACGAGGGGTCGGTGGCTGCGAACGCTGCCGGTCGCCGTGGTCGTCGCCCTGGTGACCGCCGTCGTGCTGGGTCCGGCGCTGCGGCCGGGCTATGTGCTGATCGGCGACCAGGTCTTCGTCGCCGACCAGTCGCTCCTCCCGTGGATGGTCGGTCTCGGCGGCGGCCTGCCGCGCGCCGTGCCACAGGACGCCGTGGTCGCGCTGCTGACCGGGCCGATACCTGGCTGGATCTGGGAGAAGGTCGCCCTCGTCGCCGCCCTGCTAGCCCTCGGGCTCGGTGTCGCGCGACTGCTGCGTCCGGCCGGACGGCGCGCCGAGGTGGTGGGCGCTGTGATCGCCGTCTGGTCGCCCTTCGTGGGGGAGCGGCTCCTGCTGGGGCACTGGAGCCTCCTTCTCGCCGTTGCGATGCTTCCGTGGGCGTTGGTGCATGCCGATGCCGCGCGGGACGGCTCCCGGCGAGCAGTCCTGAGGTGGGTGCTCGTCGTGGGAGTCGCATCGCTGACAGTCACCGGCGGCCTCCTCGTACTCGTCGTGTCCGGCCCGCTCCTGCTCATGCGAGGTCGCCTCGACCGGCGAGCTCGCCTTCTGGGGGCGGCGGTCGGGCTCGCGCTGCAGCTCCCGTGGCTCGTGCCGGCACTGCTGCACCCGGCAACCGCATCCACGGGAGGTGCGGACGTGTTCGCCCTGCGACCCGAGGGGCCGTGGGGCGCGCTGGTGACAGCACTCGGCACCGGCGGGGCCTGGAACGCCGACGCCGTGCCTGGCTCGCGTGCCACGCTGCTCGCGCCCCTGGCGACCGCAGTGCTCCTCGCGCTCGCCTGGCTCGGTCGACGCCGGACGGTCGAGGTCCTGGGCCGGCCGGTAACAACGGTGCTTGTCGCCACCGCGCTCGCGGGGCTGCTGGTCGCGGTCGTCGGCGCGTGGTCGGTGACGGCGGGGATCACCCGGTGGTGGGTGGAGTCGGTGCCGGGAGGCGGTCTCGTCCGCGACGGCCAGAAGTGGCTGGCGCCGTGGCTGCTGCTGCTGGCCGTCGCCGCCGCACTGGGTTCCCTACGTGCGGCCGGCTGGGCAGCCCGTCGTACCTCGGACAGCGTTGTCGGGTCGATGCTCCTGGTCGCAACCCTCGCCGTGCCGGTCCTGGGGATGCCGGACCTCGTCTGGGGCTCCACGGGGCGACTCGCGTCGGTCGCCTACCCGGACGACTGGGCGACCTCCCGGGCCCTGCTGGCATCGGACCCGGCGCCCGGCGACGTGGTGGCGTTGCCGTGGTCGACCTTCCGTCGGTTCGACTGGAACCTTGGCCGCACGGTGCTCGATCCCGCGCCCCGCGCGATGCCACGAACCGTCGTCACGTCCGACTCGCTCGTCGTACGCCACGGCGACGATCTCGTCACCGTGCCCGGCGACGATCCCCGGTCGGCTCAGATCGACGCTGCACTCGCGTCCGGTACCGACCTCGCGCCGGTCCTGCGGGACAGCGGCATCGGGTGGGTGCTCGTCGAGCGCACCGGTACGGCGCCAGCGCTGCCCTCGGGGGCCGTGAGCGTCCTGCAAGGCCCGGACCTGGCGCTCTACCGACTCGCAGCGCCCGGTCCGGCGCCTGCTCTCACAGGCGTCGTCGCCGTCGTCATCGCGGACGTGCTCGCGGCCCTGGCCCTGGTTGCCGCGGCCACAGCACTCGCTGCCACCCGGCCGAGACGGCGCAGAAATCACCCCCGCGCGGATGCAGCGGCGGAGGCTACTGGCTGGTAGGGTCCGCGGAACAGTTCGTCGAGAAGGGATCGCTCATGTCGGCTCTCATTGCCGCTCTCCTTGCCGCCGCCATCGGTGCGATCCTCGCCGTGGGTGGCGGAGTCGCCCTCGTGAGCAGCCAGGGCGGCGGAAGCTTCCCGGCGCAGAACCCCGGCTCCATCGCGGTCTACGGCCAGAACTGACCCACGCGCTCGGGAGACCGGCGCGTCCCACGATCCTCACCGAGGTCGCTGCCCCTCAGGGGGTGGCGACCTCGTTCGTCGTGGCCTCGGTGCCGCGGAGCGCGTCGTCGGGCAGCTCGTCGTCGTGCGGGTGCTCGAGGTGGACGTGGGCAGGCTCAGGGTCGAGCACCGCAGGAGCATCCCCGAGTCCGGTGGCCCGGGCGAGGACCCCGGCAAAGCTGCGTGCGGCCGTGTCCCAGCCGAACTCCCACGTGCGCGCGGCTGCCGCTCCGCCGAGGCGGAGCCGCAGCGCCGGATCGTCCAGCAGCCGGCGTAGGGCATCCGTGAATGATGCGGGGTCGTCGGCCAACAGGCCGGTGACACCATCGACCACCGACTCTGCGACCCCACCGGCTGCGGAGTAGCCGACCGAGGGGACGGCGTAGCCCGCCGCCTCCATGACCACCAGGCCCCAGCCCTCCTTGAGCGAGGGAAGGGCCAGGACCCAGGCCCGTGACAGCTCGAGGTGCTTGGTCTCCTCGTCGGCAAACCCCACGAACTCCACCAGATCGGTGACGCCGAGCCGCTCCGCCTCTGCGACGAGCTCCGGTGCCCACCAGCCGTCGCCGACGACGGCGACCCGAAGGTCGGGGTGGTCGCTGCGCAGCTCGGCTGCAGCCGCCAGCACGTGCTCGACCCTCTTGTGCGGCACGAGCCGGCCCAGCACCAGGATCCGCGGGTGAGCTGCAGGCTCCGCGTCTCGTACCGGTCGCTCGACACCGTTGTGCACCACGTCGATCCGGCTGGCGTCGACGCCGAGCTCGACGAGCTCGTTGCGCGTCGCCTGCGACACGGCGACATAGTGGCTGCGACGGTAGAGCCACGGCGCCACCTGAGACTCCAGCGCCCAGCCGATCTTCGCTCGCACCGGTCCGTAGACCACGGGCCACTGCTCACGATGCACGTGGTGGACGAGGACGACGACGGGCGTGCGACCGGTGAGAGTCGACCCGAACGGGATCCCGTTCTGGACGTCGACCACCACGTCGAAGCGCCCCAGGCGGCGCAGCAGCTGGCGCAGGAAGACGTGCGGGTAGACACCGAGCTTGCTGCCGCGACGTACGAAGCGCACCCCGTCGACGACCTCGTCGGCGGGCGCGTTGTCGTGGGCCGCGCACAGGATGGTGACGTCGTGCCCTGCGATCGCCAGTGCCGTGGCGACGTTCTCGACGTAGACCTCGGATCCGCCGCCCTCGGGATTGCGGGTGTCGCGCCAGTTGCAGAACAGCACCCGCATCGGGCGCTCGGTCGTGGGGAGGTCGTGCGTCTGCGACTGCGGCACCGGCCCCTCCTCCAGGTCCTGGCCGGGGCTGGCGTCACCGGCGACGCGTCATGTTACCCCCGGGTAGCCCCAGGTCCACCCGTGCGCGCAAGCGGGTTCGGGTCCGGTACCGTCCGCGCCGTGAGCAGCACGGATCAGCCGGTGTTTCGGGCGACCTTCGGTCGCTCCGTCGCGCTGCTCTCGGCCTTCCGCAAGGAGCAGAGCGACCCCGACGTGTTCTACGGCGCGCTCGCACGCGACTCCGCCGCGCAGGTCGACTCCTACCTCCCCCTGGCGGGCGCGCGGGTGCTCGACGTCGGGGGAGGGCCGGGCTACTTCGCCGACGCCTTCGAGGCCCGTGGCGCGACCTACCTGCCTCTCGATGCAGACGCGGGCGAGCTCTCGCTCCACGGCCGCGACCCCGGTCCGCGCACCGTCCTCGGCGACGGTGCCGCTCTGCCGTTCGCGTCGGGCGCCTTCGATGTCGCCTATTCGAGCAACGTCGCCGAGCACGTGCGCGACCCGTGGCTCATGGCGGACGAGATGGTGCGGGTGACCCGGCCGGGCGGCCTCGTCTTCCTGTCGTACACGCTCTGGTTCGGGCCCTGGGGCGGGCACGAGACCGCACCGTGGCACTACCTCGGGGGCCACCGCGCGGCGCAGCGCTACACCGCTCGGCACGGGCACCCGCCCAAGAACGTGTACGGCGAGTCGCTGTTCCGCACGACCGCGTCCGCGGGGGCACGATGGGCGGCTGCGCGTCGAGAGGACGGCAGCCTCGCTGACGTTCGGCTCGTCCCTCGCTACCTGCCGCGGTGGGCCTCCGCGGTGGCCCGAGTGCCTGGCGTACGTGAGGTGGCCTGCTGGAACTTCGTCGTCGTGGCGCGGCGCCGACGATGACCCGCCTGGCGTGGCGGATCCGCCTGCTGGCGACGTGCGCGGTGCTCACGGCCGTGGCGTTCACCCAGTCGCCTGGGCTCACGGCGGCAGACACCAAGCTCGACCTCACTCAGGACCCCGGGGCCTTCCTCGAGCGCGCGCTGCACCTGTGGGACGACCAGGCGTTCTTCGGGCAGCTGCAGAACCAGGCCTACGGCTATCTGTTCCCGGTCGGTCCCTTCTTCTGGCTCGGCCACGCACTGCGTCTCGAGCCCTGGATCATCCAGCGGCTCTGGTGGGCCGTGCTGCTGTGCACGGCGTTCCTCGGGGCCGTACGCCTCGCGCGCGTCATGGGCATCACAGCGCCGTCGGCCAGGTGGGTGACCGGTATCGCCTTCGCCGTCTCACCGCGGGTCGTCTCCACGTTCGGGCCGATCTCGGTCGAGACGCTTCCGTACGTGCTGACCCCGTGGGTCCTGGTCCCGCTCGCCTCCCTGCGGTCAGGGGGGTCGCTGCGACGAAGTGCGCTGAAGTCGGGTGTCGCCATCGCGTTGATGGGCGGGATCAACGCGGTCGCGACGATCATCGCGGGCGCGCTGGGGGGACTGTGGATCGTCACCGAGACGCCGCGACCGGTACGGCTGAGGCTCGGGTTGTGGTGGGTCGGGGCAGCCGTGCTCGCGACGGCGTGGTTCGTGGGGCCGCTCGTCCTGCTGGGGAAGTACTCACCTCCCTTCCTCGACTGGATCGAGTCGTCGTCCGTCACGACCTCGGTGACAGATGGATCGGCGGCACTGCGCGGGGTCACGGACTGGGTCGCCTACCTCGGTGGGTCCGGGGGACCGCAGTGGCCGGCCGGCTGGGCGATGGTCAGCGAGCGCGCCGCCGTCGTGGGGACCGTCGTCGTAGCCGCTGCCGGGGTCGCCGGTCTCGCACTGCGCCGCACCCAGCACCGTCGATTCCTCGTCGCGTCGTTGACCCTGGGCATCGTGGCGCTGGTGGCGGCGCATGTATCAGCGGGTGGTCCGTGGGCAGACGGAGTCGCGGCTCCGTGGCTGCGCACCCTGCTCGACGGTGCTCTCGCACCTCTGCGCAACGTCCACAAGTTCGATGTCTGGGTGCGGCTTCCGCTGTCGCTGGGCGCGGGGTGGGCGGTGCTGGCCGTCCAGCAGCGCTCGGCCTCGGCACCTGCTCCGTCAGCGGCAGTCCTGCTGGCCGGGCGCACCCGCCTCTCGCTGCGCTGGCTCGGTCCACGCGTCGCACTGCTCGCGCTCGGCGTGGGATTGGTCGCTGCGACGTCGCCAGCCTGGCGTGGTGACCTGACGACGGGTCGCACGTTCGCCGAGCTGCCGGGCTACTGGGACGAGACGGCGAGCTGGCTCGAGTCGGCACCGTTGCGCGGACGCGCGCTCCTCGTGCCGGGAGCGTCGTTCGGCTCCTATCTCTGGGGCCAGAGTCACGACGAGCCGCTGCAGGTCCTCGCGCAGACGCCCTGGGCGGTACGCGACGCGGTGCCGCTGTCGTCGGCCGGCAACATCCGAGCCTTGGACGAGGTCGAGGCATTGCTGTCGGACGGTCGCGGCGACCAAGCGCTGGCGGCCTACCTCGCCCGGTCGGGGGTGAGCTATCTCGTCGTCCGCAACGACCTGGACTCGTCCCGCGTCGACTCACCCCGCCCGGTTCTCGTGCACCAGGCCCTGCTGCAGTCCGGGGGTTTCACCCGGGTCGCCGCGTTCGGCCCGTTTCTCTCCAGCTACACCAGCCCGGGCCAGGTCATCGATGCCAGCATCGACGGCACCTACCCGGCGGTCGAGATCTTCCGCGTCGACGGCACACCTTCGGACCCGCGGGTGCTGCTGCGGGACGCGTCTGCCGTAGACGTGCTCCAGGGCGAGTCCGACGCGATGCTGGGCATCAGTGCGCTCGCCGGCGAGCACGGCCGAACTGTGGTGCGGGCCGCTGACCTGCCCGCGGACCTCGCGGCCGCACGGAACGTCGTGACCGACTCGGGTCGGCGCGTGGAGGTCGACTTCGGCCGGGTGCACGACAACCGCTCGACGACGCTTACGCCGGGCGACCCCTGGAGCCTGGTACGCAAGGAGCACGACTACAACGTCAGCCCCGCGCAACCGGGACCCGTCGCTGTGCTGCCCAGTGATGACACGGTGACCGCGTCATCGAGCCGGGGTGACGCGACGTCGTTGCGCATCGAACCGGCCTCCGGCCCGTGGAACGCAGTCGACGGTGACCTGCTCACGGCGTGGTTCGCTCGCACCGGTGACATCTCGCAGCCGTGGTGGGAGCTCCGGAGCACGAGGCCGCTGTCTGTCGCCGGTGCCCGCCTGGTGCCCACCACGGATCCCCCCGGATCTGGGGGGCGGGTCACCCTCCGGGTGTCGACCGACTCCGCCAGCAGTGACATCACGGTCGACCTGCCGACCGACGCCATCACGTTGCCTGCGGTCCTCGGGTCGAGCAGGAGCGTGCGCGTGACGATCCTCGACACCTCGGAGCTCGCCGGTGCGCACCTCGGTATCGCCGAGGTCACCGGTCTGGGCACCGACACCCGCCGGACCTTGGAGGTGCCTGGCTCGACACCGGCGGGGCTCACCGATGCGGTAGCACTGCGCGTACGTCACGGCGACCGGTCGCCGTGCGCCGTCCACCAGCCCACGAACTGTCTGCCGTCGCTCGCCCGAGCCGGCGAAGAGTCGTCCGGCCTCGACCGTACGGTGACGACGACAGGCATCGACGGCCCCGCGGAGGTCGACGTCGTTCCTCGGCCCGGGCTGGCGCTCGACAACCTGCTCCCACCACAGTCCGGCGCTCGCGCCGTGGCGTCGACCACCTGGGTCCGCGAACCCTCGGCCCGCGCCCAGGCGGCTCTCGACCGTGACCCGTGGACCACGTGGCTCGCGGATCCGCTCGACCCGGCACCGACACTCACCGTCTCGCTGGAGCGGAGCACCCGCGTGTCGTGGCTGCGCATCCTCGAGACGCTGGGAATCGGTGCGTCTCAACCGCTGTCGGTGGACGTGACGGTCGGAGGCTCTACCTATCGGGTGATCAGCGACAAGCTGGGCTACCTCCGCTTCCCGAGCACACAGACGTCGTCGATCTCGCTCACCGTGCGGTCGAGCGTCCCGCTGCTGAGCTACGACACCGCCCTGCAGGTACGCACAGTGCTCCCGGTCGGGATCAGCGATCTCGTGCTGGGCGAAGCCGATGACCAGCGGCTCGCTGTCGACCGCGCCTCACGGGTCGTGATGCCGTGCGGCTTTGCTCCCTCGATCCGCGTGCAGGGCCACCCCGACGTGCTCACGTCGTTGACCACGACTGTGGGCGCGATCCTCGACGCCGCCCCCGCGACGGCTCGGTCCTGTGCGGGCGGAGCTCTGCCGGCAGGCACCCAGCGGATCTCCGTCACACCGTCCTCGCAGTTCGACGTGGTCGCGCTGCGCTGGGGTGCACTGCCCCGGGTCGTGGACGGACCCGCACCGGTGGCGGTGCAGCAGTGGTCGGCGACCTCGCGCGACGTCGACGTCCCAGCGTCGGCGGCCGTCCGGACTCTCGAGCTGGCCGAGAATGCCAACACCGGGTGGGTCGCGACGCTGGACGGGACCGAGCTCGAGCCCGTACGGGTCGATGGCTGGCGGCAGGCGTGGGTCGTGCCGCCGGGACGCGGTGGGACAGTGGCGATCCGCTTCGCGCCTGATGGTCTCTACCGAGGCGCTCTGCTCGTGGGCCTGGCCGCGGCGCTGGTGCTCCTCGTCAGCCTCGGCATGCCGGGTCGCCCGGTCGAGTGGGAGGGGACCGCTCGAGGTCCCGTGTCCTCGGGCTGGCGGCTCGCGCTGGGGCTCGGCGCGGTGGTGCTGGCGGTCGGTCCAGCCGGTGTGCTGGGTGCCGTGGTCGGCTTCGCCGCCGTGCGCGCCGGCTGGTCGCGTGCGCTCGTCGGGTGCGTCGCTGTCGGGGCTGCCACCGCCGGAGCCGTGATCGCACCGTGGCCGGTGTCGACCACCTGGTCGCACTCGACTGCACTGACCGTCGCTGTCATGGTGTCCGCCGCGACCGGGCTGGTGCTCGGCGTCCTGCTCGCGCAACCTCGCAGACGCGCACGCTAGAAGCGGTGCGCCCACCGTTGTGCTGGGCGTTCGACCACGACGTAGGTCACGGTCGACACCACGATGGCTGTGGGGATCACGACGGAAGCGAGCAGCATGGCGTGTCCGGTGAACACCGCGATGCCGAGCACGGGCAGCAGGAGCCGGATGAGCATGACGTGCCAGAGGAAGACGCCGTAGGACACGAGCCCGAGACGGTGCGGTCCGCTCGACGACATCAGCGCGTTCCACCCGCGACGTTCTCCCAGGATCCCCGGCAGCAGCAGGAAGAACGCGGCGACCAGGTAGAGCAGGTGCTTGCTCACGTTCTCCCACGCCGTGTTGGGGGTGAAGAGGTAGGAGCCGGCCACGGGCGTGCACGCCACGGCGAACACCGCGATCGCGATCGCCAGCGACGACGCCTGATCGCGTCCTACCGCCTGCGTCGTGGTCACGAGACGCGGCGGGTGGGGGAGACGTGAGCGCACCTCGACGAGGGCGAGCCCCATGCCCGCCGCGAACCAGTCGAGGTATCCGGGCAGCCAGAACCCGGACTGGCCCGGGAGCAGACCGGTGGTGACTCGTACGAGGGTGAAGGCCCAGGCGATGGCCACGAGCACCATCAGCATGAGCAGCTGGCGACGCCACGCCTCGTCGAGACTGCGCTGGCGACGGCCGAGTGCCAGTCGGCCGATGAGCGGGAGCGCGACGTAGAAGGAGATCTCCGTGCACAGGCTCCAGGTCTGCGTGAGGCCCTCGAGGAGGTGCTCCGTCGGGAAGTAGATCTGCAGCGTCGTGAGGTGCGTGACCCACTGGAGGGGTGATGCTGACCGGATCTCGGGGAGCGCGAGCAACGTCGTGAGGACGACCACCCAGTAGAGCGGCAGGATGCGGGCGGCGCGACGGACCGAGTAGCGGCGCAGTCCTGGTGCAGCCCGACCCTCGAGCGCCGTGCGCGCCCAGGGCCGGTAGAGCAGGAAGCCGGACATGAGGAAGAACAGCGGGACGCCGAAGTCGAACCTCCCGAGGACCCGGCCCAGGACGCCGTCGACGCTGTTGGTCGTGGTCGCGATGTGGGTCAGCACGACCATGAGTGCCGCGAGCGCTCGGTAGCCGTCGAGCGCGTCGAAGTGCACCCCGGCCGACACCTCGCGTCGGTGCTCGTCCGGCACGTCGACGGCGACGGCAGCGGGGTGGCTCTCCGTGGTCGTCACGTCGCCTCCTGTCACTGCGCTGGGCCGTGGTGGTCGGGCACCGTGCCACGACCGACACGCAGGTTACGGGAAAGTGTCGAGTAGTTACCCGCCAGTCACTTATCCGCTACCGTTCGGCCGTCATCGCAGGTTTCACTGGAGGGAAGAGCATGCGTCGAGGTCTGGGTCTGGTCCTGATCGGCCTGGGGGTGGCCTTTCTGGTTCTGGCGCCGATGCTGAAGTTCTACGCCGTACCTCGCCTCGCGGTGGCACCTCTCGACCTCAATCCGAAGAACACGTCGAACTCTGCGGGCACCGTCGCGACGGTG
>Ga0075026_100001085_pt1 | contig 11465 bp, 7 predicted proteins | sample Str012_2_FD_71392 | JGI IMG/M metagenome (GOLD analysis project Ga0075026, IMG submission 71392) | Freshwater sediment microbial communities in response to fracking from Pennsylvania, USA - Straight Creek_MetaG_SC_2012 | ecosystem: Environmental > Aquatic > Freshwater > Creek > Sediment...
CGGCTCGTCCGTGTACGTCCTCAACGCCGGTGGCACCGGCAGCGTGGCGGGCTTCCGGATCCGCGACGACCGGCTCGTGCCGATCCCCGGATCGCGCCGCGATCTGGGACTGGCGAACACCGCGGTGCCCTTCTTCATCACCGCTCCGAGCCAGGTCGGGCTAACCCCGGACGGCCGTACTCTCGTCGTCGCGACGAAGGCCAACAACAAGCTCATCACCTTCGCCGTGGGCCGTGACGGCAGCCTCGGCAACGCGATCGTCAACGCATCGCAGGGCCCCGTCCCGTTCTCGTTCGTCTTCGACGCGCGCGGACACCTCGAGGTCACGCAGGCAGGCGACGGTCGTACGGCGTCGTACACGGTTGCGGCTGACTCGACGCTCGTCCCCCTCGGGGTCTCTGCACCGTCGGGAGGAGCAGCACTCTGCTGGAACGTCCGTGTCGGTTCGTACCTGTACGGAGCGAACGCGGGCAGCGGCACCCTCACCTCGTGGACGGTCGCGAAGGACGGAACCACCAGCGTGCTGGCCCCGGTGGCAGCCACCACAGGACCGGGTCCCATCGACCTGGCGGCGACTGACAGCGGCCGGTTCGTCTACGTGCTGAGCGGCGTTGCCGGCGAGATCGATGCGTTCGCCGCACGCCGCGACGGCAGCCTCACGCCGGTCGGCGTGACGAGCGGTCTGCCCAAGCTCGACGCGATCGGCGGCCCGGAAGGGATCGTCGCAAGCTGATCCGCACAACGGCTCGGAGGGGTGGTCCGTCCGGACCACCCCTCCGGACGTCGTGGCGAGCCTGCTCGCGCGGACATCAGGCTGACGGTGACGTTCTCCAGCCGACCGGGTCCCTCCGTCGACAACGTCGTCGACCACTCCGCCGCGACTCGATCATTCCCCGCTGCCGGACCCCGCACGAGTGGTGAGGAAACCTAGGACGGCCTCGGGTGCCGGCATCGCGCGGATGTCGTCGGCGATGCCCAGCGCGGCCTCGCGGAACTGCTCCTCGACGAGGATCCGGCGCACAGCGGCCCCGATCGCCTGAGGTGTCGCATCGTCAGGGTGCAGCGACAGGCCCGCTCCCGAACGCGTGACGCCAAGGGAGTTTCGAAACTGGTCTGCAGCCTGGGGCAGGCACACCTGGGGCAGTCCCTCGCCGAGCGCGCCGAGCACCGTGCCCGATCCCGCGTGCGAGACCACGGCCGTTGCCCGGGGGAGCACCTCGGACTGCGACACGAAGCGTTCGACCGTGACGTGCGACGGCTGTGCCCCGAGGGCACTCGGATCGCCGTGCGGTCCTACCGTGACCAGGATCCGTACGCGGACGCCCTCGAGGCTGTCGATCACGGAGTGCAGGACGGCGACCTCGTGGGCTGACTGCTGGTGATTCGTACCCAGCGTCACGTAGACGAGTGGATCATCGTGCGCCGTAAGGACATCCGGCAGTGCGGCCGAGGGCTCACCGGTATAGACGACGGGCCGCAGCGGCTGCCGCGTCGGGATGTGGTCCGTCGCAACGGTCTGTACCGCGGTCGGGCAGATGTCGAGGTAGGCCGTCGTGAAGCAGCCAGCTTGCGGTGGAATCGTCAGGCCATGCGCAGCCCACATTGGAGCGAGGCGCTCGGTGGCCTCGTCGAGGATCGCCACCGGGATGGCTCCGCCGTAGGCGTGGGTCACCGACGGGACCCCCAGCACGGCACCGACCAGGGGAGCGGCGAGCTCGGCGTGATCGTGGACCAGCAGGTCCGGCTGCCACTCCCGTGCGAACGTGAGCAGGTCCGCGAGCATGGCGGGGGTCGCGCCGGCAGCGAAGCCACGGGGGAAGAAGGCAGCAGCCTTGTCCTCTGGACTGATACCGGTCATGCCGGCCCGGATCGATCCGACGAGGTCGTCCACCGCCGCCCGCGATAGTCCGGCCGGCACGGTCTCGATGCCTGCCGCGGATACGTAGTGCCTGCTCTCGTTGCTCGTGGCCCACCGGACGTCATGCCCCTGGGCGCGGAACGCCCGGGCGAGCGGCACCATCGGGAAGATGTGTCCGGCTCCCCACGTGGACGAGAAGAGCACGCGCATGGTCGCTCCCTGGTCGTCGGCTGGTGCGGCAGTCGTCAGTCTTCCTCGTGACGGAACACAGTGTCACTGGCGCAGGCGAGGATTTCGACGCCACCGCCGGAGACTGGTCGCGCCGGTGGACGTTCACCGGGAGTTCTCCCGGTCCTTGCCGTGAGACTGCCAATCTTGTCGGGCGCTGGCCGAGCCGCACGGGCGACGTAGAGCGCACCAGGGGAGGCGATTCTCGTGCGACTGGCGTCGTTCAACGTGGAGAACCTGTTCGCACGGGCGAAGGTGCTCGACCTGCCCGAGAAGGAGGCAGGGCCGCTGCTCAAGGCCTACTCCGCCCTGAGCACCCTGCTCGCCGGGACCACGTACAGCGCGGCCGACAAGACCAAGATCCTGGCCCACCTCGGTGTGCTCGGTCTGGTCGTGGGAGACCAGGGGCCGTATGCGCGTCTTCGCGTGAGCCGCGGACAGCTTCTGCGGCGACCTCGAAGCGGTGACGTCGTCGTCGTGGCCGACGGCCGCGGCGACTGGGTCGGCTGGGTGGAGCTGATCACCGAGGCCGTCGACGAGAAGGCGACCGAGCACACGGCGATGGTGATCCGCGACCTCGATGCCGACGTCATGGGCGTGGTCGAAGCGGAGAGCCGACCGACCCTCAAGATGTTCTCCGAGGCCATGCTTCTCAAGGTCGGCGCTGTGCCCTACGAGCAGGTGATGCTCGTCGACGGCAACGACGACCGCGGAATCGACGTCGGACTGTTGGCCCGGAAGGACTTTCCGCTGCACTGCATCAGGACGCACGTCTTCGACGCCGACGAGCAGGGCGTGATCTTCTCGCGCGACTGTTGCGGATACCACGTCGAGACGCCCTCGGGTGAGTCCCTCGTGATCCTGGTCAATCACTTCAAGTCCAAGGGCTACGGCCAGCCCGGCGAGTCGACGGCCCGACGCAAGCGGCAGGCTGCCCGAGTCGCCCAGATCTACCGCGACCTGGTCGAGGCGGGTGAGACTTTCGTCGCGGTGGTCGGTGATCTCAACGACGACCCGACGAGCGATGCGTTGGCCGCCCTCATCACGGGCACCGACCTGACCGACATCAGCGAGCACCCGTCCTTCGACTGGAACCACCGTCAAGGAACCTACGGGGGCGGGGGTGCGAAGGAGAAGATCGACTATGTGCTCCTCTCGCCTGCGCTGTTCGCCAAGGCCACGGGCGGTGGGGTCTTCCGCAAGGGCGTGTGGCACGGTTCCCGAACTCGCGACCCCTGGGACATCTACCCCACCATGACCTCCGAGGTGCAGCAGGCATCCGACCATGCCGCCATCTACGCCGACCTCGACCTCTAGCACTGAACACGCGCCAGCCAGTCGGACGAGGTGCTCCCTGACGGCCGTCGACATCGCCACAGCGTGCTCGGTCGCGAGGATGAGCAGCTGTTCGCCGGATGGGTCCGTGAGACCGAGGACCCTAGGTCAGCCCGCCACGGGGGCTCCTGGACCCAGCGGGATCCCGAGCAGGTACCACGCGACGAAGAACACCGTCCACGCGATCGCGACGACGATCGTGTACGGGATCATCAGCGAGACGATGGTGCCCACTCCGGCGTCCTTCTTGTAGCGCTGGGCGACGAGCACGATGAACGGCAGATACACCATGAGCGGTGTGATGACATTCGTCGGTGAGTCGCCGATGCGGTAGGCAGCGAGCACGGTCTGCGGCGCTACGCCGAGCCGGAGGAACAGCGGCACGAAGACGGGCGCGAAGATGGCCCACTTCGGGAGGACGCCCGGAATGATGATGTTGAGCAGGAACGTCACGAGGATGAATCCGACGAGCAGCGCCAGGGCAGGGACGCTCGCGCTCTCGAGCCAGTCGGCGAGCCCGACTGCCGCCACGGTCGCCATGTTGGAGAAGTTGAAGTAGGCGATGAACTGGCTGATGATCAGCAGCAGGAAGATCAGACCTGCGAGTCCTGCGAAGGTCTTGATCACCGCTTCGATGTAGCCCGTGCTCGTCGTGATCGTGCCGGCTCCCTTGCCGTAGCAGATGCCGGCCACCAGGAACATCAGCGTGATGATCACGAGGATGCTCTGCATGAACGGGGAGTCGCCGATGAGCTCTCCGGTGTCGGGGTTGCGCAGCACCGCGTGTGCCGGGATCGTCAGGATGAGAACGGCGACGAGGCTCGCGACGAACCCCCACAGCGCCCAACGCAGACCGCGTGACTCCGACTCCACGGAGACCTCCGGGCCTTCCTCGATCTCGTCGGCCACGCCGTCCCACCCGCCGAGGCGCGGCATGACGAAGCGTTGTGTCACGAACGTCATCACGAAGACGAGGAAGATCGTCGACGCGGCCGAGAAGTAGAGGTTGGCCGTGATCGACATGGTGAAGTCGGGCTTGACCAGACGCGCCGCCTCGTTGGTGACCTCGGTGAGCACGCCGTCGAAGGGGGTGATGAGCAGGTTCACCCCGAATCCGGCGCTGACTCCGGCGTACGCAGCGGCCATGCCGGCGAGCGGATGCCTCCCGATGCTCGCGAACGCCGCGGCGCCGAGGGGGATGAGCACGAGATAGCCGGCGTCCGAGGCGACGCTCGACACGAGGCCCAGCAGGACGAGGATGTAGGTGATCGTCACCGGCGGAGCCACTGAGACGAGCTTGCGGATGAGGGCACCGATGAGCCCCGCCTGCTCGGCGATCCCGACCCCCACCATCGCCACGAGGATGACCCCGACCACGCCGAAACCGTTGAAGTTGGCGACGGGCGAGGTGAAGAGGAAACGCAGGCCGTCGCCGGTCAGCAGGCTGCGTACCGCGATCGTCTCAGTCTTGATCTCGTAGTCGGGGTGCGCGCCTGCGCCGGGTGGGTACTCGACTCCCGGGTACTGCGAGCCCCCGGGGTAGACCGGGGCACCGGGGACCGCGGGCGGCTCGGCGACCTGCGAGGTGACCGATACGCCGACCAGATACAGCACGTGCGAGAGCACGATGACGATGGCGCACAGAGCGAGGAAGATGATCGCGGGGTGCGGCACCTTGTCGCCGGTGCGCGCGATGAAGTCGAGGACCTTCGAGCCACCGCCCTCTCGTGTCTCCGTCGCCGTCTCGCTCATCGTGTCCTCCGTCTCGATGCCGCTCGCGCGTGGATTCTGGCACCTGGCTCCCCCGCGCGTGGGCCGTTGACGGGTAACGGGGCGCTGCCACGACGACGACGGCCCCACGCGATGCGTGGGGCCGTCGTGGTGCGTTCGGCTGTGCGCCGGGGGAGTGCTGCCCTGCGGTCACTCGTCCGTGGCTGTGGGACCGTCGGCGAGGAGGAGGTACATCTGTCGGCGGGCGGCCGAGAGGATCTCCGCCGCAGCGGCGACCTGCTCCGTCGTACCGGCTCGTCCGACCTGTCGGGTCGCGCCGTGCAGCTGCTCGAGGAGCGAGCGCAGGTCGGGCCCGGGGCGGGAGGAGGCGAAGCCGGAGTAGGGGTCTGCCCAGGTCTCGCGATTGTCGGCCACGAGTGCCCGCCCGGTGTCCGTCAGGGTCGCGACCTTGCGGCCGGACTCGGCGGTGACGGTGACGAGGCCTTCGTCCTCGAGCAGGTTGAGCGCGGGGTAGATCGCGCCAGGGCTGGGCGTCCAGCGACCGCCACTGCGGTCGGCGATCGCCTGCATGAGCTGGTAGCCGTGCATCGGCTCCTCGTCGAGGAGCAGCAGGACGGCTGTGCGTACGTCACCGCGCGGAGCGCGTCCGCGCCCGGGGCCGCGGTGACCGCCTCGGCGGGGGCCGCCGGGTCCGCCGTGAGGACCGCCGCGGCGGCCGGGACGGCCGTCGCTCGCGTCGGTGTCCTCGGGCGGGTGGTGGAAGTGAGGTGCCTGGTGCTGGTCGAAGGGCTGGTCGGCGTACCGACCCGTCTTCTGTGCGAAGTGCTGGCGGAAGTCCGGGTGACCGGCATGGTGCCGGTCTCGATGCTTCATGGGATTCATGGTGTGAGCTCCTTTAGCTGGTATCCATGACGGTAACGATATATCGAAACTGTCACGTACGCAAGTCCCTCCCTCTCACCCTCATTCCTGGTTACCCAGGGACAGACGCGCAGGGCACGATGGGTGGGTCATGACCGCGCCCACGCTTGCCGAGCTCATGCCGGAGAGCCCCGACGAGGACTCGTTGTACGAGGCGTTCTCGCTGTGGACGCGTGGTCAGGGAATCTCGATGTACCCGGCGCAGCAGGACGCGGTGCTCGAGCTCATCACCGGCGCCAACGTCATCCTCGCCACGCCCACGGGCTCGGGGAAGAGCCTCGTCGCCACCGCCGCTCACTTCATCGCGCTGTCGGGCAACCGGCGCAGCTTCTACACCGCACCCATCAAGGCGCTGGTGTCGGAGAAGTTCTTCGCCCTGTGCGAGACGTTCGGCGCCGCCAACGTGGGCATGCTCACCGGTGACGCCAGCGTCAACCCGGAGGCGCCGATCATCTGCTGCACGGCAGAGGTGCTCGCCAACATCGCCCTGCGCTCCGGCAGCGAAGCCGACGTCGGGCTCGTCGTCATGGACGAGTTCCACTTCTACGCAGAGCCCGATCGCGGATGGGCCTGGCAGGTGCCGCTGCTCGAGCTGCCGCAGGCACAGTTCCTGCTCCTGTCCGCGACACTCGGCGACGTCAGCTTCTTCACGACCGACCTCACCCGACGTACGGGTCGGCCGACGGCGCTCGTGAGCTCGGGGGAGCGGCCGGTGCCGCTCTACTACTCGTACGTCCTCACGCCGTTGCAGGAGACGATCGAGGAGCTGCTCGCCGGTGGGCAGGCCCCGATCTACGTCGTCCACTTCACGCAGGAGTCGGCGATCGAACGCGCCCAGGCGCTCATGAGCATCAACGTCTGCACTCGTGCGGAGAAGGACAAGATCGCCGAGCTCATCGGTGACTTCCGCTTCACCGCCGGCTTCGGGCGTACGCTGTCTCGCCTTGTGCGCCATGGGATCGGCGTGCACCACGCGGGCATGCTGCCGAAGTATCGGCGGCTCGTCGAGACACTCGCGCAGGCCGGGCTGCTCAAGGTCATCTGCGGCACGGACACCCTCGGTGTCGGTATCAACGTACCGATCCGCACGGTGCTGTTCACCGGTCTCAGCAAGTACGACGGCGTACGGCAGCGCCATCTCAAGGTGCGCGAGTTCCACCAGATCGCGGGTCGCGCAGGGCGTGCCGGGTTCGACGAGGCCGGCGGTGTCGTCGTGCAGGCGCCGGAGCACGTCATCGCCAACGAGAAGGCGCTCGCGAAGGCGGGCGACGATCCGCGCAAACGCCGCCAGGTCGTCCGCAAGAAGCCGGCGGAGGGATTCGTCTCCTGGGGGGAGCCGACGTATGACCGGCTCGTCGGCTCGGAGCCCGAGACCCTGACATCGCAGTTCAGTGTCACGCACTCGACGGTGCTCAACGTCATCGCGCGACCCGGTGACCCGATCGCGGCGATGCGCAAGCTCCTCACCGACAACCACGACGACGAGAAGTCCCAGCGCCAGCACATCCGCCGGGCCATCGCCATCTATCGGTCACTGCTCGCAGGGGGCGTGATCGAGCGGCTCGCCGAGCCCGAGCCGGACGGTCGTACGATCCGTCTCACCGTCGACCTGCCGCCCAACTTCGCGCTCAACCAACAGTTGTCGCCGCTCGCTCTCGGCGCGCTCGAGCTGCTCGACAAGGAGGCACCGACGTACGCGCTCGATGTCGTGTCGGTCATCGAGTCGATCCTCGACGACCCGCGTCAGATCCTGTCGGCGCAGACGTTCAAGGCGCGCGGTGAAGCCGTTGCGGCGATGAAGTCCGAGGGCATCGAGTACGAGGAGCGGATGGAGCTGCTCTCCGACGTCACCCACCCGAAACCGCTCGCAGAGCTGCTGGACGCGGCGTACGAGATCTACAAGGGCGGGCATCCGTGGGTTGCCGACTACGAGCTGCATCCGAAGTCGGTCGTGCGCGACATGTTCGAGCGTGCGATGAACTTCGTCGAGTTCGTCGGCTTCTACTCCCTCGCGCGCTCCGAGGGACTCGTGCTCCGCTATCTCGCCGACGCCTATCGGACCCTGCGCACGATCGTGCCCGAGGCGGCGCGTACCGAGGAGCTCGACGACATCATCGAGTGGCTCGGGGAGCTGGTACGACAGGTCGACTCGAGCCTGCTCGACGAGTGGGAGCAGCTGCGTGCCGGGACCGACGAGAGCGGTGTCGGCCCTACTCCGGTGCCGATGGGGCCGCCGCGTGTGACCGCCAACACGCGTGCCTTCCGCGTGCTGGTGCGCAACGCGCTCTTCCGCCGCGTCGAGCTCGCCGCACGGCGTGACTGGCTCGCGCTCGGGGACCTCGACGCGGCCGACGGCTGGGGTTCCGACGAGTGGCGCGAGGCACTCGCACCGTACTTCGAGGAGCACCGCGACATCGGCACCGGGCCTGACGCCCGCGGGCCGGCGCGACTGATCGTCGAGGAGGTGCCGGGCCACTGGAAGGTGCGCCAGATCCTCGACGACCCGGTGGGCGACCACGACTGGGGCTTCACTGCCGACATCGACCTCGCTGCGTCCGACGAGGCCGGCGAATGCGTCCTCACCCTCCAGTCCGTCGGCCAGCTCTAGCCTCGCCTCGCTCCCCCCGAGATCCCGCGTGATCGTGGTCCAGCAGCTGCTTCCCGGACCCGGAAGCGACCGCACCACCACGACCACGCCAGGGGCGCGCGCGGGCGACTTCTGCCTACGGTGCAGATCCGTCCAAGACTCGGCACTGCTTCCACCAACGGGGCGACACGAAGTCGGGCGCGCCATAGGTTCAGATTGTCTCGATCGCCATCCCCCCGTCGCGATCGATGGCCGTATGGAACCCGTCCCACAACGGGTGAGATCGCACGAGAGCGCCCTGACCCTCGCGGACCAGGGCGCTCTCGTCGTGTTGCCGTCACGCCGTACCGCTGCCACCCGGCTCCTGGGACGCCATGTGCGCGGGGGCGGGGCTCGACATACGGTGGGAGCGGACCCGGGATCGTGTCCGGTTCGGGAGGAGGCGACATGGCCGGCAGCACCGTCCGTCCTCCCGCGCGCCCGCGCAATGACACCCTGCAGTACGTCGACCTCCGCGACGAGTGGTGGAAGCCACGTGGCGCCTTCGCGATGCTCCACTGGATCGCAGCCGCACGGGCTCAGCACGTGCCCCCAGCCCTGAACCCGAATTCAGTTCTCGTCGACATCGGTTGTGGCGCAGGCGTTCTGGCGCCCCATGTCTCCGCGTTGGGACACCACCACATCGGGATCGATGTGGTGGAGGCTTCGCTCACCCAGGCACGCCAGCAAGGAGTGACACCGGTCGTGGGGGACGCCACCCGTCTGCCGCTGCGTTCGGAGAGTGCCGACGTCGTCGTCGCCGGCGAGGTGCTCGAGCACGTCACCAACCCTGAGATGCTGGTGGCCGAGGTCCTGCGGGTGCTCAAGCCGGGCGGGACCCTTGTCATGGACACCATCGCCGACACCTGGTGGGGCCGGCTCACCGCGATCACCGTAGGGGAGCGGATCCCGGCAGGACCGCCTCGACGGCTGCACGACGGGGCGCTGTTCATCGACCGTTCCGCACTCGTCCGCTCCTGCGAGCAAGGTGGCGTCACCCTGACGCTGTCGGGGCTCAAGCCGGCCGCGCTCGACTACATCCTGTGGCTGCTGCGGCGGCGCGACGACGTCAGGATGGTGCGCTCTCGCACGACTGCTGGGCTGTTCCAGGCCTACGGCCGAAAGCTCGACCACCCCGCTGGCTCCCCGCACAGCACCGAAGGCACCCCGGAGGCCGCGCGATGACCGCGACACTGACCGACTCCCGTCACGCCCTCACCGTGGCGCGCGAGCTGGCCCCCGCGCTGGCCTCCCGTGCCGAGGAGCACGACCGCGCCGGGATCTATCCCGAGCGTGACTTCGACGACCTCAAGGCGGCGGGGCTGATGGGGCTCATGACCCCAGCGCGCCTCGGCGGTGCCGGCGCCGGCTTCGCGGACTACGCCGAGGTCGCGATGGCGCTCGCCGCCGGCAACGGCGCGACCGCTCTCGTGTTCAACATGCACAGTTCGATCACGGGAGCTCTCGCGTCGACGCCCGAGGAGCTCGCGCGGGCGATGGGCGTGCCCGACTCGTTCTTCGAGATGCGCGACCGTGTGCTGGCCGAAGCGGCGCGGGGTGCGTTCTATGCGGTCGCGATGTCCGAGCGCGGCTCGGGCTCTCGACTCTCGGCAGTCACGACGACCTACGAGAAGGTCGACGGCGGCTATCGCATCCAGGGGTCGAAGACCTTCTGCTCCGGCGCCGGCTACGCGGACGGCTACCTGCTCGCAGCACGCAACGGCGACCTCGTGAGCCAGTTCCTGGTGCCGGCCGGTCCGGGGCTCACGGTGGACGTGACCTGGGACTCGCTCGGCATGCGCGCTACGGGAAGTCAGGACCTGCACATCGATACCGTCGTCCCGGCAGACCGGCTGCTCGGCGGGGTCGAGGGGCTCGCGCTCCCGCTCGCGCAGATCATGCCGCAGTGGCTGGTCGCGTCGTATTCCGCTGTCTACGTGGGAGTTGCGCAGTCGGCGGTCGACCACGGCATCGCCTACGCGAACGAACGCAACCTCGGACGGCTGCCCCTGGTACGGGCCCGGCTCGGGCGTGCGGAGGCGCAGGTCGCAGCGGCTCGGCTCGTGGTGCTCGAGGCGGCCCGTCGGGTCGACGAGGCGCCGGGCACACCGGAGACCAACCGCTGGATCTGGCGCGCGAAGCTCACCGCGGGGGAGACCGCGATGGAGGTCGCCGCGTCGGTCCTCGAGGCGTGCGGCACGGCCGCGATGCGCAAGGGCAACCCCCTCGAGCGGATCTACCGCGATGCACGATGCGGTTCCCTGCAGCCAGCGACGAGCGATGTGTGCGCAGACTGGCTGGGCATGGCGGCACTGGGGCTCGACCCCGACGGCGGCAGCGACGTGCCGCGATGGTGACCGCGCGTATCCAGGGCCGCGGGTTCGCCGTACCCGGTGCTATGGACCAAGCGCAGCTCTGGGACGACTACTTCGTGCACCACTATGACGGCAACCGCACGGCGCGCCGTGTCTGGTCGTCGTCCGGTGTGACGACCCGACACGGTGTCGTCGATCCGCGGGTCGAGGACGTCGGGTCGTGGGGCACCGGTGCGCGGATGGCGAGGTTCGCCCAGGAGGCGTTGCCGCTCGGCAAGGAGGCTGCTGCGTCTGCCCTGGCCGACTCGGGTCTCACTGCTGCCGACATCGGGCTCTTCGCTGTGGTGTCGTGCACCGGCTACAGCACCCCCGGCCTCGACATCCTGCTCGCTCGAGACCTCGGCATGACCGCGAACGTGCAGCGGCTCTTCGTCGGGCACATGGGCTGCTA
>Ga0075026_100001086_pt1 | contig 11459 bp, 10 predicted proteins | sample Str012_2_FD_71392 | JGI IMG/M metagenome (GOLD analysis project Ga0075026, IMG submission 71392) | Freshwater sediment microbial communities in response to fracking from Pennsylvania, USA - Straight Creek_MetaG_SC_2012 | ecosystem: Environmental > Aquatic > Freshwater > Creek > Sediment...
CGGCTCGTCGTGAAGACGAGCTCGTGGGGGTTCGCCCAGCGGGAGCCGGCACGGAGCCGGTCCTCCGCCTGCTGCTTCTTCTGTGCCCGGAGCGCCTCGCGGCCAGCGCGTTGAGGCCGATGGTCCGGACTCCGGCGTCGCTCTTGGTCGGGCCGAACGCGCCCGTCCGAAGCCGCTGCCGCTCGACCCGGAGCGTGCCCCTCTCGTAGTCGACGTCGGACCACTTGAGTCCGAGCAGCTCGCCCTTCCGCAGCCCCGTCGCGATCGCTGTCTGGTAGAGGGGCCCGTATCGGAGGCTCGACGCCGTGTCGAGGAAGCGGTTGATCTCGTCGGCGTCCCAGGGGCTGATCGCGGTGTGGCGCACCTCGGGGGCGCGGACGCGCGCGCAGGGGTTCGCGCGGAGCCGGCCAACGCGGACGGCCTCGTTGAGCGCGATCCGAAGGACGTGGAACACGTGCACCATGGTCGAGGCCGCGAGCCCCGAGGCCCGCATCCCGCGAGCACATCCTCCATCTGGCCGGGCGTGAGTCCCGAGAGGACGACGCGCCCAAGGCGGGGCCGCAGGTGCTTCTCGACGATGAGCGTATACGAGGCGACCGTGCTCGGGCGCTTCGGCCGCGTGCCGCCCGCGACATGGTCGGCGAGCCAAGGGTCGAACCACTTTCCGACGGTCAGGCGCCGGTCCGCCGGCGCGTGGCCGTCCTCGGCCGCCCGGATCGCCGCCCTGAGCGCGTCGGACCTCGCGAGCTCGGGGATCGAATGCCTGGCGTCCCGACAGGCCGCCGGTCAATCCTCGTCTGGCCTGAAGGTGTGGGGGGCGACGCAGGCGTTGCAGATCGGCGTCGCGGCCTCGAGGTCGCCGAGGGGGATCGGCACCTTCCGATCGGGGTACAGGCACTCGACGTCGTAGACCCGCTCGGCGCCCATCTCGACGTTGATCAAACGTCGGAACGTGCAGCGCTTGATGCGATGCGGTGCCAGGTGGAACGCATCGGGCTGCTCGGGGATCACTGGGAGCGGGAGCGCCATGACCGGGTCGAAACCCTCGATTCGTGCACCGACCAGGCGGCCCGGTCGACTGTGGCGGCGCAGCCTAGCATCGTCCCCCGGCGTACGGCAACACGCGAAAGGTACTAGACTCCGCGCCGTTCCACCCAAGGGGGCACTTGGAGCACCCGTGCACGACGATCCAGCGACGACCCCGCCGCCGAGGATCACGGACCATGACGATGCCCACGTCGGACGTGATCCGCGGGAAGGCGCTCGCCTTCCAGTCGTCGGCGGGGACCGCTCCCCGAATGCCTGGGTCTGCCCGTTCCTGCGGTCGATCGGGGACGATGAGGGCGTCGGGATGCCCGTCGAGACCCCCGATCCGGTCAATCGATGCGCCGCCCTGCACGACCCGGTCCCGCAGTCCCTCCGTCAGCAGGAGCTGGTCTGCCTGACGAGCGGGCACGTCAACTGCCCGCGGTATCTCCGCGGCTCGCACGTCGTCGCCGAGCCCCTCGAGCGCGTCTCCGGGCCGAGGGTCGTGACGCCCGCGATCGCCGGGTCGGTAGCCGTCCTCGTCGTCGCCTTCCTGTTGTCGGTCGGGTTCGTGGTCGCGAACGGCCGGCTGACCCTGACCGCGGCGGCGGCGTCGCCGTCCGGCAGTGTCCTCGGTGAGGCCGAGTCGGGCGCACCGATAGCAACGACCGCCGCGACCGCGATCCCTGCGTCCACGCCCGCGCCGACCCTCGTCGCCACGAACCTGCCCAGCGAGACACCGACAGCGACGGCCGTTCCGAGCGCGACCCCGCCTGCAACCCCCTTTCCCACGGCAACCCCGGTCCCGAGCGCCATGCCCAGTCCGACCACGACCCCGGATGCCATCCCGGCCGGAGCGACCGCGAGCCGGATGAAGCTCCTGACCCCGTGTACCGACAAGACGAATTGCTACGTCTACGTCATCCGGTCGGGCGACAACCTCTACAGCATCACCAACTACTTCGGCGTCGCCTTCACGACGGTGAAGGCGTGGAATCCCTGGACCAACAGCGGCCTGAAGGTCGGTCGCGAACTCCGGATCCCGCCGCCGACCCGGTAGCGCAGGCCCCGACCCGATCGTCCCCGGGTCCCTGCGAGCATCGGTCCGACGATCGCCCGCCGACCCTCGGTGGGTCGCCGTGACCGTCGTGCACCGACAACCTGCATATCCGCCTTGACGTGGCCGGTTTGCTCGCTAGAATGCAGCGAAGTGGCACAAAGTGGTGAGAAGTGGGGAACGACCAGCCCTAACCGCCCAACCCACGCCACGCAGGGGTAGGCCCGACAGGTGTTCACCGGCGAGTACCGGCACACGGTGGACGACAAGGGACGCATCGCCGTCCCTGTGAAGTTCCGCGCCCAGCTCGACCCGGGATCGATGATCTCGGGCTGGCTCGACGACTGCCTGGCGATCCACACCAAGACCGGCTGGGAGGACCTATCGACCAAGATCGCCGCGCTGCCGATCACCGATCCGCTGTCCCGCCTGTTCCAGCGGTTCGTGTTCTCACGCGCGACCGAGGCGGAGATGGACAAACAAGGCCGGGTGCTGCTGCCGGCCTACCTGCGTGGCTCGGTCGGTCTCGAGAGCGAGGCCGTCCTGGTCGGATCCCGCGACCACGCGGAGATCTGGGCACCGGACCGGTGGGACACCTACCGGAGGGCGCTCGACGACCCACGGGAGCTTGCTTCGGCCTTCCAGGGCCTGGGGATCTAGCTCTCGACCATATGCGCTTCCAGGATCCGCTCGGGATCCGATTCGTTCGGGATGGAGGAGAGATGTACGAAGGGCACCTGCCGGTGCTGGTGGAGGAGGTCCTCGAGATGCTCGCCCCTGCGCCCGGCGGCCTTCACATCGACGCCACCCTGGGCGGCGGTGGGCACGCCGAGCGGATCCTGGAAGCCGCCAACCCCGACGGTCGCCTGCTCGGCCTCGATGCCGATCCGCTGGCTATCGCCCGTGTCGAGGCGACCCTCCGAGCGCGCTACGGCGACCGCCTGATCCTGCGCCAGGCGAACTTCCGTGAGCTCGCCGAGGTCGCACCCGCGGCCGGGTTCGGTGCCGTCGACGGATGCCTGTTCGACCTCGGCTTGTCGAGTTACCAGCTGGCGGATCGCGCCCGTGGCTTTGGCTTCCGGACCGGCGGTCCGCTGGACATGCGCTTCGACACGACGCGCGGCGTCCCCGCGTCAGACCTGCTCGAATCGCTCGACGCGGCCGAACTGACCGCCCTGTTCCGACGCTACGGCGAGGAACCGAAGGCGCCCCGAATCGCCCGCGCGATCGTCGACGCGCGACGGGTCACCCCGGTCGCGACGGCCGAGGAACTCGCCGCGCTGGTCGAGCGCGTCGCCCCTCCCAACCCGCGCCTTGGACGACGGACCCATCCGGCGACCCGCGTCTTCCAGGCGCTCCGGATCGCGGTCAACGAGGAACTCGAGGCCCTGCAGGCCGGCCTGGCAGCTGCGCTCGACCTCCTCCGCCCGGGCGGTCGCCTCGTCGTCCTGAGCTATCACTCGCTCGAGGACCGGATCGTCAAGCGGTTCTTCCAGGCGGAGCGGCGCGGCTGCGTCTGCCCGCCCGAAGTCCCTGTCTGCGTCTGCGGGCGGAACCCGCGTCTTCGGCTCGTGACCCGTCCTTCGCTGACCCCGACGGCGGCGGAGATCGATACCAACCCTCGAGCCCGGAGCGCCCGTCTGCGGGCCGCCGAGCGTCTCGCTGCCTGAACCACGAAGCCCTGGAAGCCCCAGATCGGAAGGAGGAGCCCTCGCATGAGCAAGCGTCACCAGTCCAGTCGCCGCAAGACCTACGGCCGTCGCCAGCATGAGGTGCGCGAGCGTCAGGATCGAGGGCAGCACGCGGAGGGCTCCGAGTTCGAGATCGGCGATTGGGGACCGGCCGCGCAGGCCGACCCACTCGGGTTCCTCGACCCGCGCAGCCCGCGCATCCGTTTCGCTCTCGGCGACTAGGGATATGGCTGTCTACGAGGGTGCACGCCCGCGCACGATCGCGCTCCCGCGTCGCCCTCGGACCGCCGCCCGACCGACACTCCAGCGCCGTCGGGTCCGCGCGGCGTTCCGTGCCGGCCGGCGGACCAACCGCCTCGGCCTGGTCCTGGGCGCGATCGTGGTGGCCTTCATGCTCGCGTTCTTCTCGCTGGCGCAGCAGGTCCAGGTTTCCGCGACCGGTCTCGACATCGGCCGTCTGGAGCTCGAGCGCTCGCGCCTCGAGGACACGGCCACGAATCTGCGTTCGGATCTCAATCGCCTCGGCCGCGAGCCGGCGATCCGCAAACAGGCCATCGACGCTGGTCTCGGCCAGCTGTCGGAGCCGATCATCCTGCAGCCCAACTAGGCGATCGACCGACCGATGCTGGGCCGTACCGATTCACGCCGCCGACTGCTCTTTCTGCTTCTGGTCTTCGTCGTCGGATCGCTGGCGCTGATCGCCCGTCTCGGCTACTGGCAGGTGGTCGATCGCGAGCGACTCGCCTCCGAGGCGCTCGCCCAGACCACCGTCACCATCGCGACCCCGACCAAGCGCGGTGACATCTACGACCGGAGCGGCACGATCGTCCTCGCGACGACCGTCCAGCGGGAGCGGCTCGTCGCGGCGCCGGACCAGCTGACGCCGGACACGCGACGGCAGACCGTCGCCACGCTGACCGCGATCCTCCAGCTCGCGCCGGACGAGGCGATCGCGCTGCGCGACAAGCTCACGACGAACTCCAAGTACCTCATCCTGCGTCACGGTCTCGAGCGCCTCGTCGCCGATCGGATCCGAAGCGCCATCGCCGATCACACCGTGGCCGGGTTGTCGCTCGAGCCTGAGCCCGAACGGGTGTACCCCCAGGTCGGGGGTGGACCGCGATCGACCCTCGCCGCCAACCTCCTCGGTTTCGTCAATCGTGACGGCGGCGGCCAGTACGGCGTCGAGCAGCAATACCAGGCGCAGCTCGGCGGTGAGCCGCGTGTGGTCGCTGCTGAGCGCGACGCAAGTGGGATGGCCGTCCTCGACAACGCAACGGTCATGCAACCGGGTACCGCGGGAACGGACCTGACACTGACCATCGACGCCGGCCTCCAGCTGCGGGTCGAGCAGGAGCTCCTCGCCGCTTGGGTCGCCGACAAGGCCAAGCGGGTCTCGGCCGTGGTCATGGATCCGTATACCGGCGAGGTCTACGCGATGGCGACGTATCCGTCGTACGACGGGAACGACTACCAGGCGATCGCAACGACGGATCCGTCCCGGTTCATCGACCCGATCGTGTCGTCCGTCTACGAGCCGGGTTCGGTGTTCAAGATGATGACCGCCGCGGCCGCGCTGACCAAGGGCACCGTGACCCCGTCGACCCGGGTCAACGACACCGGCACGCTCCGCCTCGACAACGGCAAGACGAAGATCGACGACGCCGACCGCAAGGGGATGGGCTGGATATCGTTCGAGGATGGCGTGGCGTACTCGCGCAACGTGGTCGCGGCCAAGGTCGCGCTCGGACTCGGCAAGACGACCAGAGAATCGTCTTCGACCCTTTATGACATGTGGATGCGGCTCGGTTACGGCCAGCCCACCGGGATCGACGTCGCCGGCGAGGTCGGCGGGCTCGTACGCGATCCGGGCCTGACCGACTGGCGACAGATCGACCTGGCCAATGGCTCGTTCGGCCAGGGTGTCGCAGTGACGCCGATCCAGCTCGCGACCGCCTACTCCGCGCTCGCGAACGGCGGGACCCTCGTCCAGCCGCACGTGGTTAAGGCGATCGGGGATCGCCAGATCGTGGCGACGCCGCGCGCCGCGAACGTCGTCGATCGGTCGGTCTCCGCCACGCTCATCCACATGATGAAGCACGTCATCACTACGGTGCCGTTCTATCGAGACCGGACGCTCGTGCCGGGCTATGACGTCGGCGGGAAGACCGGCACCGCGCAGATCTGGGACCCGAAGGCGAACGGGGGTCGTGGCGCCTGGAAACGCAACCTCTTCAACTACTCGTTCGTCGGATGGATCGGACGGAGAACGAGCGTGCCTGACCTTGTCGTCGCCATCCAGATCGAGGAAGGGACTCCGACGGTCATCAAGGTCGGTCACCTGGAGATGCCGGTGATGTCGTTCGAGCTCTTCCGACGGGTCGCGACCGACGCCATCACGACTCCCGACCTGCTCCGCGACCGGCCGCCTGGACTCGACTGGCCGAAGGGCGGGATACCCTCAGCCATGGGAGACTGAGGCCCGTGACCGACGTCGATCCGTCGCCTTCCGTGTCGGTCCTCACCGCCGACGACCTGGTCCGGTTCACGGGTGGGCGGCTCCTCGCTCGATCGGCGCGACCGATCCTCGGCGCGGCGGTGGACTCACGGCTCGTCCGGCCCGGCGAGGTCTTCGTCGCCTTGCCGGGCGAGCGCACCGACGGCCACGCCTACGTGCCCGAGGCGATCGCCCGGGGCGCGGGCGCGGTCATCGTCGCTCGACCCCTGGCCGATCCGGACGCTCTTGGTGACGTTACCGCGGTCCGGGTCGCGGACCCACTCGCGGCCCTTGGTGCCCTCGCGACGGGCTGGCGCCGCCGCTTCGACCCGCTCGTGGTGGGCGTCACGGGGAGCATCGCCAAGACCTCGACCAAGGAAGCCGTTGCCGCCGTCCTCGGTCGGCGATTTACGACGCTGCGCAACGAGGGCAACCAGAACAACGAGGTCGGGCTGCCGTTGACCGTCCTCCGACTGCGACCGGAGCACGAGGCGGCGGTCCTCGAGATGGGGATGTACGTCGGCGGCGAGATCGCCGACCTCGCCCGGATCGCGCGGCCGCGGATCGGCGTGGTGACGGCCATCCAGGCCGTCCACCTGTCCCGCATCGGCTCGCTCCAGGCGATCGAGCAGGCGAAGGGCGAACTTCTCGAGGCGCTCCCATCCGACGGCGTGGCGGTCCTCAACGCGGACGATCCGATCGTCAGCAGGATGGGCGACCGGACCGTGGCGCGGGCGGTCACGTACGGCTTCGCCGGCGATGCGGACGTCGGAGCGGAGGCGGTCGAGTCACTCGGGCTCGACGGGATGCGCTTCATGCTGCGTGCCGCCGGCACGCGACGACAGGTGACGATCCCGGTCCTCGGCCGGCTGTCGGTGCACAACGCCTTGGCCGCGGCCGCCGTCGGCGTCTCCGCCGGCCTCTCGGTCGACGAGATCGCGGCCGGCCTGGCGATGGGCTGGGCGGCCCCGCATCGGGTCGAAGTCGTGCGGTTGGGGGCCGTGACGATCGTCGATGACACGTATAACGCTTCACCGCGGTCGGTCATGGCGGCGCTCGACGTGCTCGCTGGGCTTCCCGGCCGGCGTGGCGCGGTGCTCGGCGAGATGCTCGAACTCGGCGACGCAAGCGGCGAGGGCCACCGCGATGTCGGCGAGGCGGCAGCCCGGACCGTGGACTGGCTCATGGTCGTGGGCGCGGGTGCGGGCGCGATCGCCGAGGGAGCCGAAGCTGCGGGTCTCCCCAGATCCGCCATCCATCGGGTCCACGATACGGTGGCGGCGCTCGCAGCCCTGCCGCCACGGCTGCGCGACGGGGACGTCGTCCTGGTCAAGGCCTCGCGCGGGATCGCGCTCGAGGCCGTCGTCGACGGCCTCCGGCGCGAGCTCGGCGACGGGGTCGCTCGATGACCACCGAGTTCGCCCAGGTCGAACTCATCCAGGGTCTTCTCCTCTCATTCGCGCTGATGGTCATCCTGATGTCGCCGTACATCCGCGCGCTGCATGCGCTCGGCTTCGGCAAGCGGATCCGTCAGGAAGGCCCTGAAAGCCACTACGTGAAGGAAGGCACGCCGACGATGGGCGGCCTCCTCATCGTGGCCGTCGTCATCGGCATCTATTTCTTCCTGCGCTCAGGACCGGACGCGTCCACCTTCGCGCCGCTCGCCGCACTGGCCGGGGTCGGCCTGCTCGGTGCGTTCGACGACTACCTCAACGCCCGGACGGGAGAGGGGATCCGCGCCCGCCAGAAACTCGTCTGGCTGACCGTCGTCGGCTTCGTCGCGGCCTGGCAGATCCAGCAGACCTACGGCATCGACCAGATCGCCGTGCCGTTCGTCGGCCCGGTCTCGATCGACCCGCGGATCTACGTGGCGTTCGCGACCCTGGCCATCGTCGCGGCGGCGAATGGCGTCAACATCACGGACGGCCTCGATGGACTGTCCGGCGGGACGCTGGCGATCGCGTTCGTGGCCTACATGCTGATCGCGCTGCTGAATGCGCCGCTGGCACAGCCCAACCTCGCGCTCCTGTGCGCGCTGATCATCGGAGCCCTGCTCGGGTTCCTGTGGTTCAACGTCCATCCGGCGCAGATCTTCATCGGCGATTCGGGAGCGCTCGCGCTGGGAGCGACGCTCGCCGTCACCGCACTCATCACCGGTCAGATCCTGGTCCTGCCGTTGATCGGCATCATCTTCGTCATCGAGACGCTGTCGGTGATCCTGCAGGTCGTCTATTTCAAGGTATCCGGCGGCCAGCGCCTGTTCCGGATGAGCCCGATCCACCACCATTTCGAATTGGGTGGCTGGGACGAGGAGAAGATCACCATCCGCTTCTGGATCGTCGGGATCCTCGCCGCACTCCTCGGCGTGACCCTCTTCCTCGCCTCGATCCACCGACTGTAGTGACCACGATGACGACGCCCGCCACACTCGATCTCGACCGTCTCACGCTCGCCGAGGTCCGCGCCGGCGCGCTGCGCGACCGGCCTGTGACGGTCCTGGGGCTGGCTCGCAGCGGGATCGCCCTGGTGCGCTTCTTCGCCGACGCCGGGGCCCGCGTGACTGTCTACGACGGCCGGACGGCCGGAGACCTGGCCGAGGCGATCGCCGCGCTGGGCGCCCGGCCCGTGCGGTTGTCACTGGGACCGGATGCGGACCCGGAGTCGGCGTGGGTCGGTGCGGCGCTGATCGCGACGTCACCGTCCATCACGCCCGACTTCCCGACCACGGAGCCACGGCTGCGCGCGGCCCTGCGCCGGCTGGTGGACGCGCGCGATGGCGCTGCCCCCGGCGTCCCGGCGCTCGTGTCCGAGGCTGACCTGTTCCTGCGCCTGTGTCTCGTCCCGACCGTCGGCGTGACAGGCACCAAGGGCAAGACCACGACCTCGTCGCTGACCGCGGCGATCCTGGCCGCGGACCAGACCCACCCGGTCCTCCTGGGCGGCAACATCGGGTTGCCGCTCATCGAGCGGCTGGACGAACTGACCGCTGCCCATCGGGTCGTCGATGAGTTGTCGGAGCTCCAGCTCCCGACGCTGTCGCATGGCACGACCGTGGCGGTCTACACCAACGTCACCGCTGACCATCTCGACCGACACGGATCGCTCGAGGCATACCGACGGGTCAAGCGTCTGCTGGCCGACCTGGTCGATCCGGCTGGAGCGCTCGTGCTCAACGCCGATGACCCGGTCGTGGGGGCATATGAGGCGCCCCTCGGGGTGCGGACCGTCACCTACCGGCGAAGCGCGCCTGCCGCCGCCGGCCTCGGCGTGGTCGACGGCTGGATCGTCGCCGATGGCGTCGAGCCCATCGCCGCGGCCGGTCCGCCACCGCTCGGCGCGACGAGCGGCCGGATCATGCCGCTGGCAGATCTCGCGATCCCGGGCGCCCACAACGCTTCTAATGCGCTGGCGGCCATCGCGGTGGGCCTCCTGTTCGGCGTCGAGCGCGAGCGGATCCGCCTGGCGGCGACCGCTTTCGTGGGCGTCGAGCACCGGCTCGAACCGGTCGCGACGGTCGACGGCGTGCGCTTCATCAATGACTCGCAAGGCACCCAGCCCGATGCTGTCATCGCGGCCCTCCGGGCGTTCGACGGGCCGATCGTGCTGATCGCGGGCGGCCGCGCCAAGGGAATCGACCTCTCGGCCCTCGCCCCGATCGTGGCCGAGCGTGCGTGGGCGGCCGTGCTCATCGGCGAAAGCGGGCCGGACCTCGAGGCCGGGTTCCGGGCCGCCGGCCTGGACCGCACCGAACGCGCGTCCGATCTCGACACTGCGGTCCGTCGGGCCGACGCGCTGGCACATGAGGCGCGTGCGGCCTCGGGCGCCGATCTCGCGACCGTGTTGCTGAGCCCGGCTGCCGCCAGCTTCGACATGTTCGTCGACTACGCCGCCCGGGGTCGTGCATTCAAGGACATCGTCGCGGCCCTCGCCGCGCGCCACGGAGGAGGGGACCGGTGAACCTCAACCCGCCGATCCTGCGACTCGAACGACTCCGTCCAGGTGGCCCCGGGCGCCAGGATCCCGAGCGCGATGACCCGAAGCGGCCGCTCGACCGGGCGACCGCGAACCGGACGCCGGTCAAGAGTCGGGCCGGGGCGGTCCGCCGCGAGCGTCATCAGGCGGACTACGTGATCCTCGTCGTCGTCGTGGCGTTGACCGCCATCGGCATCCTGATGGTCTACTCGTCGTCGGCGCTCAAGGGCTACCTGTCGCAGAACGCCGACACGTTCGCGACCGTCGGCCCGCAGATCCAGTGGGCGGTCCTGGGGCTGCTGGCGATGGCCGCGATGATGCGCGTGGACTATCGCTACCTGCGGCTCGTATCGGTTCCGATGTACCTCGTCGCCATCGTCCTGCTCGTGCTGGTGTTCGTACCGTCGCTCAATATCGAGGTCGGCGGATCCGCCCGCTGGCTGAAGCTCCCCCTGGTGCCCGCGATCCATCCCGCCGAGTTCGCCAAGCTTGCCCTGGTGATTTACCTCGCCCACTGGTTCGCCAAGCGCGGCAAGAGGGTCCACGGCTTCTGGGGTGGTACCGTCCCGTTCCTGATCATCGTGCTGCCTGTCATCGCTCTGGTGTTCAAGGAACCGGACCTCGGGACCACGATGGTCATCACCCTGACCGTGTTCACGATGTTCTTCGTGGCAGGGGCGAATCTCATCCATCTCGCGGTCATGGCGTCGGGAGCGGCCATGGCGATGCTGATGGTCGGTCTGCGCGGCTATCAACTCAGCCGCATCCGCGTCTGGCAGGATCCGTGGGTCGATCGCCTGGGTGATGGCTTCCATACGGTGCAGGGCCTCCTGGCACTCGGCGTCGGCGGCCTGTTCGGGACGGGGCTCGGGGAGAGCAAGGTCTTCGTCCCGAACGCATTCAACGACTTCATCTTCGCCGAGGTCGGGCAAGAGTTCGGGATGATCGGGGCGATCGTCGTCATCACGCTGTTCGTGCTCCTGGCGTACTCCGGGGTCCGCATCGCGCTCGCGGCGCCTGACACGTTCGGGGCTCTGCTCGCGGCCGGGATCACCGCCTGGCTGTGTCTGCAGGCATTCATCAACATCGGGGTGGTCGTGGCGCTGCTGCCGATCACCGGGATCACCCTGCCGTTCATCAGCGCCGGCGGGTCATCCCTCATCATCAGCTTCGCCGCGGTCGGGATCCTCCTCTCGATCTCGCGCGAGACCGTCGA
>Ga0075026_100001087_pt1 | contig 11458 bp, 13 predicted proteins | sample Str012_2_FD_71392 | JGI IMG/M metagenome (GOLD analysis project Ga0075026, IMG submission 71392) | Freshwater sediment microbial communities in response to fracking from Pennsylvania, USA - Straight Creek_MetaG_SC_2012 | ecosystem: Environmental > Aquatic > Freshwater > Creek > Sediment...
CCATCCTATCGTCGCCAAAAAGACAAAGAAGATGCCTGAATTATAGCTTGTCCGTTGGCTCAAACTTCGCGCTCCGAATCGTCATCGACTCTAGCAAAGCCGTAAAGCATTAAAAAGCGAGTTTGCAATTCGAAACAACTTTAAATTTGAAATTTTATCCCCGGAGTTTAACATTTTCGCCATCATACGGGCTTTCAGCGATGACGGTGGCCGAAAAGATCTTGCCTAAAATCTTAATCTCGAGTCCAGTGCCCAGGGTCGCAGACTCAGGTTTCACCATGGCCAGCGCCAAAGATTTCGCGCATCGCCAACCATAGCCGCCATTGGTGGCCCGACCGATCAATTGCCCCTTGGCATAAATCGGTTCAGAGCCACGTGCATCCGAATCTGTATCGGTTACGCCGTGCACCTCCAGTGTCACGAAATTCCAGTTGAGGCCCTTCTCACGGCTGGCCACCAAAGCATCACGACCAATGAATTGACCCTTGTTGGGATGAACAAAGCGATCAAGGCCAGATTCAAAAGCCGAATATTCAATCGACAATTCACGCGGGATCAGGCGGTAGGATTTTTCAAGCGACAGTGAAGACATGGCCTTGATGCCGAAAGGCTTGATGCCGAATTCTTTGCCCGCTTCCATCAACTGATCAAACAAAGCGATTTGCATTTCGACGGGCACATGGAATTCATAACCCAACTCACCCACAAAATTTACACGCAAGACATGGGCTGTCGCGGTCCCGACCGAGAGCTCTTTGCCTGAAAGCCACGGGAAGGCTTCGTTGGAAAGATTGGCACTGGTGAGTTTGCCCAGAACTTTGCGCGCCATTGGGCCAGCCAAAACTAAAACGCCCAAACGCGTGGTGATGGCATTGAGCCGCACGGAGCCATCCGTTGGCGCCAGCTTGCGCAAATAGTCATGATCATGCCGTTCAAAAGCGCCAGCGGACACCAGATAAAACCGCCCGACCTGCCATTCATAAACCGTGAATTCAGACCGCACGCCACCACCGGGAGACAACAGATGGCAGAGCGCAATGCGGCCCTGCTTTTTTGGAATTTTATTGGCGAGAATCGATTCGAGCCATTCGCGAGCACCGGGGCCGGAAACTTCCATCTTCGCAAAAGCCGACATGTCCTGAAGGCCAACGCCATTCATGACGTTAAGGCATTCCTCGCCAACGAACTTGAAATAGTTCGAGCGGCGGAACGACCATTTCTCTTTGATCTTCCCATCCTCATCAACCGGCGCATGATTGTGATTGGTGAGCGTGTCGTCGGAATTCAATTCCGATTTCGTCAAGCCATATCCCTTTGGCGCAAACCAGCCTGGCCGTTCCCAGCCATAAACACTGCCGAACACCGCACCCAAATCTTTCATCCGGTCATAAACCGCTGTGCGCTTCAAAGGCCGCGCAGCACTGCGTTCTTCATCGGGATAATGCGGGGTGAACACATTGGCATAAGCTTCTTCATTCTTGGTGATCAGATACCCCTTGCTGGCATAAGCCCCGAAGCGACGTGGGTCCACACCCATCATGTCAATCGTCGGCTCACCATCGACGATCCATTCGGCCAGCTGCCAACCCGCACCACCAGCGGCGGTGACGCCGAATGAATGGCCCTCATTGAGCCAGAAGTTCTTCTTATCCCAAGCCGGGCCAATGATCGGAGAGCCATCTGGCGTATAAGCAATGGCACCATTATAAACTTTCTTGATGCCTACTTCGCCGAAGGCCGGCACGCGGGTGATAGCGGTTTCAATATAGGGGCCAAGACGATCCAAATCTTCTTGGAACAACTCATATTCAGATTGGTCTGAAGGTCCGTCCACGTAACAAACAGGAGCACCCTTCTCATAAGGCCCCAGCAACAGGCCGCCGTTTTCCTCGCGCATATACCAAGATGAATCCGCCTCGCGCAAAACACCCATTTCCGGCAAGCCCTTGGCTTGACGTTCTTTGATCAGGGGATGCGGTTCGGTGACAATATATTGGTGTTCGACGGGGATCACCGGAATATCCAGCCCCACCATGGCCCCAGTCTTCCGGGCAAAATTGCCCGAGCAGGAAATCACATGTTCGGCGGTAATATCGCCTTGATCGGTCTTCACCAGCCACTTGCCATCCGGCAGCTGTTCGATGCCAGTAACCGTGGTGTTACGATAAATTTCAGCGCCCCGCGAACGCGCACCTTTGGCCAGCGCCTGCGTGAGATCGGCAGGTTGAATGTAACCATCATCAGGATGTTGAATGGCACCCAGAATACCATCGATTTCACACAGCGGCCAAATGTCTTTCAATTGCTGTGGCGTGAGCAGATTGACTTTCACACCAATCGTTTCAGCAATGCCCGCATAATACATAAACTCATCCCAACGATTCTTGGTCCGCGCCAAACGAATATTGGAAACCTTCTTGAAGCCGACGCTCTGGCCGGTTTCCTGTTCAAGCTCTTGATAGAACTTCACCGAATATTTGTGAATCTGCCCAACAGAATAAGACATATTGAACAGCGGCAACAGGCCTGCGGCGTGCCAGGTGGAACCAGACGTAAGCTCTTTGCGCTCAATGAGAACGCTATCGCTCCAGCCTTTCTTGGCCAGATGGTACAGCGTTGAAACACCGACCACACCGCCACCAATCACCACCGCCCGCGCATGAGTTTTCATCTTCTGTCCTGTCAAATTTCTCTGCACTCTAGTGAGACTAGCTCAACCTTCCGCCCATTGGAACGACTGGCCTCAAGGTTTTTCCGACAGGTGGGCCATATCTTCTAGCGTGTTGAGGTTAGTGAAAGGATCGTGGTCCTGAACCGCCCATTCCACCCGCCGCGCCTTGGTGGCGGTGGCAAAATCCTGCACCCGGTGCAAGCCTGCAAGCAGTGGCAGTGTGGCCAAGGGCCAAAGCCCAGTGAGAAAATGTGCTTGTCCGCCGGAGCAAGCAATGGCAGCCCCCTCGCCTTTCAAGCGCAGGCGCAAATCTTCGGGCAGCAAGGGCGTGTCACACGGCGCGGAGAGAACAGCGTCGAAACTGTTCTCCGCAGCGTAAGTCAAAACCGCATGAAGCCCGGCAAGTGGTGTGCCGATGTCGAGGAGATCAGGAAGGAAAAGGTGAGGAACTGGAAAATCAAAGCGATCATCATTCGCATTGATCACCAGCGCGTCCACTTGTGGCCCAAGCCTTTCGGCCACATGTTCAATTAACATCTTGCCACGCCAAAGCATCAAGGCCTTGTCCTGCCCCATGCGACTGGACTTTCCGCCCGCGATGATGGCCCCCAGAACTCTCATAGCGCGTGGGGATAAATGCGTTGTTGTGGAATGAAGATTGTCACTTCATCGCCTGCCTTGATCACGCCTTCGCGCTCAACCCAAGCCGTAAGGCCGCGCTTGTGCATCGCCTTCTTGACCACCTTGTTTTGCAGCTCGGGATGATGGCGGCCAATGACTTCGGCAATTTGAGAGCAAGGATAATTTTCCATGTCCACGACAATCGTAGCACCTGAAGGAAATTGCAACCGTGTGGAAGGCGGCAGAAAGGTGAGATCGCGGATGCCGCTGAACACCACATTGGCCCCAAGCCACGAGGGGTCAACTGCTTTGATACCAAGTTCATAGGCAATCAGTTGAAGCTCTTCATGCGACAGCAAAGTCAACTGCCGAACGTTGCGAATATCAAGGCCGCGCTTGTAAAGCGTCAATGTACGGCTGTCGGATTTTCGGGTTTGGCCAGTGTGACAATCACCGGCGGGGCCATCGAGCGTGAGTTCGACTTCACCCGTTGGCGCTTTCTCAAAGCCACCCTCACGCGACGGGCGCAGATAAAGTCCTGCGACCTTGCCAGAGAATTTCAACTTTGTGAGCAGTGGCATGTGGCACCTTTTGTTTGCTAGGGTTATAGCTTCAAGCCATGACCCATGACCACCCGGAAATCACGCTCGATCTTTCAGGCCTGCTCTGTCCCCTCCCCGTGCTGAAAGCGCGCAAGAAGTTAATGCAGATGAAAGTGGGCGAAGTTTTGCATGTGATTGCAACAGATCCCATGGCCGCCGTCGACATGCCGCATTTTTGCAACGAGCAGCAGTATGATTTAATGCGGCATGAGAAAGCAGAGGCGACGCTTCACTTTTGGATTAAAAAAGCGCCTTCACCTTAGGCGGAAAGCCCGCAGTGACCGTACCATCTTCATATTCAATCAGCGGCCTGCGAATGAGCGATGTATTGGCGGCTGCAAGCTTTGCAGCTTTCTTGTCGTCAAGATCAACAGTCTCCGATGCGGGTAGCCCCCGCCAAGTATAACCGCTGCGGTTGATCATCTTCTCCCAACCGCCCAGCGCCTTGGCCCACTTTTCAATCTGCGCCACAGATGGCTTGTCGACGGAATAGTCGGTAAATTCAACTGAAACCTTTTTGTCGGCCAAATAGGTCAGTGTATTTTGACATGTCGAACATTTGTGAAGACCCCAAGCCCTTATCTTTTTTGCCATTGTTCACCTGTTCAATGAAAGTGTCTTGTCTGTAAAAGCGTCTGCACCACCTGAAACCTGATCCGTGAAAGCGCGGAAGAGATTTTCAATCTCGGCTTTTTCAATATCCTTCACGATGAAAACCAGCCGCGTTTCTTCAATCCCGTCCCTCCATGAATCAAGCCGAACTGGCGGGTGAAACACGTGCTGCACGCCGTGAATGGCCAAAGGCCGCGTCGGGTCATCACTCACTTTGATGACACCCTTCATCCGCAGCATATTGGCCCCGTGATGTGCCGACAACAATTCCAGAAACAATTCTAACCCTTGTGGCGAAATCGCATTGGCCTCACGCAAAGCAAAAGACCGAATATGTGCATCATGGCGTGAAACGTCATGGTGGTGATCGTGATGGCGCGCCACGGCTTCGTCCGCCAGCCAGCCCTGTACATTTGCCGTTTTCGTCACCGGATCAAACAAACCCATATTAAACAAACGCGGCGCTGTAGCTTCACCACGGTGCGTTGTCAGCAACCTTGCGGATGGGTTGAGTTTGCGTAACCGGCCAATGATCGCGAACAGCTTTTCTTCGCCTTCAAGCCCATGCAGGAGATCAAGTTTGGTCAAAACAATCCGGTCCGCCACTGCAACTTGTTTCAGCGCCTCAGGATGCGCATCCAAAGTCGCCCAGCCATTGACCCCATCAACAACCGTAATCACACCTTCCAACCGCAGCCGATTGAGCAAAAGCGGATCACGCATCAACGCATGAAGCACGGGTGCAGGGTCCGCCAGCCCCGTCGTTTCAATCACAATCCGGTCAAAAGCTTTGATAGTTCCTTGATCACGCCGCGCCAGCAAATCTGTGAGCGTATCGATCAAGTCACCGCGAATGGTGCAGCACAGACAGCCAGCCGCCAGCTCAACAATATTGTCATCGGATTTTTCAACCAGCAAATGATCAATGCCAATTTCACCAAACTCATTGATAATGACACAAGCGTTGGCCAGCATTGGATCTTTGAGCAGACCGTTGAGCAAAGAGGTTTTGCCGGATCCCAGAAATCCAGTCAGAACAGCTGTCGCAATGGGGGCATTGTTCACAATCGATAACTATCTGCCACGCGTAGCGTATTTGGCTTTGGGTGCCTTATGGTTCTTTGGTGGCAACACCGACTTCACGCCGTCATCATCCGAACCTTCGTCCGTGGCCAGGGCATCTGCCGATGCCTCAGGTGGCGCAGCGGCTGCCATTTGCAGCAACAACACATCCGGCATCACATCACATGTGGCACCGTCAGCTTTATACTGCGCACAAAGTGCTGACGTCTTTTCTTGCGCCAAATCCCACAGCATCGCAGAATAACCCGCCTTGTTTTCCAATTTGATGATGCCTGCCGTGCCGCCAGCATCAATGCCAGCAGGGCTGATCAACCGGCCGCGCAAAGCCATATCCGCCTTCATCGCGGTGTCAAAAGTGCCAAAGGACACGCCCCATCCCGCCATGCGGTGGGCGTTGACTGGTGTGACAGGCGCCTTCTTCTTGCACACTGTCGTCGTCATATCGGCAGGAACGATCGACCCATAGGATTGGTCAACAATCTCGCCAACTTTAGCGTGGCCAGATTTGCCAAGTTCGTCAAAACCACTGTCTAACATTTCGTGAGAGGCCTTGGCCCGCACGTTGCCCGAGCGCGCGCCCAGCACAACCGAGACAAGTTGCCGCCCGCCGCGAATGGCCGAACCAACGAGATTATAGCCAGAGTTACAGACAAATCCGGTCTTCATACCGACAGCTTCTGGCATGATGCGAATGAGGCTGTTGTGATTAGGCAAACGGCGCTTGCCCACCATCACGGCTTCCTGCGTGAAATAGTGCAAATGTTCCGGGAATTGGTTGACGATCAAAGCCGCGATAACGCCCAGATCGCGTGCGCTGGAAATATGCCTTGGGTCAAACAAGCCATTCGGATTGACAAAATGCGTCGCCTGCAAATCCATAGTTTTGGCCACGTCATTCATCTCATCGGCAAATCTTTCGCTGCTGCCGCTGGCGGCTTCGGCCAAGACATAGGCCATGTCATTGGCCGAATAAACGAGCAGCGCCTGCAAGGCAAAATCAACCGATACCGTTTTTCCAGCGGGCAAGCCGGTGTGGCTTGCAGGCTGCAAATGCGCGCGTTCTGAAATCGGAACCTGTTGGTCAAGATGCAGCTTGCCATCGCGAATTTTCCTGAAAACAACATAGCTGGTCATCAGCTTGGTGAGCGAGGCGGGGTACCACGGCTCGCCTGCACGGTTTTGCGAAATCACCTCGCCGGAGAATGGATCAAACAAGAGGCTTGGGCCAGAGATGTCATCCGCGCGCGCCCTAGCTGCCATCACAACCACGATGGCCAGAAAAAGACCTATGCGCCAAATACCCTTCACGGCTTCATTATCTCACATGTTCAATGGTTCTTCCATCTCTCGCAAGAATACGGCCATTCGAGGGCTTCTGAGATTGGATGGTGCCCTTGGAGGGACTTGAACCCCCACTCCTCTCGGAAGCGGATTTTGAGTCCGCCGCGTCTACCATTCCACCACAAGGGCATTTCGGAGGCTTCTCTAAAGCCTAACTGCTTGCGCCGTCAACCCGAAAGGCGCTTTAACAAGTCATGATCCGGATCACCGATTCTTTTGTGATTGATAAAGCTGACATCAGCGAAACCTTCATCCGCGCTTCCGGTCCTGGTGGACAGAATGTGAACAAGGTCTCCACTGCGGTTGAACTGCGCTATGAAATCAGCCGCGCCGGCTTGCCCGAAGATGCCCTGGCAAGGTTCATCAAACTGGCCGGGCGGCTGTTAACGCAGGATGGAATCTTGGTTCTTCAAGCCCAAAGCCATCGTTCCCAAGAGCGCAACCGTGCCGAAGCCCAAGAGCGCCTCGTTCAACTCTTGCGCAAATCACTCATCCGCCCCAAGAAGCGCCGCGCCACAAAGCCCACTTATTCCTCCACACTGAAGCGCCTCGAAAGCAAAACCAAGCGCAGCAAAACCAAGATTCTGCGCCGCAATAAAATTGAATCGGACTGACCATGTTAAAAAAACTCTACGACTGGGTGCTGAGCCTGGCCGCCAGCAAATGGGCAGAAGCCTGGCTGTCTGTGATTGCAATCATTGAAAGCTCATTCTTTCTGATCCCGGCCGACGTGTTGTTCTTGCCCATGGCACTGGCAAGGCCCAATCGCGCCTATCGTTATGCGCTGATCGCCACCACGGCTTCAGTAATTGGTGGCATCTTGGGATATGGCTTGGGCATGTTCCTGTTCGAACAACTGGCCCGGCCCGTGCTCAACGCCTTTGGTGAACTCCAAAAATTTGAACAGCTGAAGGCCTGTGCAGGTGATCAGACGCTCTTGCTGCTCTTGGTCACCTCAGGCCTTGCCCATATCCCACCGATCAAGATCGTCACCATTTTGGCGGGTGCAGCGCAAATCAGTTTTGTATTCTTCGTCATCTCATGTGTATTGGCCCGCGGGGCAAGATTCTTTGCTTTGGCATGGGCCTTGCGCCGCTGGGGCGACACCATCCGCCATTTCATCGAAAACCGCCTGGGCCTCATCGCAGGCCTTATTGCCGCCATTCTGATTGCGCTTTACATAGGCGTCAAATTCTTCGCCAGTTCAGGAAGCTTCTTATGTTGAAATCACTCAGTCCACTGCAAGCCACATGGGCCGTCTTTGCCGTCACATTGGCAACGATCCTTAGTGCTTGGGGCTTTGAATTTGCGGGTTATTTGCCTTGTGAACTTTGCCTCATGCAACGCTATGCCTATTATGCCGCTGTGCCCTTAAGTCTCATCTTCGCGCTGGCAGGCCAGAACAATCCCAAACTCTTACGCTATGGCCTCATCCTGCTCGGCCTCATCATGCTGGCCAGCTGCATTTTTGGCATTTTTCACGCGGGTGTGGAATGGAAGTTCTGGCAAGGCCCAACGACCTGCACAGGTGGCGGTGATTTCACCAAAGGTCTGCCGGACCTGACCAAAAAAGCCGTGATGTGTGACCAACCCGCCATCCGCATTCTGGGCCTGTCGCTTGCGGGCTGGAACGCCATCGTCTCGGGCGTGACATCGGCTTTTGCCTTCAGCAAAGCTCAAGGATCGAGCTCAGCATCCCAGTAAAGATAGTCCATCCAGCTTTGATGGAGATAATTGGGCGGAAAAGCCCGGCCATTGGTGTGAAGTTGATGCACTGTTGGAACCGATGGCCATTGTGCGGGGAACATCCGCGCCACTTTTGGCATATCCCCACCCTTGGCCAAATTGCAGGGTGAACAGGCCGTAACCACATTCTCCCACGTTGTCTGCCCGCCTTTTGAGCGTGGAACCACATGATCGAACGTCAAGTCGGAATGATCGCCGCAATATTGGCAGGTGAACTTGTCACGCAGAAAAACATTGAACCGCGTGAAGGCCGGGTTGCGCGAGGGCTTTACGTAAGTTTTGAGCGACACAACCGAAGGCAGTTTGAACGCGGCACTGGGGCTGTGGATAACAGTGTCATATTCCGAAACGATATTCACCCGGTCCAGAAACACCGCCTTGATGGCATCCTGCCAAGACCACAAAGAAAGGGGATAGTAACTCAAAGGCCGGAAATCGGCATTGAGAACTAGCGCTGGACAAGCCTCTGGTCGAACCGCGTCGTGAAACACTGAAAACCTCATCTTCCGGAAAGAATACTAACCGCCCTTGTCAGTTCTGTGAAGGGGCTTGGGGCAAGCCTTTCAAATGTCGATAATGGCTCCACAACAAACGCGCCGCCGCCGCCCGGTAAGGCCGCCAAGGCAATGAATGCGCTTCCATCTCTTTGGCACCTGGCCTTTCGGCCAAAGCCAGAAAATGCCGCAGCCCGTGTTGCAATGCCACATCCCCCGCTGGCCAAGCATCGGCGTGGCCAAGTGCGACAAGCATAAAGACATCAGCCGTCCACGGCCCAATGCCCCAGAGTTTCAATAATTGGCGGCGCAGGTCTTTTGCTTCAACGTGATGGCAAGACACAAAATCAATCTCACTTGCCGCCACCACATGAAAACATTTGGCCTTGGCCCGCGAAAGCCCAAGCGCCAACAGCTCATCCTGACAACAGGCCAAGACTGAACCTGGCGTAACATCGCCGAGCCTGGCCTTCACCCGCGCCCAGATTGCAGCACCTGCCGAAAGCGAGAGAAATTGTTCCGTCACGATATTGAGCAGGCTCTCCAACGTCGCGGGCACGCGGCGCAGTGAAGGCACACCATAGGCTTGAATCAAGGGCGCAAAACGCGGCTCCAATTCACAAAGATGGTCAAGTGCAGTGCCCAGATCGGCACTGGTTTCAAATCGCTCCATGGCTCACGGTCTCAAAAGTCGCAAGCAATGCCCTTGCGCTCCCAATCGCCAAAGCGTGTAGGCTCAGGCCCCTTGGGCCCGCCCTGTTCCGGGGAAAGTGCTGGCGGAGCAGCGTTTTTGCGGCGCTCAGCCGCCTCGGCCAGGGCCCGCTTTGCAATCTCAGAAAGTTTCGTTTCAGCCATAGCGCACAATAGCACAAAGCCGCCAAAATCCAACTTTGACGGACCCAGCAATTCGATTATGGGTTGGGCTTGAGGAGTTTGGAATGTCCGAGGCTAAGATCAAGCGCGCGCTTTTATCCGTTTCAGACAAGGCGGGGCTCATCGATTTTGCCAAAGCCTTGGCGGCACAAGGCGTGGATCTCATTTCAACAGGCGGCACAGCCAAATCCCTTAAAGCCGCGAACATTCCTGTGACAGACGTTTCAACTATCACGGGCTTTCCCGAAATCATGGATGGCCGCGTCAAAACGCTGCATCCCAAAATTCACGGCGGACTGCTCGCCATCCGCAACAACCCGGCCCACCAGCAGGCCCAGACGGAAAATCATATTGAAGACATCGATCTTCTCGTGGTCAATCTTTATCCCTTCGAAGCAACCTTGGCCAAGGGCGCTGATGAAGAAACCATGATTGAGAATATCGACATTGGCGGGCCAGCGATGATCCGCGCCGCCGCCAAAAACCATGCGAGCGTGACAGTGATTGTCGACCCCGCCGATTATGCCAGCGTGTTTGTAGAAATTGAAAAATCGGGCAGCACGAGTCTCAACACACGCAAAGCCCTCGCCGCCAAGGCCTTTGCCCGCACCGCCAGCTATGATGCTGCCATTGCCAACTGGTTCAACCGTACCAACAAGATCGAAGCGCCACTTTTCTTTGCCATCGGCGGCAAGCTTCAGCAAAGCCTGCGTTATGGCGAAAACCCACATCAAAAAGCAGCAGTCTATCGCAGCGGAGACCAGCGCAGCGGCATTGTCGATGCCCAGCAGATTCAGGGCAAGGAACTTTCCTATAACAATTTCAACGATGCTGATGCGGCCCTTGAAGCCTTGCGCGAATTTCCATTCGACAAGCCCACTTGTGTCATCGTCAAACATGCCAACCCTTGCGGTGTTGCGACGGGCTCAAATCTCGCAGAAGCCTATCACAAGGCGCTCATTTGCGATCAGACCAGCGCTTTCGGCGGCATCATCGCACTGAACCAAGAGCTCGATTCCAAAACCGCCCATGAGATTTCAAAGATCTTCACTGAGGTGATCATTGCACCTGCCGCAAGCATCGAGGCACGCGCCATCCTTGCTGCAAAGAAAAATCTGCGATTGCTGCTGCTGCCTTCGCTCGCCACCAAAACGGCAGCGCTACCGATGGTCAAATCCATTGCTGGCGGGCTTTTGGTGCAGACACCAGATGCCGCCACCCTTGAACAGATGGATCTGAAAGTCGTCACCAAGCGTCAGCCAACAGCACATGAAATGGCCGATCTCAAATTCGCCTTCCGTGTCGCCAAACATGTAAAATCCAACGCCATCGTTTTTGCGAAAGAAGGCGCCACCGTCGGCATCGGTGCGGGGCAAATGTCGCGCATTGATTCAACCCGGATCGCAGTCCGTAAA
>Ga0075026_100001088_pt1 | contig 11450 bp, 13 predicted proteins | sample Str012_2_FD_71392 | JGI IMG/M metagenome (GOLD analysis project Ga0075026, IMG submission 71392) | Freshwater sediment microbial communities in response to fracking from Pennsylvania, USA - Straight Creek_MetaG_SC_2012 | ecosystem: Environmental > Aquatic > Freshwater > Creek > Sediment...
TTCATGGTGTTCGCCGCGTTCATCGCCTGGCGGTTCCTGCCCGCCCACGGCGTCGACGAATACGCGTCGATCGACGAGCAGGAAGAGGCGCGCGAGATCAGCGAGTACGAGATCCTCGGCGCCTAGCGGTGAGCCCACCCAGCCGTCTCTGGGTTCTGGTTGCGATCGCAGTCGGCGGAGCGCTCGGTACCGCGGCGCGATACGAGCTCGCGCGGATCGAACCCGTCGGTGCGGGAACGTTCCCGACCGCGACGTTCGTCGCCAACGTCGTCGGGTCGCTCGTGCTCGGGGTGGCGTTGGTGGCGATCGCGGACGGGCTGCCGCGGTCGGACGTGGCGCGGGCCTTCGTGGGCGTCGGCTTCTGTGGAGGGCTCACGACGTTTTCCACCTGGATGGTCGAGAGCGTGTTGCTCGTGCGCGACGGCGAGGCTGGTACCGCGGTCGGCTACCTCCTGCTGAGCCTGGTCGCCGGGCTCGTGGCGGTCGCGGCCGGGGTGCTCCTCGCTCGCCGCGTCCTGCACCGTGACGCCCCGTTCGCCTTTGATCCGGAGCGTGACGACTGATGCTCGGCTGGGTCGCGTTGGCCGGCGCCGCCGGTGCATTGGCACGCTTCGGCGTGCACGCACTCGTGCAGTCGCGCGCCGCGGCGCGCTTCCCATTCGGGACGTTCGTCGTGAACGTGAGCGGGTCGTTCGCGCTGGGAATGCTCGTCGGGCTCGCGACGTACCAAGGTCTCGATGCCGACGTGCGCACGATCGTGGGCACCGGTTTCATCGGCGCCTACACGACGTTCTCTTCGTTCGCTTACGACAGCTTCGGTCTGTTCGAGACTGGTGCAACCCGTGCCGCGGTCGTGAACACCGCGGGAAGCGTCGCGGTCGGTCTCGTCGCTGCGACCGCGGGCTTCGTGCTCGCGGGCGTCCTCTGACGCGATTGTCAGGCGGCGGAGGTGTCGGCCGCGAACGCGGCACCGAGCTGATCAGCGAGCGCGACCGCGACCATGCGTTCCTCGATCGACACGCCCACGCTCAGGTCGGGGACGAGCACCAGCCGTCCGAAGGTCCGGCCGCGGCCGAGCACCGGGAGCTCGGCGCCCTGCGCGGGGAGCGTGTACTCGCCGTTGATCCAATGCCGGTGGTCGCCCGCGATCGAACCGTTGCGTTCGAGCCGAGGGAGCTCGGAGGTGAACGGCGCGGTCTCGAACCGACAGTCGCGCAGCGACAGGAGCCCGATGAGCTCGGCCTGCACCGACAGCACGACGTCGTCGGCGTCGGAATCGGACGCGACCAGCTCCGCCACCCGGTGGAGGCGAGCGATCTCGTCGCCGCGCTGGGCCGACGCCACGCGGTGGCGGCGTGAGTACGTGACGATCTCGCTGATGGCGAGCCCGATCACGAGCAGCAGCAAAGTGGTCTGGATGTCGTCGGAGCTGTCGATCTTCAGAGATTGATACGGACGGGTGAAGAAGAAGTCGTAGGACATCGCGGCGATGATCGCGGCCAGCACGCCGCTCGCGCGAGTGCCGACCGCGGCACCGAGCACGACGACCAGTGCGAAGACGAGCACGATGTTCGCGCCGGCGAGGTCGTCGCGGAACGGCACGAGGAGGCCGGCGACGACGAGGGGCCCGAAGGCGGCGATCGCCAGACCGAATGCCTTCGCGGCTTCGTCAGGAACTCGATCGTGACGTGTCATGCCTCGGGTATACGCCCGCTCGCGCGCCGCGGCAAGGGTCTTGATGCCTTCTTGACGCACGAAATCGTCAGCGCGCACGGCGGGCACGCGGCGCGTCAAGAGTTGCCTCGTCGCCGCGAAGAACGCGTCAAGAACGGGCCGGAAGGCCGCGCGCAGGGAAGCCCCGGTGTACACACATGAACGGAACTCCAAGACGTCGAGGTAGGGAGGGAAGACCGTGACCGACGTGGTCTTCGTGTTGGCCCTGATCGCATTCTTCGCCGCGTTCGCCGGCTTCGTGATGGTGTGCGAGCGCATCATCGGTCCCGATCCCGAGGGCATCACGCTCTCGACCGGTCCCGACGCGGTTGTCGACGAGCCCGAGGAGGTGGCGGCGTGACGGGTGACGACTGGGCGGGCCTCATCATCGCGATCCTGCTCGCGGTCTACCTGGTGGCGGCGCTCGTGATCCCGGAGAAGTTGTGATGACCCTCGCTGCATGGCTCCAACTCTTGGCCCTGATCACCCTCCTCGCGGTGTCAGTTCCCGTCCTCGGCAGCTACATGGCGAAGGTCTTCGGCGGCAAGCGGGCACCGGGTGACCGCTTCTTCAACCCGATCGAGCGGGTGATCTACCGCCTCGGTGGCATCGATCCCGACCGCGAGCAGAAATGGACGATCTACGCACTCGCGCTGCTCGCGTTCAGCCTGCTGTCGGTACTCGCGCTCTTCGTGTTGCAGCGGGTGCAGGAGCACCTCCCGTTGAACCCGACGCACGCCAAGGGCGTGCCGAGCTTCCTGGCCTTCAACACTGCGGTGAGCTTCCTCACCAACACGAACTGGCAGAACTATGCCGGCGAGACGACGATGAGCCATCTCACCCAGATGGCCGGGCTCGCGGTGCAGAACTTCGTGTCGGCGGCGGTCGGTCTTGCGGTCGCGATCGCGCTGATTCGAGGGCTCACCCGCCACCGTGCCGGCACCATCGGCAACTTCTGGGTCGATCTCACCCGCGCGATCACCCGCATCCTGCTGCCGTTCGCTTTCGTGTTCGCTTTGGTATTCGTGACCCAGGGCATGGTGCAGAACTTCTCCGGCAACACCACGGCGACCACCGTCGAAGGCAAGAGCCAGGTGATCCCCGGTGGACCGGTCGCCAGCCAGGAGTCGATCAAGGAAGTCGGTACCAACGGCGGCGGGTTCTACAACGCCAACTCTGCCCACCCGTTCGAGAACCCGAACGGGTTCACCGACTTCCTCGAGATCTACCTACTGCTCGTGATCCCGTTCGCGTTGGCCTGGACCTTCGGGAAGATGGCCGGCAACAAGAAGCAGGGCATCGCGGTGCTGATGGCGATGCTCACGCTCTGGCTGGCCGCCTCGGTCGGCGCGATGCTCTTCGAGGCCAATGGCAACTCCGCGCTCGACGCCGCCAGGGTCAATCAGGCCACCACGTCGAGCCAACCCGGCGGCAACATGGAAGGCAAGGAGAGCCGCTTCGGGCCGGCAAGTTCCGGTTTGTTCGCGGCGGCGACGACCGACACGTCGACCGGTGCGGTGAACTCGAGCCACGACAGCTTCACGCCGCTCGGCGGACTGGTACCGCTGGTGAACATCATGCTCGGCGAGGTGAGTCCCGGTGGGGTGGGTTCGGGCCTCTACGGCATGTTGATCTTCGCGTTGCTCGCGGTGTTCATTGCCGGCCTCATGGTGGGGCGAACGCCGGAGTATCTCGGCAAGAAGATCCAGGCGGCCGAGATGAAGCTCGTCGTCATCTACGTGCTGGCCGTGCCGCTCGTGATCCTCGGATTCGCGGGTGCGTCGATCGTGATGAACGGACCCGTGAGCTCGCTCCTCAACCCGGGCGCTCACGGCCTCACCGAGATGGTGTACGGCTTCGCGTCGACCGGCAACAACAACGGGTCCGCGTTTGGCGGCTTGAGCGGCAACACCGACTGGTTCAACGTCACCTTTGCCATCTGCATGCTGGTCGGGCGTTTCATCCTGATCATCTCTGCTCTGGCCGTGGCCGGGTCGCTCGCCCGAAAGCAGACCGTCCCCGAATCGTCGGGCACCTTCCCGACCGACACGCCGCTGTTCACTGGTCTGTTGGTGTCGGTCATCGTCGTAGTCGTCGGGCTCACGTACCTACCGGTGCTGGCGCTCGGCCCCATCGTTGAGCATCTCGGGCTCTGAGGAGGAGAGAAGATTGGCTGGTTCCACCACATCCGCACGCCCGCTGTTCGAGCCGGCGATCGTCCGCCGCGCATTGGTCGACAGTCTGCGCAAGCTCGATCCGCGCAACATGATCCACAACCCGGTCATGTTCGTCGTCGAGGTCGGCAGCGTCCTCACCACCTTCATCTTCTTCCGCGATCTCAACAAGTACGGCTCGTCGACCGACGTGTTCACCGGGCTCGTCACCGTGTTCCTGTGGTTCACGGTGTTGTTCGCCAACTTCGCCGAGGCGATCGCCGAAGGACGAGGCAAGGCGCAGGCCGAAACGCTGCGCAAGACCCGGAGCGAGACGGTGGCGCGCAAGCGCCTGCCCGACGGCTCGATCGAAGAGTGTGCCAGCACCCTCCTCACCATCGGCGACGAGTGTGTTGTCACTGCGGGCGAGGTGATCCCTGGCGACGGCGACGTCGTCGAGGGAATCGCCAGTGTCGACGAGTCGGCGATCACCGGCGAGTCGGCGCCGGTGATCCGGGAGTCGGGTGGTGACCGCTCGGCGGTCACCGGTGGAACGCGCGTACTTTCAGACGAGATCGTCGTGCGGATCAGCGCCAAGCCGGGTGAGACGTTCCTCGACCGAATGATCGCGCTGGTCGAGGGCGCCGACCGACAGAAGACACCGAACGAGATCGCGCTGAGCATCCTGCTCTCGGGCCTCACCATCATCTTCCTGCTCGCGGTGGTCACGTTGCAGCCGTTCGCGGTGTACTCGGGTGCCCCGCAGACGCTCGTGATCCTCACCGCGTTGTTGGTGTGCCTGATCCCCACGACCATCGGCGGCCTGTTGTCGGCGATCGGCATCGCCGGCATGGATCGACTCGTGCAGCACAACGTGCTGGCAATGAGTGGGCGGGCTGTCGAAGCCGCGGGCGACGTGAGCACGCTGCTGCTCGACAAGACGGGCACCATCACCATCGGGAACCGGGAGGCCGCGCAGTTCCTGCCTGTGGGTGACGTCACCGAGCACGAGCTGGCTGAAGCGGCGCTGCTTTCGAGCCTGGCCGACGAGACCCCCGAAGGTCGTTCGATCGTGAAGCTCGCGATCGAGAGCTTTGGCTTGGAACGCAAGGATCTGGTGGGCGCCTCGCTGGTGCCGTTCACCGCGCAGACCCGCATGAGCGGTGTCGACATTCCGGCCAACGGGGTCGCGGCGCGCGCGGTGCGCAAGGGTGCCTCCGACTCCGTGAAGGTGTGGGTGCAGGAGCAGGGTGGTGTGGTCCCCCCCGAACTGACCACGATCGTCGACGGCATCTCGAGCCAGGGCGGTACCCCGCTGGTCGTGGCTGAGCTCGTCGGCGATGGCGGACACCCGAGCGACGCGCGGGCGCTCGGAGTGATCTACCTGAAGGACATCGTCAAGCCCGGGATGCGCGAGCGCTTCGACGAGCTACGCGCCATGGGCATCCGCACGGTCATGATCACCGGCGACAACCCGCGCACCGCAGCTTTCATCGCCAACGAAGCCGGCGTCGACGACTTCCTCGCCGAGGCCACGCCGGAAGACAAGATGGCCCTCATCAAGAAGGAGCAGACCGGTGGCCACCTCGTGGCCATGACCGGTGACGGCACCAACGACGCCCCGGCGCTCGCCGTTGCCGACGTGGGTGTCGCCATGAATACGGGAACGCAGGCCGCGAAAGAGGCCGGGAACATGGTCGACCTCGACTCCGACCCGACGAAGCTCATCGACATCGTCGCCATCGGTAAGCAGCTGCTCATCACACGCGGTTCGTTGACGACATTCTCGATCGCCAACGACGTGGCGAAGTACTTCGCCATCATCCCGGCCATGTTCGCCGGGTTCGCCGGGCTCACCGCGCTCGGCGACCTCAACGTCATGGATCTCGGCTCGCCAAATTCGGCGATCCTCTCCGCGGTCATCTTCAACGCCTTGATCATCGTGATGCTGATCCCCCTGGCTCTGCGCGGTGTGAAGTACCGGCCGTCGGGCGCGGCGGCGATCCTGCGGCGCAACCTGATGATCTATGGCGTCGGCGGTCTCATCGCCCCGTTCATCGGTATCAAACTCATCGACATGGTGATCACGGCCCTGGGGGTCAACTGATGCGACGACAACTCCTTCCTGCAATCCGCATCGTGCTGGTGTTCACGGTGCTCCTCGGCCTCGCATACCCGCTGGTCGTCACCGGGGTTGCGCAGGGGCTCTGGTCGGGCCGAGCCGACGGGTCGCTGGTCAAGGTCGACGGCAAGGTCGTGGGCTCGAAGCTCCTAGGTCAGCCCTTCACCAAGGCGAAGTACTTCCATCCGCGCCCCTCCGCCGCGGGCAACGGCTACGACGGGGCCGCGAGCAGTGCGTCCAACCTCGGCCCCACGAATCCCGCGCTCCTCGACAACGTGAAGAAGGCGGCGGCCGCCTACCGGACGGAGAACGGGCTCGCGCCGGGGGCGACGGTCCCGATCGACGCGACGACCTCGTCTGGCTCCGGCCTCGACCCCGGGATCTCAGAGGCCAACGCGCGTGTGCAGGCCGCCCGAGTCGCCAAGAGCCGCGGGCTCACCACCGGACAAGTGATGAAGCTGGTCGACCAACATACCGAGGACCGTCAGCTCGGGTTCCTCGGTGAGAAGTGGGTCAATGTGTTGGAGCTCAACCTCGCGCTCGACCGTCTGCGGTAGCGGTACGGTTCGACGATGGCACGCGGACTGTTGCGCATCTACCTCGGCGCGGCGCCGGGCGTAGGCAAGACGTTTGCGATGCTCAACGAGGGATCGCGTCGAGGCAGTCGCGGCACCGATGTCGTCGTCGGGTTCGTGGAAACCCACGGCCGGCCCAACACCGAGGCGCAGATCGGTGATCTCGAGATCGTCCCACGTCGCATCGTCACCTACCGCGGTGCGTCGTTTGAGGAGATGGACATCGATGCGATCATGGCTCGCGCGCCGGCGGTGGCGTTGGTCGACGAGCTCGCGCACACCAACGTGCCCGGCTCCCGTAACGAGAAGCGTTGGCAGGATGTCGACGAGCTGCTCGCCGCAGGGATCGACGTGATCTCGACGGTGAACGTGCAGCACCTCGAGTCGATGAACGACGTGGTGGAGGAGATCACGGGTATCAAACAACGGGAAACGATTCCCGACTCGGTGGTGCGGGCGGCCGATCAGATCGAGATCGTCGACATGACGCCGCAGGCGCTCAGGCGCCGGATGGCCCACGGCAACATCTATCCGGCCGAGAAGGTCGACGCGTCCCTCGCCAACTACTTCCGCGAGGGCAACCTCGGCGCGCTGCGTGAGCTGGCGCTGATGTGGGTGGCCGACCGGGTCGACGAGGCCCTCGAGGTGTACCGCGAAGAACACGGGATCTCGGGCACGTGGGAGACGCGCGAGCGCGTGGTCGTCGCGATCACCGGCGCGCCGGGTGGCGACGACGTGATTCGTCGCGCGGCGCGAATGGCGGCCCGGACGCGCGGCGAGCTGCTCGGCGTGCACGTGCGTCGGGCCGACGGGCTGCGTGGGCCGCCCGGCGAATCGCTCGTCGAGCAACGCGCGCTCCTGCAGGAGTTCGGGGGCGAATATCACGAGCTCGCGAGTGCCGACGCCGCGACGACGCTCGTGCAGTTCGCGCGCGCGGAGAACGCAACACAAATCGTGCTCGGCGCAAGTCGCCAGTCACGCTGGACGCATCTCCTGCGTGGGTCGGTGATCAACAACGTGATCCGAGCATCCGGCTCGATCGACATCCACGTGATCTCGGCCAAGCGCGACGACGTTCGCGGCGACTCCGACGGCGCCGAGCGGTCTTACCGTCGTCCGCGCGGGTTCGTGGTGTCCCGGCGCCGGCAGATGCTCGCGTGGATCCTCGCGATCGCGGCGCCGCCGCTGCTGACGCTCGTTCTCGCCAACGCACGCGACACCCTCACGTTGCCGAGCGACCTCCTGATGTTCCTGCTGGTCGTCGTCGTGGTCGCGGCGTTGGGCGGCTTCGTGCCCGCGTTCGTATGTGCGGTGACTGGCTTCCTGCTCGCGAACTGGTACTTCACGCCGCCGCTCTACGAGTTCACGATCTCCGAAGGCGAGAACCTGGTGGCGTTGGTGATCTTCCTCGTGGTCGGGGGCGTCGTGAGCCTGCTCGTCGCCACTGGATCGCGCCGGTCGGCGGAAGCCGCCCGAGCGCGCGCAGAGGCGGAGACACTCGCCGCGTTGAGCGGCACGCTCGCGGCGTCGGAGGATCCGCTCCCGCAACTCGTCGGTCAACTGCGTGTCGCTTTCGACGCTACCGGCGTCGCGGTGCTGAGTAGCTCCGACGACGGGAACGCGTGGGAAGTCCTGGCCGGCGCAGGTGAGGTGGTCCCCGAACGTCCTGCTGACGATGATGTTGTCGTGCCGCTCTATGGCACCGAGGTCTTGGTGGTGCGCGGCGACGCGCTCGGCGACGACGATCGGGAGGTGCTGCGTGCGTTCGCGGGCCAGGTCGCGATCGCGGTGCGGCAGCGTGAGCTCCGTGCCGACGCCGAGCGGGCGGCCGGGCTGGCAGAGGCGAACGAGCTGCGCACCGCGCTGCTTGCGGCCGTCTCCCACGATCTCCGGACGCCGCTGTCGTCGATCAAGGCATCGGTGAGCAGCCTGTTGCAGCGCGACGTCGACTTCACGCCCGCGGCCACGCAGGAGCTGCTCGAAACCATCGACGAGGGCGCCGACCGCCTCAACCACCTCATCGGCAACCTGCTCGACATGAGCCGTCTGCAAACTGGAGCGCTGCAGCTCGTCGTGCGCGACGTCGGTCTCGACGAGGTGGTGCCCGGAGCGCTCGCCGGTCTCATGCAGGGCGACCGGGTCGACGTGGATGTCGACGAGACCTTGCCGCGCGTCCGGGCCGACGCCGCGTTGCTCGAGCGCGTGATCGCCAACGTGGTGGAGAACGCCATCGCCTGGTCGCCACCCGGTGCGCGTGTGCGCGTGGAGGCGTGCGCGGCGCAACACCGGGTCGACCTGCACGTCGTCGACCGCGGTCCGGGCATCCCTCCGGCGCAGCGCGAGGACGTGTTCCGCCCGTTCCAGCGGCTCGGTGACCGCTCGAACGGAAGCGGTGTCGGTCTCGGGCTGGCAGTCGCGCGCGGGTTCGTCGAGGCGATGGACGGCGAGCTCATGGTCGACGACACTCCCGGAGGCGGAGTGACCATGGTCATCAGCCTGCGAGCGGCCACGTGACGCGCGTCCTCGTGGTCGACGACGAACCGCAGATCCTGCGCGCGCTCGGGATCAACCTCCGCGCGCGCGGCTACGACGTCGACCTCGCGCCCGACGGCGAGCACGCGCTCACGCTCGCGGCGAGCCACCACCCCGACGTCGTCGTGCTCGACCTCGGGTTGCCGGGAATCGACGGTGTCGAGGTGATCCGCGGGCTGCGGGGTTGGAGCACCGTACCGATCGTCGTGTTGTCGGTACGCGACGGCGAGCACGACAAGGTGTCGGCGCTCGACGCCGGGGCCGACGACTACGTCACCAAACCCTTCGGCATGGACGAGCTCATGGCCAGGCTGCGTGCCGCGTTGCGACGCGCGACGCCGGCCGAGGAGGAGCCGGTCGTCGAGACGCCCGACTTCATCATCGACCTCGCCGCGAAGCGCGTACACCGCGACCATCAAGAAGTGCGGCTCACGCCGACCGAGTGGCACCTGGTCGAGGTGCTGGTGCGGCATCAGGGAAAGCTGGTGTCGCAACGTCAGCTGCTCCAGGAGGTGTGGGGGCCTGAGTACCACGACGAGACCGCGTACCTCCGGGTCCACATGGCCAACGTGCGGCGCAAGCTCGAGCCCGAGCCCAGCCGGCCTCGGCACTTCTTCACCGAACCCGGAATGGGCTACCGCTTCGAGACCGGCGTGTGAACTGACACGACGTAGTCGCTCGTGTCGGTGAACGGCGCCCGGTCCCAGGTCGACCACCGGTCGACGATGCGCAGACCGGCGGCGGCCGCATGCGCGTCGTACTGATCGACCGACAGCCGACCCGAGAGTTGGAAACCGGACACGAGGACACCGTCGGGCGCGAGGCGACCGGCGAGATTGTCGAGCACGCTCGCCTCGGTGCCGCGCGCGACGAAGATCATCACGTTGCCGGCCAGCACCACCGCCGCGAACGGACCCGGCGCAACGTCGGGCTCGAGGCGCGCGAGGTCGGCCTCGCCCCACTCGAGGTTGGGAGCCTTGGAACGCGCCCGATCGAGCAAGGCGGGATCGACGTCGATCCCGACCGTCACGTACTGCCGCCGGGTGAGCTCGAGCGCGACCCGGCCGGTCCCGCAGCCGGCGTCGAGGATGCGCGCGCCGGGCGAGGCAACGAGTGCGTCGACCAGCGCGGCCTCACCGTGGACCTCGGCGCCCCCGGCCGCGAGGTCGTCCCAGCGCCAGTCGTAGGCGTCGGGGGAGAGCGGCACGCGTCGGTGGGCGGGCTCGGGCTGGACCACGGGTCCCAGTCGAGCACACCGACGGTGGCGTGGGTCACACCGGCACCCTCGATGACGGAAATCCGTCAAGAACCGGGACGGGCGCGCCGTTGACACCACGAGCGGCGACCTGGGCAAGGTCCCGCACCGGCCAGGGGGCCTGCGCATGGAACAGACCGTCTTCTCGTGTTCCATCGCCCGTCATGAGGGCGACGTCGACATCGAGGTCATCGGGGCGATGGATCGGTCGTCGGCCGGTCAGTTCCGCAACCAGCTGCTGACCTTGGCCAAAGAGCATCCGGCTTCGATCGCCATCCACATGGACGACCTCGCGCTTGTCGACTCGTCGTGTGTCGCGGTGCTGGTGGAGACGTGGCGCTTCACCCAGGAACACGGGATCGCACTCACGGTCAAGTCGCCCGCAGCATCGATCCGCCAGGTGTTCGACGTCGCCGAATCCGGCCAGCTGCTCACCCTTCGCAACTGAACTGCGCAACTCAACGACGCAACGGGCCCTGACTCCTGAAGCGCCCGCGGCCGATCGTAGGATCGACGCCATGAGAATCGCTCGCGTCGCTCCGGTCCTCGTCACCGGACTCGTCATCGTGGCCATCGCGGTCGCGGCGCTGCCCGCAGGCGCTCACGTCGAGATCGTGCCGGGTCGAGCTCCGAAGGGCGGTTCGGCGATCCTGAGCTTCAACGTGCCGAACGAGAGTGACACCGCCAACACGGTGAAGCTCGAGGTGGACCTCCCCACCAAGTACCCGATCGCGTCGGTGCGCACGCAGCCGATGACGGGGTGGACGGTTGCGGTCGAGAAGACCAAGCTCGCCAAGCCGATCACCACCGACGACGGCCAGGTGACCGAAGCGGTCAGCAAGATCACGTGGACCGCCACCGCGGGCGGACTCAACCCCGGCGAGTTCGACCTCTTCACGGTGTCGGCCGGACCGCTTCCCACCAACACCAACACGCTGGTGTTCAAGGCGATCCAGACCTACAGCGACGGCAGCGTCGTGAGCTGGATCCAGCTGACGGCCAAGGGCGCGCCCGAGCCCGATCACCCGGCGCCCGTGTTGACCCTCACGCGGGCGGCGAGAACCCGCGGCTGAGCTCGGCTCAGCGCGCCCGAGCGGGGG
>Ga0075026_100001089_pt1 | contig 11438 bp, 13 predicted proteins | sample Str012_2_FD_71392 | JGI IMG/M metagenome (GOLD analysis project Ga0075026, IMG submission 71392) | Freshwater sediment microbial communities in response to fracking from Pennsylvania, USA - Straight Creek_MetaG_SC_2012 | ecosystem: Environmental > Aquatic > Freshwater > Creek > Sediment...
GGCACCTGACTGAGTTTCACCGGCTGGCTGTTCTCGCGTTCGAAGACGGCGATGATGTGCCGGTGGGTGTCGTACACCACGGTGCGCTGCGACAGTGGCTGGAAGTCGGGCAGCACCACCGGTACCTGGCTGTGGGCGTTGGCGATGCCCCACAGGCGCGGCGCGATGCCGAGCACCACTCCGGTGAGGAGCAGCGCACCCGCCAAGATGATGGCGACGAAGCGGAGCGGCCAGGCGATTCGATGCACGTCGCTGCCACGCTAGTTGCGGCACGACCGCCATGGTCATCACCCACTACCGTGCGGTCATGACGTCTCCGCGACCCTTCCGCTTCGGCATCCAGGCCTCCAACGCACCCTCGCGCGCCGAATGGGTGCGCCTCGCCAAGGCCGCCGAGGACAACGGTTTCAGCTGCCTCACGATGCCCGACCACTTCGGCGACCAGCTGGCGCCGGTACCGGCCATGATGACCGCCGCCGATGTCACCACCACACTGCGCGTGGGTGCCCTCGTGTTCGACAACGACTACAAGCACCCGGTGGTGTTGGCCAAGGAACTCGCCACGATGGACCTGCTGTCCGACGGCCGCACCGAGATCGGCCTCGGCGCCGGCTGGATGATCTCCGACTACGAGCAGGCTGGCATTCCCTACGACGCCGCCGGCGTGCGCATCGACCGCTTCGTCGAGGGTCTGCACATCATCAAGCAGGCCATGCAGCCCGGGCCGTTCTCGTTCACCGGCACGCACTACACCATCACCGACTACGAGGGTTTCCCGAAGCCGGTGCAGCAGCTGCCGCCGGTGCTCATCGGCGGCGGCGGCAAGCGCGTGCTGGGCATCGCGGCCCGCGAGGCCGACATCGTCGGCATCAACGCGACGCTGCATGCCGGCAAAGTGGGTCCTGAGGCCATCGCCACCATCACGGTGGAGGCGGTCGAGGAGAAGGTGGCCATCGTGCGCGAAGCGGCCGGCGAACGCTTCGACCAGATCGAGATGAACATCCGCGCGTTCATGGTCAACGTCACCGACGACGGGGCCAACGCCCGCGCCGGGTTGGCGGGCGTGTTGCACGTCGACCAGTCGATGATCGACAACACCCCGTTCGCACTCATCGGTTCGCCCAACGAGCTGGTCGAGACGCTGTTGGCCCGCCGCGAACGGTTCGGCTTCTCGTACATCATCGTCGGTGCCGAGGACGTCGAGTCGTTCGCTCCGGTCGTCGCAGCGCTCAACGGCAAATGACCCGCATCGCGCTGTGCGGCGCGGGCATGATCGCCGGCGCCCACGCCGCGGCCGCCGTGCGCCTCGGCCACGAGGTCGTGGCGGTGGCGTCGCGTTCAGCCGAGCGAGCCAGCAAGATGGCCGAACCTTTCGGCGCGCGCGCCGTCGGTTACGACGAGCTGCCGGCGGGTGCCGACATCGTGGCGGTCGCGACGCCACCGCAGTGTCATGTCGACGATGCCATTCGCATGCTCGACGCCGGCGTCGCCGTGCTGCTGGAGAAGCCGCTGTGCCGAACGCTCGACGAAGCCGACCGCATCGTCGCCGCTGCCGCGCGCAGCGGCCAGCGCCTGCTGTACGCCGAGAACCTCGCCTATGCGCCCGTGATCCAACGGATGATCGCGCTGGCTCCCCGAGTGGGCACACTCACCAACCTGGAGGTGCGCACGCTCCAGGCGCTGCCCACCTGGGGCGAGTTCACCAGCGACGCGTGGGGCGGCGGTGCGCTGTTCGACCTCGGTGTACATCCGTTGGCTGTGGCGATGCTGCTGGCCAACGCCGCCGGATTGGGTCGACCAGTGGCGGTCGACGCCGTGTTGCGTGGCGGCGAGGGACATCGCAGCGACGAGCACGCCGAGGTGCACCTGCACTACGCCTCAGGGTTCCGAGCGCGCGTCGTGTCGAGCTGGCAGGGTGGGCCCGAACCGCAGTGGGACGCACAGCTCGCCGGCGACGCCGCGGTGGTGCGCGCCGACCTGATGCCCGTGCCTTCGCTCGAACTCAACGGCGACGAAGTTTCACTTCCGTCGTTCGACGAACCCTTCGCGCTGCTGGGCCACTTCGGCTATCTCGCCCAACTGCGGGCGCTCGTCGACGACGCGGCCGCCGGCGACGAGCCATTGATGAGCGCCTCGTTCGGGCGCGAGGTGCTGCAGGTGGTGCTCGCCGCCTATCAGTCGGCCGGGCGCGACAGTGAGGCGGTCGCGCTGCCGTTCACCGGGCCGCGCGACCGCACCCCACTGCAGTTGTGGCACGGCGCCTGAGCGCCGAGCGGGGCGTCTAGACGACGCGCACTTTCAGGGCTTCGTCGCCCTTGCGGCCCTGGCCGACCTCGAATTCGACCGTCTGGCCTTCTTCGAGCGAGCGATACCCAGAACCGTCGATGTTCGAGAAGTGCACGAAAACATCGGCACCACCTTCTCGAGCGATGAAGCCGTAGCCCTTCTGAGCATTGAAGAACTTCACGGTGCCGATGGTCATTGCCTTCTCCACTTTCTGCGCCACCTGTGTGGTCGACGCCGGTCTCAACTTACATCAGCACACGAGTCGAGTGGCGCGCACAGACGGGTCGATCGACCCTGGACGCGACCGGTTGCGAAGGCCGAACATGGAGACATGTTCCGGCCCATGAACGAAGCCGTCGCGGCGATCAACTCCAGCGACACCCTTGCCGTGCCGCTGGGGCCGGGCGTGCCCGGCGGCTTCCTGCACGCACTCGGCGAGCGCGACGACTTCGAGGGGCTCGAGGTGTTCGGTGCGCTGTTGCCCGACCTGTATCAACTGTTCCTGCGCAAGGGCGTCCACTTCCGCAGTGGCTTCTTCGGGCCCGCCGAGCGGTTCCTGCGCGACTCGGGCGCGGCCGTCGATTTCGTGCCCGCCGACTTCCGTCGCTTCGAACCGGTGCTCCACCACCTCAAGCCGCGCGTCGTCGCCACCGCAGCCGCGATGCCCGTCGACGGATGGGTGAGCCTCAGCGTGCACGCCGGCGCGTTCGTCGACGAGTTCCACCGCGCCGGCGCCGACCCGGATCGCCTGCTCGTCGTCGAGTGCAGTCCGCACTTCCCACGTACGTACGGCGTGCTGCCCGATCACTCGCACCAGGTGCACGTCGACGAGGTCGACATCCTGGTCGAGACCGACCGCCATCCCCTCGATCTGCCCGACACGCCACCCACCGATGTCGAGAAGGAGATCGCTCGCCTGGCGATGCAGTTCATGCACGACGGCTGCACCGTGCAGACCGGCATCGGCGGCATCCCCAGCCAGGTGGCCAAGCTGATGGCCGAGGGTCCACTGGGCGACTTCGGCGTGCACAGCGAGATGTTCACCACCGGTCTGATGCACCTGCACCAGGCCGGCAAGGTCACGAACCACAAGGGCAGTTCGTTCGACGGCTACTCGGTCACCACGTTCGCCGCCGGGGTGCCCGAGTTGTACGAATGGCTCGACGACAACGACGCCGTGCGATTCCTGCCGGTCGGCATCGTGAACTCGCCCGAACTCATCGCCCAGAACCGCAGCATGGTCACCATCAACGGTGCGCTCGCCGTCGACCTCGCCGGCCAGGTGGTGGCCGACACCATCGGCGGCGTGCAGTTCTCGGGCATCGGGGGCCACGAGGATTTCGTCAGTGGCCCTGGTCTGTCGGCCAACGGCCGCAGCCTCATCTGCCTCCCGTCGGCATCGATGGTGCAGGGTCAGCTCATCACACGCATCCTGCCCAAACTGCCGGCGGGTTCGGTGGTCAGCACGCCTCGCCATCAGGTCGATGTGGTCATCACCGAGTTCGGAACAGCGGAACTGGCCGGCCGAACCATTCGCGAGCGGGCCCGCGCACTTGCCTCGATCGGACATCCCGACGTGCGCGACGAATTGCTGGCCATGGCCGAAACCTGGCCCGCCGACTGACTCGATTCAGCGCATCGATCTCACGACATCGTCGCCGTCACCGGCGGCGACGACAGCAGGGTCTGCAGCACGACGCAGTAGCGCTCGGTGAGCCGCAACAGGGTGGCGCGCTGCTCGTCGTCGCCGTCGGTGTCGATGTCGAACACCAGCCGGATGGCACCGAACCCCACGGGCACCGACTTGTCGACGCCCAGCGTGCCGCGGAAGTCGAGGTCGCCCTCGGCCCGCACGGTGCCGGTGACACTGATGTCCATCGACGTCGCCACCGAACGCATGGTGACACCCGCACACGCCACGAGCGCCTGCAGCAACATGTCGCCCGAGCAGGCGAACGATCCGTCGCCACCGGTGGCCGGATGCAGCCCGGCCTCCACGAGGGCGCGACCGGTCTGCACCGAGCAGGTCTGGCCTGCACCGAGGTCGCCCTCGGCGCGGAGCACCACCAGCGCTCGACCCGCGTCGTCGCGATAGGCGTCCTTCAACGGTGCTTGTACGGCGCGTAGCTGCTCTCGATCCATCCGACGAACGTAGCCTGCACCGGGTCGACGTCGATGCCGGTGGCAGCACCAACGGTTGACACGCCGTTCACACAACGACGCGTACCCTGCACGTCGTATGCGTGTGCTGCTCGTCGCCGATCTCCACTACGCACTGCCGCAGCTCGACTGGGTGGTGCAACGGGCCGCCGACGTCGATGTGGTGGTGATGGCGGGCGATCACCTCGACCTCGCCTCGGCGGTGCCGCTCGACGCACAAGCGGTGGTGGTGGAGCGCTATCTGGAGCTGCTGCACGAGGCCGGCACGGTCGTGGTCAGTTCCGGCAACCACGACCTCACCGGTCCGGACGCCAACGGCGAGCAGTCGGCGCTGTGGCTCGACGGCACCCGCGCCGCGGGGATCCCCACCGACGGCACCTCGCTCCTCGTGGGCGACACGCTGTTCACCATCTTCCCGTGGTGGGACGGCCCCATCGGCCGCGAGGCCGTGGTGGCCCAGATGACCGCCGACGCGGCGCGACGCCCCGCTCGATGGGCATGGGTGTACCACTGGCCCCCGCTCGGATCACCCACGTGCTGGACCGGCAAGCGCCACTACGGCGACGCCGATCTGGTGGGCTGGATCGACGAGTTCCGTCCCGACGTGGTGCTGGCCGGACACGTGCACGAACCGCCGTTCAAGCGCGACGGCGCATGGGCCGACCGCATCGGCGACACGTGGGTGTTCAACGCCGGTCGACAGATCGGCCCGGTGCCCACGTTCGTCGAGATCGACTTCGAGGCCGGCGAGGCCGTCTGGTCGTCGATGCTCGGCATGGAGGTGGCCGACCTCACCGCGTCGTCGGCACCCGAGCGTTCCGTCGTCTGATACCTTCACGACCAGTCGCCCGGTAGGGAGCCGGGCGCTCCACGACGGGGGTCATCAATGTCACGTTTCGCACGCCGCTGGGCGTCGGCTGCACTGGTCGTCGGCGCGTTCATCACACCGGCCGTGGTGGCCACGAGCGTCCACGCCGCCACGATCGACAACTACGTCGCACTCGGCGACAGTTACTCGTCGGGCGTGGGCAGCAACTCCTACACACTCAGTTCCTCATGCCTGCGCAGCGTGTACGCCTACCCGTACCTGCTGTCGCAACAACGACCCAACACGTCGCTCACGTTCGTCGCGTGCTCGGGCGCCACCACCACCGATGTGCTCAACACCCAGATCGCCTCGGTCACCGCAAGCACCAACATCGTCACCATCAGCATCGGTGGCAACGACCTCGGGTTCGCCAGCCTCATCTCCAACTGCGTGCTGGCCGATTGCAACACGGCACTCAACAACACCCGCGCCTCGGCCAGTGCCACCCTGTCGCCGCGACTCGACGCCGTCTACGCGGCCATCAAGAGCCACATGGCGGCAGGCGGCAAGGTGGTGGTGCTCGGCTACCCGCACCTGTTCTCGACGGCGAGTTGCCTCGGCACCACCGGCATCACGGCCACCGAACGCAGCAACGCCAACCTGCTGTCGGACGAGATCGATCGCGTCAGCTCGCAGCACGCCATCGCTGCGGGCTTCACCTACCAGAGCGCCATCGCCTCGTTCACCGGCCACGCGGTGTGCTCGAGCTCGGCGTGGCTCAACGGCCTCAACATCTTCAACACCACCGAGAGCTTCCATCCCACGCGCTCGGGCCAGAGCTCGGGCTATCTGGCGCTGGTGCGCCAGGTGGTGGGCTGACCCCTCAGTAGTCGGGGTCGGGGTCGCGCATCGACCCCGGCCTCGCCGTGGGGCCTTGACGCTCGGCGAGTCGGCGCAGCACGTCGGGCACCATCGCCAGACCCGGCGCGTCGCCGTACTGGTGACGCAGGTCGGCCAGGTACGTGGTGACGAAGTCGAGGCGCTCCGCCAAGCCCACTGCGACGAACGTCGAGATCTCGCCGTCGCTGCGCAACCATGCCGCGCCGTCGACAGCGTGGCGCAGGGTGCAATCTTCAGTGGCCTCGACGGTTGCGGTGAAAGGCGAACCGAGCAGCACGGACACCTCGCCGATGAAGGCGCCGGGCCGCGTGATGGCGTTCACCTGCACACCGCCCTTGGTGACGCGCAGCGCACCCGACACGAGCACCCACACCGGTCCACCCGGTTGTCCTTCGGCGACCAGCACGGTGCCCGCGGGCACATGGATCTCGGGCAACGTGGCGCAGAGCGTGAGCATGTCGGACACGACCAGCAGGGTACGACGCGCCGTGTGAACGGCGGATGATCACTTCGTGCAACCTCGCTATCGTCTCGCCATGGCCGATTCCCCGGAGATCACCGTCATTCCCAATGGACCGCTGAAGGTCACCGGCGACGTCACGCTGTATCGACGCCACGACGTGCACAGCGAACACGGCGAGCCGTTGGCGTGGGAGACCACTGCGCACCTCGACCACGACCGCACCTCGTTCCTCTGCCGTTGCGGCCAGTCGGGCACGAAGCCGTTCTGCGACAACTCACACACCCAGGGCTTCGATGGCACCGAGACCGCCGCAGGCACCTACGCCGAGCGGTCGAACGAACTCGGCGGCACGGGGATCACCGTGCGCGACGACCGGTCGATCTGCGTGCACGCCGGCTTCTGCGGCACCCGTGTCACCAACGTGTGGCGGCAGGTGCGACACACCGACGAGTCGACGGTGCGTCTCGAAGTGATCGGCATGGTCGAGCGCTGCCCGTCGGGCGCGCTCACCTATCGCTTCGACGGCGGCGACGTCGAACCACTGCTGCCCGAGGCCATCGGCGTCGTCGACGACGGCCCGCTGTGGGTCACCGGCGGCGTCACCGTGCGCCGAGCCGACGGCACCGAGTACGAGTCACGCAACCGGGTCACGCTGTGTCGCTGCGGCGCCTCGGCCAACAAACCGCTGTGCGATGGCGCACATCGAACGATGGGCTTTCGCGACCGCTGATCACGTCTCGCCCGCACAGGCGGTTGCTCAGCCGCACTTGCCGGCCGAGCCGGCGGCATAGAGCCGCACGACCTCGTCAGCCGTGAGGGCCCGGCCGAACACTGCCGCATCGTCGATGACGCCCGTGTACCAGAACGGGTCGCCGACACCGGCCTCGCTCCCAAGACGGAACGGGGTCGTCGACGCTGCGTTGAGGGTTCCACCCTGAGACGGTCGAGTGGCGAGCAACGAGCCGTCGAGATAGATCGCGAATTGGTGCTGATCCCACGTCGCGGCCAGGTGGTGGAACGCACCGTCGTAGAGCTGGGGTGCACTCACCCGCAGTTCGAACGGCATCATGCGGCTCGATTCGTCGGTGGTCCACACGATCTGGTCGTTGGGGAACAACTGCAGTGCGAACGCACGCGATGCGCCGTCGTCGCCCAGCATGTTCCAGCGCGTCGCGACGTCCTGCACACCCCATGCATCGCGTAGCGGCCGAACCCACGCCTCCACCGACACGGCCGTCGTCACCGGAACCAGCGAGTCGATCGACAACGCATATCCCGGTGCCACGGAGAATCCGTCACCGACGACTGCCGGCGAATACGACGGCGTGCCGATCACATTCGGGCCGTTGTGGGCGACGGTCGAGTCCTGGCCCGGCCACCATGCCAGCGAGTCGGTGAGGCCCGATGCGCACACGGCAGGCGCCGGGGCGACGTACAACAGCGCGTTGGGGCTCTGGCCGACGCTGTCGACGACGACGTTCGGTGTGGCGTTGGCGAGCAACGCCGCTGCCATCGCCGCGGGTGTCGCCGACGGGTTGCCCTGCAGCATCACCGCCACGGCTCCTGCCACGTGGGGCGACGCCATCGACGTGCCGCTCAGGGTGTTGGTGGCGGTGTCCGAGCTATACCAGTCGGACACGATCGCCACGCCCGGAGCGAAGACGTCGTTGCACGGCCCGTAGTTGGTGAACGGTGCGTTGGCATCGTTGCTGTCGGTCGCCCCCACCGTGATGGCAGCCGTCACACGAGCGGGGCTGGTGGTGCAGGCATTCGTCGCCGAGTTGCCTGCGGCCACCACCACCGTGATGCCGTCGGCGATCACCGCGTTCACGGCGGCATCGAGTGCGCTGTTCGCCGAGCCCTCGAGGCTCATGTTGAGCACGGCCGGTTGCCCGGCGAGATGGTCGGCGATCACCCAGTTCAGCGCGGTGATCACACCACCCGAGGTGCCCGACCCGGTGCAGTCGAGTGCCTTCACCGGCACGATCGTGACGTCCTTGGCGACGCCGTAGGTGGTGCCGCCGAGAGTGCCGGCCACATGGGTGCCGTGGCCGTTGCAATCGGCCGTCTTCGTGCCGTCTCCGAAGTCGATGTAGGAGCCGGTGGCAACTCGGCCCGTGAAGTCGGCATGCGTGGCACGGATGCCGGTGTCGACGATGTACGCCTTCACCCCGGCGCCGGTCGCGGCGTACTGATACGTGCCGGTGAGTGGCCGGTAGCGCTGGTCGACGCGGTCGAGTCCCCACGGCGCCGCATTCTCCGTGGTCGCGACATGCACCGGCGAGTCGATCTGGACGCGCTGCACGCGACGGTCGCGCCGCAGCCGGGCGACGTCGCTCTCCGTCAGCTGGGCCGTGAAGCCGACGAAGCCGCCCGACCACGTGCGCGCGACGCGGCGATGACGATGCATCGTGTCGGCCACGAGGCCCGTGAGCGACGACCGGTCGCGCAGCTGCACGATGTAGGACCGACCTCCCACCGAGCGACCGAGCGACACCGGTCCTGCTTCGGCGTGGGTGTGGGGCACCGGCACCGGCACCGGCACCGACATCGGCACCGGCACCGGCACCGGCACCACGAGGCAACCGAGCAGCGGCAGCACCGCGCACCGCACTCGTCGCCACGTTCGCATCCGTTCAGTCTCCCCGACGGCCACCATTCGGCACCGGTGACGCCGGCAGAGTTTCCGCACTGTTGGCCGGCGCGCAAGGTGGACGACACAGCAGCGCGCGGCCACTAGGTTCTCGCCATGATCACCGATCTCACCCGCCGCTGCTCCATCGACGGCGTCGACATCGCCTGGGACCGTTTCGGCACGCCGAGCGACCATGCTCCCCTGCTGCTGTGCCACGGTTTCAGCGGTTCGGGCCACGACTTCGCCCTGCACGTCGAGGAACTGGCGGCCGAACGCGAGGTGATCGTGCTCGACCATCGCGGCCACGGTCGCTCGTCGAAGCTGCACAACGACGCCGGCTACTCCATTCCTCGTCTCGCCGACGACCTCATCGCTCTCGTCGACGCCGAGATCGGTGGTCCGGTCGACCTGCTCGGTCATTCGATGGGAGGCGCCATCGCGATGCGCATCACGCAACAACGTCCCGACCTCGTGCGGTCACTCATCATGATGGACACCAGCGCATGGTCGTTCACACCCACCGATCCGGCCATCGGCGCGTTGTTCACCGCGTTCTTCGCCTCGTTCGATCCTGCCGACGGCCTGCCCGATCTCAGCGCGATGGAGGGTCCCGAGAAGGCACTCATCGATGCCGCCACGCCAGCCGACTGGCAGGCGCTCAAGGCCCGGATGGACACCGCCTTCGACCCGTACGCCATGAGGGCCCTCGGCCGCGATCTGTTCGCCAACGACATCACCGATCAGCGAGCCGGGCTCGGCAGCGTCACGGTGCCGCTCACCGTCGTCGTCGGCGAGTTCGACGAGCCCTTCGTGTCGCAGGCAGCCGAACTGGCGGGAGCCGTGGCCGATGGTGCCGTCAGCGTCATCGCTGGCGCCTACCACTCGCCCCAACTCACCCACCCCACCGAGTGGGCGGCTGCCGTCCGCTCGCATCTACAGCGGAGCGCAGCATGAGCGCGCCCACCCCCGACACCGTCGACTTCCACTTCGATGTGCTCTGCCCCTACGCCTACCAGACGTCGAAGTGGATCCGCCGCGTGCGCGAGCAGCTCGGCATCACCATCAACTGGCGGTTCTTCAGCCTCGAGGAGATCAACCGGGTGGAGGGCAAGAAGCACCCGTGGGAACGCCAGTGGAGCTACGGCTGGTCGCTGATGCGCATCGGCGCACTGCTGCGTCGCACCTCGATGGACGACCTCGACCGATGGTACGAGCTCACGGGTCGGGCGCTGCACGAGGACGGCAATCGGCCGCACGATCCGGCCGTCGCGCGCATGCTGCTCGAGCAGTTGGGCCTCGACCCGTCGCTCGTCGATCGGGCACTCGCCGATCCCACCACCCACGACGAAGTGAAGGCCGATCACGATCGCGTCGTCGACGCGTCGGGCTACGGAGTCCCCACCCTGTTCTTCGGCGATCACTGCCTGTTCGGGCCCGTGCTCATCAACCCGCCCGAGGGTGAGGCCGCCGTGCGGCTGTGGCACGCGGTCACCGCGTGGACCGAATTCCCCGATCTCTACGAGCTGCAGCAGCCCAAGACGAAGGACATGCAGCGCCGCATCGTCGAGACGTTCCGGCCCTATGTGGAGGCACGCGACTGGGTGAGCATCAATCGCGGTGTCGTGGTGGGCTTCGGTGACGACGGCTTCGAGGTGGTTGGTCGGGCCGACCAACGCTGACGCATCAGTACGCTTGCGCGTATATATGTGTTGTCGCATATTGCTCGGATGCCCCTGACCGCCGACGTCCTCGACGCCATCGCCGAGCCCACTCGCCGCCGCATCCTCGACTGCGTTCGCCAACGCGACTGCTCGGTGAACGAACTGGTCGAGCGGGTGGGCATGCACCAGCCCGGCGTGTCGCGTCACCTGCGAGTCCTGCGCGACGCCGGCCTGGTGGAGGTGCGCCGCGACGCCCAGCGACGCATCTATCGGCTGCGTGCCGAACCCCTGGCCGAACTCGACGCATGGCTCGCGCCGTACCGACAGCACTGGGCCGGCCGACTCGACGCGCTCGAGGCACACCTCGCCCGCACCACCACCCCGAGGGAGCCGACATGACCACCCAGCCCGCACCCGCCCATCGCGACGGCACGGTGGAGCGCACCGCCGACGGCGGCGTGATCCGCTTCGAGCGCCACCTGCACTTCCCCATCGCCGAGGTGTGGGACGCGATCACCACCCCGG
>Ga0075026_100001090_pt1 | contig 11436 bp, 6 predicted proteins | sample Str012_2_FD_71392 | JGI IMG/M metagenome (GOLD analysis project Ga0075026, IMG submission 71392) | Freshwater sediment microbial communities in response to fracking from Pennsylvania, USA - Straight Creek_MetaG_SC_2012 | ecosystem: Environmental > Aquatic > Freshwater > Creek > Sediment...
ACCTGGCGCTGCCGCAGGCTGTTCCAGTTCTTGCGCATGGCGGGCGCCTTGATCTTGGAGATCTTGCGCTTGCGGCCGTGGCGCACGAGCTGGCTGATCGTCGGCACGAAGACGCTACTCCCTTCAGGCGGGTCTGGTGGTCGGCCGTTGCCGGCCGGGTCGGTCCGGTGGGGTCGCCGTCCGGTTCAGGACGGTCGATGGGGACCGGTGGATCGTGATCGAAGATGGTCCTCGGCGAGCGCGCCGATGGCGGACCCCTCCCGAGGCCACGAAAGCGGAGTCTAGCAGTGGCTCCTCGAGCGTGTCAAACGCTCAAGGAGCTCGGCGCGATGCGTTCGGGGTGGTCCGGTCAGACCTCCGCGGAGGCCGCTTCGACCTCCTTGACGGCGTCGGCGAACGGGTTGTCGGCGATGTCCTCCCCTGTCCCGCCGTCGGCGGCCAGGAACGGGTTGGCGTCGGCCTCGTCGTCCGGACCACCGGCGATCGTCGCGGCCAGGGCCAGCCCGGCGGCCTCGTCGTCCGGGGCACGGGTCTCGCCGTCCTCCAGGAACGGGTTGTACTCGGATCCGGAGTCGCCCAGGGACTCGCCGGCGAGCGCCTCGAGGGCGGCTCGACGATCGCGTTCCTTGCGCGCGGCCACGTTCGCCGGTGCGCCCGTCCCAGCCGGGATGAGCTTGCCGATGATCACGTTCTCCTTGAGCCCGATCAGGTGGTCCTTGGCGCCGTTGATGGCGGCCTCGGTGAGCACACGGGTCGTCTCCTGGAAGGAGGCCGCGGCCAGGAAGCTGGACGTGTTGAGCGATGCCTTGGTCACGCCGAGCAGCACGGTCTGGGCCGTGGCGGGTTCGCCACCCTCGGCCAGGACACGGTTGTTGTGCTCCTCGAACTCGAGTCGGTCGACCAGCTCCGTGGGGAGCAGGTCCACGTCACCCGGCTGATCGATGCGGACCTTGCGGAGCATCTGCCGGACGATGATCTCGATGTGCTTGTCGTTGATCGTGACGCCCTGGCTCTTGTAGACCTTCTGGACTTCCTTGACCAGGTAGCGCTGGACGGCGTCCTTGCCCCGGGTATCGAGGTACTCCTGCGGGTTGATCGGGCCGTCCGTGATGGCGTCACCGGCCCGGATCTCCGAGTTGTTCTCGACGAGCAACTTGGCGTTGTGGGGGATGAGGTACTCGCGCTCGACGACGTCCTCCGCCCGGACCACGAGGCCGGTGTCGCCCTTGACCAGGAAGCCCCGGACCGGAGCCGCGACGTCGGTCGTGTCCCCTTCCTTGCCGGAGCGGGCCAGGACCTGACCGGCCTCGACGAGGTCGCCCGCGGCGGCCAGCATCTCGGCACCCTTGGGGATGGCCAATGACGTGTCGTAGACCTCCGTGGACACGACCTTGACCTTGGTCGGGCCGTCGCCTCGGATGATCTCGACGATGCCGTCGATATGGCTGATCTCCGCCTTGCCCTTCGGGATGCGGGCTTCGAACAGCTCCTCGACGCGGGGCAGACCGGCCGTGATGTCCAGGCCGGCGACGCCGCCGGTGTGGAAGGTCCGCATGGTCAGCTGGGTCCCGGGCTCGCCGATCGACTGCGCGGCGATGATGCCGACGGCCTCACCCGAGCCGACCATCTCGCCGGTGGCGAGGTTGCGGCCGTAGCACGCCCGGCAGACGCCGTAGCGGGCTTCGCAGGTGAGCGGTGAACGGACGAGGACCTCGTCGATCTCGGCCTCGTCGATGCGGGCGGCCAGATCTTCGGTGATCATCTCGAGCCGCTCGACCATCGTCGGCGGGGTCTCGCCCTTCTTGACCTTGACCCGGGGGTCCGGGAGCGCGGCGGCCGCGAGACGGCCGACGAGTCGACGCTGGAAGGCGCCGGCCTCCTCGCTGGACTCCGCGCGGATGATCCAGCTGCCCTCTTCGGTGCCGCAGTCGTCCTCACGGGTGATGACGTCCTGGGCAACGTCCACCAGGCGCCGGGTGAGATACCCGGAGTCGGCGGTCCGCAGCGCGGTGTCGGCGAGGCCCTTGCGGGCACCGTGGGTGGAGATGAAGTACTCGAGGACGGTCATGCCTTCGCGGAAGTTGCTCCGCACCGGCACGTCGATGATCCGGCCGGACGGGTCCGCCATGAGGCCTCGCATGGCGCCCAGCTGGCCGATGTTGCCCTTGTTCCCTCGGGCGCCGGACGCGGTCATCATCGTCACCGGGCCCGTGGGGTCCAGCGATTTCATCATCTCGTCCGACATCTTGCTGGTGGTGTCCTGCCAGATCCCGACGACCTGCTCGTAGCGCTCGTCATCGGTGATGAGCCCACGCTGGAACTGCTTGTCGATGGCGAGGACGTCCTCGTCCGCCTTGTCGAGGCGCGCCTGCTTGTCCTTCGGGATCTCGATGTCGAACAGGCCGATCGTCATACCGCCGCGGGTCGCGAATTCGAACCCGACATCCTTGATACCGTCCACCAGGTGGGCGGTCTCCTCTCCGCCTAGCTGGCGGTAGCAGGTGTCCACAAGGGCCTTGAGGTCCACGCGGCGCATCACCTTGTCGTGATAGCGCAGCGCGTCCGGCAGGACCTGGTTGAAGATGATCCGACCGATGGTCGTGCGGCGTCGCTCCAGGCGGAGCGTCCTGGACTCCGGGTCCCAGGCCTTGACCTCGACATCCACGAGCTCATGCAGGTGGGCCTTGGTCTTCTCCCGCATCTGGTAGGCCAGGATCGCCTGGTCCTCGGACGCGAAGGTCCGGAAGACCTTCTGTTTGGCGCCCATGCCGTCCATGGTCAGGTAGTAGCAGCCCAGGACCATGTCCTGGGTAGGGGCCACGACCGGGCTCCCGTCGGCGGGCGACAGGAGGTTGGCCGTGGACAGCAGCATCGTCCGCGCCTCTTCCTGGGCGGCCGTGGACAACGGCACGTGGACCGCCATCTGGTCGCCGTCGAAGTCGGCGTTGAAGGCCGTGCAGACGAGCGGGTGGATCTGGATGGCCGAGCCCTCGACGAGGACCGGCATGAAGGCCTGGATCCCCAGGCGATGGAGCGTGGGTGCACGGTTCAGCAGGACCGGGTGATCCTTGATGACCTCTTCGAGGACGTCCCAGACCTCGGGCCGGACGCGCTCGACGATGCGCTTGGCACTCTTGATGTTGTGAGCGAAGCCCTTCTCGACGAGCTGGCGCATGACGAACGGCTTGAACAGCTCTAGCGCCATCTTCTTGGGCAGGCCGCACTGGTGCAGCTTCAGCTCAGGACCGACGACGATGACGGAGCGGCCGGAATAGTCCACGCGCTTGCCGAGCAGGTTCTGGCGGAACCGGCCCTGCTTGCCCTTGAGCATGTCGGAGAGGGACTTCAGGCGGTGGTTGCCAGTGCCGGCGATGGCCCGGCCGCGCCGCCCGTTGTCGATGAGGGCATCGCACGCCTCCTGGAGCATCCGCTTCTCGTTGCGGATGATGATCTCCGGGGCGCCCAGCTCCAGCAGTCGCTTGAGCCGGTTGTTGCGGTTGATGACGCGGCGGTAGAGGTCGTTCAGATCCGACGTCGCGAAGCGGCCGCCATCGAGCTGGACCATCGGGCGAAGGTCCGGCGGGATGACCGGCAGGACGGACAGGATCATCCAATCCGGGCGCGTGCCCGAGCGACGGAACGCCTCGATGAGGCGCAGGCGCTTGATGGCCTTCTTCCGACGCTGCCCCGAGCTGGTCCGGACCTCGACGTGGAGCGACCGGGCCAGGTCCTCGAGGGCCATCCGGCTGATGATCTCGCGGATCGCCTCGGCACCCATGCCCGCACTGAACACGCGGCCACCCTTGGCCCCGGAACCGTAGCGCTCGTCCAGGGCGCGGTACTCGTTCTCGCCCAGGGTCTGCATCGGCTTGAGCGACTCGAGTTCGTCGCGGACCTTCTTGAGTTCTTCCTTGAGCCCCTGCGCCTGCTCCGAGAGTTGGGCACGCTCGTTGGCGAGGGTGTCGTCCAGCGCGGCGCGCAGGTCGGCGACCTTCTGCTCCACGGCACGAGCCTCATCGGCCTCGCGCTGCTGGAGATCCGCGTTGACCTGCTCGGTGTAATCGCCCACGACCTTGCGCAGGCGGGCGGTGGCTTCCTTGCCGCCCTTGTCGCCCGCGGCGACGACCACCTCACCGGTCGAGGCGAACGCGATCGTCTCCTCGGCGACACCGGTCTTGAGCTCGGTCAGCCTGTCAGCTAGGAGCTTCGCCTCGGCGGCGATCTCCTCGGTCCGGCTGGCCCGCTGGGCTTCGAGGTCCGCCTTGGTCCGGGCCAGCTCGGAATCGAGCTCGTCCTTCTGCTTGTTCAGGGCGGCTCGAAGTTCGTCCTCGAGCTCGGCCAGGCGCTGTCCGCCCTTGCCGCCACGACCCTCGGCCTCGTCCTCGATGGCCGCCAGGGCGCGCTTGCGCGCGTCCTCGTCCACATTCGTGACGATGTACAGGGCGAAGTAGAGGATGCGCTCCAGGTTGCGCGGGCTGATGTCCAGGAGGATGCCCAGTCGGCTGGGTGTCCCCTTGAAGTACCAGATGTGGCTGACCGGGCTGGCGAGCTGGATGTGGCCCATGCGCTCGCGCCGGACCTTGGAGCGGGTGACTTCCACGCCGCACTTGTCGCAGATGATGCCCTTGTAGCGGATCCGCTTGTACTTGCCGCAATAGCACTCCCAGTCCTTGGTCGGACCGAAGATGCGCTCGTCGAACAGACCGTCCTTCTCGGGCTTGAGGGTCCGGTAGTTGATCGTCTCGGGCTTCGTCACCTCTCCCTTGGACCACTCCCGGATCTGGTCCGGGCTGGCAAGCGAGATGCGGATGGCGTTGAAGTTATTGACTTCGAGCATGGTTCTCCTCCGCGTTGCCGCGTGGTTCGGCGACGCGATGCGGACCCTGAGCGAGCGGAGCCGTGCTGGCCGACACGCGGCTCCGCGAGTAGCGCTTGATGAGCGAGTGCTGGTGCAGGGCGATCAGTCCTCGAACCCGGCGAGATTGATCCCGCCGAGATCGGGGAGCAGATACCCGGAAGAGTCGTCCTCGCCGAGCGGGATCTCCTCGTCGTTCGGGTCCAGGATCTCCGCGTTGAGCCCCAGGCTCCGCAGCTCCTTGATGAGGACCTTGAACGACTCGGGCACGCGCGGCGGCTGGATCTCCTCGCCCTTGACGATGGCTTCGTAGGTCTGGACGCGTCCGAGGACATCGTCCGATTTGACGGTGAGCAGCTCCTGCAGGATGTTCGCGGCGCCGTACGCCTCGAGCGCCCAGACTTCCATCTCGCCGAACCGCTGGCCGCCGAACTGGGCCTTGCCGCCCAGCGGCTGCTGGGTGATCAGGCTGTACGGACCGGTGGACCGGGCGTGGATCTTGTCCTCGACCAGGTGGTGGAGCTTGAGCATGTAGATGTAGCCGACGGTGATCGGGCGGTCGAAGGTCTCGCCCGTCCTTCCGTCGCGCAGCTCGATCTTGCCGTTCTCCGGCAGGCCGGCTTCGCGCAGTTCCTGCTGGATCTGCTGCTCCGTCGCACCGTCGAAGACCGCGGTGGCGGCCTTCAGGCCCTTCTCGTGGAGGGCCCAACCGAGGTGAGTCTCCAGGATCTGGCCGATGTTCATGCGGCTCGGAACGCCGAGCGGGTTGAGGACGATGTCGACCGGCGTGCCGTCAGGCAGGTACGGCATGTCCTCGGCGGGCAGGATCTTGGCGACCACGCCCTTGTTGCCGTGGCGGCCGGCCATCTTGTCCCCGACGCTGATCTTGCGCTTCTGGGCGACGGACACCCGGACCAGGCGATTGACGCCCGGCTGGAGGTCGTCGTTGAGCTCGCGACGGAATTCGCGGACCTCGACGACCTTGCCGCGCTCGCCGTGGGGCAGGCGCAGCGAGCTGTCCTTCACCTCGCGGGCCTTCTCACCGAAGATCGCCCGCAGGAGACGCTCCTCGGCGGTCAGCTCGGTCTCGCCCTTCGGGGTGATCTTGCCGACCAGGATGTCGCCCGGCCGGAGCTCGGCCCCGATGTAGACGATGCCCTCCTCGTCGAGGTCCTTGAGGGACTCCTCGCCGACGTTGGGGATGTCGCGGGTGATCTCCTCGGGTCCAAGCTTGGTGTCGCGGGACTCGATCTCGTGCTTCTCGATGTGGATGCTGGTGAACAGGTCGTCGCGGACGAGGCGATCGCTGATGACGATCGCGTCCTCGTAGTTGCCGCCTTCCCAGCTCATGAACGCCACGAGGATGTTCCGACCGAGGGCCAACTCGCCCGCCTGGGTGGAGCTGGAGTCCGCGATCGGCTGGCCGTCGGCGATGCGCTCGCCGACGTCCACGATGGGCCGCTGGTTGATGCACGTGCCCTGGTTGCTGCGGACGAACTTGAGGAGCTTGTACTCGTCCAGCTCGCCGGCGTCCGTCTCGACGAGGACACGCTCGGCGGTGACGCTCGTGACGAGGCCGCCGCGTCGGGCGATCAGGACCTGACCCGAGTCGCGCGCGGCGCGACCTTCCATGCCGGTACCGACGATCGGCGACTCCGGCTCCAGGAGCGGGACAGCCTGGCGCTGCATGTTCGAACCCATCAGGGCCCGGTTGGCGTCGTCGTGCTCGAGGAACGGGATCAGTGCCGTCGCGACGGACACGACCTGCTTCGGGGAGACGTCCATGTATTCGATCTGGCTGGCCCGCGCTTCCGGGAATGTGTCGCGATAACGCGACGGGATCCGCTCAGCGGTGAAGTGGCCCTCGTCGTCGAGCGGCGCGTTGGCCTGCGCGACGACGTGTTCCTCTTCCTCGTCGGCCGGCATGTAGTGGATCTCGTCGGTGACGACGGGCCGGACGGGAAAGGCGTGCGCCTTCTGCTTCTTCAGCTCGGCGATGGCCGCAGCCGTGAACGGCTTGCCGGCCTTCAGGACGACCTCACCCGTCTTGGTCGTGAGATCCGCGCCCGCTTCGTACTTCTCGAGGCCGGGTTCGTCGTAGCCGACGCTTCGCTTGACGCGACGATACGGAGTCTCGATGAAGCCGTAGCTATTGATCCGACCGTACGTCGCGAGCGACCCGATCAGCCCGATGTTCGGGCCTTCCGGGGTCTCGATGGGGCAGATCCGGCCGTAGTGGCTGTGATGGACGTCGCGGACATCGAAGCCGGCGCGCTCGCGCGACAGGCCGCCTGGCCCCAGGGCCGAGAGGCGACGCTTGCTGGTGAGCTCGGCCAACGGGTTGGTCTGGTCCATGAACTGGCTGAGCTGGCTGCCGCCGAAGAACTCCTTCATCGCCGCCACGACCGGGCGGATGTTGATGAGGGCGTTGGGCGTGGCCTTGTCGATCTCCTGGATCGTCATGCGCTCGCGCACGACCCGCTCCATGCGCAGGAGGCCGATCCGAAACGCGTTCTGGATCAGCTCGCCGTTGGCGCGGATGCGCCGGTTGCCGAGATGGTCGATGTCGTCCTTGGGGTGGAGTCCGCGGTTGCACTCGATGAGGTTGCCGACGATGGCGGCGATGTCCTCACGGGTGATCGTGCGGCCTTCGCGCGGCAGCTCGATGTTCATGCGCCCAGCGACCGCGTCCAGCTTCTTGTTGAACTTGTAGCGGCCGACCCGACCGAGGTCGTAGCGGCGGAAGTTGAAGAACAGGCTCTCGACCAGCTGCTTGGCGTTGTCGCCGGTGGGCGGATCGCCCGGGCGCAGCTTCTTGTAGACCTCGATGAGCGCCTCGCCCTGGGTCTTGGTCAGGTCCTTGTCCAGGGTCCCCGCGATGAACGGGTGCTCCGGATCGTTGTCGATCGTGCTGAAGAGGGCACTGATCTCGTCGTTCTGCTCGTACCCGACCGCGCGCAGCAGGGTGGTCGCCGCGATCTTGCGCTTGCGATCCACCTTGACCCACAGCTGGTCCTTGTTGTTGGTCTCGAACTCCAGCCACGCGCCGCGGTTCGGGATGACCTTGGCACTGAACAGCATCCGGCCCGAGGCCGGGTCCTCGACTTCGCTGTAGTAGACGCCGGGTGACCGGACGAGCTGGCTGACCACGACCCGCTCCGCGCCGTTGATCACGAACGTGCCCTGGTCCGTCATCCAGGGGTAGTCGCCCATGTACACGCGCTGGCGCTGGATCTCGCCGGTCTCCTTGATCAGGAGCTCGACATTAACGTACAGCGGCTTGCTAAACGTCAGGTCCTTCGTGCGGCACTCCTCCTCGGAGTACTTGGGCTCACCGAACTCATAGTCCAGGAACTGCAGCTCCATGACCTTGCCGGTGAAGTCCTTGATCGGGCTGATCTCATCGAACAGTTCGCGCAATCCCTTGGCTACGAACCACTCGAACGAATCGAGCTGCAGTTCGATCAGGTTGGGGATCTCGAACTTCTCGTGACTGACACCGTCGATCTTCTTGTCGATACGGGCGTACGAGATGCGACCCGAAGGGGTCAGGGCACGAGTCGATGACTCAGCAGACAGCATGAAATACCGCTCCTTGACGGAGGAGAGAAGGGGGAGGAGGGGCCGCGCTCACAGAAGGAGTAGGATATCGCGATTCACAGGATTGTCAAACGCCCCCAGAAGTGGTAATGGAGCCATTTCGGGTCGAGACGGCGCCGCCCGGCTCGCGGACCGGCGCTCGGGCGGACCGTCGCCGCACCGACGGTCCCTGGGGAAGGCGGAGTCGAGCACGAGAGCGAGCGCACCCGAAGGTGCGCGAGCGATCGCGCGCGGACGACAACGCCGCCCAGGGCCGTTGGGTGGTGACGGCTACTTGATCTCGACCTTGCCGCCCTGCTCTTCGATGGCGGCCTTGATCTTCTCTGCCTCGTCCTTCGTGACGCCTTCCTTGACGGCCTTGGGGGCCGCGTCGACGACGTCCTTGGCCTCCTTGAGGCCGAGCCCGGTCAGCTCGCGAACGACCTTGATGACCGGGATCTTGTTCGGGCCGATCTCGGTGAGGATCGCCGTGAATTCGGTCTGCTCTTCGGGCGCCGCGGCCTCGCCACCGCCTGCGGCGGTAGCGGCCGGAGCGGCAGCGGCAGCCGGGGCCGCGGCGGTCACGCCGTAGCGATCCTCGAAGCGCTTGATGAAGTCGGACAGCTCGAGGACGGTCATCTTGTCGATCGCTTCGAGCAGGTCGTCCTGGGTCAGGGTAGCCATGGGTATCTCCTTGGGTTCATGTGGGCGATGGTCTGGTGAAGGGATCTAGGCGCCGTCGGCACGGGCCTTCTGCTCGGCGACCTGCGACAGGGCATAGCCCAGGTTGCGCAGGGGCGCCGCGAACAGTCCGGCGAGGGTGCTCACCGGTGCCTGCATCCCGCCGGCCAGCTTGGCCAGCAGGACCTCGCGCGACGGCAGCGCCGCCAGGCGGGTCACATCGTCGGCACCGATCGCCTTGTCGCCGAGGACTCCACCGGTGATCCGCACGATCTTGGCGTACGGTCGGGTAGCGTCCAGGACGGCCTTGGCGGTCCCGGCCTCGTCGTTCCCGAACGCGATCGCGGTCGGGCCGGTGAGGAGCGGGCCGAGCGCTTCGGCCACCGCCTCGGTGGCGGCGATCCGCAGCAGGCGGTTCTTGACGACGCGGTAGGTGACGTCCTGCTTGCGCAGGGCGCGCCGGATCTCGGCGATCTCCTTCACCTTGAGGCCGCGGTATTCGGACACGATCATCGTCCGGCTGTTGGCGAGTTCCTCGCGCAGCTCGGCGACCGTCTCTCGCTTGGCCTCGGTGGGCATGGGTGCCCTCCTCTACTTCGGCACGCGACCGGCGTGCGGCGGTGGGGTCCGATCAAGCGATCGAACGCCCCTGCGACGGTCCCATGGCGGACTCCCCGAGGGGAGCGCGGCCCAGTTCGCAGAGGCACGACCCACCGCGAAGGTGGAACGATACCGATCTGCCTCGGCGTGCTCGCCGTCGTCCCCGGTCGCGATGCGACCGGTCCGGTCCGGCGGATCAAGCCCCGATCGTCTCCCCGGAGGGCCGCGATCCGCAGGCACAGGCTGTCTGTGGCGATCCGTCTGTATGGTCGGATGGCGTGCCTCTCGACCGTCATCGCGTATGGTGGCCGGCGCATGCCGGCCGGGGGATCAGGCGGCCGCAGCCGCCAGGAGGCCGGGCACGTCGACCCGGATGCCCGGGCCCATCGTGCTGGCGATGGTGAGTGACTTGAGGTACTGGCCCTTGGCCCCGCTGGGCTTGGCCCGGTTGATCGCATCGAGCAGCGTCGCGAGGTTATCCACCAGGGCGGCCGCCGCGAAGCTGCTCTTGCCGACGGCGACGTGGACGATGCCCGCCTTGTCGGTCCGGAACTCGACCCGGCCGGCCTTGACCTCCTTGACCGCACGCTCGATGTCGAACGTGATCGTCCCGGCCTTGGGGTTCGGCATGAGGCCGCGCCGGCCCAGGATCTTGCCGAGCTTGCCGACCAGGCCCATCGAGTCCGGCGTCGCGAGGGCGACGTCGAAGTCCAGCCAGCCGGCCTCGATCTTCTTGACGAGGTCTTCCCCGCCGGCCTCGTCCGCCCCGGCGCGCAGCGCCTCGACGGCCTTCTCGCCGGTCGCGAACACGACGACCCGGACGATCTTGCCGGTGCCGTGCGGCAAGACCACGGTGCCACGGACCATCTGGTCCGCGTGACGCGGGTCGACGCCCAGGCGGAGATGGACTTCGACGGAGGGGTCGAACCCGACCGTCGAGGTCTGCTTGACGAGTTCAGCCGCCTCGAAGGGCGCATAGACGACCGAGCGGTCGACGAGCTTGGCGGCCTCGAGGTACTTCTTGCCGTGTGCCATGTTCGGTTCCTTCCTGTCGGTCGGGCGAACCCGACCTCCCCCTTCTCGCGGGGTGGGCGTTCCGGCGGGTCGAGCGCGGCCGGTCGCGCGGTGAGGCCAGACGGAGTGCTAGCTGACGACTTCGATACCCATGCTGCGGGCGGTGCCTTCGATCTGGCGCATCGCGCCTTCCATGTCGTTGGCGTTGAGGTCCGCCATCTTGATCCCGGCGATCTCGCGCACCTGATCCCTGGTGACCCGGCCGACCGTTTCGCGCTTGGCGGTGCCGGCTCCCTTGTCGACGCCGGCTGCCTTGCGCAGCAGGTCCGCGGCGGGCGGGGTCTTGAGGATGAAGCTGAACGAGCGGTCCTCGAAGATCGTGATCTGGGCCGGGATGATCTGCCCGGCCTTGTCGGCGGTCTTCTCGTTGTAGGACTTGGTGAATTCGACGATGTTGATGCCGTGCGGACCCAGGGCGGTACCCACCGGCGGTGCCGGGGTCGCCTTGCCAGCCGGAAGCTGCAGGGTCAGGACGATTCGGATCTTCTTGGCCACGGGGCGGTAGGTTCCTTTCTAGCGGGCGTCTGCCCGATGAGCGACGGTCAGAGCTTTTCGACTTGCAGGAAGTCCAGCTCGACCGGTGTCTCGCGGCCGAAGATGCTCACGAGGACCTTGACCTTGTTGCGCTCCGGGTTGATCTCCTCGAC
>Ga0075026_100001091_pt1 | contig 11425 bp, 13 predicted proteins | sample Str012_2_FD_71392 | JGI IMG/M metagenome (GOLD analysis project Ga0075026, IMG submission 71392) | Freshwater sediment microbial communities in response to fracking from Pennsylvania, USA - Straight Creek_MetaG_SC_2012 | ecosystem: Environmental > Aquatic > Freshwater > Creek > Sediment...
CCTCGAAGAACGGCGGGGTCACGCCGGAGAGCGCCACGTCGAACGAGATCGGTTGCACGTCGTTGGGTTCCAGGCGAACTCGCACCTGTTCGAGCGGTTCGATGATCTCGTACTGCACCGGTCCGACGCCGGTCTCCTCCGGTGCGGCTTCGAGCTCGCGGCTGGCCCGTACGGTCCATTGTTCGCGACCCCGGGACACGCCGCCGAAGCCGTCGATGATGCCGCGGTTGTGGTACTTGCCGAGGCCGAAGTCGAGTTGGAGAGCACCGTCGACGCGCGCGATCGACGTCCAGATCTTCTCCGTCCACGCGCGATCCGACTCCGCGACGGTGGCGAACGTGTCGGCGATCTGGTGGTGCAAGCCTTCGTCGGCGCGTCGGAGTGCACCGATGTCGCTGATTGTCATCGGGATACCTTCCGTCCTCGCTGCGGGAGCATACGCATAGGCTCGGCATCTTGGACCGTGCCCGCGACGACCCGCACGCGCGACTCGCGGCCTGGTTCGCCGCGCAGCTCCCGGGAAGCCCCGAATCCGTGCGGGTCGAGGGCCTCAGCCGGGTCACGCTCGGGCACTCGGCCGAGACCATGCTCCTGTCGTTGCACTGGCACGACGGAGGTGAGGAGCAACAGCGCGAACTCGTCGTGCGGCTCCGTCCGCCCGCGCCGGGGCTGCTCGAGCCGTACGACCTGCAGCGCCAATTTGCGATCCTGCGTGCGCTCGAAGCGACGCCGGTGCGCTCACCGCGGGTCTTCTGGTACGAGGGCTCGGGTGAGGTGCTCGGCCGCGAGTTCTACGTGATGGAGCGGCTCGACGGCACCGTCTACGAACAGGGTGTCCCACCCGAGCTCACTGGTGCGTCCGATCGGATCGCGCGGATGTCGCGCAGCATCGTCGAGCAGCTCGCGGCGATCCACCGCGTCGATCCCGGTCAGGCGAACCTCGGGTTCCTCGGCGACGGTCGCGTCTTCCTCGATCGCGAGCTCGCGCACTGGGCGGGGGAGATGCATCGCGTGCAACGGGGCACGCTGCCGGCCTTGGAGCGACTGCTGGCCGAGCTGATCGCTCGGAAGCCGGAACCGTCGAGCTCGGTCACGCTCGTCCACGGTGATCCCAAGCCCGGAAACTTCGCCTTCGTCGACGACGAGGTCAGCGCGGTCTTCGACTGGGAGTTGACCACCCTCGGCGACCCGCTCGCCGACATCGGATGGGCTGAGCTCAACTGGACCACGCCGGGTTCGTTCACGAACCAGCCCGGTGCCCTCACCGCCGATGAGTTCATCGAGCTCTACGAGAACCTGACCGGCATCCCGGTCGTGCACCGCGAGTGGTACCGCGCCTTTCAGGGTTTCAAGATGGTCGTCATCATGTTGGTTGCGGCGATGCTGTTCGACCGCGGCGTCACCGACGATCTGCGCTTCGCCCACATGGGCCTGGCCGTCGACATGTTCACGCGACCCGCGCTGGCGTCGCTCGGCATCACCGACGACATCGAGCCCGGGCCGGTGACCGCACGCGAGGAACGGATGCGCGAGGTGCAGGAGCGCCAGCCCGGAATTCGTACCTGATTTAGGTACCGGAAGTCTGGTACGATACTGGCGTGAGCTACCGGGTAGAGATCACCACGAGCGCGGTCAAAGCGCTGCGGAAGATCCCCCAGCCCGACCAAGCGCGCATCCGCACCAGGATCGACGGCCTGGCCGAGGACCCTTACCCTGCGGGCGCGACCAAGCTGCAGGGCATCGACAATGCCTGGCGCGTCCGCCAAGGGAACTACCGCATCGTCTACTCCGTCGACGACACGATCACAGTGGTGACCATCACCAGGATCGCCCAACGAGGAAGCGTGTACCGATGATCGAGACCCACACCATCCCGATCACCGAGGCCAAGGCCAAGCTCCCCGAGCTTGTCCGCCTCGCCGGCGACAACATCACCACGGTGCTCCTTCGCCACGGACACCCGGCCGCCTTGGTGGTCGGCCTCGATCATTACGACGCCCTGCTCGAGGAGATCGAAGATCTGAAGGACCGTCTCTCGGTGTACGAGGCGCGCGAACACCCTGACGACGTCGTCGACTGGGACAAGGCCATCATCGAGCTCGACGCCGCCGCCGACTGAAGGGCTAGATGTCGAGACCGCCCGCGGCGAACTTGGCCTCGATCTCGCGCTGGCGCGGCACGTTCTCGTCGTGGAGCTCCTCGGTGGTCTTGATCTTCCCGTCGACCTTGAGCTCACCCATCACGTGGACCTCACCGAGGGTGCGTTGCAGCTCGCCGGGTCCGTCGGCCGTCGGCACGAACCATCCGGTCGGGCACATCGTCAACACCTCGACGAACGAGAACCCCGCGCCGCTGGTCTGCGTCTCGAATGCGCGCCGGAACATCCGCTTCGTGCGTGCGACCGCGCCCGCGTTGTGCACGGATCCCCGCGCGACGTATGCGACACCCTCGAGGCGCGAGATCAGATCGCCGATCAGGATCGGGTAACCGTGCAGCTCGGCGTCGCGCCCGTCGATGGTGTTCTTGGTTCGCTGGCCGAGCACGCTCGTCGACGTCATGTGACCGCCGGTCTCGCCGAACACGCCGTTGTTCAAGAGGATGCAAGTGACGCGTTCGCCGCGCGCCGCGGTGTGCAGCACCTCTTGCAGCCCTTCGTTCACCATGTCGCCATCACCCTGGAGGGTGAACACGACAGAGTCGGGGAGCATCCGCTTCACGCCGGTGGCAACCGACGGTGCGCGCCCGTGCAGCGCCTGCACGAGGTCGACGTCGATGGACCCTGAGAACGCGGTGTAACAGCCGATGCCGGCGACCGCGATGGCCTGTTGCGTCAGCCCGAGCTCGGTGATGGCTTCGAGGAAGACCCGCACCGCGAGCGGTTCGCCGCATCCCGGGCACAAGGAGTGCTCCTCGGTGAGGAGCAGGTCGGGCATCTGCGCTTCGACGACGCGGGCGCCGCTGCTCGGAGCGACGCGGGTGTCGAGCACGGGTCCGAGCCCCCGGGGCGTGGCGGTGGTGCTCACGGGGTTGCCTCCTGCTGGTGGGCGGCGAGCTCGTACGTGAACTCCTCGTACCCGGGGATGGGTGGCTGCGGTTCACCGCGGTGGAGGGCGAGGATGCGCGTCGCCACTTCGTCGACGTCGAGGAGCCGACCGACGCCGAACCCGGAGCCGTCGGTCGACACGCCGCCGAGGTGCTCGACCGGCGCCTGGCCCGCAACCGCGATGCGCACGTCGTCGACGAGCTGTCCGGTCGACACCTCGAACGAACCGACCACGCGTGCGTTGGCTGCTGCTGCGTGCACGGCGTCGTACGGGAACGGCCAGAGCGTGATCGGACGCACGTAGCCGATGCGGTGGCCGTCAGCGCGAAGCTGGTCGATCGCGTACTTCACGAATTTCGCCGGCGTGCCGAACGCGACGATCACGGTCTCGGCGTCGTCGACGTGGCCGGTTTCGAACCGCACCTCGCGCTCGAGCAGTGGGAGCTTGGTCGCGATGTACTGCGCCTTTCCCTCCTGGCCGAACTGGCGCTGGCCGGTCTTGCCGACGCCGAGCGGTGTAACCGTTGCCGACCACCCCGAACCGCTGCGCGATCCGTCGACCGCCCATTCCTTGTCGGGCAGCGCGCCGAAGTCGCGCGCCTCGATCGCGACCGCCTCCTGCGTGTGCGCGAGGAGGTAGTCGCCGTACACGAGCACCGGGTTCCTCCACTTGTCGGCGAGATGGAACGCGAGCTGGGTCAGCTCGATCGCCTCGCGCACGTCTTGGGGCGCGAGAACGATGTGGCGGTAATCGCCGTGGCCGCCGCCGCGGGTCGCCTGGAAGTAGTCGCCCTGGCTGCGCGACATGTTGAACACGACGAGCGGTACCTCGGCCAGCGTGAGTTCGGAGAGCGACTCCTGCATCAACGACAGCCCCTGGCCGGTGGAACCGGTGGCGGCGCGCGCGCCGGTGGCGGCGGCGCCCCACGCCATGCCGACGGCTTCGAGCTCGGACTCTGCATTCATGCAGACGCCGCCGACGTCGGGCAACAGCCGCGCCGAATGCTCGAGCACCTCGGTGAACGGCGTCATCGGGTAGCCAGCGAAGAACCGGCAGCCGGCGGTGATCGCGGCGCGCACGATCGCCTCGCTTCCCTCCATGAGCACGCGTTCCGACGACGTGGTGGCGGTCACGCGGTCACCCCTTCGTCGTCGGCTGGTTCGTCCTCGACCGGCAGCGTGTGCTCGACCGGTGTGTCGAAGCGGAACACCTCGAACACGAAGTCGGGACAGACGAGCAGGCACGCGGCACACCCGGTGCACCCGGCGTGCAGCTCGGGGTAGCGGTAGCCCTTGCGGTTGACCGGACTCGACATCGTGAGCACGGCCGGTGGGCACGCGGGGATGCAGAGCTCGCATCCCTTGCACGACTCCACCTCGATGGTGACGGTGCCCCGGCTGCGCACGGTGCGTGTATCGCTCATGCCTCACCTCCCGCGCGCCCGGCCGTCACCGGTTCAGGCGCCCACGCCGGATGGGCGCCCGCCGGAACCGCGTCCCAACCGGCGTGAATGGTGCGCTCGTTGGCGGCGACGTGCTGCTGGCGGTACGACGGTACGGAGGCGCGCATCGCCTCGACCAGCGAGTCGGCGCGCACGAGCCCGGTGAGCGCACCGTACGCGCCGACCATCACCATCGCGCCCCCGAGTGGATTCCCGAGCTCGGCGGCCATTTCGGTGGCACCGATGCGGTACACGGTGGCGGGAGCGAGGATCTCGTGCGTGAACGTCGAGTCGTTCACGAGCACGAAGCCGTCGGCGCGCAGTCGCGGCTCGAGCGGTGCCCAGAACTCGTCGTGCATCGCGATCGCCGACCACGTGCGCGGAACAACCGGCGGCGCGGTGATCGGGCCGTCGGCCACGACGACGGTGCTGTCGGTGTTGCCGCCGCGCATCATGCCGCCGTAGATCCCGAAGAACATCACGTCGCGCCCTTCGAGCGTCGCCGCCTTCGCGATCACTTGTGCGGCGAGCTGCACGCCCTGGCCGCCAATACCCGTGATGAGGAGCTCGCGTTCGGTCATGATCGTCGATCCGTGTGCAGCGTGTTCCTACGCTCGACGACTGCCAACACGCACTCCACCACGTACTCGACGTCGGCCTTGCTCGGGTGGGTGCGGCGCACCAGCGCGTCCTGCATCGTGCCGAAGGCGAGGTGGTAGACGGCGGGCGCGTCGCGTTCAGGATTTCCCCCGCATTCGGCGATGGCGGCGCGCAGCGGCGCGAGCAACGCGTCGTGCAGGCGCGACCACTCTTGCGGAAAGCGGTCGGCCAGCCGCAGCCCGTTGACCACGAACGGGCGGGTGTTGTCGGCCGCGTCGGGTCGGCGTGCCTGTTCGACCACACCCTCGACCCACGCGCGTACGCGCGGTGCGCCGGCCTCGACGCGCGCCATGCGGGCTTCGAGGGTGGCGAGGAGGCGTCGCTGACCGTCGTCGAGCAGCGCGAGCAGTAGGGCGTCCTTGCTCGCGAAGTGGCGGTAGAACGCCTGGTTCGACAGGCCGGCCTCGCGCACGACATCGCCCACCCGCGGTTCGAGCTCCCCGGTGCGGCGCAACACCGAGTACGCGGCATCCAGGAGCCGGCGCACCTCGTTCTCGTACGCGGCGGCCCGGTCGCGGACGGCCCGCTCGGCCAGCTCGGTGGCGACGCTCGGGCTCACCGGATGACCCGGCTCGCGGGATTGGCCGGATTGACGTTCTGCATTGCCGGAATTATATTCCCGTTGCCAGCGAAGACGCAAGGAGCCACCGCCGTGGGGCTACTCATCGGAAACGTCATCCGTCATGCGGCCCGGGTCGCCCCCCACGACCTCGCGGCGACCCTCGGCGCCGACGAGTTGACCTTCGGCGAGCTCGACCGCCGGGCCAACCAGGTGGCCCACGCGCTGGTCAAGCTTGGTGTTGCCCACGGCGACCGCGTCGCCTGGTGGAGCGAGACGACGCTCGACGCGATGCCGATCTTCGCCGCGCTGGCGAAGCTCGGTGCGGTCTTCATGCCCGTGAACGCCCGGCTCGGCGCCGACGAAGCCGAGGAGGTGGTCGGCTACGCCAAGCCCCGGCTGCTCATCGTCGACGCGCACCACGCGCCGCTCGCGGAGGAGTGGGGTTTGCCGACCGTGACCCACGAGGCCCTCTTCGTCGCCGCCGACGGGGCGAGCGCCGACGACGTGGTCGCGCCGGGCTTGTCGGAGCGCGACCCGCACGTGATCTTCTTCACCAGTGGGAGCACCGGGCGCTCGAAGGGTGTTGTGCTCTCGCACCGGACGAGCTTTCTCCGCTCCTTCCCGAATCTCCTCGCCGACCATGCGGGCGGGACGGTGTGCATGTTCCCGCTGTTCCACATGGCGGGGTGGTCGATGACTCTGAACGCGTGGCAACAGCGGGTTCCCGTCCACCTCGTCGCGTCACCCGACGCACACTCGCTGCTCTCGACCGCGGAGCGTCGACGGGCGACCCGCCTCTACCACATCCCCGCGGTGTGGAACCGGGTGCTGGCGCACGACCGCTCCGGCTACGACCTGTCTTCCGTGCGCGAGTGCGACACCGGAACTTCGGCAACGCCTCCGGAGCTGCTTGCCGCGATCAAAGCGGCGTTCCCCAACACCGTCACCCGGATCTATTACGGCTCCACCGAGGCCGGTCCCGCGACACTGCTCGGTGACGCCGACCTCGCGCGCAAGCCCGGGTCGGTCGGACGGCCCGCGGCCACCGTCGACGTCTGTCTCGACGACGGCGAGGTGTGTGTTCGCAGCGAAGTGCTGATGGACGGGTACTTCGAGCAGCCGGACGCCACCGCCGCCGCACTCACCGCACTCGAACCGGGCGGCCCGCTCTGGTACCGGACCGGCGATCTGGGCGAGGTCGACGACGAGGGTTACCTCTCCATCGTCGGACGCGCGCGAGACGTGCTTCGTACTGGTGGGGAGACCGTCGCGCCCGGTGAGGTGGAGACGGTCGTCGGCGCGCACCCCGCGGTCGCGGAGGTTGCGGTGGTGGGGATGCCCGATCCCGACTGGGGCGAGATCGTGTGCGCAGTCGTGGTGGTTGCCGACGGCCTCGACGCGCCGACGCTCGACGAGTTGCGCGCGTACTGCGACGGTCGGCTCGCCCCGTTCAAGCACCCGCGCCGCGTCGAGGTGGTCGACGCGCTCCCGCGCACCGCCGCGACCGGTCAGATCCAGCGCTCCATCCTGATCGAACGTCTGCTCGCGGGTACCTGAGCCGTGTCCCCTGCGGACTGGCAGGTTCGCGGACGGTAGGCAAGGGTTGGGTGCAGGGTCGACGGTCTGCATCTCCGAGGGGGAGCGCATGGGTTTCAAGTTGATCTCCGCTGATTCGCACGTCACCATCCCCGAGGCTGCCTGGCAGGACTACCTCGATCCGGAGTACCGCGACCAGGCCCCCCGCATCGAATCGACCGACGAAGGCGACTTCCGGGTGTTCGAGGGCCGGCGCACGCCGATCAACGCGCTCTCGAACCTGGCCGGGAAGAAGCCCGAAGAGTTCACGGGCACCGTTCGCCGGCTCGACGATCAGCGCTCGGGTGCGTGGGATCCCGCGGCCCGCTTGGTGGATCAAGACGCCGACGGTGTCGACGCCGAGGTGCTCTACGTCGGCGGTCCGCTCGCGCAGGCTGCCGACGAGGGGCTGCGGCTGAACAGCTTCCCGGCCTACAACCGTTGGCTCGCCGACTTCTGTTCGCACGCGCCCGCACGACTCATCGGAGTCGCGGCGTTGCCCAACGACACGCCCGAGCTCGCGGTCGCCGAACTGCGCCGCGCGCACGAGCTCGGACTCCGCAGTGCCTACGTCCCCCTCTTCCCCTCGGCCGGTGAGTACGGCGACGACGCGTGGGATCCGCTGTGGCGCGCCGCGGTCGAGCGAGGTATGCCGATAGCGATGCACGTCGGAGGCAAGCGCGGCGGCGCTCAGCCACGCTACGGCAGCCCGGGCGGTTTCATGACCGACCTGGTGATGAGCAAGATGACCATGGCCGAAGCAGTGTGCGAGCTCATCTTCGGTCTCGTGCTCCAGAAGCATCCCGAGTTGCGGATCGTGTCGGTGGAGGCGCAGATCGGCTGGATCTCGTTCGTCCAGTACTACATGGATCATCTGTGGGACAAGCACCGCTACTGGACGAACAGTCAACTCACCGAACATCCGAGCGTGTACTTCCGCCGGCAGGTGTACGCGACGTTCATGGAGGACCCGGTCGGGCTGCGCGAACGGCACGAGATCGGCGTCGACAACATCATGTGGTCGAGCGACTATCCGCATTCCGAAACCACGTGGCCCAACTCGAAGAGCCTGACCGACGAGTGGTTCACTCCCTTCGGGCCCGAAGACAAGGCCAAGATCCTCTGGCAGAACGCGGCGCGCCTCTACGGGCTCGACGAACATCCGTGATCCAGGTGGCTCGCGCTCCCTCTCCCACGAATGGAGAACTGCGTATGCTCCCCGCGTGGAACCGGAGTTCGTGAGCACCGGCGACGGCGCGTTTGCCGGTATTCGAGTGGTGGAGTTGGCGCAGTGGGTGTTCGTGCCCGTCGCCGGTGCGCTGCTCGCCGACTGGGGTGCCGACGTGATCCGCGTCGAGCGCACCGAAGGCGATCCGTACCGTGGCCTCGCGACCCAGGGCATCGGCGTCGACAGCGGGGGCGTGAACATGTCGGTGGCCCTTGCCGGGCGCGGGAAGCGGTCGATCGCCGTCGACCTCAAGGACGAGGCAGGTCGCACGATCCTGCACCAGCTGCTGGAGACGGCCGACGTGTTCCTCACGAACTTTCGGCCCGGCGCGTTGCATCGCCTCGGTCTCGACGCCGAGACGCTGACCGAGCGGTACCCGTCGCTCGTATACGCGCGCGGTCATGGCTACGGCGTGCGTGGTCCCGACGCCGACCGCGCCGGATACGACGCGTCGGCGTTCTGGTCGCGCGGGGGCCTCGCGCACGTGCTCACGCCGCCGGATCGCGACGACCCGATCGGTCAACGGGGCGCGATGGGCGACCGCAATGGCGCGATGGCGCTGGCGTTCGGGATGGCGGCAGCGCTGCTGAAGCGCACGCGGACCGGCCGCGGGTCGGTGGTCGACGTGTCGTTGCTCGCAACCGCGATGTGGACGTTGTCGTCGGATGTGCTCTCGGCGCTCCAGGGTCAGCAACCGCGCGCGTCGTCGGGTGGCGCGGCGTTCATCAACCCGCTCGTCGGCGTCTACCGCACCAAGGACGGCCGTCACATCCAGTTGGTGTTCCTGGAGGCGGATCGCTACTGGGCCGACTTCTGCCGGCTTCTGGCGCGCGAGGAATTGATCGGCGATCCCCGCTTCGTCGATCTGGCCGCGCGCCGCGAGCACGCGGAGGAGTGCGTCGCCGAGTTGCGCGCGGAGTTCGCGTCGCGCACGTTCGCCGAATGGAAGGCGTTGCTGGCGGGTCTCGACGCGCCGTGGGCGCCGGTGCAAGCGGTCGAGGAACTGCTCGACGATCCCCAGGTGATCGCGAACGACTACCTGGGCGAGGTCGTGATCGAGGGCGGTCCGACGTACCGGTTGCCCAACGTGCCGGTGCAGTTCGACGAGCGCGCACCCGCATTGCGGCGCGCGCCGGAGCACGGTGAGCATTCGGAGATGGTGCTGCTCGAGCTGGGTTACACGTGGGAACAGATCGGTGCGCTGCGCGACGACGGCGTCATCCCGTGACGTCGCCGGGCCGTCCGCTCCCGGTGCCGGACGACGCGTCGGCCCCGTTCTGGAAGGCGGCCGCCGCCGGCGGGTTGACGGTGGCGCGCTGTTCCCGTTGTCACTGGTTCTCGATCCCACCCGACATCGTGTGCCAGCACTGCCACCACGGCGACCCCGCGTTCGCGTTCGAGGCGGTCAGCGGGCACGGATCCGTGCGGTCGTGGACCGTGGTGCACCAGTCGTTCCTGCCCGGGTTCGACGACGACCTGCCGTTTGTGCTCGTCGACGTGGAGCTCGACGAGCAGGCCGATCTACGGATGATCGGCCGTCTGCTCGACGGCCCCTATGTCGCGCTGCACATCGGCGACCGCGTCACGGTTGCGTTCGAGCATCCTGCGCCGGGGGTTGCGATCCCGGCGTTCGCGCTGGAGACGCGGTGAGCGGCCCGTTCGCGGCGCGCAACGAGGTGGCCGTCGTCGGATACGCGCAGAGTCCGGTGCAACGTCACGCGTCGCAGCCGCTCGGCGCGGTCGCCGTCGACACCGCGCGGCGCGCCATCGCCGACGCCGGTCTCGATGTCGTCGACGTCGACGGCTTCACGACCGGTGCGCTCTTCCCGACCGCGGGCGCGCACACGATCCAAGACGGCGTGAGCATCGTCAGCTCGAACTGGCTGGCCGAGCATCTCGGGGTGAACCCGCGCTACGCGTCGGGATTCCAGGGTTACGGGCAGATTCCCGGCGCGGTGGCGCTCGCGGTGAACGCGGTCGCGACCGGCGCCGCCGACCACGTGCTCGTGCACCGGGCGCTGCACAACCCCGCGGGGCGCTACCACGGGAACCCCATGCGTGAAGCGGCCGGCACCATGCAGTGGACGGCCCCGCAGGGCTACTTCGGCCCGCTGGCGATGATTGCGTTGCCGTATCAGGAGTACGTGCAGCGCTACGGCGCGCGCCGCGAGACGATGGCCGAGGTGCTGGTCGAAGCCCGGAAGAACGGCGCGCGCATCCCGTGGTCGCACTGGTACGAACGGCCGCTCACCAGCGAGGAGTACCTCGCCGCACCCATGATCGACGATCCGATCTGCAAGTACGACTGCGACATCCCCGTCGACGGTGTCGCCGCGTTCGTGTTCACGTCGGCCGAGCGGGCCCAGGATCTACCACACCGACCTGTCTACGTCAGCGGATACGCGACCGGTCATCCGACGACGCGCCGGTTACCGACGCACTGGCCCCTCGACGACATCATGACCACCGGGTTCGAGACCGCGCGGCGGCTCTGGGAACACACCGGGCTCCGGCCGGGCGACGTCGACCTGCCCCAGGTCTACGACGGGTTCTCGCCCTTCGTGTACTTCTGGCTCGAGGTCCTCGGCATCTGCCCCGAGGGGCAGGCGCACCAGTTCGTCGCCGACGGTGGCATCGACAGCGACGCGCCCGGCGCAGTCCCCGCGCTGTCGGGCGGCGGCGCGCTCGGGAACGGCCGGATGCACGGGATCCCCCAGATGCTCGAGTGCTACCTCCAGCTCTCGGGCCGGGCGGGTGCCCGCCAGCGCGAACGAGCCGACGTCGGCATCGCCTGCCACTCCTCGCCGCACTTCGGCGGGGCGGTGGCCTATAGCGCGCACCGTGCCTGACCAGCGGAAGAAGCGCAATTCGGCAGTTGTGGGACTACGGGAATGTGTGATGGAGTAGAACGATGT
>Ga0075026_100001092_pt1 | contig 11419 bp, 8 predicted proteins | sample Str012_2_FD_71392 | JGI IMG/M metagenome (GOLD analysis project Ga0075026, IMG submission 71392) | Freshwater sediment microbial communities in response to fracking from Pennsylvania, USA - Straight Creek_MetaG_SC_2012 | ecosystem: Environmental > Aquatic > Freshwater > Creek > Sediment...
CAGGCTATCGAAGCACAACATATAGGTGAGGCTCGGAAGGCGCGGGCCGATCAGCGTCTCACTATAGAAAATCTGCTCGAAGCCGTTCTTGGCGAAGATGTCCGCTTCGCCCGATTGCATCATCTCCACTTTGCGCCGGTGATCCTGGTCGGTGGCGCCTTCGTAAATACGCAACTCAAAAACGCGCGGGCCATGCGTGGCGGTCGCTGCCGGCACAATGAGTTTCGGCCACTTCTCGAAGGCCTGAAGGAACGTGCTGGAAATGCGGTCAAACGCAGGTTCACGGGCGGGGGCATTCAGGAACGCTGCGCCAGCTTTCGTGTAATCGGCGTCCTGGCCCAGCCGCGTTTCCACAGTGGCGAGCGTCTCCGCCGACTGGCCCGGCATCAGAACGTAAATCGAGGGAGTGTCCGGGCCGATGGAAAGATCGAATACGCCGACCGGGCCAATGCCCTGGCGAGTGAGCGCGGGGATCAGCACGTCACGGAAAAAATCGTCGCACATTTTTTTCTGAGGGCCGCTATTGAAGTGATATCGCCGAAGCTGGTAAAACTCCCGGCTTTTTCCCATCGTGGCCTGGGCCGCCTGCAGAGCGCTGCCCGGCGCGGTGACCGCAACCGCCGATGCCGCCAGCGTTGACGCCAGAAATGTTCGCCGTTCCATGGAAATCCTCCTGTGTAAGCAAATAATTTTCTACCTGCTTATATTGTTTCGTATCGTCACACAATTTCCGTGGCCTGTCCATTTGACGTGAGGATGGATTCCCGCTTGAGCTGCGATTCATGTTTATTCGCGATCAAGCGAGAAAAGAAGATGGGAAGATGGTGAGAAGATAGGAACAAGCGAGATGGTTCATTTTGGAACGGTATGCAACTGATACAGTTATTCACTGATTGACAGAGTTACATTGCCTAGCATAGTCTATGACGCATTTTGGCCATTATGCAGAGGGAAATTATTTGAACGAAAGTTTTCAGTTTGAAAGGCGCCGCCAGGAAGGCCGAGTGCAAATGCGAGTTCCGGTAGAGGTTCGCTGCACCGTTGCGGGCGGCCGGCTACTGGAAGAAAAAACGCACACCGGCGTTGTCGGCGTGCATGGAGCCATGGTCCGAATGTCCTGCATGGTGGAAATGGGCACGGAAGTTGAGCTTACAAACCATTTTTCACAGCAAACAGAGAAGTTCCGCGTGGTATGGGCAAGAAGCGCCGAGGATGGCGATTTGTGGGAAATCGGCGTGGAATCGATGAAACCCCTTGGCGATTTCTGGGGAGTACGATTTCCCTCACGGTCCGATCCTCGCTGACCTTTGTGTTCCTTCCGTCACAGGTAGTGCTATAATCCGGCAAAGTTGATGCCGTAGCACAGCGGCAGGAGCAGCAATCCCCTTTCCATCCAGTGCCGTTGTCGCAGGGAGGAAAATCATGTATCAACCTCAATCGCTAGTCCTTACGCTCTTGCTGATTTCATGGGGTGTTATTACGACTGCTTTGGCGGTCCTGGTGATTTATCGTGGAACGCTTTCGTCAAAGGAAGATGACCAGATTTTTATCGACGCAGCTGAACAGCATCATTACCGGGAGCAGGTGGCGATCATCGCCCGAATGTCGCGCTTGACCAAGCCGATCATTGCGTTGGCGGTGGTATCGGGAGTTTTGCTGCTTGCCAGCGCCGGAGTCTGGATGTATCAGGGCTACAAAAGCTTCTAAGGCCGCCCGGGCGCGGCGGAATTGGTTGAGGCAGGTGGGTTGGCGGTCGTGGAGTCCACGATCGAGGAGTGATTCAAGACGATCACCCACCGTTCTCCCTGCCTGTTCAGCAGGATTGTAGTGTGCCCATGAAATACGGAGATTTTTCCATCGGTAGCCGCCGAATACAAAAACTGATACGTAGCCCACGCGGAATTGCCATTCACCTTGATTAAGGTATTCGACCGATCCATTCTGCCGTTTGGCGCTTGCGCGCGCTGTGCCTGGTAGGATTTCACGAAATTGTCCCAGCCGATCACCGGGGGTTCCCAGGCTCCGCTTACCACCACCACATCGTCGGCATAATATTTGTGCAGGGAATCAAGGTCGCCGATCTGCCAGTACCCCAGCGCCTCGCCGATGGTCTGCTCGACGGCTTGCGAATCCGGCATGGCGGGCAACACGGAGCTCAGCACGGGTTGCGTATCGGTCTTGGACGCGTCTTTTTTCTTGTCTTTATTTTTTTGAGACGCCGCTGTAACGGGAAAGGCAGTCAAAATCAGCGCCAGGGCCATCCAGCCTGCGCAAGTTCCAGCAGAGTTTCTCGAAAGCCAGCTCATATTTTCCCCCGCCGTGAAGATAGCACGAACAATTTTTTAAGTGGCGTGAATCCGCGGCGCGCGTGTCGTTCCGGTGGTTACTTGAATCGAGTCTTCCGGACCACGTCCAGACCGAAAGTGCCATTTTCGTCGCGCAAGGCGACCACGGAAAATTCCCGGTTGATCGTGTATTCGATCTGAATAACTTGATATTGCGTGGTGGTGACGTCCGTGATGTAAGTGATGACCAGGCCGCGAGCAACCTGCTGCTCGATGGTTACGCTGGCAATCGAGCTTTGTTGCGCGGATAGGCCGGCAACCGACGGGCCAACGCGGAAGTGGCTAATCCCGAAAAGCCGTTCGATGCGGCCGCCAAGCTGGCTGGAGATGGCCTCCGAGAGCAAAGTCGAGGCTCCTGCCTGAGCCGTCTGCCCGGTTGCGCTGCGTTGCGCGCCTTCCTGGCTGGTTTGCCCCAGAGCCAGCAACTCGATAATGTCGTTTGATGGCAGCGGCGGGTCGGAACGATAGGCCAGCGTCAAGCGGCTTGCGGGACCGGTGAAATCGAGTGTGACTTCGTATTGGCGGATAGTGGTTGTCGCCTCGACGTTTAACACCGGGTCCAGACGAAACGGGTTGGCGAAGTTGATGTCGCCGCGGGAAATGGTGTATTGATTGCCGCGAAAATTCATTTCGCCGCTCAACAAGTGAATGTGGCCGAGCAGAATGGGATGCTCCCACGTGCCGCGCAAGCGCAGGCTCGCGTCTGTTTGCAAATGCGCCCCGGCCCATTCCATGCGCGAATCGGGGCTGGATTCGCCCTGCACGTCGAATTGAAGGTTTCGCAGGTAGGGAGACGATGTATTCGGGCCGCTCACCGCGTCCTTGGAGGAACCCATGAATCCGGCAAGGTCAAATCCTTCGGCCATCAGCAGACGATCCAACACGATGCGTCCGGAAAGTGTTGCCGCTCGCTGGTTCCCGGAAAGACGCAAGGTTCCGCCCATCAGCCAGCTCATTCCCACCGGATAGCGAATGCGAACTTGATCGGAGCGCACATTGAGCGTGTAATTGAGCGGCCCTTCTCCGTAACTTACCGTGCCGCCGAGATTGAGGTGGCCTCCGCCGCTTTCCGCAGCCACATTTTCAAAGACCATGCGCGCCGCATCGAAATTAAAATCTCCGGCCACGTTGCTCAGCCCGGCGGGGAAATCTCCATAGCGGAATGACGCGCCATCAATATGAACCTTGCCGTTAAAGCGCGGCGTGGATAACGTCCCGGCCACCGCTGCGTTGATTTCCGCGCGGCCGGCTGCCTCCAATTGAGGGACAAATCCGGAAAGCAACTGCAAGCTGACCGCGCCGTCCAGGCGCAGATTGAGCGCACGATCGCCGGCAAAGCGCGCGGAACCGCTCACGAGAAAATCCGTGTCGGTTCCCCGGAGGCTAGCCTGCTGCACGCGCACTTCGTCCTGGCGATAGGTCAGCCGAATAGGGCCGGCATTTTCTAATTTTACTTTGTCAAAATCGAATGTGATGCGCGAAAGATTTGCCTCCACCGCGATGGTTTCCGGCCGTGCGCCGAATCCCGCGATTGCGAAGTGGCCGTCCACCATGCTGTGGCCATTGAGCCGGGAGAGATGCATCGCCGAGGCGAGAAACGGATCGAAATCAATTCGCTCGGCTGTGACTTCGCCCGTCACGGGGTAGTCGCCTTCCAGCGCGACATCCATTTTTCCGGACAGTCGTCCGGTCGTCATGGCGGAATCAATTGCCGCGGCCATATGATGTCCGTCGGAATCCACTTTCCCGTCAAAGCTGCCCACCACGTCGTTGCCAAGCTTCAGATCAATCAAGCGGAGCGTGGCGTGCACTTCGGGCGCGCTTAACGGCCCCTGCCCGCGTGCTTGCAGATTCAAGCGGCCATCCACCGGGAGGCGCTCGCTTTGAATTTTCCCGATTGCCTCAAGAGGAATTCCCGCGCCGGTGAGGTCAAATGCGATCTCATGCGTATCCGTGTGATATCCAAAATTTCCGGTGAGCAAGCCGGGGGTTGCGCCCGGCACATGAGCGGGCAGGCGAACCTCGGCATTGGCGATCCGAACTTCTCCTCCGCGAATCGTGAGTTGTCCGCGCGCGCGGTCAAACCGCCACGATCCCGCCGTTGCATCGGATAAATCAAACAAACCAGAAAAATCGGGATTCTCACGTGTGCCCTTGGCGTGAAATTGTCCAGTCAGCAATCCGTGCGCCGGGTACGATGTTCCCAACATGTGCTGCACATCGTCGGTCTCGGCGCCGACCAGATTCACGTCAAACGTCCATTCACTCTCGGGAGCAAAGCCCCAATTATCGAGAGCGAGGAAAAGCTCCAATTCCGCCAAAGACCGCCCGCGGCGCGCGCGGCCGCGTTGCAGCAGCAGTTGATCCGGCGAGTAGGTAAGTTCGGTTTCAATCTCGTCCCAGTACAAGTTGCCATACCGGGCGTCGGTTCCTTTCGCGCGACCCGAGAACGTGGGGCCGATCAGGGGACCCGTAAGATTCCCCTGCCAATGGAAACGTCCGGCAATGATTTCCGGATGTGCGTCGGGGCCCCTCAATCGATTGATGAAATCGTCCCAAAGAGTGAGGTCTTCGGTGTCCACGGACATTTCGATCGAGGAATCCTCCATGCTCAACCCGCCGCGGAATTGAATGCGGCTCGAGGGCGTGCTGATTTCGCCGGGATCGAGCGCGAACAGTCCGTGATCCATGTCGAAGTGAAATCCGAACTGCGCGGTGGTGGGAATCTGACCGGGCGCCGGAGAATCGGGCGGCGTCCAAACCGAACTGCCGCGCGAATCCAGGTGTTTGAAATCGGCAACCCACGTTGTTTTCGCGTCAATATTCATCCGGCTTTCCCAATGCAAGGGGATGATGGGCAGTCCGGGGTTATCCTCGGCGGCGAGAGCATTGCGCAATTCAAATCCGTGAACTTTTGTTTCGGCGGTGAAATCCAGTTTTGGAATTCCCATGCGCACATGGCCATCCACGCTTCCGCCCAGAAGCAGCGCCTCAAAATCGGGCAAATCCAGAGCGTGGGGATCGAGGCGATAGCTGCCGTGCGCGGAAATATTACCGGGATGGAACCACACATATTTCATGATGACCGGATCTATCGTGTAACGCCCGCCGGCGTTCCATTGCTCTCCGCTGTACCGGCCCTCTCCCGTGAAATCCATGTGTCCGGGAGGGGCATCCTTTTGCCGCAAAACCGACCAGAAATCCTCGAAACGAATCTGGCCGCGATACCGGAAGTCCCACGCGGGTTGAGAAAAGCTGGCGAGGTTAGCTTGTCCATCCAGTTCGCTGTGCGATGTTTTCCATTGCACTTGCGCCAGCGAGAGCGAATCCGCGCGCAGAGTGAATCGCGCGGAAAAATCGGAGGTAAACGGCAGGTTGTTCAGGGCCGCGATTTCAAACTGTTTCCAGCTTGTCCGTCCGATATAAACGGGTCGCCCATCCTCGCCGGCATAGTCCATGGCGAATTCGAATTTTCCGCCCTTGGCGGAAAGCGGCGCGCGCGTGTCGTTCCATAAAATTTCGCCGTCTTCCAGGCGGAGTTCCGCCACTTTCAAGTCCAGCAGATTTTGAACGGGCATCTTCCCGGACACCGCTGGAATTTTCGGTCCCTGGATATTCATGGTGCCGTCTTTATCCACCTGCACGTGCACGGAGAAATGCGACATCGCGACATTGCCCAGAGAAATCTTCCGGCTCCAGAGGGATTCCACATGAATGTCAAACTGCAATCGTCCGGCTTGAAATAGAGGGGGAGTTCCTTGCTTTTCGCTGCCGTGCAAGGTAAGCCCGTCGAAACGGGCGCCCAGGGATCGCCAGTTGAAATGGAAATCACCAAGCTCAACGCGCGCCCCGGTGGATTTTTCCAGTTGCTCGACAATCGTGCGGCGCGCCCACAGGTCCGCGAGTCCGCTTACGATCAAGTAGGCAAGGGTCAGTCCCACGGCGAGCGTCGCCGCAACGGCGAGCGCCAGCCCGTGTTTCAGTCCGAATTTTCGTTTCGCGCCGTTCATATCAACATCAACAAAATTCGATCCATCCTTATGGCTTGCTTTCGAGCGGAGTCCGCTCGATCTTCAAGCGCGATTGCGTTTCATCCAGCCACTTCGCGGCGAGTTCACTGATTCCCCGTTGCACCAGCAGCTCGCGGATCTGCTCCTCGACCGCGGCCCGCTGCGGAGCAGGCTGATTTTTTTTTGCAAGTTCCGGCAGCAGCTCATTTTGAAAGTACGCCTCGATGGCGGCGGATTCGATTTGCGTTGCCGGTCGAAATTTATAATCGAGATAGCGCTCGATCTGAATTTGGCGCGCGAGCAATCGGCGCGCCTGCGCGGCGGAAAGCCCCAGCTCGCGCAGCCTGGATTCGTATGCATCCGCGCCGGCAAATCGCGCGGTGAGCCGCGCCAGTTCGCGGTCCACTTCGGACTGCGCCGGGTCCGGAAAACGCGCTGCCGCGGCCTCGGTCTGTATCATCCATTGTTCGATCAGTTCCGAGAGCAACTGGTCGTCCGTTTCCGCGCGGCCTTCGATCAACTGCTGAAACGCGCCCAGTTCGCGCACCTGGCTTTCCAGGATGATGTCGCCTTCGATGCGCGCCACGATACGATCCACGACGCGCCCCGACTGCGGCGCGATCGGACCCGCCGTTGTCGGCATCGTGTTCGCCGCTGCCAGTATCGCCACGAAAATGAATTTCGCCATGAACATCAGAACGTGGTCCCCAGGTTGATGAAGAATTGAAAGCCCGGAAGGCGCGACAGCCCGACTCCCGGATTACCGTTCGCGGTTGTCGGGAAAACAAACCGCGCCGGATTCAGCTGATAGCCCAAATCCAGCGCCACGGGACCGATGGGAGTGCCGTAGCGAATTTCGAAGCCTACCGTATGCGAAAAATAATTCAGTTCGTTCGTGCAATTGGTCAGGCACACCGTGGTTGGCAGGCTGTTCCCGCCCGTTACCGTGCCGATGGTGGGAAGAGGCGGCGATGTGCGAAAGGAAATTTTTCGAATACTGGAGAAGACGTTTCCGGCATCGTAAAAAATCGCGCCGCCCAGGCGGTCGCCGATCAAGGGCAAGTGCATCGGAAAGCGCAGATCCTGATTGAAAACCAGCAGGGCCTGCCCGCCAATGGGGAATCCGGTAATTGGATCGCGCGGACCGGCCTGATTGAGTCCAAATCCGCGCAAAGACGTGCCGCCTCCGGCGAAAAACCGTTCGGGCAGTGGAATATCGCCGGAAAGTGAATGACCATAGGGCGTCTGCATGCCAAATCGCGCGGAGCGCGCAAACACCAGGCGCCGTCCGATGGGATGGTATGTTGAGTTCTGGAAAAATAAATGGATGAAATCAGCGGACGAACCAATCGGTTTCATCGCAATACTAATGTCCACATTTTCAAAATCGCCGCGGCTGGCATCGGAGGGACTATTGCGACGGTCGCGCAGCCAGCTCACGCCGAATTCGGAGATTTCGGTATTTTGGCTGAATAGAGGAATGAGCTGGCTGGCAATTTTCAGGTTGCTGGCGATCACATGCCGGAAGGAATAGCGGTAAAGGATGGAGCTTGTGGACGAAATGTTTTGCGCAAGCCGCACGGTGCCTTCGGCGCGTTTGGAATCGAATGTTTGAATGTCGCGCGCCGTTTCGTAAAAAGCGGACAATTGCAGGCTGAATTTCGGCGACGCGAAATAGTTTGGCGCCGTATAAGTAAGCAGCGCGCGTCCCTGGATTGTGCTAGCGCGCGCTTTGAAGGAGAGCGCGTCGGCGCGGCCGGTGAGATTGGCCTTGGTCAGTTCCAGTGTAATGCGCGGAGCGACATTGAGCGAAGTGCTGGTTGCACCGCTTCCCAGTCGTTGCGCTTCCAGTCCCAGGCCGTACGCCACGGTATAGCGCTTGGCCTCGTCCACCATCACGACAATTGTTTTCTCCGGGTTTTCTCCCTCCCCATTTTGCGGGGCAACGGAAACACGGCTGAAAATTCCCAGGTTGTATAATTTTCTTTGCGTCTCCACAACAGCGCCCTGGCTGAGCGGTTCCCCCGCCCGAATTCCCACCTCACGCGAAATCACGCCCGGGCGCGTGTGTTCGTATCCGCTCAGAAGCACGCGCGCGACCCGCACCTGCGGGCCTTCCGTGATGTGATACGTCAGACGCACGCGAGGCGTGGCAGTCGCATTTTCCGGCGCCAAATTTTCAACACTCGCGGAAAATCTAGCTTCCGAGAATCCCTGGTCATAGTAAAGCGCAAGAATGTTATCGCGGTCCGAGGAAACATTGAATTCGGAATAAGGCTGCCCCGCGGAGGAACCGATGACGCCGAGAAGTTCGTCCATGCTGAGTTGCAGGTTCCCTTCGATGGCCACATCCGCGACTCGAGTCTGCCGGCCTTCCTTCACCTCGAATTGCACAAATAGGTCCCCGCTGTGGCCCCGATAATTGTCGGAGAGGTGGCTTTGCACTTCCGCCTCATGAAAACCGTTGGCATCGTAGAGCGTGCGCAGCGAGGCAACGTCGTCCAACAGCAGAGCGCTGGAATAACGTCCCGGCGAGGCATAGGCGGCGGGTTGAATCTTCACCCGCCCGGTTAACAGGTCCGAGCTGAAATATTTATTGCCGTTGAATGAAACGCCAACCAGACGGTGACGGTCGCCTTGATTCACGTGGTAGGTGACCGTCCGCGCGGTGCGCTTGGGTCCACTGCCCGGACTTTGCGCCGCGGTATCCGAGGTTGTGTAGCTCACCTGCGCGTCAAAATAGCCTTCTCGTTCAAAATATTCGCGCAACCCGCGACGGCCTTCCTGCAGCAGGTCTTCATCCACAGCCCCTTCCTGGTATATCGGAACCAGCCTGCGCAACGTCCGCATGGGCACCTTCGCGCCATCCACCGCGACGCGCACTTCCAGGCCCGCATACAGGGTGAATTCCACGGGCACGCGGTTTGAGCCGGCGTCATACTGGCCGCGATGAATCATGGCGCGCGCGCCAAGGTAGTTTTTGTCCGCGAGCCATTTTCTTTCGCGGTCGGCGGCGCGATTCAGCCGGTCGGAGGTAATCTCGCCCCCTTTTTTGAGCTTGAGGCGGTCGCGAAGATCCTCATCCGGAAATTGCGTCTGATTTTGAATGGTGACCGCGCCGATGCGAGCCCGCGGCCCGGGAACTACGCGAACGACAACATCCATTTGATTTGTGTCGGGATGCGGATTTGTTTCATATGTGATTTTGGATTGGTATAAGCCGTCATCTTCCAATGTTTGACGAAGGCGGTCCAGCGCGTCCTTCATGTTGCTCTCCCGAAACGTATCGCCCACATTCAAGCGCAACGACGAAAGCGCGAGCGCTTCGCTGGGTGGTTCGTGCAAACCCTCCAACTGCACGCGATTGATATAAAAATTCTCAAGCACGACGAAATCCAGGCGCACGCCGCCGGGAACATCGGACAATTCGGCCCGCAAGTCCGCATACCTGCCCGAACGAAACAGCTCTCGCAGACTCGCGCTCTCGCGTTCCATGGAAAACGGTTGTCCTGCCTGGAGTGTCAACTGGGAAGGGTTCTGTTCCAATACCGAGCCGGATCGGGTGACCACGCGCACCGCCACAACCAGCGGCGGCTCACCGGATGAATTGCTCTGCGCGGCAGCAGGGCCTGCGCAGAACCAACAGAGCGCCGATAGCCACACGGCGCACCGTACAAAGAGGCGTTGTTCGCTCGGCATCACTTTTCACAACACAACCAGCGTAGCACAGCCCGGTTGCCTGTCCGCCGCGAAATCTCGGTGAGTCGCGGAAAATGCCACACGATTTCTGGTAGTGGGTCAGTTTGAATTCTGTTCGGCTTGACGCCAGAGCGTCCTGTGTCATTATTAGCTTATGCAAAGACGCCCAAGCAAAGAACGTGATTTCACGATTATCGCTCGACGGGTAGTGGAGAAAGCTATCGGCGAACATCTCGATGGCACTCCCCTTGAGAATCCAGATGCAGGTAAAAATCCCGCCGCCGTTGCATTGGGGAGGCTAGGAGGACATAAGGGCGGAAAGGCCCGCGCTAAAAACTTGACGGCTGCGGAACGAAAGCGCATCGCCAAGAAAGCTGCAAAAGCTCGATGGGGGAAAACCTAACTTTCCTCGTTTTCGTCCTCTGGTTCCTCTTCGCTTCTCTCGTCTGCGTATTTAATGGGTTGCCTGCTCTCTTCTATGTCCTTATTGAAATCGTAGTCCATGGGAGGAAGAAGTGCGCCAAACTTATTGTTGTCATTATAGGATTCGAAATCGAGGTTGAGCTGCAAGACATCGTTAAAGGCGGCCTGTCTGCGCTGTTGCAATGCAACTCGCATATGACCAGGAGGCGCATTCTCAATGTTGTACCATGTAGAACTTCTCTTCTCACCTTCTGGAGTTTTAGTGGTGGTCGTTACAGAATGGTATCGTCTGACTTCACGGTCCTGAGGATCAAAGATATAGTCAGTCCGTAGTGCACGGCACAAATCCCTTCGAAGTATTTCTTCGGGTTGCATCGGTGGCCGTTTCCACAGTCCTTTTCCGATGGCCCATGGCGCAATAAGGCGAGGGTTGATCTCATCGCCTTCATCAGGATGCTCCAATTTGTATTGCTCGACCAAGTACAGCATCTTCCGGTTTCCGTGTTTAGACGAATTTTGAACTAACATTTCTTCCTCCTCACAGTAATCCCGGAGTCATGCTCCGACCCCACCCATCCGTCAAGGCCACATCAATGACAATTCCTTTCACCTTGACCAACAAATCCCGGTGAGCGTTGTAGCCGATTTCACCGCGATGCTGTAACTGACCAACGATTATTCCCGGATGAATCTTGAGCCTATGAGCTAATTGAACAATTCTGTTCTTGGAATATAGGGGACCGACTCTGCGTATGAACGACTCTATTTCTTCTTGTGGAATCAATGATGAAGCAGCTTGTTCATTGGCTTTTCGTTCTGCTTCATCCTCCACGAGCTTAACAGCGATTCCCTTTCCGGTCTCGGATACGAGATCAGTATCAATTGAAATCGCGTCTCCATTTCGGATGTGGGCAAATTCATGCATCACGGTATACCAGAAGG
>Ga0075026_100001093_pt1 | contig 11406 bp, 11 predicted proteins | sample Str012_2_FD_71392 | JGI IMG/M metagenome (GOLD analysis project Ga0075026, IMG submission 71392) | Freshwater sediment microbial communities in response to fracking from Pennsylvania, USA - Straight Creek_MetaG_SC_2012 | ecosystem: Environmental > Aquatic > Freshwater > Creek > Sediment...
GAGCTCGAGCTGGGGTGCTGCATCTGGGGCGCCCACTTCACCGACAAGGCCGACCGCAAGCGGGTTGCCCGGAAGGCGGCCGAGCTCGAGCCGTCGGAGTGGCAGCTCCACGCCGTCGCCGAGGAGCTCGGCGGGCCGATCCACAAGAACGACGAGGGCGCCTGGGTCACCCACGTGGTCGACGGCGCCTGCATCTTCCTCAACCGACCGGACCACCCGGCCGGAGCGGGCTGCGCCTTCCACCATGCGGCGGTCGCCCGGGGCGAGAGCTACCTCGACTGGAAGCCCGAGGTCTGCTGGCAGGTCCCGATGCGGCTCGACTTCCATCGCGACGACAACGACCACCTCACGTACATCCTGCGGGAGTGGAAGCGCCGTGACTGGGGCGCCGGCGGCGCCGACTTCCACTGGTGGTGCACCGAGGACCCCCTGGCCTTCGTCGGGGCCGAGCCCGTCTACCGGGCCTGCGCCGAGGACATCGTCGCCCTGGTGGGCGACGGCCCCTACCGTCGCCTCGCCGAGCTGCTCGACCAGCGGGGCCGCGAGGTGTTCCTCCCGCACCCGGCGCTCAACCGGGAGCGCCGAACAGCCGAGGACTAGAGGGCCATGCGTTCCTTCACCGCCGCAGAACTGCAACGAGCCGCCGACGAGTCCGGGATGCTGTTCCCCGACCACGTCCTCGAACAGCTCGTCGCCGCCATCGACGCCGGCAAGCACGTGATCCTCACGGGCCCACCGGGCACCGGCAAGACCACCCTCGCCTACATTGCGGCCGACGTGGCCCGTCAGGCCATGTTCTGCACGGGCTACCTGCCCACGACGGCCACCAGCGAGTGGACCACCTTCGAGACCATCGGAGGCCTCCAGCCCACGCCCGACGGGCTGATCTACCGCCCCGGCCTGTTCATCGACGCCATCGAGTCCGGGCGCTGGCTCGTCATCGACGAGCTCAACCGCTCGAACTTCGACCGGGCCTTCGGCCAGCTCTTCACCGTCCTCTCCGGCTCGGCCGTGGTGCTGCCGTTCAAGCGCAAGGGCAGCCAAGACCCCATCTCGCTCGTTCCCGCCGGCATCGAGCCCCCCGAGAAGACCGAGGTCATCCGGGTCTCGGCCAACTGGCGGATCATCGCCACGATGAACGTGTTCGACAAGAACCTGCTCTTCGACATGAGCTACGCCCTCATGCGCCGCTTCGCCTTCATCGAGGTCGGCACCCCGTCCGACGAGGCCTACGAGAAACTGCTGCAGGGCCCGGGCGGCATCGTCGCCAAGCTGCTGCCCCTGAGGGAGTTCACCGACCTCGGCCCCGCCGTCTACATCGACGCTGCCCGGTACGCCGCCCGGCGGGCCAAGGACGGGCCCACCGAGTCCCGTCTCATCTACGAGGTCTTCTACGCCTACTTCCTGCCCCAGTTCGAGGGCATGGAGGATCGACGGGCCACCACGCTGTACCGCGCCGTCGCCCAACACCTCGATGCCCCGGAGCGGGCCGAGGCGCAGCGGACCATCCGCGAGGTGCTGGGCGTCGAGCTGGCGGTCTGACCATGACCGCCGAGCCCGACGCGGAGATCTTCGCCCGGCTCCACGCCCGTCTGGCGAGGCCCTACGAGGTCATCGGCACGCTGTCGGCGCTGGTCGGCGAGGCGCCCGCTGCCATCACCCAGGGCGTCGGCCTGGCGCTGGCCACCTCGCACGAGGCCCAGGTCCTTCTCGACGGCATGCCGTCGACCGTGCGCAGCCTGGCCACCTCCCTCCAGGCCCACAACCAGCGGTGCATCGGTGAGCTCCGCGGCCCGGTGATGTGGAGCGAGACCATGTCGGCCCGGGCGTCGAGCTTCGGTGACCGGGACCTCTTCATCTGCGCCACCCCGTCTCGTGCCTACGACATCGACGAGAACCGGGTCCTCGTCGCCGCCCTGCGCCTCGTCCGCGATGCCGGGCGCGACGCCACCGACCGGGCCACCGGCCCACTCGAGGACCCCGTCCTGCGCCTCGCCCGCAAGGTGGGCAGCGCGGCAGGTCGCTGGCTCGACCACCCCTCGCTGTCACCGATCTCGCCGGTGCGCCCCAACCCCCGCTCGCTGCGCCGCACCCGGTCGGGGAAGCACCGCACGACCTACCAGCCCGCCCTCGACCTGCTCGACCGTGCCGCCGACCCGATCAGCGCCGACGAGGCCTTCGGCTGGTGCCGGCCGATCGTGCACCAGCGCCAGCGGCTCCTGATGGGCATCGTCGACCGCCTCGAGCAGGACGGCCGTCGGCACGTGCCCGCCTTCCGCGCCGAGCGCGGCGCGCTGCTCGCGGGGCCGATCGTCTTCCACCCGGGCCGCCACGACGGCGCGGGGCTGTCGGGGGTGCTGCTCGGCCCGCTCCTGATCGACGTGGTCTCCGACCCCTCGCTCGACCGGGCCCGCGCCGAGGCCGAGCTCGAGGCTCGCTCCGGTGGCCGGCCCACGATGCTCGTCATCGAGGACGCCGACATCGACCGGGCCCTGCTACAGGCGGTCGAGATCGCCAACGCCGCCCAGTCGACGCCGCTCACCTGACCGCCCGCCGGGTCAGCGCTTGTTCGACCGCCGGCGGTCGGATTCCTTGAGGATGCGCTTGCGCAGGCGGAGGTTCTGCGGGGTGACCTCGACCAGCTCGTCGTCGCCGATGAACTCGATCGAGGTCTCGAGGGTGATGTCGCGCGGCGGCACCAGCTTGATGGCCTCGTCCGCGGCGTGGGTGCGGATGTTGGTCTTCTGCTTCTCCCGGACGATGTTGACCTGCATGTCGTCGGGTCGGCTGTTCTCACCGATGATCATGCCTTCGTAGACGGCCTCGCCGACCCCGACGAACATCTCGCCGCGCTCCTGGAGGTTGCCGATCGCGAAGCCGGTGGTGACGCCGGTGCGGTCCGAGATCATGGCGCCGCCCTTGCGGGTCGGGAGGTCGCCGACCCAGGGGATCCAGCCGGCATGGTGCTGGTGCATCAGCGCCGTGCCGCGGGTGGCCGTGAGCAGCTGGGACCGGAACCCGATCAGGCCGCGGGACGGGGCCTCCACGGTGACGATGGTCCGGCCGGTGTCGCCGGGGCGCAGGTCGTTGACCTTGCCCTTGCGGGGAGCGAGGGCCTGGGTGACCGTGCCCACGTGCTCGTCGGGGACGTCGATGACCGCCCGCTCGAAGGGCTCGTGGCGCTTGCCGTCGATCTCGCGGACGATGACCTCCGGCCGGCTGACCTGCAGCTCGTAGCCCTCCCGGCGCATGTTCTCGATGAGCACGGCCAGCTGGAGCTCGCCGCGGCCGGCGACCTCGATGACGTCGGGCGACGAGGTCTGGTCGACCTTGATCGAGACGTTGCCGAGCACCTCGCGGTCGAGACGGTCACGGAGGTGCCGCGACGTGAGGTAGGTGCCCTCCTTGCCGGCGAGCGGCGAGGTGTTGACGCCGAAGGTCATGCGCAGCACCGGCTCGTCGACCGTGAGGCGCTCGAGCGCCACCGGGTTGGCGGGGTCGGCGAGGGTGTCGCCGATCTCGACCTCGGGGAACCCGGCCACGACGAAGAGGTCACCGGCGACGATCTCGTCGACCTCGAGGCGACCGATGCCGGAGAACGACATGAGCTGGGTGAGCTTGCGCTTCAGCGGGGCCTGGCCCTCGTCCTCCTCGCACAGCGCGATCTGCTCGCCCCGGCGCAGGGTGCCGTTGACGACACGGCCGATGGCGAGGCGCCCGAGGTAGTCGGAGGCGTCGAGGTTGGTGACGATGGCCTGCAGCGGCGCCGTGAGGTCGCCCTTGGGCGGCGGGATCGTGGCGACGATCGCCTCGAACAGCGGCGTGAGGTCGTCGTCGTCGCCGGGCATGCCGATGCCGGTGACGGCCTTGCCGTCGCGGGCGATGGCCGACACGATCGGGAACTCGATGGAGTGCTCGTCCGCGTCGAGGTCGAGGAAGAGCTGGTAGATCTCGTCGAGGACCTCGTCGGGACGGGCATCCTGGCGGTCCACCTTGTTGAGCACGACCACGGCGGGCAGGCCCGCCGCCAGTGCCTTGGAGAGCACGTAGCGCGTCTGGGGCAGTGGGCCCTCGGCGGCGTCGACGAGCAACACCACGCCGTCGACCATGGTCAGGGCCCGCTCGACCTCACCGCCGAAGTCAGAGTGGCCGGGGGTGTCGACGAGGTTGATGCGGATGCCGTTCCACTCGACCGAGGCGGCCTTGGCGAGGATGGTGATGCCCCGCTCGCGCTCCTGGTCGTTGGAGTCCATGACCCGGTCGACGAGGGCGGCATGCTCCCCGAAGGTTCCGGTGGCACGCAGGAGGGCATCGACCAGTGTGGTCTTGCCATGGTCGACGTGGGCGACGAGCGCGACGTTGCGCAGCGCGGGGGGAGGGTTCTCGCTGGGGGGCACGAAGAGGAGATGCTATCGGTCCTGGGACCCGTCCGGGACCGATGGGCCGGGAAACGGCCTACCAGGCCTTCTCCTCGGCCTCTTTGTCGTACATGCACCACGAGGCATGGTCGTGGCCGGGATCGGCCCCACACTCCGGGCAGGGCTCCGCGTCGCGCGCGTCGAGGATCTCGTCCAGATTGTCGTTCGTGCGCTTGAGTGCTCGGGCTTCTTCGAAGCGCCGATGTCGCCCCTTCTTCACGGGCCAACTCCCGTCCGGTGATAGTGCCGGTGCAGTGTACCCGGGAGGTCAGGCCGACCGATGCATGCCGCTGAACAGGTCAGACGCGGGTCAGGAGAGGCCCAGAGGGCGGTTCGAGCGCTCCTCGATGACCAGCTCGCCGTCGCCGGCGAAGGCCACGGCGGCCTCGCCGCCGAGCAGCCGACGGATCGGCTCGCCCACGATCTCGGCCCGCCATCCCTCGGCCAACCGGGCGGTGGGATCGCCACGCAGCAGGGCCTCGAGGTCACCCCGGGTGGCCAGGAGACCGGCATCGAGGTGGAGATCGCGGCCCAGTTGGGCGACCCACGCCGAGATCAGGGCCACCGCAGGGCGCAGATCGCGGTCGAGGCCCCCCGTGGGGCTGTCGTCGGTGGCGGGAACAGGCCCGTCCACCCCGGCCCTGACCGCGGCCAGGAGGTCCTTCACGGCCTCCTCGCGCATGCCCTTGTCGAAGCCGCGGATGCGCTCGAGCTCGGCCCGGTTGCGGGGAGGGCGCTGGGCGATGCCGACCACGGCGATGTCGGAGAGCACGTAGCGCACCGGGATGTCGAGGGAGGCGGCTCGTCGCTCGCGCCACGCAGCCACGGACCGGGCCACCCCGCGGGCCTTGCCCTTGAGCTGGCGGGCCTCCTTGATCCTGCGCCACGCCTCCTCGGGATCGCGCTGGCCCCGGCCCCGGATGCGCTGCAGCTCGCACTCGTCGAGCGCCCACTGCAGCCGGCCGCGGCCCCGGAGGTCGTCGACGAGCAGGTCACGGACCTCGAGGAGGTGGGCGACGTCGTTGGCGGCGTACACCAGCTGGTCGTCGGTGAGAGGCCGGTGGAGCCAGTCGGTGAGCCGATCGCCCTTGCCGACCTTCACCCCGAGGAGCTTCTCGTAGACGGTGGCGAGCGACGGGGTGCTCAGGCCGGTGAACCCGGCAGCCACCTGGGTGTCGAACAGGGTGGCCGGCACGGTGCCGCACACCAACTCGAGGATCTCGAGGTCCTGGTCGGCGGCGTGGAGCACGGCGGTGGCCGGCCCCCTCAGGATCTCGGCGAAGGGCGCCATGTCGACCGCCAGCGGGTCGACCAGGACGAGCTGCCCGGGCCAGGCCAGCTGCACGAGTGCCAGCTTGGGGTAGTAGGTGCGCTCGCGATGGAACTCGGTGTCGAGGGCGTAGGCCGGGGCGTCCCGGAGGGCGTCGATGACCGCCGCGAAGGCGCTGTCGGTGTCGACGAACCGGTACTCCGGGGCCACAGCGGCGCTCAGACCGGATCCGGGCCGGTGACGACCGGCCGGCCCGAGTCCACCCATGCCGAGGTGCCACCCGCGACGTTGGTGGCGTCGAGACCCTGGGCCCGGAGGAACTCCACCGCCCGACCGCTGCGGCCACCGGAGTGGCAGATCACGAGGAACGGGGCATCGGTCGGGAGCTCACCGACGCGGTCGGGCACCGATCCGAGCGGCACGAACACGGCGCCCGCCACGTGACCACCCACGTACTCGTCGTCCTCGCGGACGTCGACCACGAGGACGCCCTCGGCGATGCGTTCCTCGAGCGTGGTGATGTCGATCTCGGGCACGTCGCTCACGGGTCGTCCTGTTCGTCGGTCGGCGGTCGAAGGAGCGGCTCAGCGTAGCGGCGGAGGTCGTCGGGCGAGTCCACATCGACCAACTGCAGCGAGGGCAACCCGCCGACGCGCACCACCTCGAGCCCCGGCAGGACATGCCTCGGGGCCCGCTCCCCCGCGTCGAACGCGGCCCGAAGCGGACCGAGTGCCGACGAGCGCCGCCAGCACGCGGTGAGAGGCTGCTCGCGCTCGCCCACGAGGGCGACCGCGACCCCAGCGTCCGGTGCGGCGACCAGGGCCTCGACGAGCGCGGCCGGCACCCTGGGGCCGACGCCCGGCATGTCGCAGGCCAGCACCACGACCAGCTCGGCGGTGGTGTGGGCGAACGCCGTGACGATCCCCCCGAGCGGCCCTTCCCCCGGGTGGAGGTCGGCGATCCACGGCAGCCCGAGGGCCCGCAGCGCGACCTCGTCACCACCGACCACGACGATCTCCTCCGCCCCAGCGGCGCGGAGGGCATCGACGCCGACCAGGGCGAGCGGGCGACCATCGGGGCCGCTGACGAGGGCCTTGTCACGGCCCATGCGCCGTGAGGCACCGCCCGCCAGGACGGCACCCGCGAACACGGGGCTCACACCGGGGGCACGGCGCCGTAGGTCGCCGACCGGCCGCTGCCCGCGCGACCGTTGCCGGCGATCGCCGCGGCATCGGCCACGTCGGCGAGGAAGGCCTCGACCACGTGCGCGTGGTATGGCGAGACCATCAGGTGGAGGCCTCCCTGCTGGCGGTCGAGGTGCCAGCCGCGCTCGTCCATGACGTCGCCGACCGCACCGATGTCGAGGGCGGAGCTGCCGAACTCGAAGACCGAGAGGTCGGGCCGGCCCGTCACGGCGAGGCCCGGAACAGCCTCGATGCCCTCGAGGAAGCGCCGGGTGGTGTCGCGCACCACCCGCGCCTTCGCCAGGTAGCCGTCGACCCCGAGGTGGCGGATGGTGGCCCAGGCCCCTGCGATCGGGGCCGCCGGGCGCGTGCCCGCCGTGGTCGCCGAGCCGTAGAGCCCGCCGGGCCAGTCGTCGAAGAGGAACCACTGCCTCTGCACCATCGCCGGATCCCTGTAGAGGATCACGCTCGCGCCCTTGAAGGCATAGCCGTACTTGTGCACGTCGGCCGACAGGGAGGTGACGCCGGGGACGCGGAAGTCCCACGGCGCCACCGGCTCTCCGAGCTCCTCCCAGAACGGCAGCAGCCACCCGCCGAGGCAGGCGTCGACGTGGCAGAGGATCGCCCGCTCGTCGGCGAGGGCGGCGATGGCGGTGACCGGGTCGATCACGCCGAACGGGTAGCAGGGAGCCGACGCCACCAGCAGCACGGCTCGGTCGTCGACGGCGTCGGCGAAGGCGGCCGGATCGGCCCGCAGGTCGGCGCCCACATCGACGCGCCGCTGCTCGACGCCGAGGTAGTGGCACGCCTTGGCGAAGGCCGGGTGGGCGGTGCGAGCGGTGACGATCGCCGGATGGTCGACCCCCTGCGCGCGGCCCCACTCGCGTGCGGTGTGCACGGCGAGGAAGATGCTCTCGGTGCCACCACTCGACATGGTCCCGCCGCCGTCGACCAGGTGGGTCAGGGACGACGCGGCCGCCACCACCTCGGCCTCCATGCGCCCGAGGCTCGGGAAGGCGAACGGGTTCAGGGCGTTATCGGCGAGGAACCGGCGACCGATTTCGTCGTGCAGCCGGGTGAGCTCGTCGTCGTCGGCGTTGTAGACCAGGCTGAAGGTGCGGCCACCCCGCCAGTCGGCGTCGTCGCTGGTGAGGCCGCCCAACGCGGCCAGCACGACGTCGGTCGGCTCTCCCGAAGCCGGCACCCCGGGACCGAACCCCGCCACCGCTACCGGCCGCTCAGCTCGGCCGGGGGCCACGACGGGTCGCACTGGCGCAGGAACAGCTCGCAGCGCTCGGCCTCGTCGTCCTCGCCGATCACCGCGGCCTGGCGGGCGAGTCCGGCGAGGGCCCCGAGGAAGCCCTGGTTCGACGGGTGCTGCCACCGCACGTAGCCGGAGCCGCGCCACCCGTTGGCCCGCAGCGAGTCGAGGCCACGGTGGTAGCCGACCCGGTACGCGGCGTACGCCTCGACGTCGTCGCGGCCACAGTCACCCAGCGCCGCCCATGCGGCGCTCCAGCGGGGGTGCGCGGCGACCACCGCGGCGACCGCGGCGCGGCGCTCGGCGTCGGGCAGGGCGAGCGCCTGCTCCAGCCGGTGACGGGCCTCGGCCGGCTCGGTGGGCAGCACGGTCTCGGGCGGGCCGGACGGGCTGAGGTTGACGGGTCGGGAGTCGCTCACCCCGACCACGCTAGAGGGCGCGGTCGCCCGAGCGTCCCGCCCGGTCGAGGGCCCGCCGCACCAGGGCGGCGAACTCGGCGGGGCGCGACACGTGGGCGCCGTGGTCGGCGCCGTCGAGCACCACGAGCTCGGCGCCGGGGATCTCCTCGTGCAACACCCGCGCCGCCCGTTCCCGGTAGCCGTCGGTGGGCGAGCCCCGCGAGATCGTGGCCGGCACCCCGATCTCGACCGGGACGAAGGCGGCCGCCCGGCGCGCCGAGCTCAGCTCCGCGACCAGGGCGCGACCCTCGTCGAGGCGACGGGTGCGGGTGGCGTCGGGCAGGGACTCCCACACGTCGTCGCCGGCGACGCGCCGCATGAACCGCTCGGCCGCGACCGCCGGCTCGTCGTCTTCGGGGTTGCTCCCGCCCGGCCCGCGCCGTGGCCACCACTCGGCCCACGTGAGCGGCGCCTCGTAGGCCACCACGGCCGCCACCAGGTCCGGTCGACGGTGGGCGGCGGCGAGGGCGATGGTCCCGCCCAGGCTGTGGCCGGCGACCACCGGCCTGGCTCCGGTCCGCTCCCGGACGATCTCGAGCAGGGCGACGAGGTCGGCCACGTGGCCGTCGAGGTCGGCGGGTCGCTCGGTGACCGAGCGGCCGTAGCCCCGTCGGTCGTAGACCCACCAGTCGACGTCCGCGAGGAGCCGGGTGACCCGCAGGAACGCCGCCCCGCGGTCCATCGCACCGTGGACGAACACGACCGGAGGCCCGGACGGGTCGCCGCCCCGGCCGAGGTGGATGCCGTCGGCGGTGACCTCCCGTTCCACGACCGATGTCGACTACGGGATGTGGACGATGCGCACGGTGTCGGTGACCCGACCCCGGTAGATCCCCGATCCCGCCAGCACGACCACGAGGTCGCCGGAGTGCACCTCGCCGGCGGCGACGGCACGCTCGAGCGCGATCTGGGCCTGCTCCTCCTCGCTCTGCCCCGCGTCGTCGAGCAGGTAGGGCGTGGTACCCCAGCTCATGGAGAGCTGGTTCACCGTGCGCGGGTTCGTGGAGAAGCCGAGGATCTTCGCCCGCGGCCGGAAGCGGGCGATCGAGCGGACGGTGAAGCCGCTGCGCGAGAGGCAGATGATCGCCGTCGCACCGATCTCGCTGGCCGCCCGCTGGGCGGCGGAGGTCATGGCGTTGGTGATGTTGGTCTCGACGTCGTCGGTGGGCGTGAGGTGCAGCGTGGAGAGCCACTGCGGCCAGCCGCCGTAGTCGAACTCCTCGTCGGCGCGCTCGGCGATCCGGGCCATGACGTCGACGACGTGGACCGGGTCGGTGCCGATGGCGGTCTCACCGGAGAGCATGACGGTCGACGAGCCGTCGAACACGGCGTTGGCCACGTCGGAGGCCTCGGCCCGGGTGGGGCTCGGGGCGTGGATCATCGACTCGAGCATCTGCGTGGCGGTGATGACCGGGCGGCCCACCGCGATGCAGCGGCGGATGATCTCCTTCTGGAGGTGCGGGAGCTCCTCGATCGGGAACTCGGCGCCGAGGTCGCCACGGGCGACCATCACCGCACCGGAGGCCTCGACGATCGCGTCGAGGTTCTCGACCGCGGCCCGGGTCTCGATCTTGGCGACCACGAGTGGGCCGCGCGGGTTCGGCTCGACGCCGATGCGGCGCACGTCGTGGGCCGAGCGCACGAACGACAGGGCGATCATGTCGACACCGACCTCGACGAACGCGTCGGCGAGGCGCAGGTCCTCCGGGGTCGGGGTGGAGAGCCGGAGCCGGTCGGAAGGGATGTGCAGCCCGGGACGGCCGGTGAGGTGGCCGCCGTGGATCACGCGGATGCCGATGCGGTCGCCGGTGCGACCGAGCGACTGCACCTGCACGGCGCCGTCGCCGAAGGTGAGCAGGTCGCCCTCGTGGACGTCGGTGAGCAGCTCGGCGTAGTCGACCTGGATCAGCTCGGGCGTGCTCGCCGCGGTGCCCGGGGTGAGGTGGTACTCCTGGCCCTCGACGAGGGCGAGGCCCTCCTGGGGCATGTGGCCGACGCGCACCTTGGGCCCGGGCAGGTCGACCAGGATGCCGACCGGGCGCTCGAGGTCGGCGGCGACCTTGCGGATGCGGTGGTACCGCTCGAGGGCCAGCTCCACGGACTCGTGGGACAGGTTGATGCGGGCGATGTCCATGCCCGCCTGGATCAGACCCTTGAGGGTTCGCTCGTCCTCCGAAGCGGGGCCGATGGTGGCGATGATCTTCGTCCGACGAGCCATGGGCCCCAACGCTACCGGGCGCAGGAGTCGCCTCGGTGACCCCTCGGTGAAGCCTCGGCCCGGTCGCGACCGCTCAGTTCAGCCGGGATCGCAGCCGATCGGCCGCCCGGCGGTACCCGGCCGCCACCGGCTCGGGAGCTTCGAAGGAGAGGACGTCGAGCCATCGACCGGCTTCGGAGAACTCCCCGACAGCGGCGAGACCGGCCGCCACCTCGGCCCGGTCCTCGAGCGATGCACCCGGGATGGCGGCCCGCAGGCGCAGCGCCCACAGGCGGCCGTGCTGGTCGCGGCGCGACGAGAAGATGGCCACCAGGTTGTTGAGCATGCGGGTGGCCACGACGCGAGGCCCGACCGGGGTGAGCATGGACTGGGAGAAGGCGACGTCGGGGCCGTGCAGGGTGTGGAACAGCGCCCGCACCCCGGCGATGTCGAGCACCTGGCCGTTGCCGAAGGGATCGACGAAGAGCCCGGCGTCGGGTACCGAGCGCACGAGGAAGTGGCCCGGCATGCCCACGCCCACGAGGTCGATGCCCCGCCGGCGGGGCATCGACCTCGTGGGCGTGGGCATGCCGGGCCACTTCCTCGTGCGCTCGGTAC
>Ga0075026_100001094_pt1 | contig 11403 bp, 7 predicted proteins | sample Str012_2_FD_71392 | JGI IMG/M metagenome (GOLD analysis project Ga0075026, IMG submission 71392) | Freshwater sediment microbial communities in response to fracking from Pennsylvania, USA - Straight Creek_MetaG_SC_2012 | ecosystem: Environmental > Aquatic > Freshwater > Creek > Sediment...
GGTGAACCTCACCATCACGGGGGCGACCGGTTCGGGGTACCTGTCGGCCGAGGGCTGCGGTGCCGTGCCCGCCGGAGCGCAGCGCACGTCGAACGCCAATGCACAGGTGGGCCGGGCGGTGGCCGCGACGGCGGTGGTCGCGCTCGATACGAAGGGGCGTTTCTGCCTGTTTCAATCGACGGCGTTCCACACGATCGTCGACGTCCAGGGCTACTTCGTGCCCGCGGCCAGCGCACCCAACGGCAACCTGTTCACACCGGTGGAGCCCACTCGAGTGCTCGACACGCGGGTCGATGCCGTGTGCTCGCCCGACGGTTCGTGCATCGCCCACGGACCGGTGCCCGCCGGCCGGGAAGTGGTGGTGTCGGCAGCGGCACCGGTGGCGGCCGTCGCCACGCTGGCCAACATCACCGTGGCCGCACCTGCAGGCGTCGGCTATCTCACCGCCGACTCCTGTGCGAGCCTGCTGCCCGGTGGTCAGTCGCGCAGCAACCTCAACACGAAGGCAGGCGACACGTTGGTGTCGAACCTGGCCGTCAGTCCGTCGTTGAGCACCGAATTGGGCGCCCAGTTCTGCACCTACGGTTCCGTGGTGCTCGACGAGGCGATCGATGTGCAGGGCTTCTTCGCCCCCGTCGCGTCCGGAGGCCTCGGCTACACGGCGCTCACGCCGTCACGCCTGGTCGACACCCGCCGCTGTTGGAGCGACCCGGTCACGAAGGTGCAGCGATGTGCCCTCGTCAACGCCGCGGGAAGCGTGGTGCGAATGAAGGCACCGGCGGGAGCGACGCACGTGCTCGTCAACGTCACGGCCGTGAACGCCGCCGCGCCGGGCGCCGTGACGGTGGGATCGTGCGCGTGGCTCAAAGGCGGCGCCCGCGCCACCACCAACGTGCAGGCCATCGTGGGCGCCGCCACCTCGAACCTCACCGTGGCGAAGGTCGATCCCGATGGCACCTTCTGTGCAACGGTGTCGAGCGCCATGCACCTGGTCGTCGACCTCGAGGGCACCTTCTCGGCGACGGGTCCGCTGCGATTCGTGCCGATCAGCCCGGTTCGGGTGCACGACTCACGCCGACCTGCGTGAGTTCGGCGGCGCTCCAGCCGACCAGAATGCGGTGATCGCCCTCGACGCGCACCCAGTCGTGCGCCGCGGGATCCCACCTGCAGAACGCTCGCGCCGGCAGCCGCAAGGTGGCCGACGTCGTGTCGCCGGCGTCGGCGTGCACACGGGCGAAGGCCTGGAGCGTGCGCACCGGGCGGCCAGGAGTGTGCAGCGCAGGCTCGACGTAGCACTGCACGACAGTGCTGCCCGAGCGACCGCCCGTGTTGTGCACCGGCACCACCACCTCGACATCGCCCGACGCGTCGCCCAACGACGCATTGCCCAACGACACGGCGCCCAACGACGCATCACCCAACGACGCGTTGCCCAACGACCAGGTCGTGTAGCCGAGACCGTGACCGAACGGGAACCGTGGGGCGATGCCCTGTGCGTCGTACCAGCGGTGGCCGATGAGCAGACCCTCGGCGTACACGGCACGACCATCTCGGCCGGGGTGGTGCTCGAAGGCAGGCGTGTCGGCCAGGTGGTACGGGATGGTGACGGGCAGTCGACCTCCGGGCTCGGCGACACCGAACAGCACGTCGGCGAGGGCCTCACCGAACTCCTCGCCCGGGAACCAGACCTGCATGATCGCCGCCACCTCGTCGGCCCACGGCATGGTGACGGGCGAGCCCGCGTTGACGACCACGATGGTGCGCGGGTTCGCCGCTGCCACTCGGCGGATCAACTCGTCCTGATCACCGGGTAGGTCCATGGTGGTGCGGTCTTCACCTTCGGTCTCCCACTCGGCGTTGGTGCCCACCACCACCACGGCCACGTCGGCATGGCGCGCCACCTCGACCGCCAGGGCGATGGTGTCGTCGAGCACGATCGGTCTCGCGCCGACGGTGACGCCGCGCAGCTGGGCGCGTCCGACCGCGCCGACCTCGACCTCGACGTGGCGAGCGATGCCTGCTTCGCACGGCACCTGCACCCGGATCTCCTGGCTGCCGAGACCGAAGTAGGCCCCACCCGTCTGCGGCGTCGAGAGATCGACGAGCACCTCGCCGTCGATGCGGAGCACGACCGGACCGACCGCGGTGAGGCCCACCTCCCAGTCGCCGTCGGTGTCGGGTGTGAACGTGCCGACGACGGTGGCTTCGAACGTGGCGACGTCGATGCCGTCGGCAGGACGTTCGCCCCACAGGAACTCGAGTCGATCGGTCGACACATCGGCGGTGGCACCGAGCGCGTCGCGGAAGTGCACGTCGAACGTGCCGCGCATGGCCGGCAACCGTTTCTCGATGCTGCACCCCATTGCGTGCGAGAGGCGGTCGCGATCCATTCGTCGCTGCAGTGCGGCCAGCGGCCTGATCGGCCGATTCACGCGCACTTGCGCGCTCCCCCCGCCCTGCACCTGGCCGCGGTCGGCGTTGGGACCCGCGAGTGCGATGCGCACCTCGGTCGACAGGGGCAGCACGCCGTCGTTCTTCAGCAACACGGTGCCGGCGATGGCCGCTTCGCGGATGACCGCCCGCGTGGCATCCGAGTCGTCGGTGGTCTCGTCGGTGGCGATCTCGCCAACACCCGACCACACGAACAGCTCGAGCAGACGTCGCACCGACTCGTCGACACGTGTCTCGGAGGTGCGCCCTGCGCGCACGTCGCGCAGCAATGCGTCGCCGCGGGTCTGCGCCGGACCGGGCATCTCGAGGTCGAGGCCGGCCTCGAGCGACTCGGCCGCTGTGTGGGTGCCGTGCCAATCACTGATGACCACACCGTCGAAACCCCAGTCGTCGCGCAACACGCCGCGGAGCAGTTCGAGGTGTTCGCTGGCATAGGTGCCGTTGATGCGGTTGTACGAGCTCATCACCGAGCGGACGTCGGCGCCACCCTGCTCGATGGGGCGCACGGCGTGCTCGAACGGGGCCAGGTACAGCTCGCGCAGGGTGACCTCGTCGACCTCGCTCGAGATCGTGTGTCGCTCGAACTCGGTGTCGTTGGCGACGAAATGTTTGATGCAGCACGCCACCCGCTGCGACTGCACCCCACGCACGTAGCCTGCGGCCACCTGAGCGGTGAGCACGGGATCTTCGCTCATGCATTCGAAGTTGCGACCACCGATGGGCGTGCGATGCAGGTTGACCGTGGGCGCCAGCAACACGTGGGCGCCCTTCGACCGTGCCTCACGCCCCAGCGCCTCGCCGATGCGCTCGACCAGCGCCGGATCGAACGTGGCACCCAGTGCCGTGCCGCACGGGAACGAGGCCGAACGCGGCCCTCCGATCCGAGTGCCGCGGACACCAGCCGGTCCGTCGGAGCAGCGCATGGATGGAACGCCAGGGAGCTCGACGGTGTGCCAGTTGTCGCGCCCGGCGAGCAGCGACACCTTCTGCTCCAGCGTGAGTGCAGCCGTCACGGCGTCGATGTCGATCGTCATCGGCACAGATTGGCAGACTCGAACTCCCGACGGTGACAGCGAGGCGACTCGAGCATCATGAGCCGGGTGGCACCGACCGATCGCTCACCCAGTTGCCGTGGAAGCCGTAGGGCACCCGTTGAGGCAACAGCACCCGGGCAACCTCGCGCCGGGCGAGATCCTGCGCGTCGAGCACCACCAACTCCGCGGTGCCGTTGGCGACGTCGTGCACGAACGTGATCAACCAGCCGTCGTCCTCGGCGGTGGGCGACGGGCGGCTGACGAACACCGGCTCGCCACCACCTCGCCCGTGTCCGTGGTGGAACACCGTGCGCTCACCGGTGTGAAGGTCGTACTTCAACGTGGGCCACTCCGGCTCGCCCGACGCAGCGGCGGCGTATCCGAAGCGGTACGGCTTGCCGGTGAGCGATCCGCGGTGGCGCGGAAACTCCGAGGGCGACGCATCGACGACCGTCGTGCTGCAGGTGCGGCGCTGCACGTCGATCTCCCATCGTTCGAGTCGGGCGAGATTGTCGCCGAACGGACCGCGTATGTCGACGTCGAACATCCGGTCGTACACGCACAGGTCGATCACCACTCGACCGTCGGGCGTGTCGAACGCGTTCATGGGATGGAAGCAGTAGCTGATGGGAACATCGACCCACACGGTGTCGGCGGCAGTGCCCTCGCGGGGCAGGAAGCCGAGCCGAGACCCGTGGTCGGGCGACCAGCGGAACGGGAAGCGACCGGCGAACGCCAGGTCGAAGTCGACGGTGACGGGCATGTCGTAGACGACGGCGTACCGCTGGGTGAGCGACATGTCGTGCACCATGACCATGTCGGGCACCGGAACGTCGACCACCTTGCGCACCGTGCCGTCGACGCCCACGACGATGTACTGCAGGTGGTCGACGAGCTGCGGCCAGGCGTAGACCATCGCATGCATCTCGCCGGTGTCGGGATCGACCTTCGGATGCGCGGTGAAACCGTTGGACAACGTGCCGAAGAAGTCGTTGCGCGCCACGGTGTCGAGTTCGTACGAGAGCTCCACGGGACAACCCCCGGCCTCCACCATCGCCCAGGTAGTACCGGCGAACCCGCCGACGTTGGTGTTGGGACCGCTCGGGCCGTCGTTCCAGTTGCGACCGGCGATGTCGGGGAGCCCACGGTGTTGCTGGAGCGACGACGACCCCACGTAGCGGTTGCGATACCACTCGGCACGTCCGTCGAGCAGGCGCACACCGTGCACCATGCCATCACCCATGAACCAGTGGTGCGTGGCCGCATCGGCGGTGATCGGATTCGGTCCGTTGCGCAGATATCGACCCGCCAGATCGGGCGGCAGTTCACCGATGACCGGCAGGTCGAACGCGGTGACCTCGTCGGCGACCGGCGCATAGTTGCCCGACAGGTACGGATTCACGACCTCGGTCACGACGACTCCCCTCGCGTCACGTGGGGCGGCGCCCACCGTCGAGGCTCACGCTAGTTCCTCGACCTCGATCGTGCGACCGGACGATCAGTCGGACGACTCCTGGAGCGTGGCAGGCACCGTGAAGCCGAGCACCGCACCGCCGTCGGGTGCATTGCGGGCGAACACCGTGCCGTCGTGCAGTTCGACGACCGACTTCACGATCGACAGCCCGAGCCCCGAGCCGGGCTTGCTGCGCATCTCGACCGATCGATAGAAGCGGTCGAACAGGTGCGGCACATCGGCGTCGACGAGGCCGGGACCGTGGTCGCGCACGGTCACGGTGCCCTCGACGATGTCGACCTCCACCTGGCCGTCGGGGGCGAACTTGCACGCGTTGTCGACCAGGTTCTGCATGGCACGTTCCAGCGCGTTGGCGCGACCGACGAGGTTGCTGCGGTCGGCACGCACGACGACGTCGCGTGAGAACCGCCGGCGTGCCCTGCTGGCAACTCGCTCGGCGACGTCGGACAGGTACACCGTCTGCACCACCTCGTCGTCGCGTTGATCGGTGGCCAGCTCGACGAGTTCGTTGACGAGGTCGGTGAGTTCGCGCGTCTCGCTGTCGAGGTCGTTCAACAACTGCTCGCGTGCGTCGGGAGGGAGGTTCTCGAATCGGCGCCGCAGCACCGACACGTTGGTGCGCAGACTGGTGAGCGGCGTGCGCAGTTCGTGCCCCGCGTCCTGCACCAACTGCTGCTGCTCGCGCTTGCTGCGCTGCAGCGCGTCGAGCATGCCGCTGAACGCTCGACCGAGCTGGCCGGTCTCGTCGCCGCCGTCGACCGGCACCTCGATGTCGAGCCGGCCGGTGCTGGCCACCTGACCGGCGACGTCGGTGAGCCGCTCCAGCCGGCGGGTGACCTGCAAGGCGATGAGCCAGCCCAGCAGGATGGAGGTGACGACCACCAACAGCACCGCCCACAGCGTGCTCTTGAGGATCCGTTCGAGCGCGTGCTGGCTCTCCGACAACGAGCGGGCCAGCTGTGCGGCACCCGTACCGAAGTGCACGGTGTACATGCGATACGGCTCGCCATCGATCTCGACGTCGTGCCACGCCGACGCGCCCTTGTCGGACGACGATGCGACTGCGATGTCGGCGCTGCTGACGGGCAACGCACCCGAGGTGGGGTGCAGGACGATGGTGCCGTCGGCCTTGATGACCTGCAGGAGGACCTGCTCGAAACTGCGCGGCCGATCCTTGCCCGGCGTGTTGGGCGTGCCGGGACGCACCGACCCGTCGCCGTCGACGTCGGGATCGCCGATGGAGGGACGCTCGCGGAGGTGCTGCGCGCCATCGATGAGCGATTTGTCGACTGCGCTCTCGAGCTGATGCTTGGTGTTCGCGTACGACGCCACCCCGATGGCGGCGGTGGCCGCGACCGCGAGGGCGGTGAGAGCCAGAACGATCTTGAGCCTGAGGCTCAAGATGCACGCACCGAGTAGCCCACGCCGCGCACGGTGTGGATGATCTTGCTGTCGTCGGGCCCTTCGAGCTTGCGCCGAAGGTACGAGATGTAGACCGCGAGGTTCTTCGAGTCGGGGCCGAAGTCGTAACCCCAGATGCGGTCGTAGATGGTGCTGTGTTCGAGCACGATGCCCTGGTTGCGCACCAGCAGTTCGAGGAGGTCGAACTCGGTCTTCGACAACTCCACCTCGCGCTGCCCGCGCCACACCCGACGGGAGGTGGGGTCGAGGCGCAGGTCGGCGATCTGCAGCGGCTCGTCGTCGGTGGTGCCGTCGTCGGGTCGGGCCCTGCGCAGCAGCGCCCGCAGCCGGGCCAGGAGCTCGTCGAGATCGAACGGCTTCGGCAGGTAGTCGTCGGCGCCGGCATCGAGGCCGGCCACTCGGTCGGGGGTCTCGGTGCGTGCAGTGAGCATCAGCACCGGAATGCGGTTGCGTTCGGCCCGCAGCACACGACACACCGTGAGGCCATCGACGTTGGGCATCATCACGTCGAGCACGGCGACGTCGGGTTGCGACGACTCGATGAGGCTGAGCGCCGCGGCGCCATCGGTGGCCTGCACCACGTCGTACCCCTCGAGCGTGAGCGCGCGCGACAGCGCCTCGCGAATCGCTCGATCATCGTCGGCGATGAGAATCCGTCCGCTCATGGTGATGTGCCTTCTTGTTGCGTCTCGATCGGCCGGGCGCCCAGGGAGGAGGGCGCCTCGGCCGATCGTAGAACGTGGGTGGTCAACCCGTGCTCGTCGTGGGGCACATCGTTGGGCCCTTGGTCGATCGGGGGTGGCAACGACGATGATGCTCCCGGCGAGTAAACCCCTCGTCGGGCGAAGGTGAGAGAACGGTGAGAACTGCACCGAACCAGCACCGGGGCTGTACCGGGGCTGCTCAGACGGCGGGTGCAGCGGACGACGAGTCGAAGGCATCGATGAGCTTCAGCAGCGCCTGCTCGACCACCTCGGCCAGCGTGGGGTGGATCCACACCTGTCCGTGTGCCATCTCGTCGGCGGTGTTGCCCAGGTGCATTCCCTGGACGAGCAGTTGCACCATCAACGACGCCTGGTAGCCGATGATGTGCGCGCCGATGACGCGACGGGTGACCGGGTCGCCGATGAGCTTGCAGAACGACGACGTGTCCTCCATCGCCCAGCCGTAGGCGGCATCGCCGTACTGATGGGTGATGATGCACACCGGCGCACCCGACGCGATGGCCTCCTGCTCGGTGACGCCGATGGCGCCCACCTGCGGATGGGTGAACACCGCGTGCGGTGCCGGGCGATCGTCGTACGCGCGCAGGTCGTGGGGGTGGAACAGGTTGTGGCGCACCGCCTTGGCCTCACCGTTGGCCATGTGCTTGAGCTGATGACGCCCGTTGATGTCGCCCAACGCCCAGATGCCCTCGACGTTGGTGCGACCGAAGTCGTCGACCAGCACGTTGCCCCGGTCGTCGGTGGCGATGCCCGCGGCCTCGACGCGGAGCTGGTCGCTGTTGGGGATGCGGCCTGCTGCGACGAGCAGCACATCACCCTCGATGGTGCGCGGGCCCCCGCCGTCGCAGGTGAGCTCGACCGCGACACCCTTCGGGGTCATCCGCACGCGATCGATCCTGGCGCCCAAGGCGAGGTCGAAACGCTCGGCGGCGAGCTCGGTGAACCGATGCGAGATGTCGATGTCCTCGGCCTGCAGGAGGCGATGGCCACGATTGACCACCGTGACCTCGGAGCCGAACGACCGGAACACGTGCCCGAGTTCGGTGGCGATGAAACCGCCACCCAGCACGATGAGATGTTGGGGCCGACGAGCGATGCGCATGATGGTGTCGCTGGTGTGGAACGGCACGTCGTCGAGACCCGGAATCTCGGGCACGAACGGTCGAGCGCCGGCCGCGATGACGATGCGGTCGCCCGTGATGTGCTCGCCCATCACCTCGAGCTCGTGCGGGCCGACGAAGTGTGCCGAGTGTTCGTAGACGTCGACGTTGGGAAGCGACTGCCGATATGAGCGACCGCCGGCCTCGATGGGGTCGATACGTCCGAACACGCGCTGCACGATGGCCGGCCAATCGGCGTCGTGGAACTCGGTGTGCACGCCGTAGCGGGCGGTCTCGGTGGCCTGGACGGCCAGGTCGGCCGCGTAGATGAACATCTTCGACGGGATGCACCCGCGGTTCATGCAGGTACCGCCGAACAGGCCGCGTTCGACCATGGCGATGCGCCAGTGATCCATCTCGGGACCGATGATCGAGTTGCCCGAACCGGCGCCGATGATGATGAGGTCGTAGTGCTGCACGGCCACAGTCTGCCGGGTCGACGGCGCACGCGAACGTGAGTACGTTGAGCGGCGAAGAAAGGACATCCCCGATGCCTGCCTACACACTCCCCGAACTGCCCTACTCCCCCGGCGCACTCGAGCCGCACTACAGCGGCGAGATCGTCGCACTCCACCACGACAAGCACCACGCCGCCTACGTGAAGGGCGCCAACGACACGCTCGAACAGCTCGCTGCCGCCCGCGAGGTGGGCGACTTCAGCACCACCAACATGCTCACGCGCAGCTACGCCTTCCACGTGAGCGGCCACGTGCTGCACAGCATCTTCTGGACCAACATGAGCCCCGACGGCGGCGGTCGCCCCGACGGCGAACTGGGCGCGGCGGTCGAGGAGTACTTCGGCTCGTTCGAGGCGATGCAGGCGCAGCTCACCGCCGCCACGGTGAACGTGCAGGGCATCGGCTGGGGCGCGCTGGCGTGGGAGCCGATGGCCGAACGACTGGTGATCGAGCAGATCCACGACCACCAGGGCAACGTGGGCGCCGGCAGCGTGCCGCTGCTGGTCATCGACTCGTGGGAACACGCCTACTACCTCCAGTACAAGAACGTGAAGGCCGACTTCGTGAAGGCCTTCTGGAACATCGTCAACTGGCCCGATGTGGCCGCCCGCTTCGCCGACGCTCGCGCCTGAACCCACCCGCACTCCCCACGGTTAGGGTGGGGACGTGGGCGAGTACATCGAGGTGGCCGACGGCGACACGCTGTGGCGGTTCGAGCCGACCTTCCTGCAGTCGAACTGGACCTGCATCTGGGGACACGGCTGCAAGGGCATCCTCGACGCGCCTGCCGAACACCTCCAGCAGGGTTGCTGCAGCGTCGGCGCCGAGCTCACCGACCTCGACGAGGCGATGACGGTGTCGGCGCTCGCCGCCACCATCCCCGATCATCTGTGGCAGCTGCGCGACCGCGTGGACGTCGACGATGTGTTCAACGACGACACACGCACCAACACCAAGGTGGTCGACGGCGCCTGCATCTTCCTCAATCGGCCGGGCTTCGAGGGCGGCGCGGGCTGCGCACTGCACCTGGCCGCCGTCGAGTTCGGCGAGTCGCCCATCGACTGGAAACCGTCGGTGTGTTGGCAACTGCCCATCCGAGTCGACTGGGAGATGCAACCCGACGGCGTCGAGCACGCCACGGTGCGGCGATGGAGTCGAGCCGACTGGGGCGACGAGGGAACCACCATGGCCTGGTGTTGCACCGAGGAACCCGAGGCGTACATGGGCGACCGGCCGGTGATCGACACCCTCGCCGACGAACTGGCGGCCGTGACGGGCCGGCAGGTGTACGTGACGCTGCGCAGCCGTCTGGGCTGACCGCACGCAGCGTCGAACCCGTTCGACGCACACGCATGGTGACGACTCGCCGGGTTCCGCCACGCCTCGCGCTCGATGTGACCGACGTCATCGCGGACGGCCCGTGTCAAGTGACCAAAGTCCCCTGTCGGCACTGTCCGGTGCAGGCACACAGTGACCAGTGACGCCATCGCGGCTCCACATGTGCGGTGACGTGACGAGGTGAATGTCATGGATGCGGCCAGGCAGTTTCCTTCTTCGTCGGCGCGTGTCGAACACTCCGACGCATCACGAACGGGTCGCCGAGTCGGCCTGCTGTGGGTGATCGCCCTGGCGATCGCCTCGGCGACCGTCGTCGGCTCGCCGGGCGCCCGAGTGGCCAACGCCTACAACGGTGGCGCGTCGAACTCGTCGCCCGTCACCGTGTCGTGGCCGGTGAACTGGAACATCGACAACACCGGCAGCGGCCTGTCGGGATGGGGCAGCCGTTTCAACGTGACCTGGTACGGCTTCACCACGGGTGCCAACGGCGGGCGGTACTCGCTTCGGGCCAACGCACCGTTCGACAACACGCTGCAGCTCACCGATGCGTCGGGGAACGACCTCGCCAGCGACGACAACAGCGGCGGCAGCAACCGGGCGCTCATCACCTACACCTTCGCCGGCAACACCGCCTATCGCATCGGCTTCGGCAGCGCCCGCAGCGGCGACTCGGGCACCGGAACGATGGCGGTGAGCAAAGTTCTGGAGCCAACGTCGACCTACGTGTCGTTCAGCCCCTCGAACCCTGTCTATCCGAGCAGCTACACGGTGTACGCGAACGTCACGGCGTCGACCACCGTGAACGAGGGCAACGTGGCGTTCTACCGCGACGGCGACTACGCGGGGTCGGTCGGCGTCAGTGGCGACTATGCAGCCCTGAGCGGCGAGGTGCTGGCTCCGGGCTGGCACAGCTACACCGTGAACTACGGCGGGACCGGCAACTTCGGAGCCAGCGGTGGCGGCGACTCGATCTACGTCGACTACGCGTCGCAGTCGGTCAGCGTCACCAGTCCGGGCGACACGAACTGGTCGGTCGGTTCGATCTCGGTGAGCGCCTCCGCCAGCTCGGGGAACCCCGTCGAGCTGGCGTCGAACACCACCACCGTCTGCACGGTGTCGGGCCTCACGGTCACCCTCGTCACCGGTGGCACCTGTTCGCTCACGGCCAGCCAGGCCGGCGACGCGCATTACTCGTCGGCGCAGACCACGCAGACCTTCGAGGTGCTCGACGCACCACAGACGATCACCTTCGGCTCACTCGCCGACCGCATCTGGTCGTCCTCCACGTTCGGCCTGTCGGCCACCGCCACCTCGGGTCTCGGGGTCGCCTTCACCGGCAAC
>Ga0075026_100001095_pt1 | contig 11390 bp, 8 predicted proteins | sample Str012_2_FD_71392 | JGI IMG/M metagenome (GOLD analysis project Ga0075026, IMG submission 71392) | Freshwater sediment microbial communities in response to fracking from Pennsylvania, USA - Straight Creek_MetaG_SC_2012 | ecosystem: Environmental > Aquatic > Freshwater > Creek > Sediment...
TTGCAGGTGGCCGATCAGGTGCCATTCGGCGTCTTTCAGGTTGAGGGCTTCTGCTTTGTCCGCGAATTCCTGTACGCGGTTTTCGCCGAACACCCGAATGCCCGCGTCATAGGCCTGGCAGATGCGCCCAGGCTCCACGGTCTTGCTTACGCCCATCAACGTGACATCTTCCGGCTTGCGTCCCACACGAGCGGCGGCGGCAGCGATGCGCTGGCGGATGAGGGCGATGTTGTCAGAAACCGGCATGTTGAAATTATATTGGCTTGGCCACGCGTCACAGGGCGGTTCATGTTATTTCTTCCTCTACAATCAGAATGCTATGACGCACACGGTTAGTTCTCTGCCAGCGATCCACGATCTGATACACAGTAAGGACATTGCCAAACTGCAGGAAGCACTCTCTGAGACTCATGTCTCGGACATCGCTGACCTGATCATCGAACTGCCGCCGGAAGAGGAAGCCGTGATCTTTCGCGTCTTACCCAAGGAGCACGCCAGCGCGGTCTTTGCCTACCTGCCGCTGGACGCCCAGGAGCAGATGATCCATTCGCTTTCCCGGAGCGATACGCTTGCGCTGGTTGAAAACATGCCTCCGGACGACCGTACCCGTCTCCTGGAAGAACTTCCCGCCGCAGTCACCCGGCGGCTGCTGGAGTCTCTCTCTCCTGAAGAGTTGAAGCACGCGCGCGCGTTGCTGGGATATCCAGAAAACAGCGCCGGGCGATTCATGACGCCGGAATACGTCACCATCGAACCCCAGGCGACGGCCGGCGAGGCGCTCGACCACATTCGTAAAACCGGACGCGGCAAAGAGACGCTCAACTTTGTTTACGTGGTGGATGAAACCGGGAAGCTCGTAGAAGACCTTCGCCTGGGCTCCCTGGTTCTTGCCGATCCTTCAACCAAGGTGCTCGACATTGAAGATCCGCCCTTGGTCTGCGTCAAGGCCGCGAACGATCGCGAGCAAGTCCTCCGGATTTTTGAAAAGTACGACCGCATTGCGCTTCCCGTGACCGACGACGCCGGCAAAATGCTGGGCATCATCACCATTGACGATGTGCTGGACGTGGCCGAAGAGCGCAATACTGAAGACATCCAGAAGATGGGCGGTTCGGAAGCGCTGGACGCGCCCTACACTCAGGTGAGCACTCTTACGCTGGTGCGCAAGCGCGGCGGATGGCTCTCCGCTCTTTTTCTTGGCGAGATGCTTACCGCCACCGCCATGGGCTACTTTGAAGGTGAGATCGCCAAGGCGGTAGTTCTGGCGTTGTTCGTGCCGCTGATCATCAGCAGCGGGGGCAATTCCGGCTCGCAAGCTTCTTCGCTCATCATCCGTGCGCTGGCGCTGCAGGAATTGAAACTGCGCGACTGGTTCAAGGTCTTCCGGCGGGAGTTGCTCTCAGGAGTGATCCTGGGGACCCTGCTGGGCGCGATTGGCTTTCTGCGAATCGCTCTGTGGGAACGCTTCCACCTCTACAATTACGGCGTCCACTATTGGCTGGTGGCGTTTACCGTGTGGGCCAGCCTCATCGGGGTTGTAACTTTTGGTACGCTCGCCGGAGCAATGTTGCCGTTCGTCCTGCGGCGCCTGGGTTTCGATCCGGCCACCAGCTCGGCTCCGTTTGTGGCTACGCTGGTTGACGTAACCGGACTGGTCATCTACTTCACCGTGGCACTGGTAATTCTGAGAGGCACGGTGTTGTAAATAGCTCTTGGCCGCCGGCTTCTCCGTGCCTCCGTGTCTTCGTGGCTGGTTCTATTTGTTCCCGAAACCTGGATCGCTGATCTTCAGCGTGTCCACCTTCGGCGCGTATTTCTTCATCGCCTCGCAAATTTCGCTGGATTTGCCGATCAGCACGAAAACCAGGTTGTCCATGGGATAGTACTGTTTGATCACGCGCTGCGCGTCCGCCAGCGTCATGGCATTGATTTTGGCGTACAGATCGTTGATCTCGTGTTCGTCAAGCCCGTGGAACTCAAGATCGGCAAGCACGCCGGCGAGTTGTCCGGCAGTTTCCAGACTGGGCGGGAATTGGCCCTGAATGTAGTTCTTCGCGGACTTGAGCTGTTCTTCGTTCACGCCTTTTTCGTGCAACTGCTTCAGGACGTCAAGAGTCTTGTCCAGAGCTTCCACGGTCGTCGCGTTCTTGGTGTAGGACGCGATCTCAAAAGGCCCAGCAACTTTGCGTTCGTCAAAGAAAGAATTGGCGCCGTAGGTGAGTCCAGTCTTGATGCGCAGTTCGGTGTTGATCATGGACGTGAAGCGTCCGCCAAACAGCGTGTTGACCACGCGCAGGTAGACGCGATCGGCATTGGTACGCGCAACTCCCAGGTTGCCGATGCGGAAGTAAGTCTGCGTGGAATCCGGCTTGTCAATCAATAACAGTTTTTTGCCGGTAAAAGCCGTGGTGGCCGCAACGGTGACGGCTGGCGCGGAGCGCGCCGGCCATGCATCGAACTTTTGCGCCAGCAGTTTTTCCATTTCGGCGGTATTGAAATCTCCCGCCACGGCCAGGATGGTGTTCGCCGGCGTGTAGAACGATTGATAGAACTTGGCTACATCATCGCGAGTCAACGCGGCCACGGATTTTTCGTCTCCGTCACTGGGTCGTCCGTAAGGATGGCTGCCAAAGAAATACGCGTTGAAATAGTTGCCGATCACCGCCTGCGCCTGGTCCTTGGCGGATTTCAGGCTGTCCAACCGCTGCTTTTGCAGCTTGGTGAATTCGTCTTGAGGAAACGCTGGATTCATCAGGGCATCGGCAAACAGGTCCAGGCCCTTGTCGATGTCCTTCTTTACGAACTGCGCGGAAATCGTAGTGTCGTCTGCCGACGATCCGGCGTTGAACTGGCCGCCAATGAAATCCAGTTCGTTGGTGAACTGGTCCGCCGTGCGCGTCTTGGTGCCTTTGCGTAATAAGCTGGACGCGATGGACGCGGTGCCTTCTTTGCCGGCCGAGTCCGCCGCGGCTCCGGCCTTAACAATGGCATGAAAGCCGATCAACGGCACCGTGTGCCGTTCAACCAACAGCAGTGTCATGCCGTTCTTGAGTTTCACTTTCTTATAAGGCGGCAGCTTGAGCGCGGGCGCGGAAGTTTGCGCCACAGCAAGACCAGCCAGCGCCAGAACCAGGAACAACGAAATCAAGAAATGTCTTTTCATCACAGGTGTATTCATTTTGGAAAACCTCCAGGCGAGCCGTCTTTGACTACTTGGGCGCTTCAGTTTTCTCCGGAGCTTTTTCCGGGATTAAAGTGGCCACGGTGCGGTTCTTCTCGCCGAAATATTTTTGCGCCACGCGCTGCAAGTCGGCTTTGCTGACCTTGTTGTAACTGTCCACGGCGGTGAAGAGTTTGTGATAGTCGCCAAAAAAGACTTCGTAGGCGCCCAGCGTGTTGGCCCGGCCGCTGATGGTGCTCATCTGCCGGTAAAAACCGGCCAGCACGATGTTCTTGGCCTTTTCAAACTCCTGGTCCGTGACTTCTTCTTTTTTCACGCGGTCGAGCTCTTCATACACGGCCTTTTCGACGATTTGCGGATCAATGCCGGCCTTGGGCTGGGCTGAGATGGTGAGCAGGTTAGGATCAAACGAAAATCCAAAGCCGCCGTTTACGCCGATGGCCAGCTGGTCTTTGTCCACCACGCGCTGGTAGAGGCGCGAGCTCTGTCCGCTGAACAGGATGGTTTGCAGCAAGGTCAGCGCATAGTAATCCGGTGACGCCGATTCCGGCACATGATACGCGATCATCAAAATCGGCAGCTGCGCGTACTTCTTCACCGTAACGCGTTTCTCGCCGAGCTGCTCCGGCTCAGTGGTGGTGATTTTAGGCGGAGGCGCGTGCGAAGGAATGGGCTCCAGCTTCTTCTGCGCCATCTGGAAGATTTCATTGGCCGTCACGTCGCCCACGACCACAAGAGTCGCGTTGCTGGGCGAGTAGCCCATTTCAAAGTGGTGCTTCAGGTCGTCCATGGTCCAGTTGTCAATGTCCACCATCCAGCCGACGACCGGCCACTGATAAGGATGCGCGGTGTACGCGGTGGCATACAGCTGCTCAAAAAGAATTCCGAAATTGTTGGCATCGACGGAACTGCGACGCTCTGAGGCGACAACGCCGCGCTCTGAAGCAATCACTTTGGGATCAAAGCTAAGGTTCTCAATGCGATCGGCTTCGAGTTCAAAGACCAGATCAAGCGCGGAGCGCGGAAACCAGTCCTGATATACCGTGGTGTCGCGATTGGTGTACGCGTTGTTGGCGCCACCGGCGGCTTCCATCGTCCGGTCAAATTCACCCGGACCGTATTTCTTGGCGCCGTTGAACATCATGTGTTCGAAGAAGTGCGAGATGCCGGTGGTCCCCGGACGCTCATTGCGCGAGCCAATGCGGTAGAACGTGTACATGGCCACGTTGGGGATGGTGTGATCTTCCTGCACCAGCACTTTCATGCCGTTCTTGAGCGTGGTGATCTTAACGTCAAAGGTCTGGGCCGTTGCGCCGCTTGCGAGCAGTGCGGCCGCAGCCAAGCCAACCAACCAATATCTGATTTTCATATTGCCTCACTAGAATGACGAATCAGTTTACCTTTTGCGGAACTTCCATGCGCGCCGAAATCCGAAAATCACGTTATCCGCGCGTTCAGCGCAAGTCCACGCCCACCACGTCCGGCATTTGCCGCGCCAGGGACCGCAGCATGGCCGGAATGGCCTTCTCCCACGTCGACCACTCGTGCTCGCCCGGGAATTCGGTCATCTCATAGGCGATGTGTTTCTTGCGGAGCAGGTCGCTGAACTTGTGCATGCTGTCAATGTCGTCGTCTTCGGTGCCGCAGGTCATAAAGATAAAGCTGGTGTGTTGCGGCTCGGCTTTTTCGGCCAACAGAAAAGGATCGTTATCCGTATGCGTCTTGCTTGCTGCGGGGCCAAAGACATCGGCAAAGCCGGGAAACTTGTCGAACTCCGGATTGCGTGGCGCGTCGAGCGGCCCGCTCAGGCTTCCCGCAAAGAAGAACAGCCCGGGATACTTGAGCGCGAGATTCACCGCCGCATACCCGCCCGAGGAGATGCCGGCAATGGCCCGCGCGTCACCACCGTTGATGCGGAAGCGGTCCTGCGCGTCTGCAATCACGTCCTTCAGGAAATAGTCTTCCCACTTTTCTTTGGGATTGGTGGCGGAGTTCACCAACCAGGAATTCTCGGCTTCAATCGAAACCACGACTAACTGGTAGCGATCAAGGTAACGCGTCAGGTTCGAGTGGGCTTCAAAGCTGCGATAGTGCCCGGTATATCCGTGTACCAGGTAAAGGACCGGATAACGGATTTCGTTGGTGAAGTAATCCTTCGGCAGAATCACGCGGTAAGGCATCTCGCGCTGAAGAGTCTTGCCGAAGAACTTTACGTCCTGCACGCGCTTGAAACTTTCTGGCTGCGACATGTGTGTGGGAGAAGCGGCGGGAGAAGCAGCAGGAGTAGCAGCGGGAGCCGCCGGGCGCGCCTGGGCCATTGACGACGATGGCAAAGAAAACAGCGTGACGCACAGGAGCAACGCGAGCAAAAGAGAGAAGAAGTTTTTGCGCATAGGCGAAGAGACACTGGCGAACGGTGAAGGTTAGCACATTTGCCGCAAGCCAGGCGAAGCAAAGAAAAGACCCAGCCATGAGGCCGGGCCGTTCGAGTTTTGCAGGAAGAACTTACTTGCCTTCGCCTTCCAACGGTTTGCGCGCGTAATAATAAAGCGAGAAAGCCAGCACCCCGAACATCAGGGCAGCGAGCCACTGCGCGTCGCCGAGTGCGGGCATAAACCTGGTGAAGTTCAGCACTCCGTCGGGAATCCAGTGCTTGATCGCCAAATATTTGACGGCGATGCCCAGCAGGCCTACAACACCGCCGGCGGCAATGAGTCCGCTGGCGTACAGCGAGCCGGGGCTAACGTCACTATCTTCGGCTTTTTGTCCGGCCTTTTGCGCGGCGCGATCCACCAGCCAGCGCACCAAGCCTCCGCAGAAGATGGCCAGAGTGGTGGAAATAGGAATGTAGAAACCTACTGCAAAAGAAAGCGAGCGGACGCCCAGGATCTCCACGGCAATTACCAGAAATACGCCGAGCAGGATCAAACCCCAAGGCAGCTTGTGAGTGAGAATGCCGTTGATCACCGTGGCCATGAGCCGGGCTTGCGGCGCTGCTGCGTTACGGCTGCCGATGCCGTGCACCCATTGAATATCAATCTTGCCTGATTTTGGATTGTAGAGATAGCTTCCATCGGGCACAGTGGAGGAATTCAGCGCGTTCAGAACCGTCATGCCTTTCACGGAAACCGTTTCGCCGGTCTTCTTTCCGTCAGCGGCGCTGATAGGCACCTGGTCCACGTCAATTCCCGCGGTATCCAGTGAAACGCCTTCCGGAAGGTGGTTGATATCCACCGCGATGCTGGATGTCTGAAATTCCTGCAACGTGACGTTCATGCCCTTCAGAGTGAAGCCAATCGCCGCCACGGAAACAATTACGCCGATGATCAGAGCGAGCTGTTGCTTCTCCGGCGTTGCGCCCACGAGGAAGCCGGTTTTCAAATCCTGTGACGTGTTACCTGCGTTCGCCGAGGCAATACAAACCACGCCGCCGATACTGATGGCCAGCGCGAAGAATGCCGGCGCCGTCCAACCCATCACCAGGAACATGGCGCACGTGGCCATGAGCGTGGCAATGGCCATGCCGGAGATGGGATTCGACGACGTGCCGATCAATCCCGTAATGCGCGACGAGACCGTCACGAAGAGGAATCCGAAAATAACGACCAAGACCGCGGCCAAGAGATTGTTGAAGACCGAAGTCTGTGCGCCGGGCACCGGTTTGAAGGTGAGCATGGCCCACATCATGACCATCAGCACGGCGGCGCCGATCAGAGCCCACTTAAGGCTTAGGTCGCGTTCGGTGCGGCGTTGGCCTGCGGCTCCGGCAGATCCGGCAGCCAGGTCTTTGGCTCCGGCGCGGAGTGCGGCCACAATTGTCGGCAGGGTCTTGAACAAGGTAATCAATCCGGCAGCAGCCACGGCGCCGGCTCCCATGGGACGAATGTAGCGCGCCCACAGCAAGTCTGGCGTCATGTCCGCGATGGGAATTGTGCTGGGATAAATCGCGCCGGGGACGTGCGAGCCGAAAAACTTGATGGTCGGCATGACCACCAGCCAGGCGAAAACGCCGCCGGCAAAGATGATCCCGGCAATCCGTGGTCCGATGATGTAGCCGACGCCGAGATACTCGGAGGTTACGTCCGCGCGGATGGACGAACCCGGATACCAGCTGGGGTTGTAAGTCGGCGTGCCCGGCCAGGCGGCAAACAGATTGCCGTTGGCGAAGAATGTGTATACGCCACCTAGTCCCAACCCGGCGAACACGCGGCTGGCAAACGATCCGCCTTTGTCGCCGGCAATGAGCACGTCGGCACAAGCCGTGCCTTCCGGATAAAGAAGGTTGCCATGCTCCTTGACGATCAGCTGGCGCCGCAGCGGGATCATGAAGCAGACGCCGAGACATCCGCCGATCAATGCCAGCATGAAGATGCGGAACTGTTCGAGAGGAAATCCGAGGAAGATCAGCGCGGGCAAAGTAAAGATCACGCCACCGGCCACTGACTCTCCCGCCGACCCGGCGGTCTGCACGATGTTGTTCTCAAGAATGCTGGCTTTTCCCAGAGCGCGCAAAATGCTGATGGACAAGACGGCAATTGGAATGGAAGCAGCCACGGTCAGGCCGGCGCGCAATCCCACGTACACCGTTACGGCGCCGAACAGGACTCCAAACAGTCCTCCAATTACGATGGCGCGTAGCGTAAACTCCGGCCGCACTTCCTCCGCCGCAACGTACGGCTTGAACTCAGGTGCTGCAGACTTCCCTTCCAGTGTCTCGGCCACGGGTTCCTCCCCTTCACAATAATTGCCTGTTGTTGAATCGACGCAAGTTAGCACATCCGCTAGCTCATTACAAATCCTTAAACCGTAAGTGAGAGGAAGGAACACCGAGGTGCGGAGATTTCGCAAATAGGTCCGATCACGGCGATGACGCGCGATTCCGGCGATGACGGCGATCTTTTAACCTGTCGTTCATTGCGTACTCTGCGCAAACACGGCTATACTGAGCTTATCCAGGAGGGTCGTCTTCAGTAGTCCTGACCTAAACCGGGCTGACCGCGGTCCCAATCGCGTGCTTGATTCACGCGGCGGTGTAGAACGGGCAATTCACTTTGCCGCCTCCAGTTTGTTTTCGGTCCTGTTTCCCGCTGACTGCCGTATCTGTCACTCTCCACTGACCGGAATCTCTCCACTCCCTGTTTGCGAGCTTTGCCTGAACGGCATTACGCCGATGGACGGAACAATTTGCAGCGTCTGCGGCGAAAAGCTTTTTGCATACGCCTTCGCCGGCGACGGCGGTCCTTTATGTGGACTGTGCCGGCGTGTGCCTCCGCCGTTTGCGCGGGCCGTGGCGTACGGAGCGTATCAGGGCGAGCTGAGGGATTTGGTCCATCTGTTCAAGTATCAGCAGATCAAGCCGGCGGGAAAGCGTTTGGCCGCGTTGCTGAGAACAGCTGTTGCCGAGCTCAAGCTGCCCGATGAATTTACGTTGATCCCTGTGCCGCTGTGGCCGGGTAAGCGGCATGCTCGCGGCTTTAATCAGGCGGAAGAGATTGCGCGGGCGTTTGTTCGCGCCGAAAGCGGTCCGGCGGACATCGAACTAGATACTTCGTCGCTCGTACGCAAACGGGACACGGCGTCGCAAACCGGACTGACGCGCAAGCAACGTCGCGCCAACGTCAAGGGCGCTTTTGCGGTGGCGAGCAAAGAAAAGATCAAAGGCCGCTCCATCCTGCTGGTGGACGACGTGATGACCACCGGAGTCACGGCAGCGGAATGCGCGCGGGTGTTGATGCGCGCCGGAGCCAGGCAAGTTTTTGTGGCCACGGTGGCACGGGCCACCAAAGATGCAGTCAATGATTCAAGAAGCACGCCAAGCCATTGGGATGTACGGCCTGCGGCCGTGGCAGCCGCCGCAGGCGTAGCAACCGCCACAATCGTGGCACCTGCCGCAAGCCAGGGAGGAAACTAAATCGCCATGCAGGACCGGGGACGCAACAAACGACACAAGGGAGAAACGCCGCACGATACTCCTCCACCGGACTCGGCGGGGCGCGCTGGTCAGGCGCGCCATGGAGTGGAACCGCCCACACGCAAGAGTCTCATCATGCAGACTCCGGTGCTGGTGCTGAACGCTTCTTATGAGCCGATCAACATTTGCGCGGCCCGTAGGGCGATTGTGCTGGTGCTGAAAGGCCTGGCCATGCCCGAAGAAGAAAACGCCGGCACGCTGCATGCCGCGCGCGTGGCCATGCGTGTGCCTTCGGTGATCCGTCTGCTCGAGTATCGCCGCATCCCGCACCAAACTCGTGCCCTCTCGCGCAAAAATATCCTGCTGCGCGACCGCAATACCTGCCAGTACTGCGGCGTGGTTCTATCGTCCAGCGATCTGACGCTGGACCACGTAGTCCCGCGCTCGCGCGGCGGACTTTCCACCTGGGAAAACCTTGTCGCCTGCTGCCATCCTTGCAATCGCCGCAAGGGCAACCATTTGATCATGGAAACGGACATGCGCCTGACGAAAGAGCCGCGTCCGTTTACACTGCACACTAGCCGCCATATCATGCGGATGATTGGCCGGTCGGACACGAAGTGGCGCAAGTACCTTTTTTATTAAGACCGCGAGACAACCAGAATCACATTACAGAGCTCTGCTCCCGCAACAGGAACAGAGCTTTTTCTTTTAGCAGGGCCGCCAGAGAGTCGCGGAACTCGTATCGGCAGGAGCGGCGTTCCGAAATAAAGTCCCAAGGTAATAACTTCATCACTCTGGTGCAGTGATTGCCAAATGTTGGCAGCTTAGTTCCTAGAGACTAGGTTCCATTTTGGTCCGAGCATCCACGTAAGTTCTTGCAGCCGTGAGGTTATAAGAAAAATCTTCCGCCCATTCGTGGTCTGGCATGCGAACTGCTATTAACCACTAGCCACGCTCCCGTCTCTTAGACCGAAAACGGTTTCAATTGAGCCGTTTTGCTTTGTTACTCAATCTCAACGTTACTCAATCGCAAGACACGCAATCGCAATCAATTCAAAATTTTAGGGAGCAACAATGCCAGAAACGGTTTTGGACCAAGTGCTCATTGATCTTAAGGAAACCGCAACGGAACATTATCCGGCGGCCGGTGAACTGAGAAACTTGCGCGTGGTAGGTCATGCACCCAAGCCCGACCATTTCATCTACGACCTGTGCGCCGATTTTGCCGGAGGCGTGGAACGCGTGGCGGTGAAAGTCTACCGGATGGGCAAGAACAGCACGCAAGCCAAAGCCATGGCAGCGCAGGAAAACTCCAACCTGCAATTTGTGCATGAAATGCCTGCGCGAAAAAAGGTGGACGGAATCCCCCGCCCGCTGGGCGACTTCACGCGGCTGGGTGCGGTGGTGACCGCGAAGATCGCCGGGCTGCCTTTGCAAGCCATGGTCATGAAGGCCGCGCTTCTGCCGGGCTATGCCGCGGACAACGTGGCTGCCGCCGCACGGCGCGCCGGTACGTGGTTGCGTGGGTTCCACAAAGCTACCGCGCATCCGCAACAACCTCTGGACAGCGGGGCGCTTATCTCTCAACTGGAAGAGCTTTGTTCGCGGTGCCGCAAGCAAGGCTTGGATGAAGCGTCCGCGAAGATGGTACTTAACGCCGCTCAGCGCGTTCAGTCCGGCATTAAGAAGCCCCTGCCCCACTCCGCGGTGCTGGGAGAATTTACTCCGCTCAATGTAATTATCAGTGAAGACCGCGTAGGCTTTGCCGATCTCTCGCGCATGCAACGGCAGAACGTGTCACTGGAAGACGTAGCGCTGTTCGTGGCTTCGGTGGAAGCGCTGGAAAAATATCCTTTCTGCAATCGCGAGATCACCCGCGAAGCGCAACACAGTTTTCTGGACGCCTACGGAATCACACCGGCGGAATCCGCGCTATTGCCGGTTCTCAAGACCAAGGCGCTGTTGGGCATGTTTGCTCATGGCCGTCCAACGGGCGAGAACGGCGAACGCAAGCGGGTAATGTGGGCCAATATCATGCGGAGGTTTATCCGCCAGGCCGCGGAACGGACGTTGGAACCGATGGCGGCTTAAGGAAGGTTAGCCGCGAATTTACGCGAATGAAAACGAGGGAACCCGTTAACCACAAAGGACATGAAGAAACGCGAAGCGGTGAGACGTGGCATGCCACGTTGCGCTAGGGACGTCAAACGATCAGGTTGAGCGTTTCGTTCGTTTGGAACGTTTCTTTGCGATCGACGAACCTGTACGCTTGGGAAGGGCTTGCTTCTTCGCGGT